>Ga0335071_10003206_pt1 | contig 17338 bp, 16 predicted proteins | sample Lox_Sample_15_FD_206724 | JGI IMG/M metagenome (GOLD analysis project Ga0335071, IMG submission 206724) | Soil microbial communities from Loxahatchee National Wildlife Refuge, Florida, United States - Lox_Sample_1.5 | ecosystem: Environmental > Terrestrial > Soil > Wetlands | place: USA... | reverse complement strand
CTCATTGCTCCGCTTTCGATCGCCGGGGTCGATGGGAGGCGAAGGCTGGTGGCGTTTCGCCGCCGGCGAGGTCTCCTGGCCGTTCCGGCGGTGAAGCTGCTGGACGAGTTGAGGCGGCTGACGTCGGCGGGAAGCCGCAAACGCTGATCGCAAGTCCGGCCATGGCCTGAGTACAATAGCCCAAACTAACTGCGACAGCAGCCAAAAGGGGTTTGTGACGCAATGGCTTATTTGCCCATCCTGTTAGTGGAAGGGGGCAGCTTCGAGCCTGGAACGTACGCCGGATTAGGTGGGCTGTCCTGAATTAATCCCTTTGTCGGTGCCGCCGCCTCTGCCTATGATGGCAAGAAAATTGCTTCGGTCGCCGGGAGGAGGGAAAGATCGATGAACCGCGTCCGCGACATTGTTTCGCAAGACCTGAAGCTGTTCGGTGACATCGTCGTGCGACTTCAGCGCATGGACCCGGGCGCCGACCTGAGGCAATCAATCCTTCCGGACCTGCTGCGGCTGCTGCGCGCCGACTTCGTCGCATCGTATGTCTGGCGGTCGGAAAGCGCGAATTTTCAACACGGCGTCTCGCTCAACATGGATCCGCAGAATCTGAAGCGCTACGACGACTGGTTTCAGTTTCGCGACCCCATGACCGCGCAGCTTCGCCAGCGCCGTCGCGCCTCGTTCGTTGAAGAGGTGTTGTCCCGGCGCGACATGATTCGTACCGAGTTCTATAATGACTTCCTGGCACGAGATGGCCTGCATCACGGCATCAACATGTATGTCTTCGACGGCGACCGCGACCTCGGCGACTTCAGGATCTGGCGCGCGGCCGGGCGCCCGGATTTTGAAAGTCGTGAGATCGACCTTCTTACCGGTCTTGAGCCGTTCCTGCGCGGCGCGATGTTGCGGGGCATGCATCGGTACGAGGACTTGACCGCGCGGGAAAGCGACGTCGCGAGCTTGGTCGCGAGGGGTTGCACGGATCGAGATATTTCGCGGTTGCTCAATATCGGCTTTGCGACCGTGCGCACGCATATCAACAACGCGATGCGGAAGCGCTGCTGCGCCAATCGTGCCGAACTTGCGGCTCTTGTGGCACGCGAGAAGCCGATCAGCTGAACTGCAGCGATCCCCGACCGCCTCGCGGTCGCGGCGCGCTTATGTTGCAGCGCGGTCGCATGCGCTCCACATTTCTGTTGATACCGTCGCGGGCGGTGACATCCTATCAGTCGCGTCCTGGAAGCAATTTCTGGGACTGGCCATGAAAAATCTGCACGAAATGGGCGTCGTGGAGGCCGCTGCCGCGATCTGCTCGGGTGAGATCACATCGGAGGCGCTTGCTTCGGCGCTGCTAGAGCGCGCGAGGACGTTCAGTGGGCTGAACGCATTCGTCACGCTCGATGCCGACCAGGTCATGGCTGCAGCTCGGCACGCCGATCAACAGAGACAGGCTGGTCAAGCGCTTGGATCGCTCCATGGGGTGCCGATCGCATTCAAGGACAACATCAATATCGCTGGCCTGCCTACAACGGCTGGCACGCCCGCATTGCGCGCGCACAGGCCCAAAACGGACGCGCCGGTCGTCAAAGCCCTGAAGGACGCCGGCGCTATTCCGTTCGGCAAAACCGGAATGCACGAGCTGGCGTTCGGCATAAGCTCGAACAACTCGGCGTTCGGAGCCATCAGGAATCCATTTGGAGACCGCCACATACCGGGAGGCTCGAGCGGCGGTTCTGGTGCGGGCGTGGGGGCGCGGCTGGTCCCGGCCAGCATCGGCTCCGACACCGGCGGATCAATCCGCGTTCCCGCTGCATTCTGCGGCGTGATGGGTTTTCGGCCAACGGTGTTGCGGTGGCCGCAGGCGGGCATCGTTCCGATCTCGTCAACGCGTGACACCGCGGGGCCCTTAGCGCGACATGCTGTCGACCTCGCAGCCCTCGACGCCGCCGTCACGGGCGATGCCACCGCGGTCCCGGTGAAGCGGCTTTCGGATCTCCGGATTGGCGTGCCCAGGTCATTCTTCTGGGATAATCTGGAGCAGCAGACAGCCAGCATATGCGAATCCGCTCTGGACGTGCTCAAGCGCGCAGGCATCACCTTGATCGAAGTCGATCTGCACGAGGTTGCCGCGCCTAACGAGGCCGTTTCGTTCACGGTGGCGCTTTATGAAGTCAAGCGTGACCTCGATGGTTATCTGCGAGACGAAGGCGTTGCTCCGCGTTTTGCCGAGATCGTCGCGGAGATAGCCAGTCCTGACGTCAAAGCCGTTCTCGCTCCTTTGCTGAACCCCGCAACGGCAGTTCCAGCAGAGGCCTATCGGGAGGCCATGGAAATCCATCGACCGAAACTGATCTCGCTCTATCGCGCGCGTTTTGCTGAAAACAAGGTCGATGCGGTCGTCTTTCCAACGACACCGCTGCCGCCGCCACTCATTGGTGAAGACGACAGCGTGACGCTCAACGGCCGCGTCGTTCCAACCTTTGCAACAGTCATCCGTAACACTGACCCCGGAAGCAATGCAGGCCTTCCGGGCATTAGCCTCCCGGTCGGCCTGACTTCGGCCGGCCTGCCGGTCGGTCTTGAGTTCGACGCTCCCGCCGGCAGGGATCGAGAACTGCTTTCGCTTGCCATCGCTCTGGAAGAGTTGCTTCCGGCACTGCCAATGCCGTGACGCGATCGCACATATCGTTATGCCGTCATTGGAGGGAAAAGTGCCTACATCAATCAAGATGACTCGTCGCGACCTCGTCCGTGCCGCCGGCGCAGCAGCGCTTGCGATCGGTGCGCCCGCAATCATTCGCCCGGCTCTGGCAGCGGACGCACTGAAGATCGGCGTTCTTGTCGCCGATTCCGGGCCAGCCGCCTTGTTCGGTCCTGCGCAACGCGCAGCGGCAGAATTGGGCGCCGCGACCATCAATGCCAAAGGCGGAATTCTCGGACGCCAAGTCGAAATCATCTTCGCCGACGCAGGAGCTTCGCCTGCCGAGGTGGCCAAGAGCGCCGTCAAGTTGATGTTGAGCGACAAGGTCGAGATGATCTTTGGCTCGCACGACAGTGCTGTTCGGCAGGGCGTTGAGAACGTGGTCAAAGGCAAGATCCCGTACATTTACACGCCTGTGTTCGAGGGGGACGACTGCTCGTCCAACGTCTACTTCCTTGGCGAAGTGCCCGAGCAGGAGTTGCAGAAGACGCTTCCGAAGATGGTCGAACTCGCCAAGGGGAAGACCTTCTACCTTGTCGGCAACGACTACGTCTGGGCGCGCACGACCAATGACAAGGCGAAGAAATACATCGCTGATCTCGGCGGTACCGTCGTCGCGGAGGATTACTACCCGCTTGGCGCGCCGAACAAGTTCGAGAACACGGTAGCAAAGATCAAATCTGCGAAGCCCGCCATCGTGCTGCAAACCTTGGTCGGCGGCGACAACGTCAATTTCAACCGCACCTTCGCCGACTTCAATTTGTCCGACGATATCCTTCGCCTGTCGTGCTTGCTCGAGGAGAATACGCTGATCGGAATCGGGAAGGATGCCAGTAAGAACCTCTACTCGAGCCTCGGCTACTTCGCGGACCTCGATCTTCCGGAAAACAAGGCCTTCATTGGCGAATTGACCAAGAAGTATGGCGACAAGGCGCCGCAGCAGTGCACCATATCTAAAGGCCTTTACGATGCGTTTGTATTCGCGGCCGCGGTGACGACCAAGTCTAAATCGCTCGCCGCCAAGGACTTCGCTGCGGCTGCCGATGGTGTGCAGTTCGAGACCCCGAGCGGGTCGATGACCATGATGCATCGTCACACCGCGAAGAACATCTTCCTGGCTCGTTGCGAGGGAACGAAGTTCACGGTGATCGACACGTTTGCAGCTGTACCGACACAGCAGTCCTGCACCTGACGAGGTCACTGGGAATGGAAGCTTTGCTCTTCACGCAGGGACTCAACGTCATCTATGAAGCCCTGATCCTTGCGATCCTGGTCCTTGGCCTCGCCGTCGTGATGGGCTTGTTGAACGTCCTGAACATCGCGCATGGCGAGTTCATCATGATAGGCGCGTATGCTGCCTATGTGGTGCAGAGGGCAGGGCTTCCATACTTGCTCGCGATACCGGCCGCGGCGCTGGTCTGTGGGGCTATCGGCCTCGTCGTGGAGCGATGCCTGATAAGGCCATTGCACTACGAACCGTTCGAGACGCTGCTGGCGACCTGGGGGCTGGGACTGCTGCTCCGCAAGTGTGTCGAGCTTGCGTTCGGCCGCGGTTATCGCAGCGTCGAAATACCAATCCGTGGCTCGTTGAGCCTCTTTGGTGAGTCCTATCCAGCGTACCGATTGGCGCTGATGGCGGTCGCCGCTTTGGTGCTTGCCAGCCTGTTCATCTGGTACCGCCGCGCTCCGACCGGGGCTCGGATCCGAGCCATGGTCGGCAATCCCGTGCTCGCGGAGGCCGTTGGCATCCGAACGCGTGAATTGGCGCGAAACACCTTTATCACAGGCACCGCATTTGCAGGTGTTGCCGGCGTCATGGTCGCGCCGCTCACGCCGGTCGAACCATTCATGGGACTGACCTTCATCGTGAACTCATTCTTCGCGCTGGTCGTCGGCGGAATGGGAACCGTAGCCGGGTTGTTCGCTGGCGCGACTATTATCGGTGGTCTGCAAAGCGTTTTGTCTGCCGCTGTCAGCCCGACCTCCGCCTACATTGCCATGCTCCTTATCTCCATCCTCTTCCTCTGGCAGCGACCCCGTGGCCTATTTCCTCGTCCGTAGCATCCTCATACTGGCGTTCCTGATCCTCATTCCACCCTTGCTGGGTGAGTTCTGGGCCTATCAGCTCGGGCTCTATTTCATCTACGGCCTGGCCGCGTTGGGGGTTGGTCTGACCTGGGGACAGGCGGGGATTCTGCCGCTTGGGCAGGGAATGTTTGTCGCGATCGCCGCCTACCTGACGGCACACGGGCTGCTCGCTTTTGGCTCGTCGCCGATCGCCTATCTCGCGCTGCCCGCCGCCAGCGTTCTCGTCGCCGTTCTTGCCTTTGCGTTTGCTGCTCTGGTGTTTCGAGGGCGGTTTGAGCAAGGCCCGTCATTCTCGTTGATCACGCTCGCTTTGACGCTGGCGGCATTTCAGGTGGCGAACGGCTGGAGCAGCGTCACGGGAGGATTCAATGGGCTTCGCAATATTCCAGGTCTTCCCGGCTTGGATGGCTTCCTCGACCTCTACTATCTCATTGCCATTCTCTTGGGGCTGAGCATCGCCGCCGTGGATTATCTCCTGCATGCGCCAATTGGGGTGTTGTGGCGGGCGGCCGCCGACAACGAACGTCGGCTCGCCTTTCTCGGGTATGACGTTGCAGTCATCAAGGCAGCTGCGTTTGCGACAGCGTCCGGCCTGGCCGGGCTTGCGGGAGCTCTTTATGCTCCGCAGCAAAACCTCGTGACGCCCGATCTTGCAGGCTTCGCCTTCTCTGGTGATCTGGTGATTTTTGCTGCCGTCGGCGGTCGTGCCACCGTGCTCGGGCCCGTGATCGGCGCAATCGTCGTCGGGGTTCTGTCGGCCGAGCTGCGCGATCGCTTCCCTTGGTGGGAGATTGGCATCGCCTTGTTTTTCATCGTCGTCGTGCTTCGCCTTCCCGGCGGACTCATGACTCTCTTTGCGCCATTGCGAAGATTCTCATTCGCGAGAACGGCCACCCGCGCTCGATCAGCGGCCCCCGGCAAGCCGCGCATTGCAACGTCGCTCTCCGTGGCATTTGAAGATGTACGTGTGCGCGTCGGGGATGTGACAATTCTCGATGGCCTGTCGGTGCGCACCGGGGAGGAAGCCGTGCTCTGTGTTATCGGCCCGAACGGTGCCGGCAAGACCTCGACGCTCAACGTCATGACGGGCATGCTGCCGAGGCGAGGTGGCCGTATCGTCATCGACGGAGCGGATGTGCTTCGGCCGCAGCCGGCCATCGTTGCAAATAGGGGCGTGGCCCGCAAATTCCAGACGCCGTCAGTGTTTCCGAAGCTGACGATCGACGAAAACCTGTCTGTGGCGCTTTGGGCCGGACGATGGCGCGGGCTCGACGTGCTTCGGCTCGGTCTGTTTGCATGGACCTCGCCGCTGCTTGAAGAGATGCGGAGGCGCTTCCAATTCCTGAATGCAGGAACAAGGCCGGCATCTGCTCTTTCTCATGGCGAGCGTCAAATTCTCGAACTCACCATGGCGCTGATCACCGAGCCGCGCATGCTGCTGCTGGATGAGCCCTGCGCGGGGCTGTCGCACGAAGAGACCGCTGCAGTGATCGACGCGATCCAGTGGGCGCGGGGCGAGCTCAACCTGCGCATCATCATCATCGAGCACGATATGGAGCTCGTGCGCCGCCTCGCTGACCGCGTGGTCGTGCTGCATCAAGGCCGCTTTCTTGCGGACGGCAGCGTCGAGGAAGTGCAGCGAAATCCGGAGGTTCGCGCGGTCTATATTGGAGGCTCCCGGTGACAGGCGGCTATTTCGAGATCCAGAACGTCTCTGGCGGGTATGGGTCGGGACGAGTCGTCCGCGAGGTCAGCATTTCGATCGGTCGGGGAGAAGTGGTGTGCCTGCTTGGTCGCAACGGTGTTGGAAAATCGACACTGGCAAAGCTCGCGTGCGGATTCTTGCGACCGATGAGCGGAGCAGTGCGGCTCGCAGGAGTTGAGATCACAGGGAAGCGACCGTCGGAGAACCTGACGCGAGGTTTGACCTATTGCCCGCAGGAGAGAGTGGTATTCGATGATCTCACAGTTGCAGAAAATCTGTCGCTGATGCGCACCAACCGCCGGCTCGATGAGTTCGAGCCCTACTTTCGCGTTTTCCCCCGACTATCTGAGCGCCGCGGCCAGCATGCCGGAACGCTCTCTGGAGGCGAGAAGAAACTGTTGTCGTTTGTGCGGGGCCTCTCTGAAAGGTCGGACATCAATGTCATCGACGAGCCGACTGAGGGGGTTCAGTTCGAGAACGTCCTTCATATGGCCGATTTGATTCTCTCGCACAAGAAAGCCGGGGCATCGTTCCTGGTCGTTGAACAGAACCTGGCGTTCGTCGACCGAGTGGCCGACCGGATCGTGATCATGGACCACGGTGAAATCGTCTTGAGCGCGGCAGCATCCGAGGTCGACCGGCAGGACATTCTCGCTCATCTCACGGTATGAACGGTTATGGACCGAAGCAGTTGGCGCCGCAGCCGCTGCTCGTTGCGCTGAAACGCGTGACATCTACCCGGAGGCTACTTTCTAGGAATAGATCGTCTGATCACTTCTGTAGTCGCGAGGCGCCAAACCGAACTTGCTCCGGAACGCTTTGCTGAAGTGGCTGAGATCGTTGAACCCGTTATCCATGGCGATCTGGGAGACGCTGCGGGCGCGTAAGGCCGGATCCTTCAGTTGTTCGGCGGAGCGATCGAGCCGCCTCGACCAGATGTACCGCGACAAAGAGGTGCCCTCGGCTTCGAGCAGCTGGTTGATGTAGCGAGGCGACAGCTTCAGTTCTGCTGAGATTGCGGCCGTCGTCAGATCGGGATCATGAACATTTCGTTCAACAGCCTCCTTGACCCTCATCAGGGCCAGGCTCCGGTACTCCGTCAGTGAATGGGGGAGGGCTTCGGCGAATTCCGCCAACATGGCAAGGAGAAGATCCTTGAAGTTTTGCGATATTTTGAGACCTGCAGCTGGGCTGGTCAGGTTTGGCGCGCGGTCGACAAGATGCGAGAGATAGCCGAAGACCATCGGCGCCAGCTCTCCTCGTTCGCTTAAGTTGCATGCGGACAAGCGATGCAAGTGCGGAATTCTTCCAAGGCACTGCTCGCGTGGCAGGCGGACGCAGGCAAGCTCGAAAGCTTCGTTTGATTGAAGCTTATAAGGTCTCGTGGCGTCACACAGTGCCCCGTCACCGATCTTGAGATGCGCCAAGCGTCCGTCCTGTTCGGCGATCAACGAGCCCGACAAAACGAAATTGAAGACCAACGCAGAACTGTCTGCGCGCGAAATTCCTTCGGCGCTTCGCTGCGCCGAGTGTGGAGAGGCTTTGATCCGGCAAAGGTCAAGACCATTGATCGGAGTGCCGTGAAATGCAGCATCGAACTGACCTTCGCCGACAAGCCGGAAATCGAGATCAACCAAATTGCGGCACACCACCTCGTGCCAATAGTCGAAGCGCTCCCTCGCCGGAACATCCGCCGTCGAGACAAAGCACGGCTGCATCGAAGCAGCCCTTGTGGCGTCCAGAGGCATCTCTTGTTTCCCCTCGGTCGATTACGACGGGGTTCTTAGGTGCCCCTTCGGTGGCTGACCCCTGAAGGTCGCCTGCCGGGGTGGGAGTTTATTGCGCGATGGCCGAGGATCAAGCACGAAATGTGCCAATCGGCGGGTCCGAGCGCTCTCCAGGCCAGGAATCACGTTCCGCCGTCCCAGACAAGTTTCTGTTCCGTCCGAACCAAGCCGCTTCCGCCTAAAGCGGTCCAATGCTCGCGCCAACTCGGTCAGCATCTTTTTGGAGAGCATTCATGGCTTCAAGGATTAAATCCCCTCTCATTCCGATGGCCAGTGTTGCCGACCCGGCGCGGCGTGATTTTCTCAAGACCGCAGCGGGACTGGCGGCGAGCGCGACCCTTGGCTCAACCGGCCGCGCTTGGGCTGCCGCCGATAAGAAGATCCGCATCGGCTACATCAGTCCGAAGACCGGACCCTTCGCGCCGTTTGCCGAGGCCGATGATTTCATTCTCGATCAGGTCAGAAAGTCGCTGGCCGGCGGATTATCGGTGGGTGGAACGAAATATGACGTGGAGATCCTCTCACGGGACGATCAGAGCAACCCTGACCGACAATCCAATCTTGCTGCGGAGCTGATCAACAAGGAGAACGTCGACCTGATGCTCGCGCAGGTCTCGATCGGCCCGGGCGTTTCTCAACAATGTGAGCTCAACGGTGTTCCTTGCCTCTCGACGATGGGCCCGTGGCAAGCGTGGATGTTCCCGATGAAGGGCGATCCGGCTAAGGGATTCAAGAACGTCTTTCATTTCTTCTGGGGGATCGAGGACATCGCGTCCGTCTATCTCGATATCTGGAAGGATGCGAACACCAACAAGGTTGTCGGCTCCGTCTTCTCCAATGACGTTCCGGGCAACGCGATGGGCGACTTGAAGCTTGGAATGCCGGGCGCCTTCGCCAAAGGCGGCTATAAGATCATCGATATCGGGCGTTTCCCAGTCGGTGCAGACGACTTCTCGACCTACATCCAAGCATTCAAGAAGGAAGGCGTCGAGATCGTCACCGGCCTCTTCAATCCTCCGGAGTGGGCGACCTTCCTGAATCAGTCCGCTCAAATGGGGTTCAAGCCGAAGGTTTGCACTATCGCCAAAGCGCTGCTCTTCCCGGGAGGCGTAACTGCTCTTGGACCGCGTGCCGAAGGCATGACTACCGAGATCTGGTGGTTGCCTAGCTATCCGTTCCGCTCAAGCCTGACCGGGCAAAGCGCCGCCGAGCTTGCCGCCTCCTACCAAACGGTGACGAAGCGCGAGTGGACACAACCGCTAGGAGTCGCGCATGCTCTGTTCGAGGCCGGCGTGCAGGCTCTGAAGGTCAGCGGCGATCCGAAGTCCTCCAATAAGGTCGTCGAGAGCCTCCGCAAGCTCAAGACCGACACGGTCATCGGAGGTCTGGATTTCGGCGCAAGCGGAATTGCGAATGTCTCGAAGATTCGCGTGGTCGGCGGACAGTGGCATGTCGAGGACGGCGGAAAGCCGCACCTCTACATTACAAGCAACAGCACTGCGCCCGAGATCAAGGTCGAGCGCAAACTCGAACCGCTCAAGGGCTAACCGCGATGACAGCGTTGCTCGAGCTGCAGGACGTCAGCAAGCGATATCGTGACATGGTCGTGATCCCAGGCCTGACGCTCACGGTGCGGGTAGGCGAGTTCGTCGGCGTCATCGGGCCGAATGGAGCGGGTAAAACCACTCTGTTCGGCTTGATCTCCGGAAACCTCCGCTGTGATTTCGGAACGGTCTTGTTTGACGGAGAAGACGTGACCACGCTCGGAGCCGACGCGCGCTGTCGCGTCGGCATCGGCCGCACGTTCCAGATACCTCAACCCTTTCAGGGCATGACCGTGTTCGAGAACACGCTTGTCGCAGCCACGTTCGGAGCCAACCTGCACGGCAGGGAAGCCCAGCAGAAGGCAGTGGAATCCCTGTCCCGGTGCGGGCTAGAAGGCCTTGGGAACACGGCGGCTGGGCGCCTTACGCTGCTTCAACGCAAGCGTCTGGAGCTATCGCGAGCTCTTGCGACAGACCCTCGGCTGCTGCTGCTCGACGAGGTGGCCGGCGGGTTGACGGATGCGGAAGTCGGAGAACTGCTCGAACTGGTTTGCGCGATTCGCAAGGACGGCGTGACCGTGATCTGGATCGAGCACCTGGTTCATGCGCTCGTTTCCTCTGCCGATCGCCTTCTCGTCCTTTCGGAAGGAAATCTGCTCGGCGACGGAGCACCCGGTTCGGTGATGAAGAGCCGCGAGGTCCGCGACGTTTACCTTGGCTCCGACCTCGACGAGCAGGTGCATCATGCTTAGCACTGAAAAGCTGAGTGCCTACTACGGCATGTTTCAAGCTCTGTTTGGCATAAGCTTTTTCGCCGAACGCGGCGAGGTCGTATCCTTGATTGGCGCCAACGGAGCCGGAAAGTCGACGCTGCTGCGATCCATCGTCGGATCTGTCCGCGTCGCGCCATCGGACGTCCGCCTCGACGGACATGCTGTCGGTGGACGCTCGGAGATAGATCAGCTGGCCCGCGGAATCGCCCTGGTGCCCGAAGGGCGCAGGCTGTTTCCAAGCCTCACGGTAGAGGAAAACCTCGTGCTCGCGGCGCGAAACGGCCGGTCTGGTCCGTGGACACCCGATAGACTCCTTCGCGAGCTACCTGTTCTGAAACCATTGCGATCCCGCCCAGCGACCGCCCTATCGGGCGGTCAGCAGCAACTGGTCGCGGTTGGCCGAGCGCTGGTTACGAATCCCGACTTCCTCCTTTGCGACGAAATTTCGCTCGGCCTGTCCCCGGTAGCGGTCGAGGCCGTGTATGCGCTCCTCGCGACGGTCGTCAACGAAGGCATGGCGATCGTGTTGGTCGAACAGAACGTGCGCCGCGCGCTCGCCAAGTCGTCCAGATACTATTGCATGCTGAAGGGAAAGATCGTGCTGGAGGGCGAATCCAAGACGGCGGACTATGCGCGCGTATCCGCGGCTTACTTCGGAGACTGATCTTGCAGATCATGGCTGAAACATTCCTGAACGGCCTGATGCTAGGGGCGCTCTATGCCGTGTTCGGACTTGGCTTGAGTCTCAGCCTCGGCGTGATGCGCATGATAAACATCGCCCACGGCGACCTGATCGTGGTCGGTGCGTACCTCACAAGTGTCGTGATGTCGGCAATCGGTATCGGACCGTTCGCCGCCCTGGTCCTGGTGGTTCCCATGATGTTTGGGCTCGGCTGGGTGATGCAGATCCTGCTGCTCAACCGTGTCGTAGGCAGAGATGCGCTGGCTCCTTTGCTCCTGACTTTCGGACTATCGATCGTGTTGCAGAACATCTTGCAGGAGCTTTTCACCGCCGACACGCGCAGCCTTCAGGCCGGTGATCTTGCGAGCCTGGGATTTGAATTCGGCGGGGTTTCGATCGGCGTCCTGCCGTTGCTTTCGACGGCCGCGAGTTTTGCTCTTCTCGGCGTAACGCATTGGCTGATCGGACACACGCATTTCGGCAGACAGGCGCGCGCGGTATCGGACGACCCTGATACGGCGAGGCTTGTCGGCGTCAACGATCGGCGCTTCTTCGCCGTGGTGACCGGCTTCATCTTCTCGCTGATCGGCATGGCGGCCGTTCTCTACGCTCTCCGAACGCCGTTCTCGCCGACGGCTGGCCCCGAACGGCTCCTCTATTCGTTCGAGGCCGTCGTGCTTGGCGGACTGGGAAACATCTGGGGGACGCTCTTCGGCGGGCTGGTCATCGGTGTCGCCCAGCTCTTTGGCGCAAAGATCTCTTCGGGGCTCGGCCCCTTCTTCGGTCATCTCGTATTTCTCATCGCCTTGCTGGCGTTCCCGCAGGGTCTGTTTCGTAGGTCGGCATCATGACGATCGCGCTCAGTTCGAGAATGCCGTCGGGATCGATATCGCGCCGGATCGCCGTCTGGAGCGGCTTGATCCTCTTCGCTGTGATATTGGCGGCGGTGCCATGGTTCTCCACCTTTGCGGTACAGCGGCTGCTCGTCGAGGCGCTCACGCTGTTTGCGATTGCGCTCGCTTGGAATCTTCTTGCGGGCTACGGCGGTCTCGTCGCCGTCGGATTGCACGTATTCGTCGGCGTCGGCGCCTATGCTCTGTTCGCGACATCGAACCAGCTACACCTGAATCCATGGATGCTCCTGCCCGCCGCTGCCGTATTCGCCGCAACGTTCGCGCTGATATCGGCTTGGCCGATGTTCCGCCTCAGTGGCGCCCACTTCGCGGTTGGCACGTGGGTGCTCGCCGAGATGATGCGAATACTGACCTTGAACTCACCTTCCCTCGGCGCGGGAGGCGGCATGCCGCTCGAAGCTATGGGCGACTTCGATCGGTGGACGCGCAACGCGGGAGTGTATTGGGCCGCTCTCATGGTCGGCGCCGGATCCCTAATCGTCGCCCGGGCCGTGCTGCGCGGGCCTCTGGGGCTTGCGTTGATGAGCGTTCGCGATTCGGAGCCTGCTGCATTGGCCAGCGGCGTACCGGTCTCGCGATCCAAGATCGCGCTCTGGGTGCTCTGCGCGGCCATGACGGGACTCGCCGGCGCCGTGGCTTACATGAACACGCTTCAGGTCACGCCCGACGCGTCGTTTTCACTTAACTGGACGGCGGCGGCGATTTTCATTGCCGTGCTCGGGGGAATCGGAACGCTAGAGGGCCCGATCGTCGGGACGATCGTCTACTTCGCTTTGCGCGAGTTCTTCGCTGATTATGGCGCCTGGTACTTCATCGGCATGGGGCTGCTCGCGATCGCAACCATGGTGGCCGCGCCCGGCGGCGCATGGAGTCTGCTCCCCCAGCGATGGCGGTTCGATCCTTTTCGCGTCCGCCGGCTGATGCCGGAATTGGGTCCCGATCGGCATGCGAGCACGCCTGCCCTCAACCACGATCTTTAGAGCCACACTCAAGGAGAAGCTCCATGGGCATCACGCATCCGAAGTACAAGGTCGCAGTCGTCCAAGCCGCACCGGTCTGGATGAACTTGGAAGCCACAGTCGAAAAGACGATCGGCTATATCGAGGAAGCAGCCAAAAACGGCGCCAAGCTGATAGCTTTCCCAGAGACGTTCATTCCTGGCTATCCCTGGTACATATGGGTTGGCGCGCCGGCTTGGGCGATTGCCAAGGGATTCGTTCAGCGCTACTTCGACAATTCGCTGAGTTACGATAGTCCGATCGCCCAACGGATTGCCGACACAGCAGCGAAGAACAAGATTACGGTCGTTCTCGGTCTCTCAGAGCGGGAGGGCGGAAGCCTCTACATCGCCCAATGGCTGATTGGACCGGATGGCGAGACCATCGCCAAACGGCGCAAGCTGCGCCCGACGCATGTTGAGCGAACCGTCTTCGGTGAGGGCGATGGCAGCCACATTGCCGTTCACAACAGGCCTGACCTCGGTCGCCTTGGAGCGCTCTGCTGCTGGGAACACGCGCAGCCACTGACCAAGTACGCGATGTATGCCCAGAACGAGCAGATTCACGTCGCAGCGTGGCCCAGCTTCTCGATGTACGAACCCTTTGCTCACGCGCTGGGCTGGGAGACGAACAATGCCGTGAGCAAGGTCTATGCCGTTGAAGGCTCCTGTTTCGTACTGGCTCCATGCGCCGTCATCTCGCAGGAGATGGTGGACGAGATGTGCGATACGCCCGACAAGCGCGAGTTTGTCCATGCCGGCGGCGGCCACGCTGTGATCTATGGACCCGATGGCAGCCCTCTCGCCGAGAAGCTGCCCGAGGCCGAAGAAGGCATCATCTATGCCACAGTGGATCTCGGGGCGATCGGCATTGCCAAGAACGCGGCTGATCCGGCCGGCCACTACTCGCGTCCGGACGTTGTGAGGCTCCTGTTCAACAACAAACCTGCACGCCGTGTGGAGCACTTCTCGCTGCCACACGACCTGGTAGATCCGGATACGTTGCAGCAAGGCAACTAGCCTTGACCCAGAGCCGCCGGAACGCCCCGATGCCGTCGACAACAATGTTGTCAAAAAAGTGCAAGGCGCGGCCGGTCGGTCGGCCGGATCGACTTGACGCGCCCGCCTACGATAGAATCGCTGTCGGTGCGCAGCGTCTCCTTGAGAACATCGGCGGGGGCGCTGTTAACGAAATCCGAATGATGACCGGAAGAGCGTCTTCGAACACTGCGTCGTGGCTGGGGGGCAGCTTTCGGCTTTGGTCAGGTATCTCTGCTGAAAATCAGGACCATCTGAAAGCCGCAGTGAAGCTCGTACCCAAAGTGCCCGGCGCGAGCAGGGAACTGTTATTATGGCGCGACTAGATCTTGAGATCTTAGGCAACACCGCCAGCTTGGCGGTCCTGGATCTCGCGTTGAGGGCGGCGCCGCGAGTAAACTTGATATGTGCAAGGCAAACTTTCGCGCTCTGTAGCGGCTTGTAGCCCCGACCAGGTCCGCTTCGGAGAGGTGAGCGGTCGGTGTGACTTACGCATTTCAGGGCTGTCTATGACCCCAAGCGGACTTTCAGCAAGGCAAAATCGGGGAGCGGATGCCCGCGTTGTGAGCATCCGTCGGTACCTAACGTCTTGCGGACGACTTCAACTAACGGACTAGGTTTATGGTTATGTTCTTGGTCTGCGTGAAGCTGTCGAGCATCGCGGCGAGAGAGAGTTCGCGACCGAGACCGCTCCGCTTGTAGCCGCCGTAGGAATGACCGGGCATTTGACCGCCGCCCTGATTGACCTGCACCCATCCCGATTCGATGTCGCGCGCGGCGCGCAGCGCCTTGCCGATGTCGTGCGTTCCCGGCATGATGGAACAGAGGCAGGGCCGGATAGTTACGATCATCTCGGACGCCGGACGGATGGGCGAGGTCCGTCTGGAGGTCTATTCAGGTGCGAAAGCAGGAGCAGCAGGCGTTACGCGGGCAATGGCCCGCACGCTCGCGCGCCATAACATCCGGGCGAACAACGTCGCGATCGCTGCGATAAACACCCCAGGAATCCGCGCCCGCCGTACCGCGGATCCTGAGGCGGCAAAAAAGATGATGGAGCATTACGTCATCCGGCGTCTTGGGGAATCTGACGACGTCGCCAACATGGTCCTCATGCTGTGCTCCGACGGGAGCGGTTGGATCACCGGTCAGACCATCCCGGTGAATGGTGGCTATTCATTCGCGCTCTAAGAGCCTTCGATCCGATTGGTTCTGCTCGGCAATGACAATGGTTCGACAAAATTGTGTTGACGGCATTTCTCAAGGCCGTGCCGCATTCATCCAGTGAAGCTTTGCATAAGCCGCCTTGCGAAGGTGCATAAGCCATGTCCGGCTGGTGGAAGGATATATCGACGGCCATTGGCAGCTTCCGATTACTCTTGAATATCTCGCCAATGCCACTGGGTGGGCACGCGGCCCGCTACTTCACCAATGCGCACCCGCCTTCCGCCAGCGGGCGGAACGCCTGGTCCGCTGATATCGTCGACACCAGCTTGTAGTAATCGTACGGATATTTCGCCTCCTCCGGCTTCTTCACCTCGAACAAATACATCGGGTGCACGACGCGGCCGTCCTGGCGGATGGTGGTGTCGCCGAACAGCTTGTCTTGGCCCTTGAAGGTCTTCATCTGCGGCACCACATCCCTGGCATCGTCGCTGCCGGTGGCCGCGACCGCGTTGAGATAAGCGAGCGTGGAGGCATAGACGCCGGCCTGGTTCCCACTCGGCATCTTGCCGTTCATGCCGGGGCGCGCCGCGAAGCGCTTTGCGAAGGCGCGGGTGTCGTCGTTCATGTCCCAGTAGAACGCTTCCATGAGCTGGAGGCCCTGCGCGACCTTCAGCCCCATGCCGTGGACGTCGTTGATGAAGAGGAGGAAGGCGACGAGCTTCTGCCCGCTGCTCTGAATGCCGAACTCGGCCGCCTGCTTCACCGCGTTGATCGTATCGCCGCCGGCATTGGCGAGCCCAATCACCTGCGCCTTCGAGCCCTGCGCCTGCAACAGATAGGAGGCGAAATCGCTGGTGCCGAGCGGATGCTTGGCGGAGCCGATCACCTTGCCGCCGTGGGACTCGATGTATTTCTGGGCCTCGGCCTCGATACCCTTGCCGAGCGCATAGTCCACCGTGAGGAAGTACCAGTCCTTGCCGCCGCGCGACATCATCGCGGCCGCCGTGGTGTTGCCTGTCGCCCAGGTGTCGTTGACCCACTGGATGGTGTTGGGCGAGCAGGCCTTGCCGGTCAGATCAGCGCTCGCGGTGGAGGACGCCAGGAAGGTCATACGACTGTCGCGCAAGATATTGTTGATGGAGAGACCGACGGCCGAGTTCGGCACGTCGACGATGGCGTCGACGCCGTCGACGTCGAGCCATTTGCGCGCAATCGCCGAGCCCACGTCAGCCTTGTTCTGGTGGTCGGCATAGACGATCTCGACCTTGATATTCTTTCCGCCGCCGTTGAAATCCTCGGCCGCCATGCGCGCGGCTTCCACCGAGCCCATGCCGTTGGTGTCCTGGAAGATGCCGGAGATATCGTTGAGCACGCCGATGCGCACTACATTGTCCGAGATTTCCGCGCTCGCCGTTCCGCTTGCGAGGCACGCCATCAGCCCCAGCAACTTGTTCAGGTGTTTCATCGTCTCCTCCCTGTTGACCTTGGGGCCGGTCGTTGTCGGGCGCGAGCGCGTCAGCGGCGCCATGACGATGCGATGCCGCAAGTTGTAGGGGCCAAGCCGGTACGGCACGAACAGCAGGTCCGTCTTCGCTTCCTGTTGAGCGGCACAGGGTGTCCGCGGAATGGTGGTTGCCTCGTTCATATTCGCTCCTGAGCGGAGGACATTGTCGGCCCCCTTGGTCTGTTCGAAGGAAACTACTAGGAGCGAAGCGATCCGCCTAAATTGACTGTTGTCAGTGCGGAGTAAGATTAGAATGTCTTGATGGGCTGGCGCTTGTAAGGCCCGTTTGCGCGGGCGGGCGTGACCGAAGATGTGAGCAAAATGAACGCGACCGACACCATCACCCTGTGTGTACCGAAAACCCTATCCGTCTTGATGCAGCAATGGAATCACCTAAGCTGGCGGAATGATAGGGCTGCTCCTTTTCGTTTTGGCCGTCCTGGTCTC
>Ga0335071_10003205_pt1 | contig 17339 bp, 16 predicted proteins | sample Lox_Sample_15_FD_206724 | JGI IMG/M metagenome (GOLD analysis project Ga0335071, IMG submission 206724) | Soil microbial communities from Loxahatchee National Wildlife Refuge, Florida, United States - Lox_Sample_1.5 | ecosystem: Environmental > Terrestrial > Soil > Wetlands | place: USA... | reverse complement strand
TGCACAAAGCGGCACACGGTTGCCAGCAGATATTACGGTGCGCTCTCTCGATCTTCTCGACGCGAACGCATTCGACGATTTGCTCCGGGACGGTGGCCCCTCAGTTCGTAATTGCTGATCTTGCCGCGTACATCCAGTCGTGTGTGGTCTCAACGTCATGCCGCGGGCAGTGCCTTCATCTGGGCAGGGCCCGGAACGCACTCTCGACGACTTTGTTGTGCTGGAGGGACTTGCCATCAATCGCGCTTTGGCAGTCCGGATGCAGGCTATCGCCAGTTAATGCGCGCACGTAAGCCGTCGGGTGAAATCAAGGTGCACTGCAGTCGACCCACCTCTCCCCAAGCAGCCATGGGTCAAATCGCTCGCACCTCACCCGACGGCTTTCAGAAATCCGAGAACGGGATGGTAGTCACCGCTTCGTATAGAAACGAGGAGCCCGGCGTCGACGCGATGTAGTTTCAGGGCCGCATCACGATCGTGTGTACCACGGACTTGGCGACACTCGCTGACGGTTTGGCTTCAATCCCCGCACGATGGAAGCAATACCCCACGATCCTTGGGACAACTCACTGCGATTCGTATTCACGCGAGGGACGAAGACGAAGGCGTAGTCGCGCTCGTGACTCACCGTCCACTAGATGCGTCACCGCCGCAAAGAGAAGTCCGATCGACACACCCGACATCAGCATGCCCACCATACTCTCCAGAGGCCCTAACAACCTCCACTTCGCTGGGAGTACCACGTCTCCGTAGCCCACCGTTGCATAGCTGCTCGCGGAAAAGTAGAACGAGGATTCCCATGAGGGCAGACAAAGACCGCGATAGCCACTCGCCCAAAGCAGAATGACAATTCCGTGCAAGATGATCACAGCGAGAGTGGTTCGCATCACGAGCGACGCACAGTGGAACACACGCACATTACCCGTCTCTCGTGGAATACTTCTTATCCAGATGATCAGGGCAGCGGCGCCGCCACACTGTAGAACGAGAGTGCACATGACCAGAAGAACGGCCGCACCCGCTTGTTGAATGAAAGTCATTATCCAGACCGTTCTTGGAGAAGTGCAGCAAGTCCGCCCCCAGGGTTCGCCCAGGGGTCTAGCAAAGCAACTTAGTTAGCGCTTAAACCGCCGAATGCCGGGCTCAGCAGTGCACGATGTTATCGCTCCGGATGCCTCGCGTCGCATTGCGCGTATCAACCACCAACGCTGCGTGCTGCGCGATCCACTTGTAGTCGTAGTCTGAATGGTCGGTCACGATGACCACGCAGTCATATTTCTCGACGTCGTCTAGAGGTGAGCATTTCATCTGAAGGTCGTATTTTCTCCCCCTCCCGATGAAGGGAAAGTACGGATCGTTGTAGCTGACGTGGGCGCCATCATTTTGTAGCAGTTCGATGATGGTCAGCGCCGGCGATTCTCGAAGATCATCAATGTCCTTCTTGTAAGCAACTCCGAGCACAAGAACTTTGGAGCCCTTCAGCGCTTTCCCCTGTTGATTAAGAGCCCTGCTGACGGACGAAACCACATGGTAAGGCATGGAACTGTTCACTTCTCCCGCCAATTCGATGAAGCGGGTTTGAAAGTCCCAAGCCTTCGCTTTCCAGGAAAGATAGTACGGATCCACCGGAATGCAGTGGCCGCCAAGTCCGGGTCCCGGGTAGAACGGATGAAAGCCAAATGGCTTCGTTGACGCAGCCTCAATGACCTCCCAGATATCAATGCCCATGCGCAAGGACAAAAGCTTCAACTCATTAACCAGGGCAATGTTGACGCAGCGGTAAATGTTCTCCAGAAGCTTCGTCATCTCGGCAACCGCGGGTGACGATACCGGGACAACGCGATTGAAAATCGATGCGTACAACGCGCTTGCGAGCTCGGAAGCCTGGGCATCCAGGCCCCCAACGACCTTCGGGATGTCTCGCCGGGCGACGCTGTCATTGCCCGGATCCTCCCGCTCGGGAGAGAAAGCCACGAAGAACTCTTCCCTGCCCTGAGCGGCCGCTCCACGCGCAGCCTTTAGACCGGAGACATTCCCTTCCTCCAAAATCGGAACGACCACCTCCTCCGTGGTACCGGGATAGGTCGTGCTCTCGAGCACGATCAACTGACCGGCTCGTAAATGAGGCGCAATTGCCTTTGCGGTATTGGTGATGAAACTGAGATCCGGCTCCCGGTATTCGTCCAGCGGCGTCGGCACACAGATGATCACCGCGTCCATCGCTTTCAGCATCGAGAATTCCGACGTGGCGATGAAACCGTGTGAGCGCGCCACCTGGATCTCTGTCGCTGGAATTCGATAGATATACGATCCGCCGGTGTTGAGGGTTTCGACCTTACGCTGATCGATGTCGAAACCCGTGACTCTAAAGTTTGCTTCCGTGTATAGCAGGGCAAGTGGCAAGCCTACATATCCCAGGCCGATCACTCCCACCCGCGCTTCGCAACTTTCAATTTTCGACTTCAGCTCTAAACATAGACTAGCGGCAGTCGTAACATTGCTCATAAGACATCTCCTGTATCAAGCCGGTGCACATCCAACTTAGTGGGAGTATTCAAGAACCTCGGTCTCCAGCTCCGTTGCTGCCGGAGCATCCCACTTAATCAGTTTCAAATCCAAGACAAAGATCGAATAAATGACGGGCACGAGCAGGAGCGTTACAAACGTTGCGATCGTGAGGCCGCCAATCTGGGCGTAGCAAAGAGGCTCCCAGAGTGGTCCGCCGTGAATCGCCAGCGGTACGAGACCCAGTACGGTCGCTCCCACCGTGATCATGACCGGCCGCAACCGCACGATACCCGCGTCGAGCAGTGCTTCCTGGAGCGGCTTCCCCTCTTCGTGCGCTTCCTCGATGAAGTCGAACAGTACGATCACGTGACTCACAATCACGCCGACCAGGCTCGCCACTCCGAGGAATCCCATGAAGCCGAACGGCTGTCCCATTACGACCAGACCCGCGAGGGCCCCGGTCATCCCGTACGGGATCGCAGCGAACACCAGAAAGGGTTTCACCGCACTCCGGAACTGCACAACGAGCGCGATGTAGATCAGCAACACGGAAATTGCCATGACTACGCCGAGTTCTTTGAAGCCTTTCTGTTGTTCGTCGTATTCGCCGCCGATCTCCAGGAAATAGCCCGGCGGAAGATTTTTCTGGAACTCCCGGATTTTCGGCAGCAGTGGTGTAAGCACTTCGGAGGGCAAGACGCCCGGAATTGGAAACGCCGATACCGTTACGGTTCGGAACTGATTCCGGCGCTTGATCTTCGATACCGCGATTTCTGTTGTGACGTTCGATACCTGCCGGAGAGGCACGCGCTGGTTGCTCGTCAGCGAATACACGTACGCATTTTGTATATCTGAGAGACCGGCGCGCTCCTCCATCCGCAAGCGAACGGCGATGGGAATTTGTTTATCCGCTTCCCTGTAGGTTGAGATCGGCAAGCCACTCTCCGCGGCAGCGGACGAGAGAGCAATATCCAGGTTTGTGATGCCCGAGAGATTCGCACGATCCGGGTCTACCTTCAGCCGGACATTCATCGCGGGCTCTCCCCAGTCGTCTCGCACTCGAGTCGCATTGGGTTGGGCGCGAAACACGGCCTGCAGATCGCCCGAAAGACGATGCAGGACGTCTATGTCCGGCCCTGAGATTCGAATAGAAACCGGAATGCCGACGGGCTTCCCGGTTTCGAGTTGCCGCACATCGATCCTGGCACCCGGAACTTCACGGCTGAGCGCAGTCTGCATCGGCCCGACAAATTGATTCGTGAAGTGCTTGTCAGAAACCTCGACCAGGATCTGCGCATAGTTGAGTTGTTGTCGCTCGGGATCAACCGAGAACCAGAATCGCGGGCCTCCACCGCCGACGAATGTGGTCAGCGATTTCAGGATATTTTTCTCATGATGCTCGTTTCCAAAGCGTTCCGCCTCCTGCCGAATGACTGTTTCGGCGCGCCGTGTCACCGCATCGGTGGCACCGAGCGGCGCATCGGGCGGAAGCCAAACATCCACGTACGACAGGTACGAGAGATCGTTGGGGAAGAACTGGGGCTTGAGCATCCGGAAAAACAGTCCGCCCAACACCAGAATCACCAGTGAAGCCGCGAAGGTCCCCCAACGATGCTTCAATGCGAAGTTGCCCACGCGATAGTAGAGCGCGGGGAACCCGTGTTTCCGCCTCTCATACATGGGCTCCTCAAGTTTCTTCGGGGGCTTAATCATGTAGTAGGCAATCAATGGAATGAAGGTGAATGACACAATGACCGACGCAACAAGCGTGCACGTCATCACCACTGGCAGACTATAAAGGAAAAATCCGGTATCGCCGGTCAGCATCAGAAACGGTAGATACGCAACGATATTGGTGATTGTGGCAAACACAATCGCTTTCGCCAATTTCGTCGGCCCAATCCAGGATGCGAGATCGCGAGGAGAGCCCGAACCCAACTCGCGCTTGATCGCGTCACCTGCGACGACCGGCATGTCAACCAGCAATCCGAGCGCAATAATCAGCGTGGCGATCGAAACTTGCTGGATATCAATCCCGAGAACGTGGACGATCCCGAAAGTCATTGCCAGCGTCAAAGGAATTGAGGCTGCCATCAGCATGGCCGCTCGCCAGTCCCAGAATCCGATCAGGGCTACGATGACCACGAGAATGATGGCCTCGTAGAGACTGCCCATTAGGAGACTCACCAGTTCCTTAACTTGTCTGGGCTGGTCCGATGTGCGGGCGATTACAAGATCGGGTGGCAGTTGCGGACGAACAAAGGCGAGCGCTTTGTCGACGGCAGTGCCAAACTTGAAGATCTGCTCGCCCGATCGCATTTGTACCGCCAGCGTGATCGCGCGGTTGCGGTGCCAGTTTCCCTCGGCATCGCGGTAGTCCATGTAGTTCAGGTATCGAGTGGGCGTCTGGTAGGCCCGCGATATGTCCACCAGATCCCTCAAGTAGAGTGGCGCTCCGGTAGGCGAAGACGCCAGGAGCACGTTGCCGATATCCTTTGTGCTCTTGAATTCCGCCGTCGCGTCTACCAGGACGTTTCGCGATTGCGTCTGGACGATTCCACCGGGGGCCGTCACATTCCTCGCGGTCATCACGTCCTTGATCTTGGTGGGCTGCAACTTCAACGCAGCTAGCCGCGCGTCCGAGTACTCCAGATAGAATTCCTCTGGGAGAACGCCCATACGCTGCACCTTCGCCACCTCGGGTACACGTTGCAATGTGCGGGAGATGAGATCGGTGAAGTCATCCAGTTGGCGATAGGAGTATCGGTTGTTGGCTACTTCGGCAATGCGTTCCTTGGTGGATTGGGGGTCGCGAATCATGATCGGACCCCACGCATCCGGATGGAAATCGTATTCTTGAAGTTTCTTCTCGATGAACTGCTGCCCGTAAGCGCGGAGTTCGTCATCGGACTTCGTCGTGGCGAAATCGACCCCGGAACAGCTTCCCGCCGACAAGGGGCGAACGTCACGTGCGAGTCCATCGTGCTGCGCTTGGGTAGTGAGGATCGCGAAAGGCCGCTCCACCACCGCAGGAGATACGGAGGCCGGGTAGCAGTAGAGAAGAGTGACACGCCCGTTTGTAGCCCCCGGGCGCACTTTCTCGATCGCATCCCGCACACCACGAGCGCGTAGCGCAATCTCAAGGTCAGGGACCGTCGGACTTGCGACCGTCAGCATGAGTGCGGCGGTATCTCCGAAATCGCTGATCCAGGTGATCGGGCCCGCGCCTTCGGGAAGATCTGTGATCTGGTTCAGACGCTGTCCGATATCCTGGAACTCCTGCTGTGTGTTCTTGATATTGTCCAGGAGCCGGACCTGCACCACCGAGATGTTGTCCTGCGTGGTCGATTCCACACGGTCCACCTTGCTATTTCCGGTGACGGCTTGCTCGACCTTTCGCGTGACGAGTTGCTCGACCTTGTCCGCAGAGATGCCTGGCCATGGCGTGATGGCCAAGGCGATGCGTACCGGTATGTCCGGATCCTTCCGCTTCGGCATGTTCATGTAGCCGAAGACACCCCAGGCGAGAGTTGCCAGCAGTGCCACCCAGGCAATCTGCCGATTGTTGACAAAGAATCGCGCGACATTACGATTTTGCTTGGAATGCTCGGCTCTCATTGAAGGACCTCTACAGGCTGGCCATCCTTAAGCAGATTGGCGCCGGTGGTGATGATGCGATCTCCGGTTTGTACTCCGCTGACCACGGTGATTTCACTGCCGTTCACCGCGCCTACATCTATGCTGTGGAGGCGAGCAACTTCGCCTGCAGTCGAGTTGGAAACCACGAATACCCCATATTTCCCGTCTGTCGCCTGCACGACCGCGGAAAGCGGAACCAGCAGCGCGGAGCTTCGGCTTGCCCCGCCGGCATTTGCGAATTGCAAAGAGCCGATCATGCCTACCTTCAGCAGGTGATCGCGGTTTGGTATGGCAACTTCAACGTCGAAGTTGCGCGTGATCGCATCGGCCGCCGATGACATCCGGCTGATTCGCGCGTGGAAGGTGCGTGCGGGGAAAGCATCAATGGAAACATCTACAGGCTCACCTACCTTCACCGAACGCACGACCGTATCGGGAACTCCAACCACGATTTTCACGATATCCGTTTTGGCCAGCGCGAGCGTGGGAACTCCCGGACCAACAAATCCGCCCAGTTCTACTGACTTCTTGACGATGTCGCCATCGAAGGGAGCGATGAGAGACGTATCACGGAGCGAGATTTCCGCCTCGCTGGTCAGGGCGCGAGCCGATTTCAACTGCTCCTGGCTTGCGTTGTACTGCGCCAGAGCTGCGTCGAAATCCGGTTTAGTCAAGCTCTGTGAGTCGTACAAGTGCGTGGCACGGTCGTAATCCAGTTTCGCTTTTGTAGCTACTGCCTCGGCAGCAGCCGCTTGCGCAGACGCCTGCCGCACCTTATCTTCATACTCAGACGACCGAATCCGGAGGAGCACCATCCCCCGACTGACTCGATCCCCCTCGGCAATGTCGCGCATTCTGCCGTCCTCCCCTCGCACTTGCTTGAGCGAAACTACATAGCCGGGAATCCTGAAACTCAAAGGAACTTCCGAGTCGGGTGTAACGACGGCCGAGAACCGCAAGCCGTCCGTGGTTGCGGCCTGCTTGTCAATCGCTTGAGCCTGAACCCCCTGTGGAGGCTGAGTGATTGGCTTATGAGAGCTACAGCCGGCCAAGACAAACATCAGTGAAAAGATGGTAATTGTTTTTCTCACGTTTATTCCTCTCCCATCGCGCGGCGCAAATCGGCCAGGGAACTCCAGTACGAAGAAAGCGCCTGCTGATACTGAAATGCGGTTTCCGAACTTCGAGCTTGAGCTTGCAGCAGATCTCGGATCAGTGCTGCTTGTTCTTTGTATTTGTTACTGGTTACGCGTAATTGTTCCGACGCGGCCTCGTGACCCGTGCGCGTGGCCTTCAACAACAGAGCAGCATCTTTCCATTTCCGGTACTTCATCCCAACCTCGACCCCGATCTCCGATTCGGCTTCGTGTGCTCCGTTATGCGCTTCAGCCAAGGTGTTGGATTTTTCGCGGATTCGATTGCGCTTCCGCCCCCAGTCGAATGGTTCCCAGGTCAACGCGAAGCCGGCCACCCCGACGTTCGCGGGCAAAACGCTCACGTTCTGGACCCCCATGTAGCTGACGGCGATGCCCAAGTCCGGGATGTACTCAGCCTTGGCGATCCGGCGGTCATATTCCGCCTGTTGTTCCTTCAAATGGGCCTGGTGAATCTCCGGTCGATTTTGTTCCGCCTGATGGCGAACCTCCTCGAGACTCAACGTGGTCGCGTCTTCCTCGGGAACGACATCGACCCGGAAAGGAGTTTCGAGGTCCCGTCCCAGCAGATGATTCAAGTGCTCATGCTCTGTGGTGAGCCCGTCCTCGGCAACGGACAGGTCGTATTGCGCCTTCGTCAAACGCGCGTCGACCTCCAATTCGTCTGCCCTCAGCACGGACTTTTCGGCCACGTAACGCAATGTGACGCGTTGCGCCTCCTGCAGGGTTTTCACGCCTTCCTGCGCCGCATCCACAGCAGCCTGCGTGGCCACAAGCTCAAAATATGCGCTACGCACCTGGGCAGCGATCTTCTGACGCTCGAGCCGGACGTCTTCCTTGGCGATCTCGCGTCCAAGTTCGGTTGCCCGAATTCCAAGCCCGATCTTGTATTGCTGCGTCAGCGGCTGGTCGACGCTGCCATTCAAGAAAGCAGTTAGTCTTGCAGGCGTGTGAACCTTCGCGTCTGTCGATGGAATCGGCCCGGTTCCCGGATAATTCCCGAAGACTCCCTTTGCAAAGGTGAAATCAAAGGGCTGCAACAATTCACCGCCGAGCACAGAGAACTGGAAATGCGGGAGCCGTTTGCTGCGCATCGTGCTGACCTGAAAATCAAACTTCTGCGCCTCCAGTACCGAGTTCTTGACCAGCCGGTTGTTTGTAAGCGCGATCGAAACCGCGTCATCGAGCGTGAGAACCGGGACCTCCTGCGTGCCCTGTTGCGCAGGCGATTGGGGAGGCAACGCAAAAGCAACAAGTGCGAGAAGCGACAACAGATATTTCGATTTCATCATTCTTTTACCTGGACTTCAGTTAAGGCCTTCAGTGTGACTCGAGCGAATCGCGTTCTCGCTCCTGTACACCGAGATTGCAGGTTGGGTACCAACAGCGTCGCGGTGGAACTTATTGAATCGACACAGGAGCCTGCGAGAAAACTGCGAAATGCCCGTATCTGGTCGACGGGCGCTGCCCTCATACGGGCAGTGGTACGGTTGAAAGGTCGGGGGCGGGCACGGACGGCATGATCGAGGAGACGCGGCGTTTAGACACTAATGCGTAAGAAGAGTGCGGGTGATGGAGCGGGGCGGCCCGCTTCTGATAAGAACCGGGCTGCAAGTCGTCACTCTGAGAATGAAGCTATCAACGATGAGCGCTGAAGAATCTTCCCGCGAAGTTCACGCCCGATCCGTCGCCAGTGAACTGAACCAGGCACAGACCGGGCGCTCTGAAAACTTACCGGCCGCGGGAGCTCTTAGCCGAACGGCCGTTGCCGTTTCCATCGTATGACGATTCCGGTCTCGCCTCGTGGTTGCGCATCAAAGGAAGGTGAAGCCGTTCACAAATGTCCCGAGCGTATGAGGTCTCAGCTACAAACTCGCCCCCGAGTTTCTTTATGAAGAGAAGTACATCCTCACCAACGGCATCGATATACATCAATTCGGTGATATCGATGATCAGCGCCAAATTGATATCAGTGTTTGTGACAAGCGTGCGAACCTGCTCAGCTCCGGCGCCGGTGAACCGGCCCTCAAGCCTGCAGATCAAAGCGCCGTCGGATTCGTGCGTTTCGAACCGTAGCATGCTGGTCCCTCTTAACAACTGGCGGTTTCCAACCCCTGGATTGTGCAGCTCGCCTGCCACGATACACACCGTAAACAATTGAAAATAATGAGCATCTGAATGGCTGCCGGGTGCCGGAGCTGGGCACTGCCAGCATGAGGGCAATGTTTAGAGATAGACAAAGGTGAAAGGCGGCTGAATCAGCCGCCTTCTTTGGGTTCATTAAATGGAACTGCCGAGAGTGGTGCTTAAAAAGTAAGCACCAATCCCAGGGATGGCACAGCCGAATGCGTATATTTGTCCAACTTCAGACTCGCCTGTTCGAAATCGGGGGCCTTGTACACAAAGCCCCGATACTGGGCGCGCACGAGGAAGTGCTTCGACAAGGGCACATCCGCTCCACCACCATAAACGAATGCTCCCCGGGTCTGCTCCGTGCTCACCGCTCCGCTTCGTGGATCGAAGAACATGGCCCCACCTCCGCCCAGTACAAATGGAGCTACGAGCTTGACGGCAGGCATTCTGAAAGAAGGAAGTTTCACGATTGCCGTCCCCGTGGCGGCATGAACGTTTACGGGAACGAAGGTCGTGCCGCTGGAGACAAACTTCTGATCATTTCTGAAGTAGTCGTAGTCGCCTTCCACGGCCAACCAGTTTTTCAGATTGAATCGATATCCTGCCATTACTCCGCCAGAGTTGGTGGGCTTATTGGTGATCCCTCCATCGCTGGTTTGCTTGTTAAAGAAACCAGAGCCTTGTACGGTGACTTCATGTCTGACTTCTTGGGCCCAGGATGCGGCCCCAAAAAGAACAAGAATAATTCCCAGTCCGGTCAACTTTTTCATTCGCAACTCACCCCATTTATCGATTGAGTGTGGTCCGGTTTGACACCGCCACGTTCAGGAAAAAGCACCTGGCTTACCGAACTGGGACTTTGGCCTAAGTCTTTATAAGAGAGGACGTTGAAGACTCGCGGGTCCACGCATGCCGGATTGGCCTTGCCCGTATGCTGGCGTGCGACCACATGCAGTCACGCCAGATAATCAGCGCGACTGATGTTCAATCTTCGCATCTTATTCTGCAGAGTTGTTCGTTTGAGTCCGAGCCGTTCCGCTGCCCCGCCGTTCCCGGCAATTTTCCCGGAAGCGCTCCTCAAAGCGTCAAGTATTGCCTGTTTTTCGGCCTCCTCGAAGGTCGATGCTGAAGGAACAACCGCCCGGGCCGCGGACCTTCTCAGTTCGGTACGTGGCACATTCAGCTCGTCGCCTTGCGTGAGGATGACGCAGCGCTCGATAAAGTTTTCGAGCTCCCGAATGTTTCCGGGCCAGTCCGCGTTCACCAGCGCTTCCATCGCCGACCTTGGAACCGCACGAATTCGCTTTTGCATGCGCCGGGATAAGCGCGACACAAAGAAGTGAACCAGGAGTTGAATGTCTTCACGCCGTTCCCGCAACGGCGGTATCTCAATCGGGAAAACCCGCAGCCGGTAAAAAAGATCCTCGCGGAATTGATTATTGCGGATCATGCTTTCCAAATCACGATGGGTTGCCGCAATGAGACGGACATCAACATGGATGGTCTTTGTACTTCCTAGCCGTTCGAACTCCTGCTCCTGAAGTGCGCGCAGGAGCTTGGGTTGCAAATCCATGGTGATATCGCCGATCTCATCCAGGAATAGCGACCCGTGATCCGCCAGTTCAAAGCGTCCGCGCTTCTGCATGAGCGCCCCGGTGAAAGCCCCTTTTTCATGTCCGAACAGCTCACTCTCCACCAGGCCCGAGGGAATGGCCGCACAGTTCAGACGAACGAACGTACGAGTACGCCTCGGGCTGAGGTTGTGAATGGCTCGGGCGACCAGTTCCTTGCCGGTTCCCGTCTCGCCATGGAGCAGCACCGTTGAGCTGGTCGGGGCCACGATGGCCACCTGGTCCAGAACCTTGCGGATCGCTGCACTCTTTCCTACGATGTCTTCGAAGTTATATTCGGATTCGATTTCCGATTCCAAATACAACTTCTGCTCCTCCAATTCGTCGCGCGACGCGCGCAGCCTGCCATAAGCTAGCGCGTTCTCCAGTACCAGAGAGATCTGGGTCCCAATCTGGGACAGCAAGTCGCGGTCTGCCTCGCTGAACGCGTCCGGTTTGCGACTGCACATGGTCACCAACCCCAAGCGGCCGTCAGATCCCAAGAGCGGAATCATGACGGCGGAGACCAGCGATTCTGCTCGTGCCCCTTCGCGGAGCTCGGGAGGTACATGGGAGTCGATGGGTGAGTAGAACTGCGGTGTGCGCATGCCCGACCATTCGCTCCATGTCTTGTTGGGCTGAGCCACCACTACCTTTTCCAAGAAACCTCTACCCGTCGGAAAATCAAGGAACTTGCGTTCGAAACGATCCGTTTGCTTGTTAAAGAGCCACAACGAAGTGAGATCGTTGCCCAGGTGCTTGCGCATGGACCCGGCAAAAGCCTGAAACAACTCCTCGGCTTCCAGCTTGGTGACAATGTGATTGTTGATCTCAAGCAACAAGCTGAGACGGTCCCGCTGCTTCAGAACCTCCCGGTGGTAAAGCTCTACTGTGTCTCTTGCCAGCGCACATTCGAGGGCAACGGCAACGTGCGACGCCAGTGCCTTCAGCATCTCTATGTCTTCGGGCGAAAACTTCTCTCCCTGCAATTTTGGCGTCGACAGGATTCCGTACTGCTTCTTAGCTGTGGAGACCGGGAAAAGATAGGTGCTTCGGCCGGCGACTTCGCCCGCAAACGGAGCCATGTCGGGATGCTGTAACATCGCCTCCGCTAAATCCCCGACAAAGACGGGAGTCTGCGCGTCCAGGACTTCTGCGACGGGTCCAATTCGCAGCAACTTGGCTCCACGCCTGATTGCCGGAGCGTCAGGATCTCTATCAAATTCAAACGAATACAGACTCTCCCCGCCTTCGCTTAGGACATACAGCTCGGCCCCGTGCAGTCTGGAAGTACTCGACAGAACACCTCTAAGGCTTTTCAACACGGCCTTCACCGTCGGCTGATCGGCCAGAGCGCTCGAGGCCCCCAACAGCAGTCGATATCGATCTTCGGTCATGCTCATGACGTCAAGGGTTCTCCGTTATGCAAACTTTACCAACGAGGCATTGAGTACCTCTTCAGCCTCAGGACCTAACGATGTGAAATCTGCCTGTTTTTATTCCCCTGCTAATGCTGGAGGGATACCGCCCAGGAGCTTATTGATTACGCTGTCCATGGTTCGATTCATCTCCGAGACAACCCCTGGCACATCTCGTTGAGAGACTCTTGCCACCTCTGAAACACTATCATTCCACACCATCGCACCGGTTTTAGCATTCGTAATTTGAGCAGATATTGCGACTTCTACTTTCACCCCTGATTGGTAATCTACCTCTTCCAGTTTTTCCAATTTTCCGCTCAGCACGTAGTCATGATCCGGCCGGCCATCGTACGTGGAAACCGAAGCAAAGCGGCCGCTCGCGCGCAGATGATCCAGCACGGCCGCAGTCACGGTCGCGCGCGGGTCGGTGGCCCATCTGTGGTATTCGTAGAAACCAATCTCCTCCGGGGTGCGGCGATAAACGACAGGCCCTTGTCGCAAATATCCAGGAGACTGGAATTCTCGCACAGCAATGGACGTGCGGATATTCTCGGGCGCGGGCGGATCCGGCGGACTTGGCAGGTTCAGCGTGTAATAAGCGGGATACCTTACCCGGCCGCAGCCAGACAGACCGGACACAACCGCCAGCGTTAATGTCAGCACTGCCGGAAGTCTCTTCATATGCGCTCTCCTCTGTTACTGCTTATTTCGGCACCTGGCGGTCTGCGGGTTGTTTCACGCGAACCAGGCTCCAGGGTCGTTGCTTCAGCGAGTTCGTGAACTGATTAAGGTTTTCGGTCGCCTCACGCACGTTCTCCAGCGTGTCGTCGATCTTGTAGTCATTGGCTCGGAAGACGACCTGCATCGACTGCAGCAGCCCCTGCGCCTGATGCAAGGTCGTCTGCAATTCCAACAAGTCATTTCGCATCGGATCACGCAGATCCGTCACTGTGCCGTTCACATTTTGAATGGTGGCGTCGGCGTGCTCGGTTACGGTGCTGAGCTGGTCCGTGAGATGCTCAATCTTGGGGCTCTCGGCCGCGATCAACTGGTCAATGTTGTTCAGAATGGCTTGCACCTTTTTCTGATTTGGCGGGCCAGTCATGCTGTCGAGATTGGCGAGCAGACGGTTCATGTTGCCGCTGACATCGTTAAGTTCTCCCTGTGCCTGGGTGATCAGCGTATTGGCGCTATCGGCGACACCTGCCAACTTGCCCGCAATCTCATCGAGACTGGCGGCTTCCTGGGAGGCGATGGTTGAGTCGGGGGGAAGTCGCTTGGCGTCTATCGTGCCCGTTGTGATCGACAAAGCGGCGCTGTTCATTACGCTGACGAACCCCAGCTTGGCCACTGACTTTTCATTCAGCGGGGTATCTTTCTTCACCTCCAGCAGAATCTCGATTCGGGTGGGGTCCTTCTGCCACGGGCGCACAGCCCTGACTTTGCCCACATTCATGCCGCCATACAGGACCGATGCGCCGGGCTCGAGCCCTCCGGCGTACCGCAAGTAGGTACGATAGGGCGAAGTGCCCCCGCTATACTGTGCATTCAGCAAATAGATGATCGTAAATGCGGCCAGAGTGAAACAGCTGAGGACGAATGCTCCGACTTTTGCTTCTGTAGTCATGACTTTGCTTCCCGGTTCTGCACGTATTGCTCCATGTAGGCCGCCAATGCCGGGGCATGCACAGGATTGTTTGGCACCCGGTTCAGAAACTGCTTAACCCGCGGATGCTGGCTTTGGCGTATCTCGTCTTTCGTACCGACGGCGAGTAGTTTTCCGTTGGAGAGCATGGCGATGCGGTCCGCGATTCGGAACGCGCTAGCTAACTCATGAGTGACAACGAGCGCGGTGATCTGAAAAGCCTCTTTCATAAACAGGATCAGTTCATCCAGCTCTGCAGCCACAATTGGGTCGAGCCCCGCGGAGGGCTCGTCGAATACCAGGATCTCTGGATCGAGTGCGAGAGCGCGCGCAACCGCCGCCCGTTTTTTCATGCCGCCTGAGAGCTCTCGCGGGTAAAGCTTCCCGAAATCGGCCAGACCCACCACCGCCAATTTCATCCATACGATCAGGTCGATAATCGTAGGAGCGAGTGCCGTTTGTTCCCTCAATGTGAGCGCGACGTTGTCCTCCAGCGATAGCGAATTGAATAAGGCCGAGTTTTGAAATGCCACACCAATCGAGCGCCTCACCCTTTTCAACTCAGCCTGGGTACAGCGCGTAACATCTGTGCCCTGGATGAAGATGCTGCCGGAATTCGGCCGCTCCAGTCCAAGAATTTGACGCAACAGCGTGCTCTTTCCCGACCCGCTGCCCCCCAGCAGAACTGTGATCTGGCCGGGCTCGACATCGAGATTTAGCCCGTCGAGAACACGTCGCCCGTCGTATTCGACCACCAGGTCACGAACGGAAATGATCGGCATCTACGTTCTCCCCATGAAGTAGAAGATGGTCGTGAAAACGGCATCGGCGAGGATGACGAGGAACGTCGATCGCACGACCGCCGAAGTGGTTGACCGGCCGACGGCGTCGGGCCCCCCCCGGACTCGAAGCCCTTCCAGACAACCGACGTGAGCGATAATCGTGGCAAACGCCACACTCTTGATGATCCCAGCGAGCACATCTCGCAACTCAATCGAAGTCAACACGTAGTGGAAATAGAGCGGGACGCCCAGATGCGTGCTGAAGAACATGAATAGTCCTCCCGCCAGGATGCCGAAGAAGTTGGCTACCGCACTGAGACACGGAACCGATATCAATGACGCCAGATACTTTGGCGCCAAAACGAACTCAACGGGCTCGAAAGCCATGACCTTGAGAGCATCGATCTCTTCCGTCACCTTCATGGTGCCGATCTCGGCTGCAAAAGCCGATCCCGAGCGTCCACTGACAGCGATCGCGGTCAATAACGGACCAAGCTCGCGGGTAAAACCGACTGCGACCAGGTCGATGACGAAATGCAGAGCGCCGAACCGCCGCAGCTCAGACGCGCCCTGCATCGCCAGAATGAACCCGCTGCACATTGCCAGGAGGGCAACCATGGGCAGCGCACCAACTCCGATCTCGTACATCTGCCGGACCGTGGCACGCCAACGATGCACATTTCCGACAAGAGGCAAGGCTCTGCGCATCGCGCGCAACGTCGCCCACAACTGAATGTTGAGGCTGCCCACGTAGTCGAGTTGGCTGAGCGTGCCTTTTCCGGAAATTTCGAGGAAATTTGCCATCAGAGCGCCTTCGATCCGGGAGACGGATCTCTTCCGATGCTTCCATTGAACAGCTGCAGGATGCCCGTCGCTTCAAACAGATGCAGCATTCGGCCTTTCAGGCCTTGCAGCGTCAGCTCCGTGTTGCAATTCCGCGCGATTCTGAGAGCTTCGATCAGAGTGGCAATGCCAGAACTGTCGATATGCATGACTTTTGACAAATCAATGCTGATGCTTCGTGGATGTTGGGCCTTAAAAAGGGCAAGAAGCTGCCCGCGCAGGGCGGGAGACGAGTCGATATCAATCCGTCCGCGCAACGATGCCACTGTCCCCTCCTCCCCCGCGACGATGTTGACTCCTAAGGTCTCCAAACTTTCTCTGCTTTCGCCCAACACGGAATCAGTCCTTTCCCCAACCCGGCGCCTTGCGCCTAGGATCTACACTTCGAATCGCAATCCGAGTGCCGGACGTAAACACTTTAGAATCTGTGAAAAGCAATGCTGTCGAAGGATCTGCTGCCCCAAGACAGGCACGCTGTTGAACACAGTGCCCATATGTGGGCAGATAGATCAGTTGCGATCGGGATGACCTTAGGCGGTGGGGACCATCGTCGAATTGGCTCGAGGATCTGCGAATAGGCGTCCAGCACAAGCCGAAAAAGGGGCTGCTAAGTTCACCGGAACACGCCTCTGTGCATTGACCTTACTAAGATCTCAGGGAACTCTCACCCCCATCGGGAGCTTTAATCCGGAACTGGTTTGAAGGTCGCCGGTTAGTATGCCGGGGAAAGTTCCCTGCCTTGTCGCAGGCGACTGGAACTCTTCTTCTCTCCCCTGGTCGGCCGTGTTCGCATGGCCTTTAACAGTTTCGCTCGTGCCCGGGCCGACTGCGCCTTCACAGTTCCAGTGGGAACTCCCAGGCGACGCGCTGTTTCGCGGATCGAAAGATGATGCGCAAAGCGCAAATGGAACGTTTTTCGCAGAGTCGGGGACAGTTGCGACAGGGATCGGATCATTCGCGTGTGCAGAATAGACCTGTGGCACTCCTCCTCGGGATCGGGCCGCTGGTCCACCAGAATGTCAGACAAAGGGAAATCCTGCTCCTCTCCAATTCGTGAATCCAACGAAAGGTGGGTGTAACGGGAGCGTTTCCGCAAGTGCATCCTCACGCAATTGATCACAATCGCGGTCAGCCATGTCGAGATCTGCGCCTCACCTCTAAATTGATCGAAATGCTTCAAAGCAGCCAACAAAGCGTCCTGCACGGCGTCTTCGGCATCAGCCTTGTTGCCGAGGAGGCGGTACGCATATCGATAAAGGCGCGGCAGGCCATGTAAAAAGGAAGCCGGCATTTCTTGCGGCCTGACCTCGGTCGGGGCCGGTTCGGGGGCTCGAAATTTGCTTTCCTTTTGCTGCATGCTGGTCGTCTCCACCGGAGCTGTTACCTGCCTCCGGACGGCGAACTGGGCAATGGGACCACCAGAACATCGTCTGCGTTTGCAGCCTGAACGATTCGCCTCGATTGCGAAGCAGCTTCATCAATATCGTGTTGCAGAACGTCATGCAATGCGCTGAGCACCTGATACTGCATCATGGCTGTCTCGTATCTCTGCTGCAGGAGATATTCGGCTTGCTCCCGAGTAATCTGATTGGCGCGTTGAGCCT
>Ga0335071_10003204_pt1 | contig 17340 bp, 16 predicted proteins | sample Lox_Sample_15_FD_206724 | JGI IMG/M metagenome (GOLD analysis project Ga0335071, IMG submission 206724) | Soil microbial communities from Loxahatchee National Wildlife Refuge, Florida, United States - Lox_Sample_1.5 | ecosystem: Environmental > Terrestrial > Soil > Wetlands | place: USA... | reverse complement strand
TCAACATGGACAGCGTTGACAAGAGAATCATCGAGCTCAAGCTGAAAAAAGGGGAGGTAACAGGCAAACTCGTTGACAAGTACCTTGCGACACTTCCTGACCTGGCAAGCCAGGCCGAGGAAGTTAGCGTTGACCTGGGCAGGAAAAGGCCATCGTAGGGTTAGAGCGGGGCAACATGGTCATTGACTCGCATGCCCACCTGGAAATGGCGCCCTTCGACCGGGACCGTGACCAGGTCGTCAAAAGGGCAAAGGATGCCGGCGTGGAGGTCATCGTCACGGTGGGGACCACTGTAGTGGATTGCCGCAAGGCCCTCGAGATCACCCGCCGTTACCCCGGCGTCTACGCCGTGATCGGAATCCACCCGCACGAGGTAAAAGACATCAAGGGGGAAACCTACGACACGCTCAAGGAAATGGCGAAACACGAGAAAGTTGTTGCCTACGGCGAGATCGGCCTCGATTTCTTTCGCAACCTCTCGCCTCGTGGAACGCAGATCCACCGGTTTGGTGAACAGCTGGAGTTGGCCTCTGAGTTGGGTCTTCCTGTCGTGATTCACGACCGGGACGCCCATCGGGAGACGATGAACCTGCTGAAAGGCTGGAATGGAAGCCGGAGGGGCATCATCCACTGCTTCTCCGGCGACTACCCGATGGCCAGGCAGTGCATCGATCTCGGGTTCTGCATTTCGATTCCCGGTACGGTGACCTTCGAGAAGAACGAGAATCTGCGCTCCATCGTGCGGGAACTGCCCCTGGAGTCACTCCTCGTAGAGACCGACTGCCCCTACCTTACCCCGAACCCGTTTCGCGGCAAGCGAAACGAGCCCGCCTACGTCATCCACACGACTCGAAAGATTGCCGAGATCAAGGGGAAGACTTTCGAAGAAGTGGCGGCCGTGACGACGGGGAACGCGAAGGCGCTATTCAATATCCCTTAACATCAGTGTTTGGGTGTCTAAGTGTCTGAGTGTTTGAGTGAGGATAAAATCCTCTCTGCACTCAGGGACTTTAACACTTTTTCACTTCTTCATCAGGTATCCACGAATTCCCCGGATGCTGTTGGTGCAGAAATAGCGCTCGCGGTTCTGGATATCTTCTGGCAGAGAGGGCCATCGCGTCATGTCGGGGTCGTTTGCGATGAGATCGGCCAGGACGGACTCCTCGAAGGGTGCGCTTTTTTTCCTGAAGTGTCTCTCCACCGTTTCCACCCAGAAATCGAGCTGCCGCCCAGCCCGATCAAACAACCGGGCTGCGTCGAACCTGCAGCCATAGTGTCCCAGGCAGACAAGCGACACACTGAGAGAAGCCGCCTTTGCAATCGAGTTCCGGAAGGTGTCGTGCTGGAAGGGCGGCGGTGTGGCAGGGCGGACATAAGATCCTTCCTCCAGCGGTACGCAAACGCCCCCCACCTCGCCGGCGAAAAGGATGTCCCCGATGCGGTAGGATACGTGGTGCGGAGCATGGCCGGGCGTCTCGACGACCTCGATGGAGATCTCACCGAAAGGGATTCTGTCGCGATAGAAGATGCATGACTCGGGCACCGGCGCCATCTCGCCGTAGGCCTCGGCGACCTTTCCCAGCACTTTTCTGGATTCTTCCCAGAGCTTCTGCGGGGCCACCATGTGCGGGATTCCCTTGGGGTGGCAATGGACCTTTGCCCCGGGGAAGCGTTTCAAGAGCTGTCCCGTGCCGCCCGCGTGATCGAGATGGATGTGAGTGAGCAGAATGGTGTCGATTCTGCTGATGCCGAGTTCCTCCAGCCTTTCGATAAGGTATGGAATGGTGGAGGCCGGTCCGGGATCGACAAGCAGGGTCATTCCGCCAACCCTGTAGATCCATGAGCTGATGAACCTGCGGAAACCTTCGAGGGGCACGTTGAGGTCGATCAAGAAGAGATTCTCTCTCACTTGCTGAATGGACACGGGCTGCCTTTCGAGGAGTTCTGCCTTTCACTATAGGCAGGCCCCCTGGGATTGTCAATGAGACAACCGGGAGTGCCGTACGTTTACGTTACCGCGAACGAAAGATCTGCACGCAAAGCGCCCCCAGCATGCAGCCGATCCCCATGGCGGCGAAGGCGGCCCCCCATCCCGCAATTCCTCGGCCCACGATGTCGAGGATGGCCCCGAAGGCAAGCGGTGCGAGAAACGCCATTCCGAAGCCCGAAAAGGAATAGACGGCGAGTGTCATTCCCCGAATCCGTTCCGGCGACTCGGAAACGAGTCCCGCCGTGAGTGCCGCGCTGTCGAACATGACGGTCATGCCGTAGACAAAGCAGAGGGCAACGACCAGGGAGTAGTGCAGACCGACGGTGAACCCGATGAGGCAGCCAAGAATTCCCGACCCCACCATGTAAAGGCTCAGCGCCCGGCGGCGGCCCCACTGCATGGCACCTTCGTTTCCCAGGATGCTCGAGGGGACACCTATCAGCATGATCAGTGTAGCGATATTCTGCGGCGAAAGAGATGCAGAGAATCCGGTCTGGAGAGTCAGGCTGAACGCAAGAAAGGCTACGAGCCAGGACCGGAAACCAAAGAGCTCGAAGCAATGTGCCCCGTATCCGAGAATGTATCCAACGGCAGGCCGGTTTCTCAGGACCATTCGGAGATCATTGAGAGAAAGTCGGTATCCTGCGTCGGCACCGAGGGGTTTCCTGCGGGGCACGATTGTTGCGAAGATCGCAAGAGCCACAAAAGGCCCCAGAGAGAGCCATTCGGCGCCCAGGCGCCAGCCGATTACGGGCTCCAGCAGCCCGGAAAAGAAAATCGAAAGGGCCGTGCCGATCCCGTAGGAAGCCGTATAGAAGGCGATGTAACGGCTCTGCTTCGGCCCGGAGATATTGTCGCTCAGGGCCTTGAGTCCGGGCATGTACGTGCCGGCCAGGCTCACGCCGGCCAGAAGCCTGAAGAATGCCGCCGACCCTGTCCCCTCGGCGAACCATCCGAATAGAAACAGGGCAAGGGCCGCCAAAAGCGCCGAGGGGAGGTAGATTCGCCGCGCGTCGATCCGATCGGTGAGGCCCACAAGAAAGGGGGAGGCTATGGCGTAGCCCGCAAAAAAAACGCCGTTGATCCACCCTGCCGCCGTGTTCGTGAGTCCCCACTCCGCTTGGAAGGAGGGCAGGAGAGCGGGGAAATACATGGTCCCCGTCATGGACAGGATTTCGGCAAGGCAGATCAGGAATACGAAACGAATGGGGGACATCGCGAATCTCAAAGATAAATTGATGACTAAGCAAAACTACTTAACCGCGATCACAACGTAATTCAAGCCTTATTTGCCCGCATCGCCGCCGGTCTTATTCCTTTCCGGCCGCATAATTTGCTTGATTCGGCCCTTTCCCTGGGGTAAGCTTTAAACACAATTGAATAGCCGACCCTGGGGTGCCTTACAGGCTGAGATGATACCCTTCGAACCTGACCTGGGTAATGCCAGCGTAGGGAGTGGCCGAAGCGAAGAGACAGTCATCAGGGGCACTACCTTCCGGGGTGTGCCCTTTTTGCATTATAGGGCTGTTGGCCGGGGGCGCATCCCGTGGTTACGGGGGAACAGTCACCCTCACCCCAGCCCTTTCCCCTCAAGGGAGAAGGAGATCATGGAAGGGGTCTCCATGGGCCTTGCATCTGGTCATTTTTGAACGGCCCCTCTCCGGAGTCTCCTAACCAGGCATGGAGCAAGGAAGTAGGCAGGATGGAAGTAAAGCGAGTGCTTACGATAGCGGGATCTGATTCCGGCGGGGGAGCCGGGATCCAGGCCGATCTGAAGACGATCGCTGCTCTCGGCGGTTTCGGCATGAGTGTGATCACGGCCATCACTGCCCAGAATACCCTTGGGGTGCAGGACGTGTTCGAGGTTACCGTGGAGTTTATTGAGAAGCAGTTCGACTCCGTCGCAGTGGACATTGGCATCGATGCAGCCAAGACAGGCATGCTCTGTTCTGCGGATATCATCCGTTGCGTGGCAAAGAGAATCCGCCGATACCGGATCAAGAAACTCGTTGTTGATCCTGTCATGGTTGCCAAAGGGGGACGATCGCTTCTGGCAGAGGGCGCCCGCGAGACCCTGATACGGGAACTGATGCCCCTGGCCATGGTGTTTACCCCGAATATCCCGGAGGCGGAGAGCATCACGGGACTGCGCATCACCACAATGGACAACATGAAAAGAGCAGCTGTCGAAATCCACAAGCTCGGGGCCCACAACGTCGTCATCAAGGGGGGCCATCGGAGAGGTGATGCCGTCGATCTGCTTTATGATGGAAGGAAATTTTACACACTGCATGCACCCCGTATCAAAACGAAACACACCCACGGCACAGGCTGTACCTTTGCCTCGGCCATTGCCACGGGGCTCGCTCAGGAAAACTCTTTCCTCGAGGCGGCAGCAAAGGCAAAAGCCTATGTAACGGAGGCGATCCGCTTCGGTATCGCCATCGGAGGTGGACAGGGACCCGTCAATCATGTTGCACCCCTGCTCTGCCAGTGCGGGCAAACCGGCCCGAGGATCAAATAAATCAGCATCAGGAAAAGTGAAAGCCATGAAAGAGAAAAAGACACAGCTGGAAATGGCGCGCCAGGGAATCCTCTCCGAGGAGATGGTTTTCTGCGCGAAGCAGGAAAACGTCACGGCCGAATGCATCCGCAAGGGCGTCGAGGACGGGACGATTGTCGTCGTCCGCAACAACCGGCATACATCGATTCCTGCCCTGGCCATTGGAAAGGGGCTTCGAACGAAGATCAATACGAACGTGGGGACCTCAAAGGACCGGGCGGACCTGGCCCATGAGCTCGAGAAGGTACGCGTTTCGATCGCTGCAGGTACCGACACGATCATGGATCTCTCCACGGGGGGCGATCTCGGGTCGATCCGTCGCGCCATCATCGGGGCATCGACGGTGGCCATCGGCACCGTGCCGATCTACCAGGCTGCCGTGAAAGCCGTCGGGGCAGGCAAGGCCATCGTGGAGATGACAGCCGACGATCTCTTCGGGGCAATCGAGGAAAACGGCGAGGACGGCGTGGACTTCCTTACCCTTCACTGCGGGGTGACGAGGCGAAGCGTGGGCTGCATCGAAAAGCAGGGAAGGCTCCTGGGTATCGTTAGCCGCGGAGGATCCATTCTTGCCCATTGGATGGATTACAACAACCGGGAGAATCCCCTTTATGAGCAGTACGACCGACTCCTCGAGATCGCGAAGAGATACGACATGGTCCTGAGCCTGGGCGACGGACTGCGGCCTGGCTGCCTGGCCGATGCCACCGATCGCGGCCAGGTGCAGGAACTCATCCTCCTCGGGGAGTTGACTCGCACAGCCCGGGACCGGGGCGTCCAGGTCATGATCGAGGGACCGGGACACGTGCCGATCCGCGACATCCAGGCCAACATCCAGCTCGAAAAGAGCCTCTGCAACGAAGCGCCTTTCTACGTTTTAGGTCCGCTGCCCACGGACATCGCCCCGGGTTATGACCACATTACGGCGGCAATCGGCGGGGCCATTGCCGGGTGGGCCGGTGCAGACTATTTGTGCTACGTGACCCCATCGGAGCACCTGCGTCTGCCAACGATCGACGACGTTCGCGAGGGCGTGATCGCCTCGAAGATCGCCGCCCACATCGCCGACATCGCCAAGGGCGTTCCCGGCGCGATAGAGCGGGACCACCGCATGGCCCGGTGCCGCAAGGAACTGGACTGGGAAGGCCAGATCCAGGCGGCGATCGATCCCGTCCGGGCGGGGGCATGGCTCGAAAAGAGCAAAAGCGCCGAAGAAGAGGGCTGCACGATGTGCGGGGATCTGTGCGCCGTCCGGCTGGGAAAGAAACGGAAAAGTGCGGCGAGTTAACGGGAATAAATCGGGATGAGAAATTCCCCTCTTTTTCGCGCCGCGTTACGCAAAGGTGTGGAAAAGCAATTTGCTCTGAACATCAAGAGCCCTTGAATATCAAGGGCTCTTTTTTTATCTGATGAATGATTCCGATTCCTGACCCGTGGACTTCGCATCTATTCGTAAGAAATATTCGCCAAAATTGAGGATTACCGATCGTAAGTCTGGCGTCGTGTATACATTATCGCTTCCCCGTGACCGGGACCGTGAGAACCGGCATGCTCCTGGCAGTAATGTCGGGCAGCTGTGCGTTGACGAGCAGTTGCAACATCGTGAACCACCGCTTGCTCGGCTCGTCGTTGTTGTCAATGTAGTACCATCGCCCTCGGTATTGCGCTGCCACTCGCGGCTCGGACGGCGCGGTCGTGGAAGAATGGATACGGATTCCCTGACCAGCTGGCCCTGTCGCCGGAAAGGGTGACGCCCCGGGGGTGTCCGCCGGCAGCTCGATGCTCGCTGCAGCGAGCCTCATGAGGTCAAGCACCGACCTCGATTCGATCGAGACGGCGCTGGGTGCCGGGGTCCCGATCGATAGCTGTACCGGGACAGTGACATCCGCGCCTTCACGCTCGGGCTTTCCGATCCCGAGGAGTTCGAGCAGCTGTGCGACTTCACGCGAATTAGCGGGGGAGTAGCTATGAAGTACGAAGCCATACCCAGTCTGCGCGCCGTCGAGTCGCACCCAATATAGACTGCCACGGCGCTGCAGCTCGCCTGCGAGCCGGGCGACTTCCTCGAAGCGCGGATCGATCACCAGCGTCGGCGGTTCCGGAAAATCCGGATTGCGCAGATTATTAACGCGCCGCACGAGCGTGCGCCATGCCTGCCCGTGGTCGCGCGCGCTGCTGATGATCAGGATTGCCCGCTCGAGCGGGATTTCGGCTGCGAACTGTCGAAGCAGGTGATCGCCGCCAACCGGTGCGTAGGAGATCGTCGGATTCTGCTCGGTAATCAGCGTGCCTCTGAACGGCGTAAGGTTCGTCTCGTAGTTGGAAGAAGGACCGAATCCGATGTCGACGCTGGCCGCGGCCGATACCGAGACATTTGCGGTAATCGAGGACACCGCAAGGAAGCCAACGCTGTCCACAAAGCGGATACGCACGATGTTCTGTAGTAACTGCCCATCGCTGGTCGCAAGGATGGCGTCGTTGTATGCCGGCCGGCCAGAGCGCACGATTTCTGGCCCGAGCCAGGTGCAGCCTGATACCGCTGCTGCGAGCACAATTATACCGGCAATACTTACGAGGTTTGCGGAGCCCAGATTTCTGCGGACCGGTTCTCTCAAGGCTCTATTCTCCTCTCGAAATCAATCGTTGGAATTCGATAGCATATTCCCAAACATTACCGCCGGATGCTTTTCCTCGCCCAAGGTAGACGAACGCCATTTCTTGAAGATGAGATTGTGTTCTGGAATGAAGGGATTATAGGCGATATTGGCTTAGAAGGCAAAGGCAATGAAGGGAGTCAATATGCCTCAATTACGGATCGAAATATATCATGCTGAGCCAAAGACGCATTTCAACAACTTCAGGAAGTACGCGATGGTGCCTTCACCGAAGGGGTAATTAAGGCTGGTCAAAAAGGTTCAGATGCAAGGCGCCCGACATCCCGAGGAGCGAGGCTGGAGGTGTGAGCAAGGAGGGGCCTCGGGATTCCGGACTCCGGCTGCACTGCAATATGGTGGGGATGTTCGATAGGCTTTTTCGTTCTGAATCTTCAGCCTGAAGCCTGATGCCCGTCGCCTGATGTCAGCGGCTGCTGCCGCAGCCGCCGGTGTCTCTCGTCGAGTAGGCCGTTGATCCTGTCCATCACCACCCGGGTCACGCCTTCGAACTGGGTCCTGTACTTTTCCTGGGACTCCCGTGAGAAAAGCTTGAATCGCTCCTCGATGCGGAACTCCTTGAGCTTGTCGTCCACTGTGAGCGGCTCGCCGATCCGGTAGGTGATGGTGCCCGTTTTCGCGAAGGGCGAATGGCCCGTGTAGACCGTGTCGGAGTTGTTGCAGCCCACAGGGATGATCTTCTTTCCCGAGTACAGGGCAATCTGCGCAAGCCCCGTCTTTCCCTCGCCGAGCCTCAGCGACCGGGTCCCCTCAGGGAAGATGATAAGGTTCAGGTCCCACTCCTTGATCGCTCTCGTGCTCAACTCGGCCACCTTTTCCATCAGGAGTTGGTGATAGTCCTTGAGGTGTTCGATGAAGCCTTGATTGAAGAGGGTTGTCGTCTCGGCCTTGAGATTCATCGTAGAGGCGGCCACATCGGCCTTCCCGTCGATCCAGTCCTTGATGACGCGATACTCCTGTCTCCCGATCTTTCGGCCGAATCGCTGCTTGTAAAACTCCTCCACCAGGTATCCCATGGAGGGCACGGGGATGACGTTACAGGCGTCGAGGCACTTCCCGACGATCCGGTTGCGGTAGTATTTTCCCTTGGCCCAGACCGTCGTAAAGGGGTAATGCAGCCTCCAGAGCTCATACTGGAAAGGCCAGTAGTTGTATCGGTCCGTGTGGTTCATAGCGAAGATGACCGTTTCATTGCGGGGGATCCTCTCCACGTTCTCGAACCGGATATCCACGTTCTGAAGGAGGCGATAGTTGGGAGTCAGGATAAAGCGTGCGACGATCCTCTGCCCGATGGGGGTCGAGGAGAGTCGGATATTGTCCAGGTGTTTCTCGTCGATCATGTCCCGGTCCTTCTGAAAACTGACCTCCAAGGCAGGTTTCTCTTATCATAGGAGTTTCTTTTCGCAAGGCTTTTCTGATTCCCTTGTCGCCGTCTCTTTACATCCCTCAATGACTGTGATTAACTGCCGCATGATTGGACGAAGGCGGGCTCTGTGATGACCCTTTGGAGAGAAAAACGAAAGATTTTCATCACCTGTGCACGCGGGACCGCCGGGATCCTCGTAAGCGAGATCCAGTCGCATCACCTTGCCGTTTTCTCGGTTCTGGAGACGGCCATCGAGACGGAGGGCACCCTCGCAGACACCATCCGTCTCAACCTCTCCCTGCGCACGGCCCAACGCATCCTCTATCTCGTGGATGCCTTCCCTGCCGGGCAGGCCCAGGATCTCTACCAGCGCCTTGTGAAATACCCCTGGGAGAAACTCATCGCTGCCGACGGCTACCTTTCGGTTACTTCCAGCGTCGACACCGACGCCGTCGATGACACCCGGTTTGCCAACGTGAAAACGAAAGACGCCATCGTGGATCGCATCCGCGACCGCGAAGGCCGGCGGCCCGACTCGGGCCCGGGTCGCCATGGAACTGTTGTCCACTTGCACTGGGAGGGTGAGCGATGCGAGATCTGGCTCGACACCTCGGGCGAACCCCTTTCGCGCAGGGGCTACCGGAAGATTCCCCTCGAGGCCCCCATGCAGGAGACCCTGGCTGCCGCCGTGATCCTGGCAACGGGATGGGACGGCAAGACACCTCTCGTCAATCCCATGTGCGGCAGCGGAACCCTGGCCATCGAGGGGGCCCTCATCGCCCTGGGGAGGGCTCCGGGGATCCTGAGACAGAACTTTGGCTTCATGCACATCCTGGGGTTTGACCGAACCGCATTCGAGAAAGAAAGGGACACTCTCAAAAAAGCCGCCCACAGGAAAGCCCCCGGGGAGATCATCGCCACGGACATACGGTCCGACGCCGTCGAGGCCGCAAGACAAAACGCCCGGACAGCGGGGGTGGAGCACCTCATCGAATTCAGTGTTTGCGATTTTCGTGAGACTCCCATGCCCGTCGGATACGGGGTCGTCGTCCTGAACCCCGAGTACGGCGAGCGCATGGGCGATGCCGGGAAGCTGGGGGAGATCTACAGGGGAATCGGGGATTTTTTCAAGAACCGGTGCATGGGTTACCGGGGCTACATCTTCACGGGAAACCTCGAACTGGCCAAGAAGGTCGGCCTGCGGACGAAGAGGAGGTTGCCTTTCTATAACGGTCCCATCGAGTGCCGTCTTCTGGAGTACGAACTCTATCAGGGAAGCCGCAAGAACGGCGGCGGGATGATGGAACGAGATTAAAATCAAAGGCGCTGCCCGAAAGCAGCGCCTTCTTGCTTGTGTTACTTCCTGCGTTCAACAGATCGCAGGGCCTCGTCCAGCTTCCGCAGCTCCTCCCCATAGGCGGCCCAGTTGCCCTGCTTCATGTACTCCTGGGCCTTGCGGTAGTGCTGCAGGGCCTCCAGGGCAAGCTCCCGGTCCGCTTTTTCCTGAGCGGCCGGCGCGGTGATCGCTCCCGCTGGTCTCGGTCCCCGGTCACGGATGAGCTCGCCGCCGAAGATGCGCTGCAGCGACTGCTCCAGGGTCTCTTCCATGGCGATCATGTTGCCGAACGCCACGATGACCCGCTTGAGCTCCGGCAATTGTCCCTTCTCGGCTGCCAGATAGAGGGCCTGGACATAGAGGATCGACTTCTCAATGGGGATAGCCAGCAGGTTCCCCCGGATCACCTGGGAGCCGCGCTGGTTCCATAGAGAGAGCTGCTTGGAGATTTCCGTGTCCTGGTCGATTCTTGCCTCGATCTGACGGGGCCCGTAGATCAGCTTCTGTTTTGGAAACTGGTAGAGGATCAGTTTTCCGTAATTCGGGGGGTCGCATCGGGCGGCCATCCATGCAGCCATGTTGTCTTTGCGGCTGGGCGTGAAGGGAACGAGCATGATGAACTCCTCCTTCTTCTCTCCCGGCAGGCGCATGATCGTGTAATAGGGCTCCATCTCCTGCTCGCCGCCGCGCGTCGGCTTTCCGGGGATCGACCACAGGTCCTCCTTGTTGTAGAAAACCTGTGGGTCCTGCATGTGGTAGGCCCGGTACATATGTGCCTGTACGCCCAGCATCCCGCCGGGGTAGCGGATGTGTTTCTGCAGGGGCTCAGGCATCTCAGCTAGGGGTTTGAATACCCCCGGGAAAATCTTCGTATAGGTCTGGATGATGGGGTCTGTCGGGTCGCTCACATAGAGCTCCACCGATCCGTCGTAGGCATCGACAAGAGCCTTAATCGAATTTCGCAGATAGTTTCCCGTTCCGGATATGGGTTCCGAATAGGGAAAGCGATCGGTCATCGTGTAGCCGTCGACAAACCAGACGAGTCTTCCCTCGGGGGTGACAACGAGGTAGGGATCGCCTTCCAGACGGGCGAAGGGAGCGATCTTGGCGACGCGTTCCCTTGCCTTGCGGTAGTACATGATGCGGCTGCCCTCGGCGATCTCGTTGGCGAGCAGGACCGTCACGGAGCCGAAACGGGCGGCAAAAAGCAGCTTCCGGAAAAAGGAAAGAGGGACGCCGCCCTTTCCCTCGTACTGGGAATAGACGTTCTTGTCCCCCACGGGGTAGTCGAACTCCGGTGCCTTTGTCCTCACGAAGACGTAGTCATTTGACGTTTCTCCGTAATAAATTTCGGGTCGCGTGACCTTCACGTTCGTGGACGATGCGGGGGGAATGTCCTTGATGAAGAATTCCGGCAGTCCCTCCGATGTGACACGGTTTACGGGCCCCATAACGATCCCGTAGCCGTGAGTGTAGGTCAGATGCTCGTTCACGAAGGTCCGTGAAGGCAGGGCCTGATAGGACATTTCCCGCGGCGAGATCATCACCTGGCGAAGCTCACCGTTGATCACGTAACGGTCATTGTCCACGTCGGTGAACTTGTAATAGGTCCGGATTTCCTGGAGCTGCCCGTAGGTCTGAAGCAGCGGCGCGTCGTTCCACAGGCGGACGTTCTTGATCGTGAGGTCGTTTCGCCGCAGGTCCTCCCGGGTCAAATTTTCCTCGGCCGGGAAATCTCTCTCTTCGATGCCGTCGAGCTGGTAGGCCATACGCGTGTATTTGATGTTCCATTCGAGGTAAGGCCTCTCGAGGACGATCTCGTTCGGTATGACCTGGAATTTCTGGATGACGGACGGGTAGATCCCGCGCCCCAGGACGAAGAGAGCCGCAAAGGTCGCAATGGCCACGATGGGGATCAGCACCTTGCCGATGAAGGCATAGGCGACAATGGCTGCTCCGCAGATAAAGGAGACGACCATGAGGGTCTTGAGGACCCAGAGCTGTGTTGTCACATCGGTGTAGCCCGGGCCGAAGACGACGCCGCGCTTGGTGAAGAGGATCTCGTTGAGCGAAAGCCACGACCCGAAGACGCCCCAGAAGAAAAAGAGCGATGCCAGGATCAGCAGGTGCCTTTTGGCTGCCGGGGCGAGCTGGAAAAACTGCGGCGGCCGGATGAACACCGCTTTGCGGAGGACGTAGACCACGGCTGTGGCGATGAGCGTGAACAAATTCAGGCTCAAAAACCAGCCGAAGATGTGGTTCAGAAGGGGAAGCTGGAAGACGTAGAAGCCGATGTCTTTCCCGAAGAGCGGATCGTTTGCCCCGAAAGGCACGCCGTTGAAGAACAGCAGCAGGTTCTCCCACTGGTTGGCGCCGGCCAGCGCGGCGAGCAACCCGAGGAAGAGAGAAACCACCAGGATCAAAAGCTGAAAAGGAATCTTTCCCGGGATCGGGGGGTTGAGGTCGATCGTATCGCTTCCTTCATGCACCTGGTATTGCGGGGCCAGCCGGTTTGCGAGGGACAGGTTCAGAAAGAAGAAAATGAAATAGGGGATGCCGAATAACGCAGCTGCCTTCATCTGCGCAAAAAGGCTTACGGTGAAGACGCTCTCATAGCCCACTTCCTGGAACCACAGCCAGTCCGCCACAAGGCTTGTCGTTTGCCAGAAGCCAAAGAACAGGACTGCCAGGATGATGAAGATCAGGATCCCCTTGGGGTTCCTCGTCGGCGGGCGGAAAGTACGGAATGTCCGGATGTCGACCATGACGCTCTATCCCCTTTTTGTATCGTTTCGGCAGACGGAAGAAGGCTTCGCGTACTATAGGGGATCGATCCCGGACTGTCAAGAAACAGGCCTGCCCTTGACGAGGAGGGTATAATGCGGAAAAAGAACAGGGGAGCGATTTCGATATGGAAGTCTACAGGATCGGCGATCATGTCGTCGCGGCCGACACGGAGGAGGATGCCCGGCACTTCTACAGGGAGGAAGTCGGAAAGGATGCACCTCCCGCCATCGAAGAGTTGAGTGTCTCGCTCGAGGTGCCGGCAGGCGGGGGACAGAAGGCCCCGATCCGCGACATCATCAACAGGATCATGGACGAGCGAAATGCGTGGCTGCGGATGGGCGTGCCCTGCGATCTGCATTGGCCGTTCATTGTCGCAAAACTCAAGTAGAGGGTACAGGGTATTGGGTAAAGGGTATAGGGAAATAGCAGACGACAGCAAACAGCGGGTCGAGACGATGAAGTCATTGGGGCGTCTGCCAATCCTAATTTTGTTAATCCTTTTGATCCTCGCCGGCTGCGCGAGGCGTGAAGCACCGCCCGAGCCCATCGCCCCGGCGGGCAAGGTGCGCATGCCTGCGAAGATGGGATTCACCATACAGGCCGGCGCCTTCTCCAAGGCGGAAAACGCGGCAAAGCTCACGAGCAGGCTCAATCGCGAGGGCCTCTCCGCCTATTACTTTGTCTACAAGACGGGACTCTACAAGGTCCGCTTCGGCAACTTCAAGACGGCAGAGGCTGCAATGGAAAGAGCCAGGCGCCTTGCCGAGAAGGGCATCATCGAGGAGTTCTGGATCGTCAGTCCCCGCGAGTATGCCATCGCCCAGAGGGAAGAGAAAGGCGAGACCTATGTTCGGGACGAACTGGTGAGAACGGCAAGGAGCTTCATCGGGGTTCTCTACCTGTGGGGCGGCGACTCCGCCGACGAGGGCTTCGACTGCAGCGGATTCACCATGGCCGTTTACCAGTATAACGGCCTCATGCTGCCCCACTCGTCGCGGGAGCAATCCGAGATGGGCACCTCCGTCAACAGGGGAAATCTCGAGAAGGGCGATCTCGTATTTTTCAAGACGAACAATTCGGGCAAGGTCTCGCACGTGGGGGTCTACATCGGCAGCGGGCGATTCATCCATGCCCCCGGCCGCGGAAAAAAGATCGGCATCGAATCACTCGACAGCAACTACTACAGCAAACATTACGCGGGAGGTCGTTCCCTTCTGTAGGGTTTCATGCGGAGGTGTGGCGCTCGAAGATCTCGGCAAGAGCCTTGATGGCCTGTTCGGCCGTTCCGGTATTCAAAATGTATTCGTCGGCCAGGGCGATGGGGACGGCAAGGCCATAGTCGATCTCCCTCCGGTCGCGTCGGTCGAAGGCTGCCGCGTCGTCATCCGGGCGGCCCCGGGAGAGCACCCGCTGTCTGCGCAGCGGCCTCGGGGCAAGAAAGGCGACAACAACGGTTTCGGCTTGCTTCCCGATGAGATCGAGCTCCTGCATCGATCGAATCCCTTCGAGAAACACGACGAGTGCCCCCGAATCTGCCGCCGTTTTCAAAGCAAGCTTCGTTACGCCCATCCCGTCACTGCCCCGAAGCTCCGTCGAAAGTCTGGCCATACTGTCCGCATCGGGCGACACCCCACGGCGCGCTGCTTCCGCCCGGACAATATCTCCCGTGGCGAAATAGGGGAAGCCCTTGTCGCGGGCAAACTGCCGGGCGATGTCCTTTCCTGCTGCCGGCATTCCAATAATGATAAAACACTTCATTGATCCCTCTTCTCATCCCAGTCCTATATGCTCTTCCTGCAGTCTGCTGTTTGCGGTCTGCCGTTTACTTGCATTGCTATACCCGATACCCCCTTTTTTGCGCAAGGGTTGACCGTAATGCACCTTTCGTCTATAAAAAGTTTACGGGTGTGGCAACGCATCCAATGAGCACAAAAAGAGGGAATCAGCCATGAAAGGCAAGCGAATCAGAGAGAGCGCAATTCTTTTGGCCCAGGTCATGAATCCTCAGGACGCCAATCCCGCCGGAAATGTCCACGGCGGTGTCATCATGAAGCTCATCGACACGGCGGCAGGGGCGGCCGCGATCAAGCACTCGCAATCAAACTGCGTGACGGCCTCCATCGACCGCCTCGATTTTCACAACCCCGTTTTCGTCGGCGATCTGGTCACTTTGAGGGCCAGCATCAACTACACGGGCAAAAGTTCCATGGAAGCCGGTGTCCGCGTCGAGTCTCAGAACCTTCTCACCGGACAGACGCGCCACACCGTCTCGGCCTACATGACCCTCGTCGCCCTGGACAGGCGGGGAAAGCCCACGTCCATCCCACCAATCATCCCGGAGACGGCAGACGAGCATCGGCGCAACCGCGAGGCCCAATCCCGCCGGGAGACGCGGCTCCGTGAGAAAACCAAGGAGAAGGCCTGCCAGTTGAACAGTGAGTCCTGTGAGTAACACATCCATTCCCGTCTTTGAACAGGAGGGCCGGTCGAGGCAACATGAAGAAACTCAATCCCGAATACGTGAAGATCGTCACCATCCTGGCGAACGAAAGCCCCTATTTCCGTCACCTCGGCATGGTGATCGCCGGGCTCGGCATCGGCGAGGCTCTCGTCGAGATCCAGTCGCAGCAGCATCACCAGCAGGTATATGGTTACGTTCACGGCGGCGTCATCGCGTCGCTTATCGACACGGCTATCTTCTGGTCGTTGTTCGGGGAGCTGGAGGAATCGGTGGGGATCACGACGGTGGATCTGAAGGTAAACTACCTGGCGCCCGTTGCCGACGGTAAGCTTTCGGCACGAGGCAAAAGGATTCGCCTGGGCCGCACCCTCGGTCTCGGCGAGACGGAAGTATTCAACGGCGAGGGAAAGCTGGTCGCCCATGGCACCTCGTCGGTCATTGTGCTCCCCGGCTTTGCCTTCCCGGGCAACCCGAAACTCCCGCCGAAGTTTCTTTAATCCGCCATCTCTCACTCACGACTTTCAGCCGCCCGCCATGGGTGGTTTTCTTCTTGCCATATCGCTTCCGTGCCGCGATAATATCTTAACTGTCTGTCCGAAGAAGCCCGTCGTCATTTTACATCCAAACCGTTTCACACGCCTCATTCACGGCCCAATCGTTAACATCTTGCCGGCACATTCGTGCCGTCCTGATTCAAAATTCAAATGGGGAGCTGGACCATGGAAAAGAGAAGAACCAAAACAAAGGCGGAAAAATCGAGAGACCTCCTTCACGAAAAGGTCGCTCTCTACCTCTTTCAGTGCTGGGAGCAGGCAAAACTGCCATCGGGGAATTCAGATCGGAAGAATTTCGAGAAGGCAGCGAAGCTCGTTGTCGATTTTATGGACTGGCATCGAATCGAGGAGAGCGAAATCAAGTTTATCAAAGACAAATTCTTCCCGACGTTTCTGAGGGTGGCAAAGGTTCAGCCAGCCGGTGAGGTTTCCACCCGACTGTTGCTGACGATGGGTCCGGACATCCTGAACAGCACGCTCTGATCGGACCGTAAAAGAAATTCATTTCATCAAAGCGAGAAACCCCGCACTGCATGATGCGGGGTTTTCTGTTTGTGATAGGCTTTTGTCTGAACCGGACGGCAGCGGCTCACTCTCCTGTCGCCCTATACTGTTGATATCATATGAGAATTAACGTATTCGCTTCTGTTGATGCCATATGATCGCCAGCCTGGAGACATCGTTCTGTTCACAGTCTGCATCGGGCTGTAAACCGAACCCGGGGTCAATCGTTTTACTCATCAAAAGCCTGTGGCAGGCCAATGGTTGCATGAGACCAAGAAGATTAAACACAAGGGAAAGGAACCGAACATGAAACGCATACTGCTTGCCATTGCCATCACACTGATAACGGTCACGGCGGCACAAGCGGCTGATTTGGGAGTTGCCCTTACTATCGGCCAGCCGGGATTCTATGGCCGTTTCGACGTCGGGAGCTTCCCGCCGCCTGTTGTTTACACGCACCCGGTTGTGGTCCGGCCGGTACCAGTGGTCGTTGCCCGACCCGTCTATGCATATGTACCCCACGGCCATGTGAAACACTGGTACAGGGATCATCACGGCTATCCTGTGTATTACCGGTATGACGGGCGTTACTACCGATAGCAGGATGCGTAAGCGGTTGTCGCAGCAGCCGTAGTGTTCGCAATCAAACTTGCAAGGTATCGGGTTATCCGGGTTTTTAACAAAGAAAAGCAGGGCCAGTTTCGGTCCCGCTTTTCTTTTACCCAAGATAGATTTAGTAACGCTCAGGCCGTAATGACGTATTTCGTGCCAGCTGTGTTGAGGATGAACTGATCAGGCATCGCCTTGCTGAAAGCGTCAATCGCGTCGAATCCGGTGCAATGAGTCGGCACGATATACTGCGGATTGATTGCCTTGATACCGGCTATGGTCTTCTGAATCAACTCAGGTTTGGCACCGGTTAAATGAAATCCGCCTATTACAAGGTGAACTTTTTCGATGCCCGTCATCTTTTGGGCGTGTTTCACAGTATTCACAATGCCCCTGTGAGCGCATGCGGAAAGTACAACCAGCCCCTTTCCCTTTGCATTCAGAATTACGGCCTGCTCACCGGGGAAGGTTTCCTGTACATATTCGCTTCCTCTCTTC
>Ga0335071_10003203_pt1 | contig 17344 bp, 13 predicted proteins | sample Lox_Sample_15_FD_206724 | JGI IMG/M metagenome (GOLD analysis project Ga0335071, IMG submission 206724) | Soil microbial communities from Loxahatchee National Wildlife Refuge, Florida, United States - Lox_Sample_1.5 | ecosystem: Environmental > Terrestrial > Soil > Wetlands | place: USA... | reverse complement strand
CGAGGGGCGGCCTGGGCGCCGCCCCCCCGCGCCTCGATCAGTAGGCGGCGTTGTCCTTCTTCAGGTCGCCTTCGAGCTCGGCCATGACCGCGTTCGGATCGAGCCCGAGCTTCTTCACGTCGTTGTCCCACTGGGCGCGCAACGGTGCTGCCGCCTTCTTCCAGGCGGCCAGCTGATCGGCGGTCAGCGAATAGACCTCATGACCGGCCAGCTTTTTCATCATGTCACGGCCGCTGGCCTCGAAGTCGCCCCAGGGAGCCGCCACCTTCTCCGCCCAGTCGGTCGTGCAGTGGTCGTCGATGACCTTCTTCTGTGCCGCCGACAACGCGTTGTACTTGCCCTGGTTCATCACCCACACGAACGGCGTCGTGTAGAGCGGCACGTCCATGTGGTACTTCACCGCCGTCTCGATGTGGAACAGGAACATCGAACGCCACGGGAAGGTGATGGCATCCGCCACGCCACGCTCCAGCACGTCGCGCGCCTCAGGGGCCGAAGCCTGGACGTTGGTGCCGCCGAGCGAGGAGACCAGGGCCGCGATCGTGCCGGTGGCGGGCCGCACCTTCATGCCCTTGAGGTCCTCAGGCATCACGATCTTCTTCTTCGAGTGGAAGGCGCCCGGGTCGTGTACGAACGCGAGGCAGAAATGGACGTCCTTCATCTCGCGGCCGGCGTATTTGCGATACCACTCGTCCACGCCGCGCGAGCCCCCGTTCGCATTCGTCAGCAGGAAGGGTAGACCGGCACCCGCGAACAGCGGAAAGCGGCCCGGCTGATAGCCGGGGCTGACATAGGTCAGATCGGAAATCCCGTCGCGCGCCATGTCGTAATGGTCGAACGCCTTGCCGAGCTGCTCGGACGGGAAGATCGTGATCTTGATCGAGCCGTTGGACGCCTTGGCGACGTCATCGGCCCATTGCTGGGTCGAGGGGATCAGCGGATGGACCGGCGGCACCCAGTAGCTGAACTTGAGCTCGACCGTCTTGTCCTGCGCCTGCGCGGAAACGCCGGCCATCCCCAGTACCGCTGCGCTCACGCAAGCCGCCAGCAAAGCCCGTTTCATCGATCCCCTCCCCTGTTACGGTGTATCGGCCGTTTGTTTGACTATACAACAAACGCGCCGGCTGAAACAGACCGCTGATCCAAGGGAAGGACCTGCCATGGGAGAGGTTACGGCTGATCTGAATGACGCAGCGCGCGCGTCACTTTGCTGCGAAACACACGGATGTTAGATTCTTGGCCGCCTCGTCCCGCTGTCCGCGCCGGTCGCCGCGGACATAAGCTCCAGCTCCGGATAAGACCCGATGATCGAACTCTATCATCACGGCTCTTCGGTCTGCGCCGCGAAGGTGCGCTTCGCGCTGGCGGAGAAGGGCGTCGAATGGACGGGCCATTACATCGACATTCTCAAGGGCGAGCAATTCGATCCCGCCTATCTGAGGATCAATCCCAAGGCTGTCGTGCCGACACTCGTCCACGACGGGCACGTCATCGTCGAGTCGACCGTCATCTGTGAATACATCGACGAAGTCTTCCCTGATCCGCCGCTGAAGCCCGCGACGCCCGTCGCCCGCGCGGAGATGCGGCAGTGGACCAAGGCGGTCGACGAATTGCTGCATCCTGCCTGCGGTGAAATCACCTTCGCCTGCTCGCATCGCCACACCGTCTCACGCCTCGGCCCGGAGGGCGTGGCAAGATTCCTTGCGAGCACGCCGCCGATTTCGGTGACGGCGGGTTGGCACGAGCGCAAGAAAGAAATCGTGCGACTCGGCCTCGCCGCGCCCGGCATCGACAAGTCATTGCGCCTCTACGACGCGTATCTGCAGAAGATGGAGGATGCGCTCGCGACGCGATGCTGGCTCGCGGGCGATGCGTTTTCGCTCGCCGATATCGCCCTGACGCCCTACGTCACGCGCCTCGACATGATGAGCATGTCGGAGATGTGGACGGCGTCGCGCCCGCGGCTGGCGGACTGGTACGAGCGCATCAAGGCGCGGCCGACCTACAAGCCGCAATTCCGCGACTGGTGCCCGGCTGACCTCACCGCCGATCTTGCCACCTTCGGGGCCCGAAGCTGGCCCGAGGCTCGGCGCCTGCTCGCCGCCTAGCCGTCGTCTGCCACGGATGCCCGTGCGTAGACGCAAGGGGGCCAGATAGGCCCGGACCGCCGCCTATGGTACGGTGCGAGCCTCACAGTCACTCCACTCCGAGATCTCCCCATGACCGACGCCTTCATCTGTGACGCTGCCCGCACGGCTATCGGCCGCTACGCCGGTGCCCTCTCTTCCGTCCGTCCCGACGACCTGCTGACCGTGCCGATCAAGGCCCTGATGGCGCGCAACGCCAAGGTCGACTGGGCCGCGCTCGACGACGTGGTCATGGGCTGCGTCAACCAGGCGGGCGAGGACAACCGCAACGTGGCCCGCATGTCGCTGCTGCTGGCGGGCCTTCCCGAGACGGTGTCCGGGGCCACGGTCAACCGGCTGTGCGGCTCGGGCATGGAGGCGATCGGCATCTCGGCGCGCGCGATCAAGGCCGGCGAGACCGACTTCATGCTGGCCGGCGGGGTCGAGAGCATGAGCCGGGCGCCGTTCGTCATGGGCAAGGCGGACACCCCGTTCTCGCGCAAGGCCGAGATCTTCGACACGACGATCGGCTGGCGCTTCGTCAACAAGCTGATGCACGAGAAATACGGCACCGACGGCATGCCCGAAACGGCCGAGAACGTGGCCGAGGAGTTCCAGGTCAGCCGCGCCGACCAGGACAAGTTCGCGCTGCGCAGCCAGCAGCGCGCGATCGCCGCGATCAAATCCGGCCGCTTCGCCGAGGAGATCGTGCCGGTGTCGATCCCGCAGCGCAAAGGCGACCCCGTGATCGTCGACCGCGACGAGCACCCGCGCGACACCAGCCTCGAGGCGCTGGCGAAGCTCCCGACACCCTTCCGCAAAGGCGGCACGGTCACGGCCGGCAACGCCTCGGGTGTGAACGACGGTGCCTGTGCCGTCATCGTCGCATCGGAGGCCGCGGCCAGGCGCCACGGCCTCACGCCGCGGGCGCGCGTGGTGGCGGCGGCCACCGCCGGCGTTCCGCCGCGCATCATGGGCATCGGCCCGGCACCGTCGACGAAGAAGCTCCTCGAAAAGACGGGCATCGACATCAAGAAGATCGACGTGATCGAGCTCAACGAGGCGTTCGCGGCCCAGGGGCTTGCGGTCCTGCGGATGCTGGGCCTGCCCGACGACGCCGAGAACGTGAACCCGAACGGCGGTGCCATCGCGCTCGGCCATCCGCTCGGCATGAGCGGCGCGCGCCTGGTCACGACGGCCACGAGGGAGCTCGAAAAGCGCAAAGGCCGCTACGCCGTCACCACCATGTGCATCGGCGTCGGCCAGGGCATCTCGATGCTGCTGGAGCGGGTGTAGGGGGTCCGGTCAGGCGCGGCGTTTTGCCGCGGGCTTCGCGTTGCCGGCGAGCGCCTCGGCCAGACGCTCCTTGGCGTCGGCCTCGAGGGTCCTGAGCCCGGCCAGCGCTTCGTCGATGTCGCGCCGCTTGGCTTCGAGCTCCGCGATGCGCTCGGCGATTCGCTTCAGCCCGACCTGATATTGCGTGGCCCCGCTCGCATCCGCCTTGTACAGGCTCAGGTATTCGCGGATGGCGTCGAGCGAGAAGCCGAGCCGCCGCAGCTTCTGGATCAGGATGAGTCGCGCGCGCTCGCGATAGCCGAAGACGCGCGTCTTGCCCACACGCGCGGGCGCGATCAGGCCCTTCTCCTCGTAGAAGCGGATGCCCTGGGCAGTCAGCGCGAACTCCCGGGCCAGTTCGGCGGCGCTCCACAGCCGGTCGCGCTCGGTCGTCGCGGAATCGTTCATGCGGCGAGCGTGCCTCTGACGATATCCAAAGTCAACTTTGGTTATCCAAAGTACCTATGCAAGAGCGGCGGGCCAGAACTGCGCCCGCGGCGGGAACAGGACCGACCGGCCGCTAAGCCCTTGCCGTACACCCATGATGGAAGCTCAAGTGAACTTAAACAAGTGAACTTAATTAATATAAAGCGCACTTGACATCAGGTTATGACCCGCGTAGGGTGGCGACGCTGGCTGGTTCGCCAGGCCGAACGGCCACAGGTTCAGGGAGGACCGATCATGCCGACCTACAAAGCCCCGCTGCGCGACATGCGTTTCGTCCTGTACGAGCTCCTCGGCATCGAGGGATTGCGGGCTCTGCCCGAGGGCGACGGGTTCGGTCCCGATCTCGTCGATCCGGTGCTGGAAGAGGCGGCCAAGCTCGCCGAGCAGGTACTGCTGCCGCTCAACCGCAGCGGCGACGAGGAAGGCTGCGTGCTCGAGAACGGCGTGGTGCGCACACCCAAGGGATTCCGCGAGGCCTATCGGACCTATGCCGAGGGCGGCTGGACCTCGCTCGCCTGCGATCCGGAGTTCGGCGGCCAGGGGCTTCCGCACGCGCTCGCCGTCTTCGTCGAGGAGATGGTGTGCGCGACCAACCTCTCGTTCTCGCTGTACCCCGGCCTGACCTTCGGCGCCTATTCGGCCCTGCACGCGCACGCGAGCGATGAGGTCAAGCAGCGCTTCCTGCCCAAGCTCGTCGACGGCAGCTGGACCGGCGCCATGTGCCTCACCGAGCCGCATTCCGGCAGCGATCTCGGCCTGGTGCGCACGCGCGCGGTGCCGCAGGCCGACGGTACCTATCGCATCACCGGCACCAAGATCTTCATCTCGGCCGGCGACCACGACCTGTCGGAGAACATCGTCCATCTCGTGCTGGCGCGGCTGCCGGATGCGCCGCGCGCGACCAAAGGCCTCAGCCTGTTCGCGGTTCCCAAGCTTTTGACCGACGAGCACGGGCGGCCTGCGGTGCGCAATGCCGTCACGTGCGGGTCCATCGAGCATAAGATGGGCATCAAGGCTTCGGCGACCTGCGTCATCAATTTCGACGACGCGACGGGATGGCTGGTCGGCGAACCGCATCGCGGCATGGCCGCGATGTTCACGATGATGAACACAGAACGCCTCGCCGTCGGCGTCCAAGGCCTGGGCATCGCCGAGGCCGTCTATCAGAATGCGGCTGTCTACGCGCGCGAGCGGCTGCAGGGGCGGTCGGTCGCCGGAGCCCGCGATCCCGAGAAAACGGCCGACCCGATCATCGTCCATCCCGACGTCCGCCGCATGCTGTTGACCATGCGCGCCTATGCCGAAGGCATGCGCGCGCTCGGGCAATGGGTGGCGCAAGCGCTCGACCGCCGCGAGCGCGATCCCGATCCCGAGGCACGTGCCGCGGCCGACGAGTTCGTGGGGCTGATGACGCCGGTGGTGAAGGCGCTGTTCACCGATATTGGCGTCGAGTGCGCCAGCCTCGGCATCCAGGTGTTCGGCGGCCACGGCTACATCCGCGAGCACGGGATGGAGCAATACCTGCGCGACGCCCGCATCGGCCCGATCTATGAGGGGACCAACGGCATCCAGGCGCTGGACCTGGTCGGACGCAAGCTGCCGATGTGCTCCGGCGCCCTTGCCGAGCGGTTCTTCGCGCCGGTCGAGGAGTTCATCGCGGCCGCCAATGCACAACCGGCGCTGGCCGAATTCGTCCGGCCGCTCGGCGTCGCCCTGGACCGGCTGCGCGGCGTCACCGACTGGATCCTCAAGGCGGGCGGCGCCGACCCCGAGGAAAGCGCTGCCGCCGCCACCGAATACCTGCGCCTGTTCGGCCTCGTCGCCCTCGGCTACATGTGGGCGCGCAGCGCCGCCGTCGCGTTGCCCGCGGCCGGCGGCCCCGAGGCCGGCTTCTACCAAGCCAAGCTGAACCTCGCGCGCTTCTATGTGCAGCGCCTGCTGCCGCAGACCGAGGCTCTGGCCAGCGCCATCCTCGCCGGCGGGCGGGCGATCCGCGCGTTCGAAGAGGCGGCGTTCTAGTAATCAAAACCATCATCAACAGGGAGGCCACGATGACGACGAACCTGATCGAGCGATCCCCATCGGCGTACTCTTATCCGCTGTTGATCAAGCACCTGCTGCACACCGCCCTCGTGCACGCGCCCGAGCAGGAGATCGTCTATCGCGATGCGTGCCGGTACAGCTACCGCACCTTCAACGAGCGCATCCGTCGCCTCGCCGCGGCGCTCGCCGGGCTCGGCGTGTCCCCGGGCGACACGGTCGCGGTGATGGACTGGGACAGCCACCGATATCTCGAGTCCTTTTTCGCCGTGCCGATGATGGGGGCGGTCCTGCAGACGGTGAACATCCGCCTGTCGCCCGAGCAGGTGCTCTACACGCTCAACCACGCCGGGCCGAGCGTCGTCCTCGTGCACGCCGACTTCCTGCCGCTCCTCGAGGGCATCCGCGGCCGGCTGGAGACGGTGAAGACATTCGTGCTGATCCGGGACGGCGGGACTGCGCCAGCACCGGTCGAGCGGTTCGCGGGCGAGTACGAGGACATGCTGCGCGCGGCACCCGCCGACTACGCGTTCCCCGATTTCGACGAGAACACGCGCGCGACGACCTTCTACACCACGGGGACGACGGGCCTGCCCAAGGGCGTCTATTTCAGCCACCGCCAGCTCGTCCTGCACACCTTGGCGACGTTGGCGGCCATGGGCTCGGCCGGCCGGCAAGGACGCCTTCACCGTGACGACGTCTACATGCCGATCACGCCGATGTTCCACGTCCACGCCTGGGGCTTTCCCTACGCCGCAACCGTGCTGGGCATCAAACAGATCTATCCCGGCCGCTACACGCCCGAGGGGCTGTTGGCCCTGCACAAGCAGGAGCGTGTGACGTTCTCGCACTGCGTGCCGACGATCCTGCACATGCTGCTCACCCATGCGGCGGCCCAACAGGCCGATTTCAGCCGCTGGAAGGTCGTCGTCGGCGGCTCCGCCCTGCCGAAGGCGCTGGCCAAGGCGGCCCTCGACTGCGGCATCGACATCATGACCGGCTACGGCATGTCGGAGACCTGCCCGATCCTGACGCTCGCGCACGTCAAATCGCAGATGCTCGACGGCGGCTCGGCGGACGAAGTGACGGTGCGCACGCGCGCCGGCCTGCCGATTCCGCTCGTCGACCTGCGCGTGGTCGATCCCGAGATGAACGACGTGCCGGCGGGCGAAACCACCGGCGAGATCGTGGCCCGGGCGCCCTGGCTGACCCAGGGCTATCTGAAGAACCCGGAGGCCTCCGAGCAGCTGTGGGCCGGCGGCTACCTGCACACCAACGACATCGGCCGCATCTGCGAGCAGGGTTATCTCGCGGTCACCGACCGCCTCAAGGACGTGATCAAGAGCGGCGGCGAATGGATCTCCTCGATCGAGCTCGAGGACATCATCGCGCACCATCCCGGTGTCAGCGAGGTCGCGGTCATCGGCGTGAAGGACGACAAATGGGGCGAGCGCCCGCTGGTGCTGATCGTCCCCAAGGCCGGCGCGGAGAGCCAGCTGGCGCTCGACGCGATCCGGGCGCATGTGGGGACCTACGCCGACAAGGGAATCATCCCGAAATGCGCGATCCCGGAGCGCATGCTGCTCGTGGAGGCGCTCGACCGGACCAGCGTCGGCAAGATCAACAAGCGGGCGCTGCGCGAAAAATATGCCGTCGCCGCGTAGAGCGAGAGGGAGCTACGCATGACCATCGACCCCTCGGCGGAGCAGTATCTCCAGAATCTGAAGGCGTTCGCCCGCCGCGCCGGCAGCGAACTGGGCACCTCGCGCTGGATGAAGGTCAGCCAGCGCCAGATCGACCAGTTCGCCGAGTGCACGGGCGACCGGCAGTGGATCCATGTCGATCTCGAGCGGGCACGCCACAGCCCGCTCGGGTCCACGATCGCGCATGGCTACCTGCTGCTGGCGCTGATCGCGCCGTCCGCCTATGAGGTGTGGATCGACCGTCTGGGCGCGCCACAGATCCTCAATTACGGGCTGGACGGGGTGCGCTTCATCGCCCCAGTGCGCGCCGAGGCTCGCATCCGCAACCGCATCAAGCTCCTGGCCGTCGAGGACCGCGGCGGCGGGGGCTGGCTGATCAAGACCGAGAACACGATCGAGATCGAGGGCGAGGCCAAACCGGCCGTCGTTGCGACCACCCTCGCTCTCGTCGGCGGGGCCTGACGGCCATGCCGCGCGATGCACGTGCCGCCGCCATCACGAGCCATGACGAGCTCGCCGGCCACGCGGCGGAGGGCATGCTCGGGCCCAATCCGTTCGTCGGTCTGCGGCCGCAGGATATCGCGTCGGCCCTGTGGAGCGTGGCCGACGAGGCGTGGCGGCAGCCGCGCGCCATCATCGCCGAGCTCGTGGACCTTCTGAGCGAGACCGTGGCGATCCTCGGTGGATCATCGGCCTTGGCACCTGCGGCCGGGGACCGCCGCTTTCAGGACGCGGCCTGGCGCGACAATCCGCTCTATCGCACCGGGTTGCAGCTCTATCTCGCGTGGGCACGTGCCCTCGGCGGTCTCGTCGACAGGCTCGGGATCGATCCCAGCGATGCCGAACGCGCGCGCTTCTCCGTTTCGCTCCTGATCGACGCCCTCGCGCCCACCAACTCTGTGCTGAGCAACCCCGCAGCGCTCAGAAAGGCGATCGATACCCGCGGCATGAGCCTTCTCGCCGGAGGCCAGAACCTGCTGCACGACCTCATCGGCAACGACGGCATGCCGGCACAGGTCGACAAGGCCGCCTTTCAGGTAGGCCGAACGCTCGGCCTCTCGAAGGGGGCGGTGGTGTTGCGTACTCCCGTGCTCGAGCTGATCCAGTATGCGCCGCAGGCGGCGACCGTGTGCGCCCGCCCGCTCTTGATCGTGCCGCCGCAGATCAACAAGTTCTACCTGTTCGACCTGGCACCCGGCCGCTCGGTCATCGAATTCCTGGCCGGGAACGGCCTTCAGGTCTTCGCCGTGAGCTGGCGGAACCCGACCACAGCCGAGCACGGCTGGACCATGGACACCTACGTCGCGGCCCTGCTCGAGGCCATCGACGCGGTGCGCGATATCACCGGCAGCTCCGACGTCAACCTCGCGGGCGCCTGCTCGGGGGCAATGACGACGGCGGCGCTGCTCGGCCACCTCGCGGCCACGGGCGATCGCCGCGTCCATGCGGTGACCTTGATGGTCATGGTGCTGGACCGTGCGGAAGACTCGCAGCTCGGCCTGTTCGCCACGCCCGAGACCATCGCCGCCGCCAAAGCCGCCTCGCGGCTCAAGGGGGTGCTGACCGGGGCAGAGATGGGACGGATGTTCGCCTGGTTGCGGCCGAACGATCTGGTATGGAGCTACTGGGTGAACAACTACCTCCTGGGCAACGCACCGCCGGCCGTCGACCTGCTCTATTGGAACAACGATTCGACGCGGCTTCCGGCCCGCTTCCACGCGCAGCTCCTCGACCTGTTTGTCGACGACCTGTTCCGCCGGCCGGGTGCTTTGACGGTTCTCGGGGCACCGATCGATCTCGCTAAGGTCACCTGCGACAAGTACGTCGTCGCCGGGATCACCGACCACATCACGCCGTGGCCCGCGGGGTACCGGGCCGCGAAGCTGTTTGGCGGTGCGACGGACTTCGTCCTGTCGTCGAGCGGCCACATTCAAAGCATCCTCAATCCGCCGGGAAACCCGAAGGCAAAGTTTTTCGTCAATCCCGGCTCGCCGGACGACCCACAGGCGTGGCTCAAGGGGGCGACGACCTGCGCAGGCTCGTGGTGGACTCACTGGCGCGAATGGCTGACCGCGCGATCAGGCGATCTTGTCCCGGCGCCGGACCATCTTGGGAGCGACCATTTCCCGCCGCTCGCGGACGCGCCGGGGACCTATGTGCTCGAACACTGAACCGCCGGCCGTGACCGCACCCGCCGCGTTCACCGAAATTCGGACGATCGACGTCGACGGGCGGACGCTGCGCGTCGGTCTGCGCCGCGGCGAGGGCCCGCCGCTGGTCATCTTCAACGGCCTCGGCGCCAATCTCGAGCTGCTCGGCCCTTTTGTCACGGCGCTCCCTGGCATCGAGATCGTCGCCTTCGATCCGCCGGGGGTCGGCGGCTCGCCGGCTCCGCTCCTGCCCTACCGGTATTCGCACCTCGCGATCCTCGCCGACCGCCTGCTGGTGCGGCTCGGGTACCACGGCCCCGTCGACGTGCTCGGCATCTCCTGGGGCGGAGCACTGGCCCAGCAATACGCCTACCTCCATCCGCACCGCTGCCGGAAGCTGATCCTCGCCGCCACCTCGCCCGGCGTGATCATGGTGCCGGGGCGCCTGTCGGCCCTCAGCAAGCTCGTGAGCCCACGGCGCTACCGCGATGCCGACTATCTGCGACGCGTGGCGCCCGAGCTCTATGGCGGCGCGTTCCGGCGCCGGCCCGAGCTGATCGACCGCCACATCCGCCATCTCCAGCCGCCCCAGGGCCGCGGCTATCTCTATCAAATGGCGGCGATGTGGGGCTGGAGCAGCCTGTGGTGGCTGCATCGCGTGCGCCAACCCACGCTCGTGATGGCGGGATCCGAGGATCCGATCGTCCCCGCGATCAATGCCGAGATCCTCGCCGCTCTCATTCCGCGATCCGAGCTGGTCGCGTTCGACGACGGACATCTGTTCCTGGTCACCAGCGCCGACGAGGTGGCTGCGCGAGTGAGACGCTTTCTCGCCGCGGCCTAGCGGCTCTCCGCGCCCGCCACGATCTTCGCGTCGTGGAGTTCGCCGATCTCGCGCGCGGGCAGGCCGAGCACATCGCCCAGCACCTGGTCCGTGTGCTCGCCGAGACGCGGCGCCGGGGCCGGCGGTACGCGCGGGGAACCCGAGAACTCCAGCGGCGAGCCCGGCATGAGGTAGCGGCCGATGCCCGGCTGCTCGATGCGTGCGAACATCGGGTTGGCCGGCGAGCAGCGCGGGTCCTCGCGCACGAGCTCGCCGAAATCGCGGTAAGGCCCCCAGCACACGCCGTGGCGGTCGAACGCCGCGGCCACCTCGCGCAGGCCGCGGGCGCCGATCCAACCTTCGAGCAGCGGGAAGAGATCCGCCCGGGCCTGGAAGCGGTCACCCTCGCGGGCAAGGTCGAGCCCGCGCCGACGCTCGATCTCCTTCACCGCCCGCGCAAGGCCGGCCGCTTCGACCAGGCCCTGCCATTGCTTGGGCGTGATCGCGACCACCATGACCCGCTTGCCGTCGCGGGTGACGAAATCGCGGCCGAGCGCTCCGTAGAGCTCGTTGCCCATGCGCGGGCGCACCTCGCCGTTGATCTCGTATTCGGCGATATGGCCGATATTGCCGGCCATGGCCAAGGCGACGTCCGACAGGGCGAGCTTGATGTAGTGACCCTTGCCGGTGCGCGCGCGATGGCGCTCGGCGGCGAGCAGGCCCACCGCCGCGGTCGCCCCCGTCGCGATGTCCCAGGCGGGCAGCACGTGGTTGATCGCACCCACGTACTCCGCCGGCCCGGTCGCGTACGGAAACCCGGCCGCACAGTTGACCGTGTAGTCGACCGCCGAGCTGCCGTCGGGATTGCCGAGCACGTTCATCATGATGAGGTCGGCGCGATGTTTTTTGAGGGTGTCGTACCCCAGCCAGCCTTTCGCCGGAAAATTGGTGATGAACAGCCCGGCGTTCGGGCCCGGGGCGGTGACGAGGGCGGTCAGCAGCTCGCGGCCGCGCGGCGCGTTGAGATCGAGGGCGATCGAGCGCTTGCCCTTGTTGAGCCCGGCCCAGTAGAGGCTCTGGCCGTCGCGCGTCACCGGCCAGCGGCGATAATCGAGCCCGCCTCCGATCGGATCGCAGCGGATCACGTCGGCGCCGAGCTGCGCCAGGGTCATGCCGCCCAACGGTGCGGCGATGAACGCCGCGCTCTCGACGATCCGCAGGCCCTCGAGGATGCCGGGCATCAGTTCTCCGGCGTCAGCAGCGACACCCCGAGCATCGCGCGGCGCTTCAACCACGGGCTGGGCCGGTAGCGCGGATCGCCATAGAACGCGAAGAGGCGCTCGAGGATCGTCAGCACGCGCTGCGGGCCGATCTTGTCGCCCAGCGCCAGCGGCCCTTCCGGATAGGCAAGCCCCAGCTTGACCCCGAGGTCGATGTCGGCGGGCGCTGCCACGCGCTGCTGGGCGATGTCGGAGCCGAGATTGGCGATCATGGCCACGACGCGCGGGGCGATGAAGCCCGGGCTGTCGTGGATCACGCTGACCTTCGCACCGTCGGCCGCGAACAGCGCGTGCGCCGCGTCACGGTGCCGTGGTTCGGTGACGGGCGTGGTCATGATCGTGCGCCGGCCCTTGAGGTCGAACAGCGTATCGACGGCCACCGTGCGCTTCGGATCGAGCGACAGCGTCGTCGCGGCCGTGGTCGTATCGTCGCCGAGCGGTGTGACGACGCACAAGGACTCATCGTTGGGCTTGGCGCTGCGGTCGACGGGCACGTCGAGCTTGCCGGCAAGCTCCGCGATGGCGGCCCGCGCCTCGCGCGCGCCGGGCCCGATCCACACGGACGCGGGCTTGGCTGCGGGCACCGGCGGCTCCGGCGGGCGGACGATCGCACCGTCCTTATACGTGTAGAACCCGCGCCCGACCTTGCGCCCCAGGAGGCCGCCCATATAGCGCTGCTGGACCAAGGGCGTCGGCTTGTAGCGCGGCTCGTGGAAATACTGCGTGTAGATCGCCTGCATGGCCGGAAACGACACGTCGAGTGCCGTCAGGTCCAGGAGCTCGAACGGCCCCAGGCGGAAGCCCACGGTTTCGCGCAGCACCGCGTCGATCGTCGGAACGTCGGCGATTCCCTCGAACACGATGCGCTGCGCTTCGCTGCCATAGGCGCGCCCGGCATGGTTGACCAGGAAGCCCGGCGTGTCCTGGACGCGCACGGCGTTGTGCACGAGCCGCTTGCCGATCTCGGCCAGGGTCTCGGTGACGTGAGGCGCGGTCCGTACCCCGTCCACCACCTCGACCAGGCGCATGAGCGGGACCGGATTGAAGAAGTGAAAGCCGGCGACGCGCTCCGGATGCTTGCAGCCGGCGGCGATCGCGGTCACCGACAGCGAGGACGTGTTGGTGGCGAGGATGGCCGCGTCGCCGACGATCTCCTCGAGCTGCTTGAAAAGGTCCTGCTTGGGCTCGACCTTCTCGACGATCGCCTCGATCACGAGCTTGCAGCCGGCAAGCTCGTGCAGAGACGCAACCGGGTGCACGCGCGCCGCGGCAGCCGTGGCCGCCTCCTTGGTCATCTGCCCCTTCTCGGCCGACCGCGCCAGCATGGTCGAAATGAATTCGCAGGCGGCCGCGATCGCCTTCGCTTCGGCGTCGAACAGCCGCACCGGAAAGCCGGCCACGGCCGCGACCTGGGCGATGCCGCGGCCCATGGCGCCCGAGCCGACGATGCCGATCGGGAAATCAGGCGGCGATAGCGGGGTGCTCATGGGCGATCCTCTCAGTTGCGGCCGTCGAGCAGCCCGCGCGCGATGATCTGCGCCTGGATCTCGGCGGCACCCTCGAAAATATTGAGGATACGGGCATCGCACAACACGCGGCTGATCGGATATTCGGCCGCGTAGCCGTTGCCGCCGTGGATCTGCACGCCGTTGTCGGCGTTGGCCCAGGCGACGCGCGCCGCGAGCAGCTTCGCCATGCCGGCCTCGATGTCGCAGCGGCGGCCCTGGTCCTTCTGCCGTGCGGCAAAGTAGGTGAGCTGGCGGGCCAGCATGGTCTCGACCGCCATCCAGCCGAGCTTCCCCGCGACGCGCGGGAACTCCGCGAGCGCCTTTCCGAACTGCCGCCGCTCGGTTGCGTAACGCGCCGCGAGCTCGAGGGCGCTCTGCGCCACGCCTACGGCGCGCGAGGCGGTCTGGATGCGCGCGGTCTCGAACGTCGCCATGAGCTGGCGGAAGCCCTGCCCCGGCACGCCGCCGAGGACGGCCGAGACCGGCACTTCGAAGCCATCGAAGGCGATCTCGTATTCCTTCATGCCGCGATAGCCGAGCACCTTGATCTCGCTCCCCGACATGCCCTTGGCCGGGAACGGCTCCGCCTCGGTGCCGCGCGGCTTCTCGGCGAGGAGCAGGCTCAGGCCCTTGTAGCCCGGCTCGCGCCCGGTGCGCACGAGGAGGGTCATGAGATCGCTGCGCGCGCCGTGCGTGATCCAGGTCTTGGCGCCGCTGACCCGGTAGACGTCACCCTCGCGCACCGCACGGGTCGAGATCGCCGCGAGGTCCGAGCCCGCATTGGGCTCGGTGAAGACGGCGGTCGGAATGATCCGGCCGCTTGCCAGCGCCGGCAGGTACTTCTCCTTCTGTGCCGGCGTGCCGGACTGGCTGATGAGCTCGGCCGCGATCTCGGAGCGGGTCGGCAGCGAGCCCACGCCGATATAGCCGCGCGACAGCTCCTCCGAGACCACGCACATGGCGAGCTTGCCGAGCCCGAGGCCGCCTTGCGCCTCGGGGATGGTGACGCCGAACACGCCCATGTCGGCGAGCTGGCCGATCACCTCGAGCGGAATCAGCTCGTCGCGGTCGTGCCAGCCGGGGGCCTCGGGAGCCACCCGCTCGTCCGCAAATCGCCGGATCTGCTGGCGGAAGAGGATCAGCGCGTCATCGCCCAGGCCGGGATCGCCGAACTCGCCCTCCACGACGAGCCGCGCCAGCCGCTCGCGCACCGGTGCTGCGTTGCCGCTTGCGATCAGGACGGCGACCGGGCCGAAGATGCGCTCGACGTCGATCGCAGCCAGGCCGAAATCGGCCGGCCGCGCGATCTCGCCCGGCGCCAGCGCCACGCCGCCTTGAAGCTGCGCCAGATACTCGCCGAACGCCGCCTGCAGGATGAGGCTTTCGCGCTCCCCGAGAGCCGCCACGGACGCAAGCCGCCTCGCCCAGCCAAGGCATTGCCGCAGCGCCTCGACATAGGTTGCGATCCACGACAGCCCGTGGCCTGCGAACTGGTGACGCTCCAGGAGCGTCGGCTCGACCCGTCCAAACGGTGCGACCTGCGCGCGGACCGCGCTGCGCACCGCGCTTTCATAGGCGGACGCCGCGGCGAGGCCGGCCTCGCAGGTCGCGATCAGATTGGGCAGCGGAATGGGGTCCATCGGGGCGAGCGTAGCCGCCGGCCGCACGGCCTGTCACCTCTTGAGGTGCCCGTCAGCGTCACCTACTGTCGAAACCATCACTCACGACGATTGCTCCATCCGCACATGACTCCCCGCCGCGACCGGCTCGACGTGCTGGCCTTTACCTTGATGTTCGCGCTGTGCCTGCTCTGGGGATTCAACCAGGTGCTCGCGAAGACGGCCAATGCCGGCATCTCGCCGATCCTGCAGGCAGGATTGCGCTCGCTGGGAGCGACGGTGCTCGTGTGGGGCTGGGCCTCCTTGCGCGGCGTGCGCCTCTTCGCGCGCGACGGATCGCTGGCAGCCGGCCTCTTCGCCGGCCTGATGTTCGCGGCCGAGTTCGCACTCATCTATACCGGGCTCCAGTACACCACCGCCTCGCGCGCGGTCCTCTTCCTCTACACCTCGCCGTTCATCGTGGCACTCGGCGTCCACCTGCTGGTTCCGGGAGAGAAGCTGAGCGGCCTGCAGGTCGCGGGGCTGGTTGGCGCGTTCGCCGGCGTGGCGATCGCGTTCTCGGGCGGTCTCGCCCTGCCGACCAACCACCAGCTGCTCGGCGACGCGATGGAGCTCGGCGGGGCGGTCATGTGGGGGGCGACCACGGTGCTGGTGCGGGCGAGCCGTCTGGCCCATGTCGCCCCGCACAAGACCTTGCTGTACCAGCTCGGCGTGTCGGCCGTGGTCCTGCCGCCATTATCCTGGGCTGTGGGCGAACCGGGCATCACGGCACCCACGGCACCGGTGCTGATCGCGTTCACGATCCAGATGGTGGCCGTCGCCTCGATCTCGTATCTGACATGGTTCTGGCTGATCGCGCGCTACCCCGCCGGGCGGCTGTCGTCGTTCACGTTCTTAACCCCGCTGTTCGGCGTGATCGCCGGGGCGGTGATCCTGTCCGAGCCGATCTCGAACGACCTGGTGCTGGCGCTGGTGCTGGTCGGCATCGGGATCTACCTGGTCAACCGGCCTGCCCCGCTGCCGCCGCTCGCGGCAGAGGCGGCCAAGCCGTTGTAAGCCATGCACGACCTCGTCATCCGCAACGCGACCATCGTCGACGGCACCGGTGCGCCACGGTACGTAAGCGATCTTGCGGTCGCCGGCGGCCGCATCGCCGCGATCGAGCGCAACCCGGGCCCTGCCCGCGAGACGGTCGAGGCCGATGGCCTGATGCTGGCCCCCGGCATCATCGACGGCCACACGCATTACGATGCGCAGCTCACCTGGGACCCGTATGTCGACCCGTCGCCGGCGCACGGCGTCACGACGGCAGTGATCGGCAATTGCGGCTTCACCATCGCCCCCTGCCGGCCGGCCGACCGCGACCTGACGATGCGCAACCTCACGCATGTCGAGGGCATGTCGCTCGAAGCGCTTCGCCACGGCATTGCGTGGGATTTCGAAAGCTTTCCGGATTACCTCGACATGCTGAGCCGGCGCGGGGTCGGCCCGAACGTCGCGGCGTTCGTCGGGCATTCCTCGGTGCGCACCTATGTCATGGGCGCCGATGCCTCGCGGCGCGCGGCGACGGACACCGAGATCGAGCAGATGCAGCGCCTGGTGCTCGCGGCGATGGGGGCGGGTGCGGTCGGCTTCGCCACCTCGACCAGCGAATCGCACAATGGCGAGGCCGGCATCCCGATGCCGTCGCGGCTTGCGGATACGCGCGAGATGCAGGCCCTCGTCCGCGCGATGGGCGAAAGCGGCCGCGGCACGTTCATGCTGACCCGCGGCTCGGCGACGTCGATCCCGTGGATCGAGGCGCTGGCGGCGGCGTGCGGCCGGCCAACCCTGGTGGCCGCGATGTTCTACAACCACCTCGAGCCCGAATCCGTCTTTACGCTGAACAATGAAATGAGGGCCGCGCGCGGGCGCGGTCACGACGTGATCCCGCAGGTCTCGTGCTGCCCGGTGACCATGGAGTTCACGCTGCAGAGCCCTTACGTGTTCGAGAGCCTGCCGGCCTGGGCGCCGGCCATGGCCGCGCACGGCGAGGCGCTGAAGCGGCTCTACGCCGACCCGCAATTCCGCGCCGGCGTGAAGGAGGACATCGCGGGCGGCCGCGGGCTCCTGTTCAAAGGCGAATGGGACAAGCTGCACGTCGTCGCGGCCGCCGATCCGTCGCATCGCTCGCTTGAAGGCAGGTCGGTCGCCGAGCTCGCGGCTGACGCCGGCCGGCATCCGCTCGACTGGTTCCTCGATTTCGGCCTCCAGGAGAATCTCGGCACGTTGTTCACCGGCGTGCTGCTGAACTCGGACGAGCGGGGGGTGGGG
>Ga0335071_10003202_pt1 | contig 17344 bp, 15 predicted proteins | sample Lox_Sample_15_FD_206724 | JGI IMG/M metagenome (GOLD analysis project Ga0335071, IMG submission 206724) | Soil microbial communities from Loxahatchee National Wildlife Refuge, Florida, United States - Lox_Sample_1.5 | ecosystem: Environmental > Terrestrial > Soil > Wetlands | place: USA... | reverse complement strand
CCGGGGTCGGATCCTCTCGGGGAGCTGTCCATGGAGCCGGGCACGGCGGTCCAGAAGGGGGAGAGACCAGGCGCCTGGCCCCTCCCCCTCCCGACCCGGCCAATGGCCATTCGCCGACGTCGGGCGAGGGCCGCTGCGCTGCTCAGCCAGTGCTCGCATCCTTCTCGAGCCTGGGTTGGTGCACGGGCGAGCAGCCCGCTTCCGATCTCCTCGGGCACGATCGACACGCAGGCGGCCGAGGAAGGACTCTCCCGGATGTGGTGTGTGCCTCGAGCACCTCCCCTGGCGGTCGAATCCCCCTGCGGCCGCGCGAGCGGCGCGACCACCAACCGCGTGCCGCTCCGGGCTCCGCCTGGCGGCGGGAGATCTCGAGCGCCTGCCGCGCGACCTGGACGGGCTTGGAGCGCCCGGCGAGGTCGGTCCGGTCGCCCGGCGGCGGCCCGGCGCGGGGTAATTCGGCGCAGCCGAAACGAGTCCCACCTTCCGCCTGCGCACCGCCGTGGATAGGTTGCCCCTGGGGTTCGGGGGATGGAACGACCGTTGAAGGACCGCAGGTGGGCCCGCCTCCGTAGGCGGTTCAAGGTCACCTTTTGCCAGAGCAGCGCGTTCACGATCGACGTTTGTGGCGGCGGGTTCTGCGCGCTGCTGCTTCGCGCGATGCCCCCTGGCACGCCGGTGGAAGGAACGATCCTGGTCAAGGGCCGGGCGCTCCCCTACGCCGGGCGGGTGGTGTGGGCCAGAACTGGTGACGTACGCCTGGGCATCCAGGGTCGGAACGGCATCGCGTTCACAAGCGTCGAGTCGATTCTCCCTGCACTCCTTGGCGACACACACCTCTCCGGGGGCTCCGCCCAGCTGAGCTAGGTGCTGCAGGCGAGTTCCTCGCGGCACCCACGATGCCGACGACCAGGGCCATGGCGGTCGACCGCCGTCGACGACGGGGACACACGAGCAGATGCCCCTCGGCGCGCAGGCTTCACGCAGGTGACCACTTGGCCCGCCTCGTGCACCAGGGCGGCAAGGGGGGTCAGCCAGTCGAGCGTGTTTCCCGGAGCCGGTGCCTGCCCTCCGATTGAATCGAGCCGACCTCGATTCGATCCAGGCTAGTCGCAGCCCAGTGGGCGTTCGCCCTGAAGAGGAGACCACGCGCGTCGGAGAACCAATGCCCGGGCCGATCGCCGCGAGAACGACGACGCTCGCCTCTGACCTGCCGTTGCCGGCCCCTTCCGCCGCGGCACGGGCCTCCGCGGCCGTCGCTCGGCTGGAGGCGTGTCAAGAGCACCTCTAGAACTCCTTGAGGGCGCTGGCCTCGCCCAGCGGGAACACCGTTTCGGCCTCGAGCCGCCCCGAGGGGCCGGGCTCCGGCTTGCGCCGTGGCCCCGTGGCGTCGTCGTTCCCTGCGCCCCGCGGAGCCCCTGGGGAACTGCGCCGGGGCGAGCGTGCCGGGATGCGCGGCTGGGGGCCTCGGGCGTGGAGCGAGGGCGCCCTGCTCGGCGCCACCGCCCGGTTCGTCCTCGCCTGGGAGCCGAGCTGGAAGGCGGCGACCATCGAGGCGAGCTCCTCGGCCTGACCCGACAGCTCGCTGGCCGCGGAAGAGGACTCCTCGGCGCTGGCGGCGTTCTGCTGGGTGACCTTGTCCATCTCCGTGATGGCCCGGCCGACCTGCTCGATCCCGGTCGATTGCTCCTGCGCCCCGGTGGCGATCTCGGCCACGATGTCGCTCACCTTGGAGATGCCGCTTGCGATCTCGCCGAGCTTCCCGGCGACCTGGGTGGCGGTGACCTCCCCCTGGACTGCCTCCCTCACCGACTGGCGGATGAGCTCCTCGGTCTTCGTGGCCGCCTCCTTGGCGCGAAGCGCCAGAGAGCGAACCTCCTCGGCGACCACCGCGAAGCCACGACCCGCCTCGCCGGCCCGGGCCGCCTCCACCGCGGCGTTCAGGGCAAGCAGGTTGGTCTGGAAGGCGATGTCGTTGATGTCCTTGATGATCTGGGACGTTCCCTCGGCGCTCGCCTTGATCCTGCCCATTGCGCCCTGCATCTGCTCGACGGCGGAGGAGCCGTCCGTCGCCGCCGTCCGCGCGGTCTTGGCGAGGAGGTTCGCCTGGCTGGCGTTCTCGGCTGCCTGCTTGGTCATGTTCGACACGGACTCGATGGAGGAGGTGGTCTCCTCCAGGGAGGCTGCCTGCTCGGAGGCGCCGGAGGCGACCGCCTGTGAGGAGGCGGCGATCTGCGTGGAGGCCGAGGAGACCTGGTCGACCGCCTGTGCCACCTGCGCCAGCGCGTCGTGAAGAGCCGTGCCGGTGGCGTTGACCGACTCCTTGATCCGGGCGTGATCGCCCTGGTAGTTGCCGACCACGCGGGCGCGCAGGTCTCGCTGGGAGAGCTGTTCCAGGACCCTGGCCGCCTCGGCGATGGGGGCCATCACCGCGTCGAGGGTCTTGTTCACGCCGTCGACGATCTTCCGGAAGTCTCCCTGGTGCTTGCTGGCATCGGCGCGGGTCGAGAGCTGGCCGGCCAAGGCGGCCTGCACCAGCCCGTCCGCGTCCGCGATGAGGGCCTTCAGGTTCCCGCGAACCTGCTCGATGGTCTCGTTGATGAAGGCCTTCTTGCCTGGGAACCTCTCCAGCGGTGCCTCGAAGTTGCCGTGGCCAAACTCGGCCACGCACGCCATGGCCTTCTTCTTCACCGCGATGTGGCCTCCCACCATCTTGTTCACGCCCTCGGCCATTGCCCGATAGGCCCCGTTGAAGCGCTCGACCTCGATGGCGGCGTCGATGTCGCCGGCGTCGTGTGCGCTCGACATGCGGTCCAGCTCGCCAACCAGGTCCTTCAGGTTCTTGCGGACCCGGTCGACGGTGTCGTTGATGAACCGCTTCTTCCCGGGCAGCGGCTCCAGCGTCGCGTCGAAGTTCCCCTTCCCGAATTCCGCGAACACGGCCATGGCCTTTCGCTTGACGGCGACGTGGGCACCGACCATGTCGTTCACGCCCTGGGCCATGGCGCGGTAGGCGCCCTCGAACCGGTGGACGTCCACGGCGGCATCGATGTCGCCCTTGTCGTGCTCGTCGCTCATCCGGGTCATCTCACCGATGAGCCCGGAGAGGGAGTCGATACAGCGGTTCAGGGCGTCCTTGATGCCGTTGAACTCGCCCTCGTAGCGATCCGTGATCTTCTCGGGGATGTCGCCCCTCGAGATCCGGGTCACGTAGTCTGCCGTGACCGCTATGGGCTTCGCAAAGGCGTCCATGGTCTCGTTGATGCCCTCGATGATGGGGCGGAACTCTCCGTCCACCACCGTCACGTCCCCGCGGACTTCCAGCTTGCCCTGGGCCACTGCTTCGCGGAGCTTCCTGGCTTCCCCCCCGAGCGCGTCCACGGTCTTGCCGATCTTGCGCCCCAGGAATGCTCCCAAGGCAATGAAGAACACGACGCCGATCGCGATTCCCGTGGCGATGCCGGCCAGCGCACGCGCACCGGCTGCCGCGCCCTGCTCCTTCGACGACTGGGTCAGCTTCCCGGTCAGCGCCTGGAGGTCCCGGAGGGCCTTCTCCACCGGGTCGATCGCCGTTCGCTCCAACAGGAAGGCGTCCCAGCCTCGCTGCTGGGCGCTCTTGACGTCCGTGTCCTCGGCGGACTTCCCTGCGTCGAGGAGGCGGTCGGCGTCCTCCATGGCCTGCAGCACCAGGTCCGCCCTTTCGCGCCACGCCTTGGCCGTCTCCTTCACGACGGACCAGAGCCGGAGCGCTTCCTCACCGCGTGGAAGCGCGTCGTAGTCCCCGGTCGCCTTGTCGACGTTCTGGAGCGCCGCCTTCACCCTGGCGATGGACAGCTTCCGCATGTCGGCGTCCGCGCGGCGAAGGAGGCCCGAGTTGATGCTCCGGGCGGCGGCGTTGATGCCGAGCTGAACCGCGTCGAGTGCCAGGGCGCTCGGCATCTTTGCATCGGCCACGTCGTGAAGGGCGGAGGAGAGGGCGGTGGCGCCGGAATAGGCCACCCCTCCTATGGCCAGCAGCGCAACCACCGCCAATCCAAACCCTGCCAGGATCTTCGTCCCCGTCTTCATGGTCGCGATCATGATCTTCCCCAATCCTCAAGAACGAGGCAGGTTGCCTGGGCTTGAGCGGCCGGTGTGATTGCGTCGCACGGGAACAGGACCGGCGCCCATTCGAGGAGGAAGGCTGCTCGGTGGGCGATCCGGCCCGCGCCCAGGACGAGGTTGCCGCTTGGCCAGGGCCCGGCGGGAACGGAGCGGTGGTTCCATCGCGGCGGCCTCGATGCGGAGGACCTCGCGAGCCTGGTCGAGGAAGGCTCCCGCCATCGAAGCGCACTCGTCGACGACCGACTGTGCCCACGACGACCACGGCCTGCTCGGTGGCGCCTTGAGCTCCGTCCTGGACCTCAGGCGGAGGTCGACCACCGGGAGGACCTGGCCGCACAGGGAGGTGGGCCCGCCAATGAAGGCCGGAGCGCAGGCGATGCGCGGGGTCTCCTGGAGGCCGGCGGTCTCCCCGACCTCTCGAGTCTCGGGGCCGGTGTCCTCGCCGGACCGCTGGAGGGTCCTGTGGTTGCCGGCGAGAGCGCAGCCCACGTTGGGAGATGCGGGCGAGTCGTTGACGGGCGGAGCTGCTTTGGTCACAGGAGGGCCCCGGCGATGCCTCACTGCCGGCCGCCACCCACGTGGCGGGCCGGCCGTCAGCCGTGGTGCTCCAAGCGTGCCACTGGGCTCGGCCAGCTGGAGGACGGCTCACCGGATCCGCGGCGGGGGACCCTGGCCGGCGGCCGGGACGCTCGAAACGCTCAGGCCCGCCGTGGACGTCGAATCCACGGGCCTTCGATTAGCTCAGCGCCGGGCGAAATGGTGCACGGGCTTGCCTCGCCCGCCTGTCTGCCTGGAGGGCGCGGCCCGGTAGCAAGCTGTTACTCCTTGCGCCCATTCTTGGGTCGCTCGCGACCCCGGATAGGCGAGACCCGCCTTTCCAGAGGGGTTTCGGTGCGCGCGCCCGCCCTCGCCCATGAGCGGGGCTGCAACCTGGGGGAGGCGAGGCGCGCGAGGGGTTTGCCGGCGACGAGGGACCTTCACCCCGCGGAGGGAATCGGGCGCGGGGCTCGGACACGGTGTGGCAGCGGTAGCAACGGCCGCCGGGGCGGATGCCTGCCAGCGCGAGGCCTTCGACCTCGGTGCAGACGGCCTCGGTTACCTTGACGAGCCATGGGAGCGCCGAGGCTGGCGCCGGCATCCGGTCCGTCGGGGACATCCCCTCCTGCACCTCAGCTGGCAGGTCGCTTCGCTCGGGGGACCGCCGCGGATGGCCGTGGCGAGGCAGCTCTCGAAGCGCGGGGCCTTGTGAAGCGGCTTGCACTACCGTCAGCCGTGGAGGTCGGCCTCATGCCCCGGCGCGAGTTGCGGGGGTCACCAGTGCCGACGGCGCCCTTCTCCGGATGCTGCCATCGCCGGGCCCACCGGTGCGGCCCTCTGGCTCTGCCCCATTCGCGCCAAGGCGCGGGGCGACCTCGAGAGGGCTACGGCTGTCGATAGGGCTCCCCGTGCTGCCGCGGGACCCAGGGAGGAGGGTGCGGCCCTCCATGACGCGGATGACCACCTTGCCGACGCCGGGACCGTCAAGAGGAGCCGGTTCCTGGAGGCCGCACGGCGGTCGCCACCGAGACGACGCGCACCGTCAGTGCCTCCAGCCGACCTGCACGACGGCCAGGTTGGCGCTGCCCTTCACGGACCCGACCACGTGGTCGCCGGTCGCGCTGGTCTGGTCGATGTGCGAGGTGTGAAGCATCTCGACCCGCTGGTAGACGGCCCCGAAGGTGATCCCGTACCAGAGACGCGCCTCGGCGCCCAGGCCAGCGATGAGAGAGTCGCTCTCGGGCAAGCTCGGTTGCCGGTAGCGGTTCGTGATCGGGCTCTGCTCGAAGGCCACCCCGGCGAACACGTCGAGGGCGGGCGCCAGGGCCCAGGAGGCCGCACCCGAGACGCGGGAGGCGTTCTGGAAGCCCTGCTTGGCCGAGACGGCGAGGCCGTTGCTCTTATCGGCCGGCACGAGGTCGATGGTGTTGAAGCGGCTCCACAGCGTGAGTTGGTAGGCGGCGAGGAGGGTGACCGGCCCGACCCGCTCAGAGGCGCTCACGGTGAGGAAGTCGGGCAAGGGCAGGTCCATGCTGGCTTCAGGCTCGCCGGTGGTCCCGAAGATGGACGCCGATGTCGCATCGAACGTCTGGCGCCCGCGGACCTTGGAGGTCGACTCGTGCCGGTAGCCGACGCCCAGCGTCGTCCCGGGGAGCGGATCGACGGTGACTCCTGCGGTGGCCGTCCAGCCCCAGCCCTCGCCCTTGAAGCGGCCGTAACCGTCAGCGGCGCCGGGAGGCATGCCAGCCGCGGTGCAGGCGGTCACCGGGTCGGGATCGGTGCCCGCCAGGGCGTTGCCCACGCAGATCGATCCGATGTCGAACGCCTGCCCGATAACGACCGAGTCCCGGCGAGCCTGCACGCTCAGGCCGATGGCGAGCGGCTCGACGGGCCTCCACGCCACGGACGGCCCGAAGGCGACCGACTCGATGGTCGACTCCACTCCCTGGTAGCGACCGTAGAAGTTGCTGTTCCGACCGTAGTCGGTAGTCGTGCCGAAGGGCGAGGTCACCTGGAGCCCGAGGGCGAGCGTGGGCGAGATGCGGTGGGAGGCGAAGACCCACGGCGACACGCCGCTTTGGGCGCCGTCCCCATTGGCCCCGGGGAGCGGGGCCGCACCGCCCAGCATGGTCGACCCGTGATCCGTGTACGGTGCCCGGGCCGCGATCAGCATCCCGCCGGCCACAATCTGCGTCCCCTCAAGCGATGCGAGCACGGCCGGGTTCGCGAATTGTCCCGCCGGATCGTGCGCCGAGGCGGCGCCGGCGCTGGCAGTCCCGTTCGAGAAGAGCCCCTGGATGTCGAGCGCGAAGCCGTTGGCCCGGGCGCCGCCCGGCCAGAGGACGACGGCGAGGACAGACAGGGTGAGCCAGATCGACGCGAAGCCCTGCATGCGACCTCCCTCGTCGCAGCCGTTCCGCCGGGACCGCCAGGGCGGCGGTGCGGGTTCGACGGTGCGGCGAAGATGCTAGGGAAGCGACCTCGACGTTGTCAAACCCGAGGTCACCCGCACGCTGCTTTCGCCGACCACCACGACACGGAGGGCCACGCCCGCCGGAACCTCTCGGCACTCGGGCTCGATGCGGACACGCGGACCACACCCCTGCCTGGCACCTGTGATTTCGCTGTTCTGCAGGATCAAGTGGAAGACTCGTCGTGCCTTCTCGCCTGCGCACGGGGCTCGGGGCCGCCGACCCGCAGCGCCAGAGGATGTTCGGCTCGCAACGGTGCCGCGAAGCCTGGCGACGGATGTGCTCCGAGGCTTGCTGGCGCAAGCTGCTCGGGTGAGGACCGGAGAGGCCGGTTGACGCCGGTCGTGAGGCGCCGGGTCCGATGCAAGGATGGGCCGGGATTGTCCGCCGGCCCATCCTCGGCTCCGAAGCGGCGGCTGCGCCACGGCCGGCTTGGTCACCCAGGGACGGCCGGTCTTCGCCGACGCCAGGACGGCCTCGGCACCGGACGGCCGGATCCCGCCGCCAAGGGAGTCCCACCAACCACCGAGGGCAGGCCGGCAACTCCACGCGCCGTCACCCACACCCATCCCCGTTCGGAGAGGGTGCACCTCCACGCCCCGATGAACGCCTCTCTTGAGCGTCGGGGGGCGCAGGCTGCGCTTGCGCCAACCTCTGCTGCCCTGTGCGCAAGGGGGCCTGAAGGTGCTCCGATTCAGCCGGGTCACGGCCGTTGCGGCGTGCGTGCTTGGCACGCTTGCCTCGTTTCCCGATTCGGCCTCTGCGCAGCCGATCGAGCAGATCTTCTTCCCGGGCAAGGGCCACCTCAAGCTCTCGGGCGAGATCCGCCGGCCGGATGGCACCGGTCCATTCCCGGCGGTGATCATGATGCCCGGTTGCAAAGGGATAGGCGGAGGCGAACAGCCGGCAATGGCGAGGGCGGCGAAGTCCTTGAGCGACTCGGGCTATGTCGTCCTGGTGTTCGACAGCCACGTATCGCGCTCCGTCATCAGCAACTGTGCGGATCCCGCGCTCGTCTGCACGCCGGAAGCGCAGCAACCGCCCGGCAAGCGCTCACCCACCATCCCGGAGCGGACCGACGATGCCTTCTGGGCGCGGCGGTACTTGGCCTCGCTTCCCCTCGTCGACGCATCACGCATCGGGCTGGTGGGCTGGGACCACGGCGGGGCGGCGGCCCTGCTCGCGTGGGAGCGGAACACGCCGGTCAAGGGCGTACTGCCCTTCGCCGCAGTCGCCGCCTACTATCCGTGTTGCTCTCTGGGACCTCCCCCCGGGAATGTCCCAGACCAAGCGGCCAGCGCTCCTCTCCTGATCTTCGCCGCGGAGCGGGATGACGCTTCCCCCGCTGGGCTGTGCCGGACCTTCGCGGCGGAAGCCGTCGAACGGAGGCACCGCGACGTGTCTCTGACGGTGTACCCCGGCGCCTTGCACCAGTTCGACGGCGATTATGAGGGCGACTACAACGGCCATAAGCTGGGACCCGATCCCGCGGCCGCCCAGGATTCGCTCGAGAGGCTGCTGGCCTACCTCGACCGTTTGCTGAAGCGCTGAGGAGGCCAGGGCGTCGAGCACTCCTGCACTCGCGGGGAGTATCGGCGACACGCGACCTCGCCCGGACCGTGGACCTTGTGGCTCGTGACTCAAGACCTCGGCGCCCCGGGGAAGGACCTGGCGCGGCCCAATCCCGCCGCGCCTTTGCGATCCCTTCCCGGCCAGCGCGGGCATCGGTCTGTTACCTGCTCGCCCTGCCGCGGGCCTTCCTCTTCCGCGAGCTCTACCTGTCCGCGTATCGCCTGGCGGCCGCCACGTCGCGACGAAGCTCGTCGGACGTACGCCGCGGCCCGTACCCAGGGGTGTCGCGCTGGATGCGCCACCCCTCCTTCAGCTGGCCCAGGTCGACCACATCGAACCCGAAGCGATCGATGAGCTGGCTTACTGCGGCCTTGGCGCTCGAATCGTCGCCAGCGATGGCCAGGGCTCGACGGTTCGGCGTCGCAGGCGGCTGGCCGTGCTTCGTCAGCTCCGCCGCGTAGATGTGATTGAAGGCCTTTACGACCTTGGAGTCGGGGAGGTGCGCCTGCAGAAGCTCCGCAGTGGTGGTGGTCTCCTCGTCGAGCTCGCGGATGTGCCCGTCGCGCTGCGGGTAGTAGTTGTTCGTGTCGATGACGATCTTACCCGCGAGCGGTTCCACCGGAACGGTCCGGTATGCCTTCAGTGGGATCGAAACAACGACGACCTCGCCAGCGCGCGCCGCGTCCAGGGTCGTCCCGGCCTTCGCTCGTGGACCGAGCTCCTTCACCAAGCCGGCAAGCGTCTCGGGCCCGCGCGAGTTGCTGAGCACCACGTCGTAGCCGTTCGCGATGGCTAGCCGCGCGAGCTGGCTCCCGATGTGCCCTGCCCCAATGAATCCGATCGTGGCCATGGCGGATCCGTACAGGAGCCGAGGTGACGGCGCCATATCTCGATGAGGTCGCGCCCAAGCCCGTACGGGCACCGAGGCGCCCTGCTCCGCTCCTCAACGTACTCGCTGGAGGGCTCGCGGCGTTCGCAAGCCGCGGCGGGCGCATGAATGGGGTGCACCTGAGGCTTGGCGAGCCACCGGCCCCGTGGGATCGGACTACCTCGCGGCGTGCTGGAGCACGGCTCGGTAACGCACCTGGCCCGCCGCGAGCCGATCGCGAACCTCGTTGGCCTTCTCCAAGGGGTAGATCTCCAGGGCTGGCTTCACCTTCCCAGCCGCGACGAGCTCTAGCGCCTCGACGAGATCACTCCTCTCGTCCTGGCTCGAACCGCGAAACTGCCGCTGGCCCGAGAGCGCCACCAACGGATCGATGGAGACGGGGCCGTCCGTCGTCACACCCATGTTGACCAGCCGACCGCCGAAGCGCAGCCCTCCGAACGCCGAGGCAACCTGCTTGCTCGCGTTGGTCGTCGAGAGGACCACGTCGAACCCGCCGGCCTCCTGCATCACCGGGCCGGGTTCCTTCCCCCCGACGAGCACCTCGTGTGCACCCATCGCCTTGAGCTCGGAGACCTTGTTCGCCTGGCCCGTGATCGCCCAGGTCTCGAGTCCCAGGGCCCGGGAGAACTGCAAGGCGAGGTGGCCCAGCCCACCGACTCCGAGGATCGCCACCCGCTCCCCTGGCTTCGGATCCGCGTTGCGCAGGCCGCTCATCACCGTGTAGCCGGCACAGAATATCGGGGCCGCCGCCTCGTACGAGATACCTTCCGGAAGGAGCGCACAGCCCTGAGCCCAGGCGAGCATCAGCTCGGAGTTCCCGCCGCCCAGGTTCATCCAGCTCTGCACGTCCGGGCAAGCCGCATGGTGGCCCGACTGACAGGCTCGGCAACGACCGCAACCCTTCTGGTGCCAGTGGACTCCCACCCGATCGCCCACCCTCAGATCGGTGACCCCCGCGCCCAACTCCACGATCTCCCCCACCGGTTCGTGCCCGGCCACGATCCCCGGCGGCAGCCCGAAGGCGCCATGATGGACGTGCAGATCCGTGCCGCACATGCCCGACGCCCTCACCCGGACAACAACCTGCCCGGGACCTGGCCGCGGGTCGGGAAGCGTCTTCAACTCCCACGGCTGGTTGTAGGCCGTGATGACCAAGGCGCGCATGGGCTCTCCGAGTTCTGGCCGACGCCTCCATCACCGTGGACTCTTCGGCCGAAGGACCTCATCATCCCACGCTCGTCGGGCTCCCGGCCAGCGAGAAGAGCCTGCTCCAACAGAGGGCGGCGCGAAGTGGCGGCACATCGGTGCAGCGTGGGTGTCGGGAATCGGGAAGCCCGTCGCTGTACCCGCGCGAGTCCACCTTTGGATGCCCGTTCATCGGCGGGCGCCTTCCGGCGATAGCTTCCGCACGCAGGCCAGCGGGGCGAGCAGGAGTTCGCCGACGGTGCGGGGGTGGGAAGCAACCGGGGAAGGACGGCGACCTCTGCCAGAACGTGCCGCGTCGCCGAGGACCCCTCAGAATGAGCACCCCGCCGGGCCCCATCGATACCGAACCAAGGTGGGAGGCGCTGGGCCATGCGTCGGGCGCCGGCCACACCCGTTCGCCCACCCCGAACGCGCTTCCCTGCGAGCGACCTGGGTTCCACGGATGCTAACGCTGCTGCGAAGATGGGGGCCGACAAGCTCGCGGCGGTTGCCGAGTACGAGCGCGCCCTCCTCGTCGAGAGGCCACTCCCCATGGGTCGGCCGGGCCTGGGGAAAGGGCGCGGTGCAGAGCCATCGGCCGCACCGGGCCTCCGCAGTGCCTGTGACCGGACTTCCGTCCGTCCCGGGGTCCCCAACCCGCCTGGTCACGGCGCCGGTAGTCCGGAGCCTCCTGAACTGTAGCGGCTTCCCAAGCCGGAGACGATCCGGCCAGCTCATCGACGCGGAGGTGAAGCGCCTCAACGCCGACGCGCTCGAGCTCATGCAGCGCCAAGGGCTCACGATTGTGCAGGTGGACCCGGAGGCGTGGAGGCGGGCGTTTGAGCGACGTTGGAAAGCGCTGCGCGGTCCGGTGATCCCGGCAGCGTTCTTCGACGAGGTGGTCGCCCCCGCGACGCCTGCCGCGCGGCAAGGGCCGCCAAGAAGCCTTGCTCCTCCGTGGCCAACCCGGCACGCTGTGGTTCGAGACGGTAGCCGTCCGACCGACGCCAGGAGCTCCCCGCTGACGACGGCGAGCGGCTCGCTTCCCCGCGACCAGGGAGGGGCCGGGGCCCCTACATGCCTGCCGAGCTCGTGCGGGAGCTCCGCCTCCTTGGAGGACGGCACGCAGCCCGCCCGGCCCGCGCCACGGCTGGGGCACGCGAGCACGTTGCTTCCGCCGCGGGTGGCATGTTACGCGCAAGGTCATGGTCACGCCGATCTTCATCCAGCACAACGGCAAGCGGATTCTTCGGCTCGACTACACCCTGCTGGACCCGCCCGGGGTGATTGCCTTCATGGAGGAGGCGAGGCGGCTCATCGCCGGTGAGCCGCAGGGGTCCGTGCTGCTTCTCAGCATCGTCCCCCCACACATCAGCGACGCCGTGGTCAATGCCCTGAAGGGATTCGCGGCGCACAACGTGCCGTTCGTCCTCGCAAGCGCCATCGTCGGCGCGACCTCATTCCAGAAGGCGGCCATCCTCCTCACCATCACGAGCCGAGGTCGGCGGAATGTCGAGGCATTCGATGACGAGCGCCAGGCCAGAGATTGGCTCGTCACCAGGTGAGGACCCCACCATGAACTCCCGGGCCCAGGTCAGGGCGCGCCACCTGAAGTCGTTGATCGCCGCCATCGATGATCGGATGGCCTCCGCGAACCTGGTCAGGTCGCGCGTCGAGCCGGCAGTCCTCGCTGCCACCGACTGCGCCAGCAACATCGACTGGTTGCCGTTCGAGCTCGACCTGGCCGTCACTCGAGCCCATCAGTCTGTTTCCAGTCGATGAGTGGTCGATGAGCAGTCGATATTCTGAAGGGACCCGCTCAAGCCGGACGGGCCGCATCATCTCCGTGAACGGCAAGAGCGTGCCGCGGCGCATGGCCAGCCTGTTGCTGATTCAGTCATCCGTCATCGGCACGGGTTCCATCTGGCCCTCCGCCCAGAGAGTGTCCTCCCAGCCCGAGATGACGGCCTCGACCTCGTGCCAGGTCGGGCAGTGGACTATTGTGCGCTCGTCATTCTGTTTGTAGACCCACATCCACCCGGCGCACGGCTTCCCTCCCGGCCGTCGCTTGCACTCGATGAGCGTCTCGCGACCATGGGGTTGTGGGAGAGGCCCCCAATACTCGATGAACCGCGCGATTCGGAGGGCGTTCCGCCCAAGGCGTGGTGGGCCCTCGGGGATGTCATCACCGGCCAGCCAGGTCCCTGATGTCCACGACGAGGACCATCGCGCCCTCGTAGCAGACGAGTGGAGATGGCCAAGTGGACAGAACCATCTGGCCTTGCCGTGCGACGCACACCGGCAGCAACTCCGTCGCGGGGTGCCGCTGACCCTTCTCCGGCCACCCCGGCGGAAGCCGAAGACGGCATAAGGTGCTGTCGCCGCGACCGGCAGAAACCCGCGCACAGCCAGGTACCCGAGTCGTAGGCCCGACGATGTCCGGCTTCGCCGTCCTTTCCTGTTGCACGGGCGGCTGTTTCTTTCAGCCTCAGCGACCTCCCTGGACGAGGCCAGAACCGACTCGGTTTGACAGTCACCCTTTGTAACGAACGTTTATGTAGCTGGTTTCTGCTACTCGCCACTCCCCGCTCTCTTTGCTCAAGGAGAACGTGTAGTCCACGAGAAGGGCTCCCGTCTCGAGAAGCAGCTTCACGATCGCTTTGTCGCCGTTCAATAAAATCTGGGGGTCGTAATAGGTCTCGAACCCATAGATGCTGAAGTTCGCCCTTGTTCTGTCTTGGCAGTCCTTGTTTGCGATACGGCACTTCATGTAGCCGCAGGGGTAGTAGATGGCGTCCTTCTCGAACAACGAAACCAGCCTCTCCAGGTCATGCGAGTTGAAGGCCGCCTCGTATTGCATCAGGACGTTGACTACGTCTGTTTCCTCCGCGTTCTTCGGTTGGAACTCCTTGAGAAAGAGCGTGCCGTACTTCTTTCCCTGCTGAGCTGGCGTCGGCACCGCGAGCAACAAACCGAATGAGACCACCAGAATTGGGAATCGGTGACACCTGGTTGATGACATACCTCCACCTCCTCACGTCGTCGAAGCAGCGCTCGCCTACCGCATCAGCAAGCCAATTCCGATTCGGCTTCACGAATGGTGAGCCCTTGCGGACGCGCCGCTCGCGGCAGAATGTGTTGCCTCCAAAGGTCCTAGACGCAGAGGAGGAGTGCCCCAGAGTGAGGGTGAGGAGGCGCGGGGCGCTGCGGAGGAGAGAGCCACCTGGATGCTGGAAACGGGAGGGCCACTGTTACCGGAGGGGTGCGGTGCGGCACTGCCGCCCGCGTATCTGACGGGAGTACCTCTGCCCCCCCTTCGCCCGCCTAGGCGCAGACTCAAGGCCACCGCCGCGGCCGTGGTCGGCTCGACGCCATGGCCTGCCAGGATAGCGGTGCGAGCCGGCACACCGAGGCGCGCATGGCCCGGTACGGTGGAGAAGTTGCACCACCGCCGCTAGGAAATGGATTGGACCCACCCACCAGGGTGAAAACCCTCCGGGCCTCCGTTTGTGCGCGGCGCCGCCAGCGCCAATCGCATGCCCAACTCCAGGTGCTCGGAAGAAGCGACGAACCGAACCGGTTCAAGGGGCGCAGCACTCCTCGCGCACCTGCGCGACCATGGTACCGGCGTCCAGCGGCAGGTCGAGGAAGGGAAGGGGCTCACGTCGTCGCGCAAGGCCTCACGGCCAGGTCATGCCGACCGAGCAAGCCGAGAACCCAGCACCTCGGGCGAAGTTGGCTGGTGCCAGATACCACACCCATTTACCGAAGGTCCGTCTCCACCCAAAAGCGCAGGCTGGTGCCCTACGAAGGCGACAGCTCCTCGCACCGGCACTAACGGTTGAAACTGCATTCGCCTGATGAGGAATGAAGGGGCAAGAGTATGGAGACGAATGATTGGACCAGACGTGATTTCATGGTGGCGACCGCCACCGCCGTTGCCGGGGCCGGTCTGCTAACCTATCCGTCGGCCTCTTCGGCGGCTACAGCGCATTCGATTTCGCTTCCCAAGCCGAAGACCGATGGACATGTCTCGGTCGAAGCCGCGCTCAGGCACCGGCGCTCAATACGGAATTTCGCGTCGAAGCCACTTACGCTGGAGGATGTGAGCCAGCTGTGTTGGGCGGCACAGGGGGTGACCGATGCACCCCATCGGACGGCACCGTCTGCACGCGCGATTTACCCGTTGGAACTGTACCTCTTAGCTGGTGAAGTCACCGGGGTAACGTTTGGCCTTTACCACTATGTCCCAGCCGGCCACTCCCTTGAATTCGTGGCATCAGGCGACAAACGTGCCGACCTAGACACCAAGGCGTTGCGCCAACCCTGGAATCCTATCTCCCAGGCTCCGGCGGTGTTCGTAATCTCTGGAGACGCGGGGAAGATGACCAGCAGTGACGACCCACTCGTGAAGGCGCGTGGCGTCGAGTTCATGTGGGCCGAGTTGGGGTTGGCCGCCCAAGGATTCTTCCTTGAGGCCACGGCCAGAGGACTGGGCAGCGTATTCACTGGAGGCTTCCACCCGCAGGAAGCGCAGGAGGTGCTTGGCCTGCCGGCGCCACAGGAGGTGCTGGCTCTCCTGCCGGTCGGCCGCCGAATCTCCTAGCGGATACTGCCATCTGGCCCTCTGCCCAGTGCGCGTCCTCCCTGCCCGAAATGACGGCCTCGACCTCGTCGCAGGTGGGGTGGCAGGTGGGGCAGTGGACTTGGATGCGGTCGTCGTTCTGCTTGTAGACCCACATCCAGCCGGAGCACGGATTTCCTCTTGGCCGTCGTTTGCACTCGACGAGCGTCTCGCGACCGTGGAGCTGTGGGAGAGACCCGCCGTACTCGATGAACCGCGCGATGCGGAGGGCGTTCCGCCGCGGGCGTGGTGGACCCGCCTCATCGGCCGCGGCCTTGCGCCGCCGCCCGGCCTTCCGACCTCACCGCCGACGGCAATCTAGGACGTATGACGACCACGACCGACGAGTCCCGCGCCGCCATCGCGTGGGAGTGGAATACTATTGCCCAGAGCCAGGCGGAGTACGCCCGGCAGCACGGACATCTCCCTGGCCGGGAAGCTCCTCGGCTGGGAGCCGAGGGGCCCGGTCGAGGCGGCCTCCAGGGGACCATCGAGTACTTCGCGTGGCTCGTCGGCGGAGGCTGAGGCGACCGCCGGCCGGAACCATTCGCGCTTACATCACGGCGAGCTCGATGCCGAGCTTCTGCGCGCAGCCCCGCATCCGTTCGTCGTAGGTGGCGAGCGTCACCCGCTGGCGGCGGGAGGCGAGGAAGTGGAATGTGGCCAGGTGGAGCGCGTCGAGCGTTCGCACCGGCAGGGGGAACGTCTCAAGCGCCCGCGCCAGCGCGGCCGGGGCAAGCTCGACCAGCGAGACTCGGGCCAGGATCTCGCGTACCGCCTCCCCGTGGGTCGCCCCTGCGCCCCGCGCGTTGACGCGCGTCCACAGCTCGTACTCGAGCAACCTGCTGGAGATGAGCGGCTCCCGCCAGAGGGCGTCAGCCGGGCGGCGATCCTCGGCGAACAGCTCCGCAAGCGCCACCGAGGTGTCGAGGTAAATCATCGGTCCCTCCGGTCAGCCTCCAGCTCGCGGAGGAGCTCCTTCAGCTTGCAGGTCGGGGGCGGGGTGCGGGGACGGGTTCCGGGGGGAAGCAGGGCGGGGCTAACCACGCCTTCGCGGACGAAGCCGGCGAGCACCGCGTCCGCGACCGACTCGGCGCGGCCGGGCTGCGGCGGCACGAGCTCGGCTACCACCCGGTCCCGGTCGGCGATGAGCACGGTCTCCCCCTGCGCGGCCAGGCGGACGTACTCGGATAGCTTGTTCTTCAGGATCTTCAGGCCAACGGTGCGCACGCGGGGTAATGTAGCTTCCGGGAGCTACCTTTACAAGCTACACCCTTCTCCTAACCCGGCCGGCATCTGGCGCCAAATTCGATCTACGCGAACGGTCTGTGATTCTCGGGCCTTGCAGCGTCGCGCGCGGCGAGGGGTGGATCGATGCGAGCTCCGTTTCCCTGCTTCCTTCACAGTATCGTAGCTCAGCGCTTGCCGAGCCTGAGGAGATCCTGGCCTTCACCGCCTACGCAGCGCCGGTCACCGGTTCGAGGAAGCGAGCTGCGGAACCGCCTGCGCGGGCTTCTCGGCCGGAGCCCCTGGCAGTTTCCATCACATCTCCGGTGTCCAGGAATTCGGGGCAGGCTCAGCCTGCTGGAGACCGTCTCTCAGGTGGCCAGGAAGGCCCCCAGGCGCGCCGGTCAGCTCCTCGCCACGGTCATCGAGCCGGCGGTGCTCCGGCCGGTGGAGAAGGGCTACCAGGGCGATGTCTGGCTCAGAAACGACCCGGCCGCCCCTGAAGGCGGTCGAGTATGCGATCAGAGGAGTTGCGGGGGCAGGATTTGAACCTGCGACCTTCGGGTTATGAGTCCTTGAACATGTTGCGGGCAGACGGGCGTCGTTGTTGCGATTTCGCTGGAGTGCAGGGATTTGGTGGATCGGAGCAGTCGACGCGAGTCGACCGCAGAGTACGTGACCGACCATGGAGGTGGACACGATTCGGGCACGGTTGAATGGGCCACGAACCCGACGGGC
>Ga0335071_10003201_pt1 | contig 17364 bp, 14 predicted proteins | sample Lox_Sample_15_FD_206724 | JGI IMG/M metagenome (GOLD analysis project Ga0335071, IMG submission 206724) | Soil microbial communities from Loxahatchee National Wildlife Refuge, Florida, United States - Lox_Sample_1.5 | ecosystem: Environmental > Terrestrial > Soil > Wetlands | place: USA... | reverse complement strand
CTGCAACAACGCGCGCCGCCGTGAGCGCTTCGAGACCATCGCCTACAACCTCGACCGCCTTGCCGCCTAAGCGCCCAGTTTGTCGCGTTTAGGCTAAGCTCTCCCAGTCACCGGGGACCATCTACACCGTTAGTAACGCTCAGTTGAGTGGTGTACGAGGCGACCGTGAAGTAGAGAACGGCGACCATCGCGTCATCCTTGAGCAAACCCTGGCAGGGTGATTTCCCGCAAGGAGAGGACGATGGCCGCCACGGCCAGCATCGGCGCGATCGAGTGGCTTCGCAAGCAGATGGAGGCAGCGCTCGGACGATGCTCACCGAGATAGTGAACTTCTTGGTGAACTCCGAGCTCGATGGGAGCTGCGGCGCCGACTACGGCGAGCGCAGCGAGAACCGAATCAACTCCCGCAACGGGCTACCAGTCGAGACGGAGCGTCCTTCCGGGTTCTTCGTCTGCAGCCACCCCAAGACGCTTTGTGGCTTACTCCGCAACCGGCTACGCCTTCTGCATCTCGTGGATCTGCCGGATGAGCAGTTTCTTCGGTGTGAACGGGACCACTGCCAGCATGATCCGCTGGCCGAAGGTCACCCCGGCGATCACGTCCATCCTCCCCTGGAGCATCGCCTCGTATCCCGCCCAGGCGACGTCTGCGGCGCTCGCGGTCTTGGCGAACAGTGGCGTCTTGTCCATGCCGGCAACGCGAGCGAATTCCGTCTCCGTGGCGCCGGGCATGAGCGCCGTAACGGTGACCGCCGTACCGCGCAGTTCCTCGGCGACGGCATTGCTGAACGAGGTGACGTAGGCCTTGGTGGCGTAGTAGACGGCCTGCAGGGGCCCGGGCATCAAGCCCGCGGTCGAGGAGACGTTGAGGATCCTCCCGTGGTTGCGGGTCACAAAGTCGGGAAGGAAGAATCGGGTGAGCGCCGTCAGGGCGACGACGTTCAGATTGATCATCGAGAGGTCGTCCCCCCAGCGTCGCTCGTGAAACGCTCCGCGGCCCCCGAAGCCGGCGTTGTTGACGAGGTAGTCGATCTCGATGCCTGCAGCCTTGACCGCGTCGTACACTTCCTTCGGCGCCGACGCCTGGGTTAGATCCTTGGCTATGACCGTCACGCGGCAAGCCTGCTCGCGCATCAGCTCGGCCGCGAGTTGGGAGAGCTTCTGCTCGCTGCGGGCCACAACTACCAGATCACCGCCGCGCTTCGCGTGGAGGCGCGCGAACTCCTTGCCGATACCGGAAGACGCTCCGGTGATAAGGGCCACCATCTTCCTATTCTGTTCGCTTGCCATGGATCTTCCTTCCTGCGAGAAGCGGCCGGTTGGCTGTAGCTCGTCGTCGCGGCCGGACGCGATGTTCTCGCGCGACAGGTCCCATCCTGGGAGATGGGGCGCCCGCGCTCACCTGCGGAACCCGCCAACCCGCAAACCGATGGCGCCAGGCGTCCTCGCCCGTAGGGATCTCCGCCGCGCACCGGGAGAAGGCGATATGGTTCTCAGCGCAGGTATTTAGTCATCGGTCTCGGGGTCCTCGTGGGGCATCACGCCCGTCTTGAGATAGATAGCGGCCGCGACCTCGAAATACAGCTTGTCAACCTCCCACCGCATCCGCCGAACAAGTTCATACAGCGCCTCAAGCGTGTCCTTATCTAGGCTCTCGGCCGCGAGCACCTCGGCCGACTTGCAAACTGCTTCGCGAGCCTTCCGGAGCTTCGCTTCGGCGTCCAGGTTCTTAATGTTCATGTCTCTCTCTCCGTGAAACCCGCCCATCGTGGGCAGCACCCGGCCGCGATGCTGCCATGGCTCAGGGGCTACTGAGGACCGCCCGAAGGGGTCTCCGCTTCTCCGCGAGTGGCCCGAACGCGGGGCCTCTTTGGCCAGAATGGAACGACCGGCTCCGAGTCAGAGGAGCAGGAGCTTCCAGCGTCATCCCTCCACGCACCGGAATCGCTGCATCTCGCAGACACTCCCGCCACATCGTGCCAACGGCCGGTCCCCGAGTCGCTCTGTTAGCTGGCGGTTACCCTTCAAGCCAAGTGCCTCAGGCGCCCTCATCGTGTGGACGCAACCACTCGCGGTCGCCGCTCAACTCGGTCCTCTTCAAGTCGAGTTCTCCACCTGAGCATCGTGTCGAGCATGCTCCGGGTCTGACAACGCCTTCTCCTTCATTCGGGTCACACCATCACCGAGCGTACTGAGGCTGACGCCTTCGCTGCGAGCGCGACTGAATCCAATCGGATCGGCCACGCGTCCATCCCAGTTCGAACTCGGCCCGACGCGATTTGCGAGATCGCTACGCCAAAAGCGCGGCGGATTCAGACCTCGTCTCTCTGGAAAGGACGGCATCGTGCTCTTTAGGGGGGATAACCCCCCGGGCCCGCTCATGGGACGCCCCTTCGCGGACGCCGCGTTACAATCCTCCAGCGTCTTGAGGGCGACTCGTTCGGAGCGTCCCGCTTGGGCGTATGCCCCATTGCGTTCGCGCCGTGTCTCGCCAGGCCCCAAGGTCTCCTCGCGACCTGACCGGTGGTCATGGCATGCGGCGACGTGCGCGAGACCATCGAGGCCCTGGTGCATCAGCTCAAGCCAAGAACTGCGTCCGCCATCTTGCCGGTGTGAAGAAGGTGATCGACGAGATGATCCTGAAGCCCAGCGTGAGGCCCCTAGCCGTTGAGCACGCCGTCCAGAATGTGCTTAGTCGCTTCCGAATTCGAGCAGACCCCCCTGGAGGCACGGGCGCTCTTGTCGCGACGCATCAGCGACCTGGGGCTACGGATCGCCGGGACCCCGCTCGAGCACATGGTCCAGAAGTTCTACGACGAACTAGCCGCGAAAGGGCTCCGGCGGTTCCGGCCCGCCTGCTACCTTACCGACGAGTGGGGTTGCCCGGACCGCGAGCCGATCATCGGCATACCCCTTCTACCTCGCCAACGAGCACCTGCAGGCGCATGGCCGACGCCAACAGGTGGACGTCGGTGTAGCCCAGTCCGGTATCGTACAGGTGGTTTCGTTCGATGCAGGCGAGGACCTCGCCGTTCGTTGCGATGATGGCAGCCGGCAGCGCCCGAAGGAACTCAAAGCCTGCTTCTGAACGGCCGCGTCTGGCGTGCCCTGCACGACGGCCAAAGGACTCACGTCCTTCGCCCCAAGGCATCCCGCACTACCGACCCGGCAGACGCAATTGCCCGTCTTGGATCAGCCACTGCACCGCCTCATAGACGGCTTGGAGCGATGAGTAGCGAGGCCGGTACCCCAGAAGGCGTTCCGCCTTGGCGATGCTGCAGCTCGGGCTATGCTCGATGTGATCCCGCGTCGCGATCGCCTCGGCCTCCGTGACCGTCGCGCGCCACTCCGGCCAGGGCAGGTATCGCAGCCGCGGCGGCTGCCCGAACCAGGCCGCGACCGCCTCGGCGTACCCTCGCAGCGTGATCGCCGCGGGCGACACCACGTGAAAGCTCTCGCCGATGGCGGCACCCCGGTGCGTGAGCGCGTGCTCGAATGCCTGAGCCACATCGTCGGCATGCACATGATGCACCGTTTCCAGACCGAGGTTCGGTAACGCCAGTTCCCCGCCCGCCGCAAGCTGCGTGAAGACGGAGGGGTTGAAGTGGCCGGCGGGGTTCAGGGGCGCCCAGCCAGGCCCGACGATGTGCCCCGGGTGTAGCGCCGTCGCCGGAAACCCGGCCCGCCGCGCCTCGCCCATCAGATACGCCTCGATAGCCGCCTTTTGGATGCCGTATTCGCCGAACGGTCTGCGCGGCTGCGCCTCGGTCGTCGGCACGACCGTGCTCGGACCGTGAACCCAGATGGTGCCGCAGTGTAGGAAGTGCTGCACCCTACCGTGCAGCGCCTCCACGAGTTGCCGCGCGCTCTCGAGGGTGAAGCAGATCATGTCGATCACGGCTTCCGGCCGGAGCTCCCGGATCTGGGCGCCAAACGTCCCCGACGCTTCGGCCGCCACCCGATCGATCGTGTGCCGTTCCACCGCCGTCCACGCCCCGTGCGCCTGGTAAGGACCGCGCCGGCCGCGGGTGACCGCGACCACCTCGTGGCCCGCCGCAACGAGCCGCGGCACAAGGTGTGTTCCAACGTGTCCACTTGCGCCAACGATCACGACTCTCATGGCCGCTTAGTAGCACGGACGTGCCCGCCGGGCGCACGGCGTTCGGATTGCCACCGGACCGAGATGGATACACCATACCCGGCGGGGCCCCTCAACAGTTCGTGAAACGCGGAACGCCTCGCGTCCACGCAAAAGACCCGAACCGGGCGTCGGCCGCGCAGAAGGTCAGCGCGGCGCGACGCCCGCGTCAGGCGCAACGCCGAACCAGGAGGTGTAGGCATCGATCGATGCGAGAGGCAGGGGCCTCGCCAGAGCCGGAGTACTCGGGGTTCTTGAGCGTAAACTGGTCCCTGGTAGGAGATCGCTTGGGAGGGAGGCCCTGAGCAGGACGTTCTCCGGAGAGATCCCCAGGTCGGCCAAGAGTACGCGCAGCGACTGCTCGACGGTGGAGGTGCCGAGGGTCGTCATGGGGTTCCACCCCGCTCCTCCTCCCCGGACGGCCAAAGCCGTGTGAGAAGCGGAAACTCCACCGCCACGGTCTCGGGCCGAAGCGGGAGGCGAACGTACTCGCCCTTCGCCCAGAGGTCGACCTGGTCGAGGTACGCCTCCGAGCCCGACCATCCGTCCTGGCCGCCGAGGAGCACGAACCAGTTGGCGTCCGGGTCGGAGAGGTCGGAGACCTGGCGCGCCTGGCTGCCGTAGAAGGAGCCGTGCCGCCCGTCGACGAAGCCGTGGGCGGTCTTCTGGACCGTGTCCCGCGAGCCCGAGGCGGGGAGCGACCGGTAGCGGAAGGCGCCTCCGATGAGTGGGGCGCGAGAGAGGATCCCGTTCATCTCCAGCCGGTGCATGTCTCCCCAGGTCGGGAACCGGGAGAGGTTCCGCTCGGCGGCGCCGAGCGACCGCCGCAGCGCCTGGGCGCGCACGTCCGGCGCCAGGGCGTCGAGGTCGCCCGGCAGGACAGCGACGAGCACACCCCAGCTCTTCACCTCAGGTGGAAGCGCCGCGACGTCCTTCACCCCGTACACGGCCGGCAGCAAGTCGTGCAGCAGGGTCTCGAAGGGCACCGGAGCGCGGGCCTGGGCGTCGTAGGAGCCGTCCCACCCACGCAACGCGGCCAGCGCTCCGGATCCGGCCGCTGCCGCACCTGGCGTCTCGTCTATTCGGCGCACCAACTCCCGCGCCAGGTCGCGGGCGCCAGTGGAGATGGCGTCACGCTGCAAGGCCATGAGGCCCTGCGGCCCGACCTTCTCGCGGGAGGAGAGGAGCGCCTGAAGCCGCCGGACCCGCTCGTCGGCGGAGAAGAACCAACCGATGGGCACGTCGGAGGACACAGTGGGCCGGTTGTTGGCCGAGGCGAAGAACCCATCGGGTGGGTTGCGGGCGAAAGGCAGGTCGGTGGTGGCGGCGAACGAGGCCCAGCCGGCGTCGGCGGCGTCTGCGTCGATGGTGGGCCCGAGCGGCACCTGCCAGGTTCGCCGTGGGAGTCGCGCCGCCAGGACGTGGATCACGTTCCCATCGGCGTCGGCGGCAAGCATGTTCTGGGGCGAAACGGCGAAGCCGGCGAACGCGGACCGGAACTCGTCCACATTCCGCGCCCGCATCACCCGGAGGAACGCGCCGATCTCGTCGCTCGGGTCGTGGCCGGTCCAGCGCAGGGCGAGGCACTCGCCTGTGCGGGTGCCGAGAAACGGGATGTCCGAGACCACCGGGCCGAAGCGGGAGTCGCGGATCGTGCGTCGGGCGTCGCGCCAGAGGCGCGTCCGGATGCGGACCGGCCGAGAGACCACCGCGGCATCCTCACGCTCGGTGATGTCGATCAGGTCGCTGGCCGCGGCTCGCATATTGGTCCCACCCCAGGCGAGCCGCTCCGAGCGGCCCACCGTCACCACGGGCACACCCGGGATTGTGAACCCCACCGCCCAGTAGGAGGGCGACAAGAGCCCGACCAGCACCCAGAAGTTGGGGACGGTGATCCCCAAGTGCGGATCGCTGGCAAGCAGCGCGCCGCCGGTGGCGCTGCGCGAGGCTGAGACCGCCACACAATTGGAGCCGGAGCGGGAGGCCGAGAGGAGCGTTTCCGCCGGCCCCGGCTCCCCGGCACCGAAGCTGGTGCCGCCCCGCCCCGAGGCCAGCGACCGCGCCCAGGTACGCGCGAAGTCGGGCCGGTTTCGCGCCCGGAGGACTTCCGGCAGCGCCATCCAGTTCACGTCGGCACCGGCGAGGCGACCGATGCCGATGATGTCCTCGGCGGCGAACGCCTCGCGTGAGAGGCCCAGGAGGCTGAAGTCGGGCGGAAGGCGCGGGGCGCGAGCGATCTGCCAGTTCACGCCCTCGACGTAGGCGTCGAGCCAGGCGCGGTCCTCGTGCGACATGGCGGCCAGCACCGCCGGCGCGGCGCGCGGAAGGTCGAGGATGCGGAGCGCCTGATCCGCGTCGCTGGCGATGGGACCGGCCAGCTCGGAGAGGCGGCCGAACACTGCGTGGCGGTAAAGCTCGAGCTGGCCATGCCGGAGGTGGGCGTGAACCAACCCCAGCGCGAACGCGAGGTCGCGGTCGGTCTCGGCCTCGATGAACGGGACCAGCTGCGCGTTCCATCGAATCGTCACAGGACGCTCCAACGGCAACCCTTGCCGTGGCAAGGCGTCGAGGCGCTCGCGCACCGTGGTCCGTGGAGGCGAGAGTGCGGCGCAGGCGGAGAGCAGGCGAGAGAGCATGGCGGCGATCGTCCGAGGAAGAAACATGAGCGATATCAACTCGTGCGGGTCCGGTCAGCACTACTGGCTAACCACGTCGCCACCCGCTCGCCCACCCAGTCCGGATCGTCGAGCGGAAGGTCGTGACCGGCCGAAGGGTGAATGAAGACCGGTGCGCTATACCGATAAGCCAGCCGCTCCGAGCAGCTCGGGCGAACGAGCAAGTCTCCCCGTGACGCCAAGAATAGCGTGCTCACCCCCAGCCTGGATGGTGCGTGGAACCGGGCAGCGGCGACCAACTGGCACACCAACGTCCGGATTGCCACCGGCGCGTCGGCACCGATGGCAACCCAGTCCGGCACTGGCGACCCGCCGTCGCCGCTCGCGGCGCTGGTCATGGCCAGAATGAGTTCCTCCCTGTCCGTTTGGCTTCGCGTGGAAAGGATACGCACGAAGGTCCCCAGACTCCTCGGCCGGAAGCGGTGGAGTGGTGGACTCGTTCCCCCCGCACTGGTGTTGACGAGCACCGCTCGCTGGAAGTCCCCTGGATGGCGGCTGCACCAGGCCAGCGCCACCATGCCACCCAGCGATATTCCTAGGACCGCCCACTCTCGAGGAGGGACCCTCTCCGCCAACGCCAGCCATCGGTAACGAACATCTTTGGCGACCGCGGCGACTGTCGAGGGAGAATTACGCCGGCACTCGGTGCCCACACCAGGGAGATCCAGGCAATGGACCGCAACTCCGGGGAGCCGGCCGGCGAATGCCAGCGGGAATGCCCCCCAATGGCGTATTTCGCGTGTGAGCCCCCGGAGAAGAAGCCAGTTCATACCCGACAGCATAGCCGAGGCCACGCCTCGGGAGCCGAAACGGGCCCCAAGGAACATGGAGACTGATTCGGCGCGACCACGTTGTCTCCCCTCCTCCGACTCGATGTTCAGGTGACGGCCTCGTCCGGCCGCAGATCCTCAGGCTAGAGCTGTGCCTCGCTGCCGTAGGGCCGCGGAACCAGTCACGAAGCTCGACTCCGACGACAGGAGCAAAGCCGCAACGACCGCGGCCTCCTCTTCGCTCCCGATCGGGCCGAGCGGTCTCGGAGCCAGAGCGCGGAGGTACTCAAGGGCCCACTTCTCGCCGCCACCCCACCCGGCGCGCTCCGGATCTTCGGTAGGAGTTGCTTCCAGGGGATCGTCGCTCCACGACCGGCCGGAGCGCGGCCCGAGCGACGGGAGCAGCGCGGGAGCACACCAGCCAGGCTCTGCGCGTAGTTGGCGGCCCGGGCGGCGGCGATACGGCGAGGACTTCGTTACCCATCCTGACCGGCGCGGGGGGCGGAAGGGAGATTCCCGTCGAGCTCGGCGTCGCCCGCGCCACCGTCTACGTCACCGGGCGCAGCACCCGCGCACGCTCGCCAGGAGCTACGCCGGCTCTCTGTGTCGGAGCCACTTGCCGCCTTGTCCGGCTGTATCGAAGACACCGCCGGAGAGGTGACCTGCGCCGTTGGCCCGAACTCCAACCCGCGGTCCCGCTCGGGGGGGACCGATGGAGGTTTCCCGGCCTCCGGCTCGGATGGGTGGGTCCCCTTCCAACGGCTCGTGGGGAGGCCACGGGCCGGCATCCCCTCTGTGCCGAGTCTATCGATTCGGGCCGGCGTGGTTCGTCGTCCTGGTGGAGGAGGATAGTATGCCCAAGATCGTCGTGAATGCGTTTCTGACCCTGTACGGCGTCATGCAGGCTCCCAGCGCCCCTGACGAGGTCCGCGAGGGTGGCTTTGCGCACGGAGGTTGGCAGGCTCCCTATTTCGAGGTGTCGGGGGACGGCTGGTCACCGAGGGGATCGCGGACGCCCGCGGCTTCCTGCTCGGGCGCAAGACCTACGACATCTTCGCCAACTACTGGCCGAAGGTCACCAACCCCAAAAACCCCATCGCGACCGCACTCAACTCGCGGCCAAAGTACGTGGTGTCGCGCAGCCTCGACCGAGTCACCTGGAACAATTCCAGCCTGATCAAGCGCGACGTGGTCGCCGAGCTCCGGAAGCTCCGGCAGCAGACCGGCCGGACCGTGCACACTTGGGGCAGCAGCGATCTCCTCCAGACGTTACTGAAGAACGACCTGATCGACGAGTATCGGCTGTTCGTCTTGCCGGTGGTGCTCGGCTCTGGCAAACAGCTCTTCGGCAGCGGCACGGTGCCGCTGGCGCTCAAACAGGTGGAGTCGGTCACGACCGGCAAGGGCGGGACGTACCACCGGTTCGAGCGCGGCGGGAAGCTGTAGTACGGGCAGATCGGCACTTGAATGCCACGACGGCCCGCCCATGCCGGCCGCGAGGACTGGTGGGCACCTCCACACGGGAGCCCAAGATCAGCAACACCGACCGCTACGAAACGGAGGATGAGCACATGGCGAAGAACACGATCTTTCTGTGGTACGACAAGGACGCCGAAGCCGCGGCCCGCTTCTACACCAAGACCTTCCCAGATAGCGCGATGGGTCGCATTGTCCGTGCGCCCACCGCCTATCCCAGCGGCAAGAAGGGCGACGTGCTGACGGTCGAGTTCACCGTAGTCGGGGTGCATTGTGTGGGCCTGAATGGTGGGCCCGAGTTCAAGCACAACGAAGCGTTCTCGTTCCAGATCACCACCGACGACCAGGACGAGACCGATCGCTACTGGAACGCGATCGTCGGCAATGGTGGCCAGGAAAGCGCGTGCGGCTGGTGCAAGGACAGATGGGGCGTGTCCTGGCAGATCACGCCACGAGTCTTGACCGAAGCGCTCGCGGCAGGGGGTGAGGAAGCGAGCCGCGCTTTCGAAGCGATGATGCCGATGAAGAAGATCGACATCGCCACGATCGAGGTCGCGAGGCGTCGCTGACGCTTCGACTCCCCCTCATCACGCGTCGCGTTGTGTCCGGGGCGTGTGTGTCGCCGGCGGCTCCATGGATCGCCTGAACGTCCTCGCCATGCTTCGCGAGCGCACCTCGTGGGCTCGCCAATAGGCTTGCAGATCGAGTCTCTGATTTCCCGTAGCCACCTCACGTTTCGAGATGAGCGGCCTGGGTACCGAGGGCCGGGAGCGCACCTCTCCGCTGAGCCACGGTTAGGAACCGCTCCTTACCTCAGGGCGCCCGTCCCTCGGGCTGCCGTCGCGAAGTCAGGCCTTCGGGGTTTGTGAGGGTCTCATAAGCTACCACGAAGAGCTGACCAACGTCTCCGTGCAGCCCCAAAGAGCGGCGGCGGAGACCACAGCCTTGCGGCGGCAGCGTCTCCTTTGCCGGTCGCGACAGCAATGAAGCGTCCCCCGTCTCCGACCCGTTCTCGACCTCGGCCCAGCAGCTTCCGGAGCGCAGCAGCGAGCTCGCTGCCGTGCCGAAGCAGTTGCGATCTCATCACCTGCCAACGGCGTGGGCGATGACCCTTCCGCCCGCAAGCGACCTTGCAGAGCGCGATGCCAGCCACGCCGAATAGTGTGTCGGCACAGCTCGGCCACGATCTCCCCCGCTTCCAGAAACAGGGACGTGTCCAGGACTGGTAGCGGAAGCTTCCGCAGTGCTGGCGCAGTGGAGGCCGTGCGAGATTCAGCGCCCAGTTCGCCCAGGTGTTCGGGGGTGGGACCGCAACTTCAAGTAATCCGCCAGGTTGCCCGTATTCGCTGGCGTGCGTCTTGGTGCGAGCGACCCGTTGCCCGCTGTGGTGCAAGTGTTCGCTGGTTCAAGTCTAGCCGCCCCGGCTAGTCTAACGACACGGTTTCACAAAGTATTTCGGGTGAGCTCGGCCCTATTCGCCTCCCGCATTCCGTGTAACCATGGTGCAAGCATTTCGGAACGTCCGTCAGGCGGACCGCTGCCCGCAGCCCACAAGCTCGCCTGCCACCGAGCAAGCGGTGAACCGAGCCCGGGGGAGTAACTCGCCACCCTCGACCCGGGCTTGCAGCCATCAAGGCCGAGAATGGGCGCTCGTGCGACGCACCTGCAAAAGAGTGAATGCGATCATTACCACCGAAACCGACGGTTGGCAGACTGTCGTCGTGCGCGACGTCATGAACCCGGGGAAGCTGCGTTTGGCGACCGTCGACTAGAGGGAACGTGACGTCGACGATGCCGCCGAAAGGAAGTGCTGTATGAGCATGGAGTTCGATCTCGAAGGACGACACGCCGATCTCTCCTACGCGATGCTGGCCTCGTTGGTGACGCCGCGCCCGATCGCATGGGTCACCACCGTGGATCTCGAGGGGAACGTCAACGCCGCCCCCTTTAGTTTCTTCAATCTGCTCGGCGCGTCCCCCCCGATCGTCGGCATCTGCCCCGGCGACCGAGACGACGGCTCCCCCAAGGACACGGCCCGCAACGTGCGGCTGACACATGATTTCGTCGTCAACCTCGTGGACGAGAGCGTTGCCGAGGCGATGAACCGCACGGCCGCGTCGTTGCCCCTCGGGGTAAGCGAGCTAGAGGGATCGGGGTTGACGACAGTCCGCTCCTCTGTAGTGCGCCCGCCGCGGATTGCCGAGGCGCCCGCTAGCCTGGAGTGCGCCGAGTGGGGGACCCTGCAGATCGGAGGCAATCGACTAGTTGTCGGGCTCGTCAAGCGCCTCCACGTGCGCGACCAACTGATCGATCCTGAGACGCTTCGGATCCGCAGCAAGCTATTTCACCCCGTGGGGCGAATGGCCAGCCCGAACTGGTATTGTCGAACGAGGGATCGCTTCGAGATGGTGAGGCCGCCCTGAAGCCGCATCGGGTATTCTGGAGAAGCGGACCATATCCGCCGACTCGTTTCTCCGGAGGCGTCGACGCCTCCCCTGCCCTTCGAGCGCCGCGACGTCCGCGCATTTGCCCGCGAGTTGGCGCACGAGGTGCTGCACCAGGGCGAACGCTAGAGGACTACTCACCGAAACGACCTGTGGTTGACGAATGCCCCGTCTGCGGAAGCGTGTCACAACAAGGTGCGGTGGTGCGGTGGAGCAACGGGGACAATTGCCCGCCGCAGGGATTCGCTCACGCCTAAAGCAGTTGGAGCCGGCAGATGGATTCTCCTTCGTTGTTGAGAGGCCTTTGCCTCGCCGTAGGCCCGGCTCGTTCTAATAAGCCGCCAACCCGAGGGTTCCCGTGAAACACGCTGCTGCGTTGTGTGACCGGAGGCCTTTCTTCACCCTTTCCAGCTCTGCCGTGCGCTCGCGAGGAACGCCTGCGCGGCCTCCGAGAGGTCCGCCCCTCCCCGGTAGACCGCGTAGATGCTCCGCTCGAACCGCATCTCCCGCACGGTGACGGCTACCAGCTCACCGCGTGCGATCTCTGCCTGAGCCACGCGGCGGGGCATGAGCGCGACGCCCAGGCCCTGCTCGACTAGCCGCTTGATCGCGTCGAGCGAGGGGAGCTCGATCACGATAGTGAGCGGCGTCCGCTGGCGCTCGAAGCTCTGCAGCACGCGCTCGCGGTACGGCGAGCGGACGTTGTGGGCCAGGAAGGACTCGGTTCCGAGCTCCCGAATCGATACGCTCTCGCGACCGGCGAGTCGGTGGCCGGGTGCGACCAGGAGCGCCAGGTCGTCGCGCGCAACCGGGAACATCGCAAGGCCGGGCTGCGCGGGCCGGTAGGTGAGGAGCCCGATCTCGGCGTCGCGCCGAAGCAACTCGGAGGGGATCTCGCTGGCGAGACTCCGCTTCACCTCCACCTTGATGCTTGGGTGAAGCGCGCGGTAGGCACTCAGGAGCGGGAGCAGATGTACGACCGTGTACTCGTTGGCCGCGATCACGACTTTCCCGCGCCTGAGCTCCCCCAGCTCCTGGACCGCGATCGCGGCGTCCTCGCGGAGGTTGAGCATCTGGAGGGCGTACCCGTAGAGGACCCGCCCCGCGTCGGTTAGCGTGCCGTCATGGGACGACCGGTCGAAGACACGTTTCCCGAGCTCCTCCTCGAGCCTGCGGATCACCTGGCTCACCGCAGGCTGAGTGCGGTGCAGCCGCTCGGCAGCGCGGGAGAAACCCTTCTCCTGGGCGACTGCGACCAGGGTCTCGAGCTGAGACAGGTCCATAAGGACTGTGCATGTTACCATAGAAATAATCACTTGGACTTATTGGCTTCGGGCCCGTAGCGTGGCCGTCGCTTCCCGCTGCGGAGGTTCACATGCCTCGAGAGCGACCCCTTGACTTCCCCACGATCAACCGCGAGCACTGCAAGGGCTGCTTCCGCTGCGTCCCAGCCTGCGCTCATGGGTGCCTCCAGCCCGGGAACGAGATCCACCCGGTCAGCGGGGCCGTCCCTGTCGCGCTCGATCTCGACGGCTGCACCGGGTGTGGCCTGTGCATCGAGGCGTGCCCGGAACCGTACGGGCTCGTGAGCGTAGACCCGGTGGCCCTGAGCGACGACCCGGCCCCTCAGACCGGGTTCCCGCAGCCCCCCGCGGAGATTCCCGACGTGTACCTCCCCCTGCCTCCGCTTCGCCCGATGCTCTTGAGGGGGACGCACGCTTCCGCCATTGGCGCCTTGCTGGCGGGCTGCCGACACTATTTCGGCTACCCCATCACGCCGTCGACGGAGGGCGCCGAGCTGATGGCGCGTCTCTTGCCGGTGGTCGGTGGAACCTTTGTCCAGGCGGCGAGCGAGGTGGCGGCGGTGAACATGATGTATGGCTGCGGCGGCGCGGGCTTGCGCACCATGACGTTCACCTCCTCGCCTGGCTTCAGCCTGATGCTCGAAGGGATCTCATACCTCGTCGGCGCAGAGATTCCGGCGGTGTTCGTCAACGTAATGCGCGCCGGGCCAGGGCTCGGAAACATCGGCCCAGAGCAGGGCGACGTAAAACTCGCCTGCCGCGGGTTGGGTCACGGGAACACGCACGCGCCAGTGCTGGCGCCGGCCTCGCCCCAGGAAATGCTCGACCTCACGGTGCTCGCCTTCGATCTGGCGTTCCGGTACCGGACACCGGTGGTGGTCCTCGCCGACGGACACCTGGGCCAGATGGCCGGTCGCGTGTCCCTACCCGCGGCGCAGGTGCACCCAGGCCTCCCGGCGTGGGCCGTGTGGGGCGACGCCGCGCACCGCCGCAACGTGATGACCTCAATCTATCTCCGCGAGGTGGACCAGGAGGCCCACAACCTCCGGCTCATCGAGAAGTACCAGCGCATCGCCGCGGCCGAGCAACGCGCTGAGCTCCATCGCTGCCACGATGCGGACACGCTCGTGGTCGCATGCAACACACCAACTGGGGCGGCGCGCGGCGCGGTTGAGGCGCTGCGCGCCGAGGGCGTGTCAGCGGGTCTCTTCCGCCCGCTGACGCTGTGGCCCTTCCCCATCCGCCAGTTTCAGCCACTGCTTGAGCACGCCCGCCGGATCCTGGTGGTGGAGGCGAGCGACGGCCAGCTCGAGGACGAGCTGCGGCTGGCCCTTAGCCACGCGCGCCTGGACGCCGATCTTGACATCGCACACGTCCGGCACTACGGCGGCGTCCTGCCCTCGCTCGATGAGGTGGTGGCCGCGGTCCGCTCGATGACGGCACGAGAGGCGGTGGCCGCGTGAGGGCCTTCTACCGCCGCTTCGAACGGCACGACCACGCTGTGGGGCTCAAGGCCCTGAGTACGCACTACTGCTCCGGCTGCGGGCACGGCCTCGCGCACCGGTATCTGGCCGATGCCATCGAGGACCTGGATATCCAGGATCGGACCGTCGCGGTCTCGCCGGTGGGGTGCGCGGTCTTCCTCTACTACTACCTCGACGTGGGCAACACGCAGGCAGCGCACGGCCGTGCATCCGCCGTGGCGCTGGGACACAAGCTCGCCAACCCACAGAGCGTGGTGGTGAGCTATCAAGGCGACGGCGACCTGGCCTCGATCGGCCTCACCGAGATCATCCAGGTGGCGCAGCTCGGCGTGCCCATCTCTGTCATCTTCGTGAACAACGCGGTCTACGGGATGACTGGGGGCCAGCTCGCGCCCACGACGCTCATGGGCCAGCGGACCAGCACCAGCCCGCGCGGGCGGGACCACACCATGGGCGAGCCGCTACGCATGGCGGAGCTCATCGCGGCGCTTGACGGCCCGGTGTACGTCGAGCGGGTAGCGCTCTTCGATGCCAAGCAGAGGATCCGTGCGGGCCAGGCCATCCGGAAGGCGCTCCAGATGCAGGTGGAAAATCGCGGGTTCTCGTTCGTCGAGGTCCTCGCGGAGTGCCCGACCCATCTACGCATGACGCCGGTCGAGGCCGAGCGATGGGTGCGCGAGCGCATGGTCCCGGTCTTCCCGCTCGGGGTGAAGAAGGACGTGGCCGGCGAGGGCTGGGGACCGTGGCCCGTCCCCGCGCACGAACTGGGCCCGTTGCTTGAGGCCATCGACGCCCGCCCGCTCCGGCCGCCGCGCGCCGGCCCGACTCCGCGGCTCCCCACGGCAGGGATGGGCTTGAAGCTAGCGGGCGCGGGGGGGGACGGCGCCCAGACCGCGGCCGCGCTCATCGCACGCGCGGCCATCGAGCAAGGACTCGACGCTACGCACATCCCCAGCTACGGGCCAGAGTCGCGCGGCGGCACGTCCTTCGCCGACGTGCGGCTGGCCGCCGACAAGGTGCTCTCGCCCGAGGTCTCCACCCCGGACGCGCTGGTGGCGTTCAACGCGCCCAGCCTGGCCCGGTTCGGGCCCGCTGTGGCCGAGGGTGGTCTGGTGGTGTTCGACAGCTCCGTTGTCGCGGCGCCGCAGCTCCCCGACCGGGTCCGGTCGGAGGCCGTGCCCTGCGCGCGCATAGCCGCTGAGCTCGGGCAGCCCCTCGCGAAGAACATGGTCGCCCTGGGCGCGCTCCAAGCGGCGACTCGGTTCCTCAGCGAGGATGCGCTCCTCTTAGGCATCCGCGAGGTGCTCGCGAAGGAATCCTCCCTGGCAAGGGTCAACTTGGAGGCATTCCGGCGCGGGGTAAGTTGGGTGTCGGGCCCACGCGGCTAAAGCGGAGGGCACACGACGCTTGGGGAAGTGACCCTGACAGGCGTGGTGCTTCTCGGAGAAGCCGTAGCGGCTGCCTTTGGCGTCCGTCTCCAGCCGCCCCTGCGCGCGTAGAGAGCCGGTCGGGACTACCCTCGCGGGCCCGCTGGGACTTTCGCCGGGATCGAGTCGCTGTGTACCCTGGCCGACAGCCTGCAAACCATTTTACATGTCTGAAGCTGCCGTGCCACGACCTTCACGACCGACTGGTCTGGCTCGGCCGAACGAGGCGCCCGGTTCGCGGTCATGATCGGAGGGCCTTGACCTCGTACCCGCAAGATGCATACCATTATGGTATGCATGGGGCGAGGCTCTATTGGACGCTCGTCTTCACGAACGACAGCCTCGAGCACCTCGCGGAGCGCGGAATCGATGCGGAAGACGTTGAGGATGCTGTCTTTGGTCGGCACGGCCCGGTTCGGGTACGGCACAGCGGTCGCGGCAGGAGTGAGCGATGGTTCGTGGTCGCGCCGCTGTCTGGTGACGAGCTGCTCACGTGCGTGCTGCGCGCGGCAGAGCCGCGCGATCTAGAGGCCACCGGAGCGTTCGTCATTCCGCAGCTTTGCTCGCCAGAGGATCCCGGGGCATTCAGTGAGTCCATGCGCCTTTGCGTCAGCGCTCGCGTATCGGATGACGACGAAGCCCATGGCTACCGCGCCTGGCGCCGTAGGAAGGGAGGACGACGATGAGTGCCCGGAAGAACAAGATCCCAGTCTTTACGAGCGACCACGAGGAGCGTTCGTTCTGGGACAAGCACAGCGTAGAGGAGTTCGGAGACGAACTGAAGGACCTCGATGTCCAGATCCGACCGACGCGAACCGAACAGATCGCCCTCCGCCTCTCCAAGGACGACCTGGCGGAGTTACGCATTCTCGCGAAGAAGCGAGGCGTCGGCCACACGACCCTCGCCCGAAGCGTCGTCGAGCAGTGGCTGGAGAAGATGCGCGTGAGACATGCCTCGTAGTTCTCGCTCCACGGAGGCATCTGCCATGGCCGACTCTGCAACCCTCCTTCTGAAGCGCCTTCGCAAGAGGGCCAAGAAGGGCAGGCGTCGTTTCCCGCTGGCCACCCTCGCGTTCTACGGTCCGGACGATCAGCAGGCAAGCAAGCTCGTGGCTTCCATCTTGGAGCGAGAGGGCGCAGAGCCTTCGCCAATGCAGAAATGGTACTCCGCTGCAGGTGACGTGCGCAACGACGCGCGTATCCTCGGCGAGGTAATCGCGTTTCTCGAAGAGAACGGTGCGAGGCGTGTCGTCATGCCGGACCGAGTCATCGGCTGCCCGCACGAAGAGGGCATCGACTACTCAGGCTCTGTGTGCCCGCGCTGTCCGTCCTGGGCGACTCGCGATCGATGGACCGGGGATGTGATCCAGTGAAGGCTGCATGCGGTGCAACTTGACCGTCTTGTCGCCGAACCGAGCGAGGATCTCCAACTCGCCGCCCAAGGAAAACAGCAGCACGGCGATCACGGACCGTAAACGCAAAGGCCGCGAACCCACAGATTCACCCGTAGATTCGCCTCCTGTTGAGTCGGGGAGACAGGCATCATGGAAACATGGCGGATGAAGGGCTGAGCAAGGTTGAAGCGAGCACGAGCGCGGTGATCGCAGAAGAGCACGAGCGTCCTCTCCTGGCGCCTTGGTGCAGCT
>Ga0335071_10003200_pt1 | contig 17364 bp, 11 predicted proteins | sample Lox_Sample_15_FD_206724 | JGI IMG/M metagenome (GOLD analysis project Ga0335071, IMG submission 206724) | Soil microbial communities from Loxahatchee National Wildlife Refuge, Florida, United States - Lox_Sample_1.5 | ecosystem: Environmental > Terrestrial > Soil > Wetlands | place: USA... | reverse complement strand
AGGCGCGCCTTCGCGGAACTTGCCGATCGGCGATTTCCCCGCAGAGCGACGAAGACCGAGTCCTCGACCCACTCCGTGTCCGAATCCAAGAGTTCTCCATTACCTTAAGCAACCGTGCACCAAGAGAACCGATTGGGGGAGCCAAAAATGGGAAGTCAACCCGTCGCTCGCGCAGCCGCGGGGCCCTCAGAAGATTGAGGTCGCCTCCCCGTGTACACCAGACCGGGACTCGGAAAGTCGGCCCGCCTCGAGAGAAGGCAAGAGGACGAAGAAGCCGCTCGCGTTCTCATGAACGTGAAGCACGTAGCTGCGGCTTCCCACGCACGAGGTCGCTCGCGATCTCCGCGATGCCCCGGCGTCTAGAGGGTGCCGCTAACTCTGGTTTGAGCGAGGCGGCGTGTGCTCACGACCGCGGGCGTTTCCGCCGCCTGAGCGGGAAAGGTCGTGCCGCAGGCCGCCGCCCACGATGGGATCTAGGGCCGGCGAAGGCGTGAGCGCCTATCCGAGCGTCACGGGCCTGTGCGTCTTCACCGACTCGAGGGTGGCGAGCGCGATGGCGAGCGCCTTCTTCCCGTCCTCTCCGGTACAGGCAGGCTCGCGGTTCTCACGGACGCAGTCGACGAAGTGGCGCATCTCCTCGCGGATTCCGTCGCTCCCGGGGTATTCGTGCTCCTCCGCCAAAGGCTCGTCCCGCATGAGGATGCGGACCTGGAATGGCTGGTCCAGCATCCCGAAGACCTGGGCGATCCCCTTCTCGAAGTGCAGGTCCAGGTATTCGCGCGTCACCCGCTGCTCGGAGGTGCACCCGCCGCCGATCCCCCCGATGGCCCCGTTCGCGAAACGGGCCACCAGGATGGCCGAGTCGGGGAGCTTCGTGTTCGCGTAGACGAAGGTGTCCCCTTCGGCAAAGAGGGTCCGGATGTCGCCGAAGAAGTAGCGCATGAGGTCGAAGGCATGGACCATGTTCTCGACCACGATCCCTCTCGTCCCGCCCTCGTCGAACTTCCAGCCGTTGTCGGGGACCTTCCAGAGCGGGTAGGTGTACATCCCCCAGAGCGGGCGTCCCAGCCGCGGCAGCTCGCGCTTCACGTGGGCCATGCCCTTGGCGAAGCGGTGCTTGAACCCGACCATGAGCCGCACCTTCCCCCGGGTGCAGGCCTCGATCATCCGCTCGCAGTCCTCGAGGGTGTTGGCCATCGGCTTCTCGGTGAAGACGTGGATCCCTCGGGCCGCGGCGAGCTCCGTGGGCAGGAGATGGTTCCCGGGGATCTCCGCGATCACCACCGCATCCATGGAAACGGAGGCGAACATCTCCTCGAGGTTGTCGTAGAAGCCGGCCCCCCGGAGATCGACCTCGCCCGAGGCCCTCCGGGTCCGGTTGTACGCGGCCACCACCTCCACCCCGGGGATCTCCCGGAGCACGTCCAGGAGAATTCTGCCGAAGAAGCCGAGGCCCACGACGCCGACGCGAGTCTTCATGCCGTCACTCCAATCCTTCGTTGGTTCGACCGTCTTCGCGCGGGGCGGAGGGGCGCCGCGGCGCAGCCTCGGGGCGCGCGAGCGACCGGCGCAGCACGAGCCGGCCCAAGAGGCGCCCGAGCGCCCCGCGCCACATGTCGAGCCCCACCGCGAGCACCAGGACCACCCCCAGGGTGATGTCCTGCCAGGCCGCCTGGACCGCGTGCAGGTTGAGCCCGTTCTGCACCACCGCCACGGTGAGCGCCCCGAACAGGGTGGCGAACATGTTCCCCGAGCCACCCGCCAGGCTCGCACCCCCGATGACCGCGGCGGCAATGTTGCCCAAGGCGAGCTCCTGGCCGTAGGCGGGGGAGCCCGAATTCAGCCAGGCCGTCTCCAGGACTCCGGCGATGGCCGCGGTCAGCCCCGCGAGCACGAAGGCCAAGAGCTTCACCCGGTTCACCGGGATCCCCGAGAGCAGGGCGGCGGACTCGTTGCCCCCCACCGCGTAAAGGAAGCGCCCCGGGACCGTGTACCGTAAGAAGAGCGCGGCCACCCCGTAGAGGATCACCACGTAGTAGAAAGGCATGGGGATCCCGAGAAGCCTTCCGTAGAAGATCGGCTCGAGGAGCGGCGAGACGGAGAAGATCGTGAGCGCCTTGGTGATGAGGTACGCCGCCCCCCGGTAGACGTTCATCGTGGCGAGGGTCACGATGAAGGAGGGGATCTTCCCGTAAGTGCTGAGGAGGCCGTTCAGGAGCCCGAGCACCATCCCCAGCACGATCACCAGGGCGATGGCGGTGGGGAGCGGCACCCCCATCTTCCGAACGAGGTGCGCCAGCGATACGCAGACGAGCGCGACCGTGGCCCCCGGGGACAGGTCGATGCCCCCGGTCAGGATGACGAGCGTCCCCCCGATGGCCACGATCGCGACGATGGAGACCTGGAGCGAGACGTTGCTCAGGTTCTGGACGTGGAGGAAACGAGGGGTGGTGAGCGCCACCACCGCTGCCACCGCCAGGAACGCGAAGATCGGCCCCGCGATGGTGCTCCGAAGGAATCGCTTGATCGGTTCCACGGGTACCCCTCTAGAGGAAACTTCAGGAGGCCGCCGCCTTCTCCCCTGCCCCGGAAGCCCTGCTCACGAGCTCGTACTCGGACAACTCGCCCGCCTTGGCGATGCAGAGGATCCGGCCGTCCCGAACCACCGCCACCCGGTCGCTCATGGCCAAGAGCTCGGGAAAGTCCGAGCTGATGAGGAGGACGCTGATCCCGCTTTGGGTGAGCTCGTTGATCACCCGGTAGACGTCGAGCTTCGCGCCGATGTCGATGCCCTGGGTGGGCTCGTCCATGATGAGGAGGCGGGCCCGAGCGAAGAGCCAGCGGGCGATGATCACCTTCTGCTGGTTCCCCCCCGACAGGTAACGCACCGAGCGTTCCAGGGCGGAGGGGGAGATGGAGAGCTTCTTCACGTAGGCCCGTCCCACCTCGGCCTCCCGGGAGAGGCGGAGCAAGAGCATGCTCACCACGTCGCGGATTCGCGCCACGGTGATGTTCCGGGGGCCGTCGAAGTTGAAGAAGTTCCCGTCCACCTTGCGGTTCTCGGGGATGAGCCCCACCCCGTGAGCGATGGCGGCTCGCGGGCTGCGGAACCGAACCTCCTTGCCCGCCAGCCGAACCCGCCCCGAGGTGACCCGGTCGAGCCCGTAGATGGCGCGGGCGATCTCCGTCCGCCCGGAGCCCACCATCCCCCCGAGCCCCAGAACCTCGCCCACCCGGACCGCGAAACTGACCTCGCTCACCCCGTTGTCCGAGGAGAGGCCCTCCACTTCCAGGCAGGGCTCCTCCTTCACGTTTCTTTCCTTGGGGTAGTGCCGCTCGATGTCGAAGCCCACCATCATCCGCACCACGTCGGCCATCTTCAGGGCCGAGACCGGCGCGGTCGCGACGTGCTGACCGTCCTTCAATACGGTCACGCAGTCCGCGATCTCGAAGACCTCGTCCAGACGGTGAGAGATGTAAATCACCGCCTTGCCCTGGCCGGTGAGCCGGCGGATCACCTCCATGAGGTGGTGCGTCTCCGAAAGGCCGAGCGAGGCGGTCGGCTCGTCCATGATGAGGAGCGACGAGTCCATGGAGATGGCTTTGGCGATCTCGACCATCTGCTGGCCCGCCACCGAGAGGGTCTTCACCACCGCATCCGGGTCGAGGTTCAAGGAGAGCCGCTCGAGGACCTCCAGGGTGGCCGCTCGCATCGCCTTCCAGTCGATCCGACCGGACCTGGTCCGGTAGTTCCCGAGGAAGACGTTCTCCGCCACGGTGAGGGTGGGGATGAGCGAGAACTCCTGATAGATGGTGGCCACTCCCCGGGCCCGTGCCTCGGCGGGGTTCCTTAGCGCGACCCGTGCGCCGCGCTGGTAGATCTCCCCCTCGTCGGGGGTGTGGACGCCGGCCAGGCACTTCGCCAGGGTCGACTTCCCCGAGCCATTCTCCCCGAGGAGCGCGTGCACCTCGCCGGCGCGGATGTCCAGGGACACGTTCCGCAGGGCCTGGACACCGGGGAAGGACTTCGAGATCCCCCGGACGGCCCACAGCGCTTCCCGTTCGGATCTTGCCGCGCCTTCCATTCGGACCGGACCAAGGATACCGCAAGAAGCTCCGGCCCCAGGCGCCCTGGGGCCGGAGCCCTTTTTCGTCCGAGGTGCTCCTCGTCTAGTACGCCTTGGACGGCTTCGGGAACAGGTTCTCAGGGTGCTTCAGGAACTGCAGGGCGTTCTCCTTCGTGGTGATGGTCGCCGGGGTCTCGACGTAGCCCCCGGGGAACTTGCCGTCGAGGACGTCCTTCACCACCTGCATGGTCACCTTGCCCATCACGAACGGCGTGGTGTTGGAGGTCCCGGTCCACTCGCCCGCGTAGATCTGCTCGATCGCGGTGGTGTCGCCGTCGTTCCCGTAGATCTCGATGTTCTTGCGGTTCAAGGACTTCACCGCCGCCGCCGCCCCGATGGCCTCGTAGTCATTCGCCGCCACGATGAGGTTGATGTCGGGGTGGGCCTGCAGCATGTCCAGGGTGGCCTTGTTCCCGGTCTCCTCGTTCCAGGCGGTGGGGAGACTCGCGACCACCTTCATGTCAGGGTACTTCTTGAACGCGTCCAGGAAGCCGCCGCAGCGCTCGGTCGAGTGATAACCGGGCCCGCCCTCGAGGACGCCGACCACCGCCTTGCCGTTCCTCTTCTTCGCGATGTACTCGCCCAGGGCGTGCGTCGTCTTCCGCTGGTTGTAGCCGACCACGGCAGAGACCGGGGAGGGGAAGGCCGCGATGTCGGAGTTCACGATCACCACAGCGATGCCCTCCTGGTCGGTGAGGCGCTTCACCAGGGGCCCGGCGGCGTTCTCGTCATGGGTGGAGAGGACGATGGCGTGCACCCCCTGCGAGGGGACGTCCTGGAGCATCTTCATCTGTGCGGCGATGTCCATCTGGTCCGTGGGGGCGATGACCACGACCTCCGCCCCGAGCTCGGCCGCCCTCGCCTTCACCCCTTCGCCGATGGCGGTGTAGTACGGGTTCGTCGTGGGCGGCATGTAGGCGACTTTGATCTTCGCCCCCGGCTTGTAGGTGAGCTTTCCCGAGAACTGCGAGCCCGCCTTGAGCGGGGTGGGCGCCAGGGCCCCCTGGGGCGGCGTGTAGCCGGCGCCGTGCGCCAGGAACGGAAGGGCAAAGGACAGGGCACCCACCACCGCGACCAGACTCAACCGAAGCTTTCTCATGTGGACATTTCCTCTCTTGCGGCGACGAACCTCGACGCGCGCACGCCCTCGCGTGCACGTCCCGGCGCTGGCCCGCGTGCGCTCCGGGCGAATTTCGTGACCTCTCGAGGGGGAAGTAGCTTCACTCGGTGAGATCCCCGTACCCTCAGAGACCGGGATCACACCTGTGTTCCCCTCGCGGGGTCACGCCTACATCCATCGACCCTTAACCGAAGAACCGAAAGGAATGATCCAGGAATCCTTCATGAATTGTCAATCTGGCCTTTCGGTATAGTGACGGTCCGAAAGTTTACCTAGGGAGCAAAGGGACATGAGGCGGCAGGGGCAGCGCGGTCCCGTCCCTGACGCAGCCCGCCCAAAGGCGACGGGCCGTCGCCTTCGTGCGACAAGGTCTCGCTCCTTCCTGGGGGGGACCGGGCGAGGGTCCGCTGCCTCGTCCTTTGGCCCCGGTGGTCCCCGATCGCCGATATTCACCTTTCGTGAATAGCTAAGGCAGGGCGACCTGCTGCACGCCTTCGGCCGCCCGACCTCTCGCCCCGCGACCCTCTGCCCGCCGCCGTCGCGAGACCGCCGGGATGAGATAGGCCGAGGCCGCGGACACGAGCGGCACGGTCAAGATGACGGAGATGCTCCGGGAGATCGCCTGGATCACGTAGATGTCGATGGCGTTGTTGTCGACGAGCTGGTGATAGCTCACCTGCATGGAATGGAGCAGGACAAGCATGTTCAACGAGGTGCCGGTGAAGGCCACGATGAGGGTGTTGGCCATGGTTCCCATCATGTCCCGGCCCACGTTCATGCCGGAGCGGAAGAGCGCGGCCGCCGTGAGGGCGTCGTTGCTCTGGTGGACCTCGTTCACCGCGGAGGCGATGGAGATGGCCATGTCCATGATCGCCCCCACCGAGGAGATCAATATCGCCGCGAAGAGAAGCTCTCCCACCCTCATCCCCGTCGCCCCCGCGATCTGGATGAGCGCGTCGGACTCGCCCGTGGAGAAGCCCGAGAGGTGAGTCGCGGCGAGCGCCAGGACGAGAGACAGGGCGGAGAGGGCCACTCCCGAGAGGCTCCCGAGGATGGCGGAGAGCGTCTTGGCGCTCAGGCCGCCGAGGAGGACGAGCGAGACGCAGATCGTGACCACCGCCATCCCCAGGGCGGCCCAGGCCGGTGAGTAGCCTCGGTACAGGAAGGGGATGAAGAGGAAGGCGATCCCCGTGAAGGTGAAGAGAATCCCGAGCACCGCTCGGACGCCGCGTCGTGCCCGACGTGTTCGGCTTGCCCGGTAGTCCGCACCCTGCAAGGGGGACGAGCACCGTCAGTGCCGCGAGGGATGGACGAATCCGCGAGGGAACCTTTGGCCATCATTGAATGCAGGTGGGGGTCGTACACGTATTGTTAATGAACCCACAGATATCCAGGCTGTAGTTGCAGATTGCTGCGTCGAAGGAGCCGCTGAGATTGCTTCCATCGGCGAAGGCGACGCTATTCAGCGTCCCTGAGACGCCGTAGGAGGTGGAGGAGATCGTGACCGTGCCGCCACTCCCGTTCGACTGGGCGGTGAGGGTGCACATTCCGTTGGTCTTGTTGTAGCCGGCGCTCACTCCCGTGAAGTTGCCGTTCGCGTCGGGCTGGAACTGGCTATAGACCTGGTAGGTGCCGGGTCCGACCGCGGTCTGGGGTGAGAGGCCGGCCTTGGCGACTATGACGCTTGAGATGGTCGCGTTGGCCTTGTTTGCGCACAGAAGCCCGTTCGTCTGCACGTAACCGCACAGGTTGGCCCAGCTGCCAAAGCCGATGACGATGGCCGCGACATAAACGGTCTGCCCACTCACTGTGCAAGACGTCGGCGAGACGATGAGCGCTCCCATGTCCGCAGGCGTGAAGGGGGCGCCCGCGAGCGTTCCTGCTACATTCCCCCCGCCTCCCCCTCCCCCGCCGTATCCTCCTCCTCCACAGGCAGCCAAACCGAGCGCTGCAACCACGAGCATGTGCCTCCGCATGGAACCTCCTGCAATTCGCCGGTCATCGTCACGATTGACCCGATCGCACGCTCCTACAGCCCGATGCTCGACCCAGGCTCGCTCCGAAGCAGGCAAGGGGCTCAGTGTGCATCGATGTTATCGACTCTGTCACGACCTTCGAGTCTAGCCGTGTCATTAGTCGCGTGCCGGTTGGGGTGATTGAACCCCGGGAAGTCGACCACCCCCTTTCGTGCGCAGGGGAAGGTTCCGCCTCGGGCTTGGGCCAGGCATCCGAACGTCACCCTGTGGTGTACCCGGTGACTCTCTCCCACTGGGACCGGGCGTGGCCTACATGAGGGGAATCGATTCCCTCTCCTTCGCGGCGGTTCTAAGGGCAAGACGAGCTCCAGATCCTAGGCGAAGGCGATCCGGACCGGTGCAGCTATGAGCTGCCCCATCCTTACTCTGTCGATACGACCGATTGACTCTGAGCAAATGCTCCGAGAGGGGCCCTCGCAGGGCAAGCGGGCTCTTACGACCCCGCCGGCCCAGGCCCGGAGTCGTCGCTTGCGGCGGCCATGGCTCCCACTTGAGAGAGTCGCGCCGAGACATGCGCGTCCCTCTCTTCATGGGGCGCCACGATCTGAAGGAGGTCCGGGAACAACATTCTTGGGTTAGGCGGACCCGAGCGGGTCCCCGAACCACGGTTTCGGCGCACGTGCCACCGCCGGTGCAACTCGACGGCGCGGCTCTTCATCTGCACTAATACCCACCTTGGATTGGGCCGTGACCGTGAGAACCGGAGCCCTAGGAGGGCGCAGTGGGCCAGGACCCCGACCTTTTACGTCGCCTGTTGCGCGCGAAGGACCGCATGGATGCCGCCTCGCACGAGGAGTGGCCCGTCAGGCGGCTGGCGCGCGTGAGCGGCGTCTCCCAGGCTCACTTCGCGCGGGCCTTCAAGGAAGCCTTCGGCCTCCCGCCGCACCGCTACCTCCTCACCCGGCGCATCGAGCGGGCTACGGCGCTCCTGCGCGACACCAAACTGTCCATCACCGAGATCGCGTTCCAGACGGGCTGGAGGAGCCTGGGCACGTTCGGGCGCACGTTCTGCGACGTCACCGGGGAGAGCCCGGGAAAGATGCGGGGGCGCGAGAGAGCCGCTCGGCACGAGCTCGAGCGGGTGCCAGCCTGCTTTCTCAGCGCTGCCCACCGGCCCCACCTCACGATCGCAGTTTCGGAGAAGCGGCGGCAGGAGACCGGCCGTATGAATGGGTCCGAAAAGACGGAGGTCATATGAGCCAGGCGGTCGGGGTGGTCGGTCTGTACGTTCGAGATCAGGACGAGGCGCTCAAGTTCTACGTGGACAAGCTCGGGTTCCGCGTCCACACCGACGCGCGGAACGGCGGCTACCGCTGGCTCACGGTCCAGCACCCGGACCAGCCGTCGTTCCAACTCGGCCTGTTCACGCCGGAGCAGCCGATGCTCGACGCGGCGACGGCCCAGACGCTGCGCGAGATGGTGGCCAAGGGCGCCATGCCACCGCTCGTGCTGATCGTCGACGACTGTCGCGCCGCCCACGACCGGATGCGCGAGCGCGGGGTGGAGTTCACCCAGGAACCCGTGGAGCGCTACGGCAGCGTGGACGCTAGCTTCCGGGATCCGTCGGGGAACGGGTGGAAGCTGATCGAGGCGCGCGGATGACGAGCAGGGCTGTCCGAGAGGTAGGCGGCCTCGCGATGGAAGCACGGAATCGCCCGAGCTGAAACCGCGCTCAACCGGCTGGACGGGTCTCGCCTCCTGAGATCCTTTTCCCCCTTCGACGCTTCTCCGCTCGGGGATTTGTTTTCTGGAGGGCTTGGCCGTCGCGCCGTCCCCCCCCAGTTCTTTCGCAGGCGTGGGCCTGCCCGACTCCCAGACCAAAGCGCCTACAACTTGATGAGGGTCCCCACCGGAGCGAGTATCTCCGCCGCTACGAGTTCCGTCCGCCCGAGCAAGAGCACCGTGGCTCGATCGACCTCGTCGGTCGGGGAGAAAGCTATCGCTCGAGCTGATCGTCCCCGTCCCTCCGAGGCCTCGAGGTTCATGGGGAGACCATAGCCACGCGTGAGTCGCCCTCGACTCGCGGGGAACGACCCAGCGATCCGGCCGAGACGATCACCGCTCTGCTCGCCCCGCACCTGGGACCGCACACCGCCCGGAATGCCGTCCGCACCTTCTGCGAACGGACCCTCGCAATCTCGCCCGGGTCTTTGACCTGGTCGTCGGTCCCTCGGCTCGTGGCGGCGCCGGAGCCCGTCGCTCCGAACGCTCCTCGGAACCGATGCCGCGGGCTCCCTCGCGCGAGAGATCCTCGCCTGGGTTTTCTGGACCGTGGCCACCACCGCCACGGCGATCCTCGCGATCGCCGCCGTGATCGCGGCGGCCTCCTGCTTCCGGGCGAACGACTTCATGCGCTGGGCCTGGAGCCTTTCGGCGGTGCCCTACCTCACCGCATCCCTGTCGATCGTGTCGATGGCCGCGCCCGGACCGGGAGGACCTTCGGCTCTGACCCTGGCGCTCTCCATCGCCGGAAACCTCCTCGCCGTGCTCGGCGCCGCCCTGTTCGTGCTGGCCTATCCCCGGGCAGGGTTCGGGTTCGGAGGCCTCCGCGCCCCGGCGGTGGTCATCTATGCGGGCGGCTTCACCTTGGCGCTCTTGCTCGGATGGCCGATCGTGTCTGCCAGCGTCCGCGGTCTCTTGGCGGCGTCCGAGCCGCTTCAACCGGTGCTCGACCTCATCTCCACCGCCTCGGATGTCGGCTGCTTCCTCCTCGCCCTCCCGCTCCTGCGCATCGCCTTCGCGCTCCGCGGAGGCCATCTGTCCTTCACCTGGGCCCTCCTCGCCGGCACGAACCTGTCCTGGCTCATCGCGGACCTGGCCTACGAAGCTGCGAGCGGGCGCCGCGAACGCCGCCGGCGCCGCAGCAGCGTTGAGCCACCCCGGCGCAGTCCTTGCCGCTCGTAGAGCGATCGGGTAGGCGGATGGCAGAGATGAGGTCCTTCAGGAAAGAGGCCTCCTCGGCCCTCGTCTCGGCCCCGCAATGACAGTATCGGCGTGCGCCGGGCGACCGGAACGCTCCTCCAACCACTTCCGCGGGTCAGGTGGGCACAGACAACTCCTCAAGCGCTGTGCGAGGGCCACTGGGTTTGCCGCAGGGCGTCAGGCTCCGCGGCCGAGAGGCTGCTCGCCCCACCCAAAGCAACGAACGGCGAAGAGGACCCGATCACCCGGAGTACCAGGCCTGTGGGTGATACACCTCCCGGTCCTGGCGGGGTGGTGAGGCAATCGGAAGCTGCTGTAGTATCGGCCGGTGAGAACGGGCTGGTCGCGCCGCGAGCGTATCGCCGCCCTGCTCGTGACGGCCGGCTATCTCGCCGAACTCGCCGCCCTGAGAGGCCGCGCACCACACCAGAGTCTCCGGGTCGCGTTCGCCTTCGCGGTGTCCTGGAACGTCCTCGCCGCCTTTCTCTGGGCCGGCCGAGCCCTTCGCGGGGGGCCGGAGGCGAAGGGCTTCTGGCTGGGAGCCGCATCGTTCGCGGTGCTGGCCTCGGCCCACTCGGCCACGGCGCTCGTCGGCCGCCCCGGGCTGGCGGGATCGCTCTTTCCCGCCGGCGAGGGGGCAAGCACCGCCCTGCTCATGGTCGGGGTCCTCTCTTGGCCCTGGCGGCGACCCGAAGCGAACCGGGGACTCACGGGGGTTGGCGCCACCGTCTTCACCGCCTCGACCGTCCTTCTCTTGTGGCTGCTCGGGAGCTGGGCTGCGACTCGGACCCCCGACCCGCTCCTCGCCGGAGTCCAGCTAGGCCTCACCATCCGCGGCGCATTCAGCACCGGGGTCGTCATCTACCTCTTGCTCGAGGCGCCTGGCCGCTGGCGAGGGATGCTCGGGTGGGCGGCCGGCGCCGCCTTCGCCGGAGCGGTGGCGCTGGGGTTCTTTCAGAGGTTCCTCGTCACCGGTCACATGCCCAACCTGGCGGGGGCCGCGCCCGCGCTGGTGCCGCTTCTCCTCGCGGCCGGCGCCTGGGTCGGGTCGCCGGTGGAGACGAGCGCCGTCGAAGTGGGTTCCGATCGGCGCTGGCTCCAGTTGGTGTTCGTGCCCTTCTTGATTTTCGGAGCGACCCTCACGGTTGCCGAACTGCGGTACCCCGACGACCTCGCCTGGCCAACCATCGCCTTCGTCGCGGTGGCGGTGGGCGTCGTGGCAGTGGCAGGCCTCTCCATCCAGGAGCTCGCAGGCGTTCAGCGGCACCTCGAGGCCCGGGTGATGGAACGGACCGGGCAGCTCGAGGAGGCGATGGTGACACTGGTCCGCAACCAGCGAATCAGCGTGGTCGCCACCATCGGTGCCGGGGCCACTCACGACCTGAAGAACCTGCTCTCCGTCATCCGCAACCAGGCCGCCGTGCTCAGCGAGGAGCTCGCGTCCGGGCCGGAGGCGGCGCGGGAGAGCGTGGAGGATCTCGGCCAGGCGGCCGAGCAGGCCTCGGCCCTCGTCGGGCGCATTTTCGCCTACGTGAATGACGAGATCGAGCCGGCCGCACCGCTCGACCTCGCCGCCGCGGTTCGCTCGGAGCAGCGGGTACTTCGGGCGGTCGTCCCGAGGTCGATCGGCCTCTTCGTCGAGGTTCCCGCCTCCCCTGTCCTCGTCAGGAGCTCGTCACAGAGGGTCCAGCAGATCCTCTTGAACCTCGTGGCCAATGCCAGTGTGGCCCTGGGTGCGCACGGTCGGATCGTGGTGCGGGTCACCGCGGGCCGCGGCCCCTGGGCGTTAGAGGTAGAGGACGACGGTCCCGGAATGCCCCCGCAGATCCTGGAGCACCTCTTCGAGCCGTTCCGGACCACCCGCGGCGGTCGGGGCGGCACCGGGCTCGGACTCGTGTCCGTCAGGGCCCTGGCCGAGCTGGACGGAGGCACCGTGGTCGTCCACTCGATCCCGGGGCGGGGAACGACCGTGACGGTAGAGTACCCGGGGGCCGGCCCCGCAGAGCTCGATTCGGCCTGTCGCCACTCCTCGCCGCCCACGGGGCGTTCGCCCCTCATCTGACCGTGCGCCTTCTGACGAAACGCCGGTCGACCCCATGCCGCCCGCGCGCCGGCTCTTCCCGAGAGCGCGGGCCCAGCTGAAGGGAGGGATGACCCCATCTTGTTCCTTCCTGAGCGGGCGCTCGGCGGGGGGCGAACTTGCGAACCACCCGCGGCGCTGCGAGGCGTGGGCACGGACCCGTACTCTGGGAGGAAGCGGCGCTCCACTCCGATCGCCAACTCGAAGGCGGAGAGGGGGCATGCGGTCCCCGTGGGCGCCGACCCGGCCCATAGACTCCCAGCGCGACCCTCGCGGGGAAGACCCCGAACCGGATGGGGAGTACCATCGAGACCATGAGTACTGGTGTTTGGCGCGAGTTGTTCCGCGAGGTACCGAATGCCCGTAGGCGCCTCGTCCTTCTCCTGTACGCCCTCGTCGGTCCCGTCTTCACGCTGGTCCTGTGCTTCGTGGCCGTGGATGCGAACCGGATGGGGGCGGTGGCGGGGGTGGTGGCCCTCATCGGCGCGGGCGCGGCCTGGCTCGGGCTGCGAAAGGTCCCCACGAATCGGGATTGGGTCTTCCCCGTGGCGATCGTGCCCACCGTCTGCTGCGGGATCGCCTTCTATGCGTCCGAGGCGAACGGTCCTGCCTACCTGGCGGTGACCGGGGCCCCTCTGGCGTGGGCGGCGGTGCTGTTCGAGGCGCCGGTGGTCTGGGCGGCACTCGCGACTGCCCTGGGAACGTGCCTCGCCGCGGTAACCGCGCGCCACGGCTTCATCACCGGGACCGCCAATACCATCGTGTTCGGAACCATCTTCAGCCTCGTGGCCTGGGTCGTACACCGACAGGCCCAGAGCCTGCGGTCCGCGCGGGCGGCCATCGAGGTTCAGGCCCAGCGGGACCGGGCGGTCCTGGAGGCGATCCCGGACGCTCTGGCTCGGGCCGACGCGCACGGCCGGTTCATCGAGGCTCACGCCCCCCCGGGCGAGGCGCTCCCCGTCCCCCTCGACGAGGTCCCGGGTCACCTCGTCTACGATTTCCTCCCTGCGGACGTGGGGGCCCGGATGCGAGCGGCCATCGCCCGCACCCTCGAGTCCGGCGAGCTCACGACCGTCGAGTATGCGGCGGACTACCCGGGCGGCTCGCGCAGCTTCGAGGCCCGCATCGCGCGTTCACTCCCCGGGGAGATCGTGGTCATCCGTCGCGACGTCACCGAGCGGCAGCGAGCGGTCGAGGAGCAGCGTTTCCACGCAGCGCTCCTGGGGGCCATGCAGGAAGCGGTGGTGGCAACGGACCTGAACCTCGTCGTCCGGTATTGGTCGCCGGGCGCCGAGCGGCTCTTCGGATGGACCGCGGCGGAGGCCCTCGACCGACCGGTGGTATCCCTCGTCCGCCCCGGGCTCGATGCACAAGCCATCCTCGCTTTCCGGGAAAAGCTCCTCGGGGGGGGAATCCGACGGGAGACCTCGCCTCGAACCCGGAAGGACGGAGCGACGCCGATCGTGGAGACGAGCTTCGTCGTCCTCACCGCCGCCGACGGCACGCCCGTCGGGACCATGGGCGTGTCCCGCGACGTCACCGAGGTTCACGTCGCAGAGGAACGGCTCCGGGAGGCGCTTCGCACGAACGAACAGATGGTGGTAGAGCTCCAGGACGCCCTGAGCAGCGTGCGAACGCTGACCGGTCTTTTGCCGATGTGCATGCACTGCCACAAGATCCGGGACGATTCGGGGTACTGGTCCCGAATCGAGGCCTACATCTCGGCGCGAACCGATGCCTCGTTCAGCCACGCGCTCTGCCCGGAATGCTACGAGAAACACTTCTCGAGCGGGTGAGTCGCCTCCCCCGGTTCTGGCGGTGGCTATGGAGCGCGAGGGCGAGCCTCTCCCCTTTCGCGTTCCGCGGCGGTCGATTCGGCCCATTCGCGCTGATGAGCGGCCTCGGCCGAGGCGCAATACAGAAGCCCGGGCGAGCCCACCTGAGATCGATGCTGGAGACGTTCCACCCGCTCCTCGAGGCTCGGGCGTGGCTCGTCCGCGGACCGTGAGTACAGCCCAGAAGTCGCTTCATCTCCCCCGTGCTTCGATGATATGGCCCACCTGCGCCCCACCCACGTGGAGGTCGACACGATGAGAGTCCCATTCCTTTGCCACCTCCTCTGCACCCTCGTCACCGGCCTCGTTTGCTCTTCGGGCGCCCTCGCCCTCGACGATGCTCGTCTCCTGCGCTTTCCGGACGTCAACGGCGACACCGTGGCCTTCTCGCACGGCGGCGACCTATGGACAGTCCCGGCCGCAGGCGGCCCGGCCCGACGATTGACGAGTGGAGAGGGGCTGAAGCTGTTCCCACGCTTTTCGCCCGACGGGAAATGGATCGCCTTTACGGGCCAGTACGACGGCAGCTTCGACGTGTACGTGATGCCGGCGATCGGGGGCGAGCCGCGCCGGCTCACCTTCTACCCCTCCCGGGACAACTACACCGGCGCCGGCTTCGACAACGTCGTGCTGGGGTGGACGCCGGACGGGCGCATCCTCTTCCGCAGCCAGCGGGATCCCGCGAACGAGCCAATGATGGGCGAGCCCTGGGCGGTGCGGCCGGAGGGGGGGCCGGTGGAGCGCTACCCGATCGCCGAGGCCGGCCATGTGTCCCTCTCCCCCGACGGGAAGCGCGCCGCCATCACTCGCATCTGGCGCGACTTCCAGCAGTGGAAGCGATACCAGGGTGGGATGGCGCAGTCGGTCTGGATCTACGACCTCGCCACGCACGAGTTGGAGCGGATCAGCGACTGGCCCGGGACCAACACCCAGCCGATGTGGATTGGAGGCTCGATCTACTACCTCTCGGACCGGGAGGACTGGAAGGTCAACCTCTGGCGCTACGACGTGGCCACCGGGGCCACGGCCCGCGTGACCTCGTTCGAGGAGTTCGATTGCAAGTGGGCCCATGCCGGTTCGGACAAGATCGTTTTCGAGAACGGCGGTTGGATCTGGATTCACGACCCGCGGGACGGCTCGACGCGCAAGCTCACGGTCCAGCTGCCGGACGATGACCGGTACGCGCGGCGGCGCTGGATCAGGGTGGACGACCGCATCGCTTCGGGCCGGCTGAGCCCGGACGGTAAGCGGGCGGTCTTCACCGCACGTGGCGACGTCTTCACCGTGCCGGCCGAGAACGGCGACGTGCGGAACCTCACCCGCACCCAAGGGGTGCGAGAGAAAGATGCGGTCTGGTCACCCGACGGGAGGTGGATCGCCTTCTTCTCCGACGCCACGGGCGAGGAGGAGCTGTACGTCATAGCCCAGGACGGAAGGTCGAAGCCCGAGAGGATCACCAGCGGCCCGCCCACCTGGCACTTTCCACCGGTCTGGTCGCCCGACTCGAAGCGACTCGCTTGGAGCGACCGCGGCCTGCGGCTCTGGTGGACGTCGCTCGCCGACCGCACGCCCATCCTCGCCACGAAGGCGCTCAACCGTGAGATCAGCGAGTACGCTTGGTCCCCCGACTCCCGGTTCTTGGCGTACGCCGCGGAGACCGATGCACAGACCGCCGCGATCTTCATCTATGACGCCCAGGCGCGGACCAGCGCCCAAGTCACGGCCAGCGGGTTCGACAGCCACGAGCCGGTGTTCGACCCGGAGGGCCGATACCTCTACCTGCTCTCCGACCGGGACGTGGCGCCGACCCTGGGCCACCTGGAGGCGTCGTTCACAGTGAACCGGATGACCCGCCCCCACGCCCTCACGCTCCGCGCCGACCTTGCCTCGCCGTTCGCACCTCGCAGCGATGAGGTGCAGGCGGGGGCGGACCGGGGTGAGGGGAAGAAGGAGGAGCGGAAGGCGGAGCCGATCCGAATCGACTTCCCGGGGATCCAGGAGCGGATCGTGCCTTTCCCGGTGGCCCCGGGGAACTACCTCGGTCTTAGGGTCGGAAAGGGGAAGGCCTACTGGCTTTCCCTGCCCACCGCCGAGTTTACCGACTCGGAGGCACTTCCCAAGGGCTCGCTGCGAACGTTCGATCTCGGGACCCGCAAGGACTCCGAGGTGCTGCCCGGGGTCGAGCAGTTCGATCTCTCGGCCGATGGCACCCACCTCCTCTACAAGGCCGACAAGACCTGGGGGATCGTGGAGGCCAAGGAGGGGGTAAAGCCGGGCGACGGCGCGCTCAAGCTCGACGGCATGCGCATGGATCTCGACCCGCGAGCGGAATGGGCCCAGATCTACGCCGAGACCTGGCGACTCTTCCGAGACTTCTTCTACTTACCCGACATGGGCAAGGTCGACTGGCCAGCCATTCGCCAGCGCTACTCGCCGCTCCTCGCCTCGGTCAGCCACCGCTACGACCTCACCTATGTACTGAGCGAGCTCGTCGGCGACCTCGGCTCGAGCCACACCTACGCCGGCGGGGGTGACCTGCCCAAGGTGGAACGGGTCCCGGTCGGCACGCTCGGGGCCGACCTCGCGCTCGACGCTCGGGCCGGTCGCTGGCGCATCACCCGGATCCTGGCCGGCCAGAGCTGGGTGGAGGGGCGCACCTCACCGCTGGCGGCGCCGGGGGTGGCGGTCAGCGAGGGAGACTATCTGCTCGCCGTCGACGGGCAGGAACTCAAAGGGACGGACGAGCCCTTCCGCCTCCTGGTGGGGACGGCTGGGCGGACGGTTCGGCTCAGGGTGAGCGCGCGCCCGACCGGGGAGGGAGCGCGGGAGGTCTCGGTGCAGCCGCTCGCCGACGAGCGGGAGCTCCGCTACTACAACTGGGTGGAGTCCAACCGCCGGATGGTGGACAAGGCCTCGGGGGGCCGGGTGGGCTACGTCCACATTCCCGACATGGAGGCGAAGGGGCTGACCGAGTTCATCCGCCAGTTCTACCCGCAGGTGGAGAAGGAGGGCCTCGTCATCGACGAGCGGTACAACGGCGGCGGGTTCGTCTCCGAGATGATCTTGGAGCGACTGCGGCGGCGGGTGATGGGCATGGGAAACCAGCGGGAGGAGAAGCCCTACACCTACCCGGACGCCGCGGTGAGCGGGCCCATGGCGCTCCTCGTCAACGAGTATGCAGCCTCCGACGGCGACATCTTCCCCTACTACTTCCGCGCCTACGGCCTGGGTCCGATCATCGGAA
>Ga0335071_10003198_pt1 | contig 17364 bp, 13 predicted proteins | sample Lox_Sample_15_FD_206724 | JGI IMG/M metagenome (GOLD analysis project Ga0335071, IMG submission 206724) | Soil microbial communities from Loxahatchee National Wildlife Refuge, Florida, United States - Lox_Sample_1.5 | ecosystem: Environmental > Terrestrial > Soil > Wetlands | place: USA... | reverse complement strand
CCACCGTGGATTTGCGGGTGGATCGGGGTACCGCGTCGGACGTACAGGGCGCCGGTACCTTGCGGACCATGGATCTTGTGGGCAGTTATGGTGAGTAGATCGCACCCAATCCGATCCACATTAATCGGGACCTTGCCGGCAGCCTGCACCGCGTCGGTGTGGAACCAGACGTCGGCTTCGCGAGCGATGTGTCCAATCTCCTCGACCGGCTGTACAACTCCGGTTTCGTTGTTGGCCATCATGATGGAGATCTGTTTCGTGTTTGGACGAAGTGCCTTGCGCACCTCCTCGGGATCGACGATGCCGTCTTTGGTCACGCCGACGCGTGTCACCTCGCAGCCAAAGTGCTTCAAGTAAAGGCAACTCTGCCAAATGGCACTATGCTCAATGGCGGAAGTAATGATGTGATCGCCCGCGGAGACCATCCCCTTCAGGGCGAGGTTGTCGCCCTCTGTGCCACCGCTCGTAAAGGTGATTTCCGCAGGGCGACAGCCGAGAAAGTTCGCGATCGAATTACGTGCCTGCTTCAGCGCCGCCAACGCTCGACGCCCAGCGGCATGCATGGCTGAGGCATTCCCAAAGCGCTCGATGAAGTAAGGCAGCATCGCTTCCAGCACTTCCGGAAGCAGCGGTGTAGTGCCGTTGTTATCGAGATAGATCATACGGTCTCCGCGTGCGTTAGCGGGCGAAAGTCCTTCGCCTCTTTGACGCCTCCGGGGTCAACCGGCTTTGGGGAAGTCGGCGGAACGAAGTTCAGCAAACGTACACGCGCACGCTCGGGTCCGAACTCGACGATATTTACACACCCGTAGTCCTGCGCAATATGCATCAGGTTCGGAATCGGAAGGCCAAGCGCCTCGCAGAGGATCAGCCGATTCACCCCTGCGTGACCGACGAGCAAGACGTTGCCCTCGCACGTGGGCAGTTCACGATCGAGAAACCCGATCACTCGCTGACGGCAGTCGGCAAAACTCTCACCGCCGGGAGGTCTCCAGTGCTCTATATCCGCGCCGCGCGCTCTGAATTCTTCCGGGTATTTTGCCTCGATCTCGTGGAAGCTGAAGCCGTCCCACGCGCCCAGGCTGATTTCGCGCAGTTCCGGATGGACTTCTATGGGGGCCGTGCGGGACCCTAGAATGATCTTGACTGTGCGCAGCGAACGCGTCAGATCACTGCACCACACACGCGTAAAGTCATACGGCTGGATCCAGTCCCGCACCGCCCAAGCTTGCTCCACACCGTGGTCGCTCAGCAGAGATTCAGTCTGGCCGATGAAGCCTTTGCCTTTTCCGGCGATAACGGCGCTGTGGCGCACGAGATACAGATGGACGGCGTTCATGGCGTGCGCACCTCGAGGCGGCGCTTGGCGCCCCTAAAGAGAAGCGCTCCGCACGTGGCCGAAATCTGAAGCCTCAGTGTGCCGGCCGTGCATCCGCCTTCGACCGCAGGAATCTTCTCTAATTCCCTCCTGGCGCGCCCCATGAGGCCTCTGTACCGTTTGTTTGCGGTTCGCAGCACGACTGCCAGCTCCGACGGTTCGCCTTGAGTGAGCGTGCAGGCAAGGTCAATGACGCCGGGTAGAGCGAATAGAGCATCTTCCAGATCGGCCAAACAGATCTCGCCGGAGTTGCCGATCCGCACGATACCGTCAATCCTTGTGCGCAGATAGCGGAGCACCCGCAGGCAACTTCCGCAGCCGCAGGGATGCGCGGCGAAAGAGGAAATGTCGCCGGTGCGGTAGCGGATGAGGGGCATTGCCCCGGGCAGGAGGGTGGAGAAGACGATTTCGCCGCTCGATCCCTCGGGAACCGGTTCGCCGGTGCGCGGATCCACGATTTCGAAGAGCAGGTCGGCTTCGCGGAGATGATATCCTTCATGCGCGCGGCAGTCGATGCCGCCACCCAGGCCGGTTTCGGTCATGCCGTAGTGCTGAAACACCTCGCAACCGGCCCGCTCGCCCAATCGGCCAACGATAGATGGCGAAACGTAGTCGCTGCAAAGAACAATGCTCTTCAGGCGTGAGAAGACTCTGTCGGCCAATGGGCCCTTCTGGCGTGTAAGCAGAATCAATTGCACTGGAAACCCGATAATGCTGGTGGCATCGGCGCGTACAATCGCTTCCAAGGCAGGTTGCGGATCCTGGATGAGCCCGTAGCCAATAGGCTGCACTCCGGAGCGCTCAATGCCCTGCGCGAGCACCTGGCCCACGCTGCCGGGGCGCTCGCCGGGAAGCGCGATGAACATGCGGTCGCCCGGCGAAGCAACCGTGGAGACACCATGGGCGAAGAAGTCGAGCGTGCTTTCCTGATCGGCGGTACTGAAGAACAGCCGCTTGGGGTCGCCGCTCGTGCCGCTGGTCACCTGAGTGACGACGCGGCTGACGTCGTTCTGTGAAACGCACAGCATGCGCGGCGCATGGCTCGCCAGGTGCTGTGGCGTGGTGAACGGTATTAATGGCAGATCTTCCAGCGACTCGATGCGGGCCGGATCAACCACACGGAGATGATTCGAATAAAACGGGCTGTGTTCCCGGACACGCCGAATGGATTCGCGAAGGGCCTGCAACTGGTACTGAGCAATCGCGTCACGGCTCAGCCCCTCGCTGGAAATGCCGATCTTCTTCGCGATCCACGGATGGAGCGGCGTGGGCGGCACAGTCCGAGTGGCGGCCGTCATGTCCGCCCTCCGGCTAAGGCCTCACCGGCGTTTCGATACAGCGTGCGCCCGTTGGCGGCAGAAAGGTTGTATGCACAAAGCGGAATCAGATTGCGTGCCGGCGCCAACACGTGCAGGAAGCACTCTCGCAGGCGCTCCAAGTCGAGATTCCACGCGTCCTGAAACGCCATACCGGAGATGCAGAACGACTCGCCTTTTTGTGCCAGGAACTCGTCCAGACTGCGGAGATCAAGTGAAGGGGCGTCGACGGGCACCGGCTGGGCGGCCGGGAACGACCAGTGCCGCGCGACAAACATGCGCGCCGCGCGCGCGCCTTCGCCATCGCCTGCGGGTTTCGGCGAGCCGAGTTGTACCAAGCCCGTATCCATAGGGGGCGCGCAACACGCCGCCTTGGGCCTGGGAGCGGGCTCAATCGCGCCTGTCGGACGCAGCCAGAACTTGCCGTGAAATTCGCAGAACGCGTTCTCACCCGCGGCGGGATAGAAGTCACGCACGCGGAAGCGTCCACCCGTCTGGACTTCGATCGCCTGCATGACTTCGGGCAGCGTGACGCGATCGCAATCCCGCGGCAGCCCCGGATATCGGCCGAAATAGCTGATGGGCTGGAAGTGAACGGCGCGAACCGCGGGTGCGTGCGACACCGCAAGACTGAGGATGTCTCCAATTTGGCGCATGTTCACACCGGGAACGAGCGTGGGCACCAGCACGACGCCAAGTTCGGCATCCGCGCAGTTGCGGATCGCCTGCAGCTTCGTGTCGAGCAGATCGCGTCCGCGGATATGGCGATACACTTCGCCGGTCACGCCGTCGAATTGCAGAAAAACGCAGCCAAGTCCCGCGTCTTTCAACTGTTCCGCGTAGCCTTTCTCATGCGCAATGCGGAGGCCGTTCGTATTCAACTGTTGGAAGGGGAAGCCCAGTGCGCGGATCAAGCCAATGATTTGCGGGAGATCGTCACGAAGAGTGGGCTCACCTCCGGAGATCTGAATGTTGTACGGACCTCCGCTATCGAGCAGCGTGCGGCACCAGAGTTCGACATCATTCAGCTCGGGATCGGCTTGCGAAGTTCCGTTGGCACTCGCAAAACAAATCGGACATTTCAGATTGCAGCGCCCGGTGACTTCCAGTACCACGCAGCACGTGTGCTGCCGATGGTCGGTACAAAGTCCGCAATCGAACGGACACCCGCGATTGACGCCTCCGGAGCAGGCCGGAGGCTGCGAAGGGAGCAGTCTCTGTTGCGACCATTCACGGTAAAGGTCGTAGCCGCGCCAAAGGATGATTCTGAATTCGCCGTGCTCAGGGCAGGTCTTGTGAAGGTAGATGTTGTCGCCTTCGCGGATTCGCACCGCGCCTACAAGCAGGAAGCAGATCGGGCACACACTTTCGGTGGAACTCAGCACTTCGCCGCTCTGCGGTTCGCGCGAGTGCCGCTTCGTCGTCGCGTCGCGATCCTGACTTGTTTGCATGACCGGACCCTATCCTCAAACGCCGCTAAGCGGAAGCCGGAGGTTCATCAAAATGAAAGTCGTTCTCCGCGAGGATTTCGCGGATTTTCCCAAGGGTCTCAGTGACGATCAACGGGCAGCGGGCCATGCGCTGACGCGCATCATCCTGCACGATACCGCAGCAATCGATGCTGCCAAAACGACCCTTGAATTCCGTCTCAAACCACTCCACAAATCGACCGAGCATCAGCGGGAGACGCGGATCCGCATTGCTGTCCTCGCTGCCCTTTCCGGCGTAGATGCCGAGAACGCAGCAGCCCCCGGTAAGCGCGCCGCAGACCTTGCCGCAGCCCATTCCGAGGAGCAGTCCGGACATGGCCCGCACCAACTCGGGGTTCTCCCTCCCCTGGGCCTCCAGAGCCATCAACGCAAGAATCTGGCTGCATCCGTAGCCCCGCATCTCCAATTCGGCGATTCGAAATGTATCGTCCGACATTTGCCTGCCTCCTACCATACGGCCTCTAAACGCGGACCGCCGTCAAAAAGAAATACCCCGCGCGTATCCGCTTCATCGCCAGAGCGATACAATCGACCTGATTGGGCGACTCGCAGGTCCCCCACAGCTCAGCAGGCGAGTCATGGTCGAAAATGAATTGCGCCATAGCCTGGCGCAGCGCCTGCGAGTGATCCTCGAAACAAGTCACATGGAAGCCGCAGTGGCGCAGCCAGCCTTCCAACTCTTCTCGAACCAGCACGCCCGATATACAGTGCGAGCCCAACGCCCTTACAGCGCCGATCTCTTCGGGGTTCCGCGCATAAACATCGCAGAGAATGATTTTGCCGCCGCGTCGTAGAACGCGCGCGCACTCCCACAACACGCGAAGCGGATCCTCCATCACGGAGAGGCTGCATTCGGCGAGCACGGCCTCGAACGACTGCGATGGAAACGGCAGGTTGTCGGCAGTCGCGCGCTGGCAGTAGAGGTCGGCGATGCCGTAAGCGGGCGTGAAGGACGGGTCGATTCCTTTAGCGTTCAGCCCATGGGAACGCAGGAGCATCACGGTTGCGCCCGCGCCGCAACCGATGTCGAGGATAAGCGACTCGCGTTGAAGACCGGCTACGTCGACAGCGTGCAGAGTAAGGCCGGTTCCTCCCGGATGCGGTATGCGGACTCCGCTGGAGCAGAGAACGCCGGTCGCATATGCGCCGCCGTCCGAAACGTCTCTGGGTCTCACTTGTCCTCCAGCGCCTGTTCCACGCGCAGCATTCTGCCCGTCGCCAGCGATTCCGGCACATATACCAGACCGCATCCAGAACACTTCCACAACTCAACCGGGAATTCATTTCCCAAATAGGTCGCCGTGACTTTTGTTTTTGCGAGAGTCTTGTCGCACTTGCAGCAGACGAGAGGGGCTTCATTCGTGTTGTCGTCTTGCGCCGTCATCGCACCTGCATCCTGTGTGAATACGCGTTATAGATCTCAAATGATCCCCGCGCCCCTGGGCCATATTCCACCCAATACGTGACATGCGCCGGACAATGAGTAGCGAGAAAGTGCCCGTTGGGGAGCTTGAGCTTTTGTCCGCTGTTCTCGGCCGCTTCGAGAGTTTTGCGGACGTCGCTTTCCAAAATCATGCGGTGTTCCATCACCAAGCGAACCGGCTCGGAGATCTGAAGGATCAACTCCGGCATCGATACCCCCCTCTCTTCACCCCACAACTCTTTGAGCAGGCGCGCCTTTAGTCTCGCGCGGTTGTCCTGCCGGCGGGAAAAACCGGGGTCGGGCCGAGCGGCCGGGTCTTTCCCCTGGCTGTCAAACACCAGGTCGAGGACGTGCACGGCACGCTTGCCCTGGCGGGCAAAGCTGTCACGACACATCGCGCAGTACGTGATGTAATCGGCTTCGCTCTGCTCGGCGCGCCGCTTGACGGTCCGGTCCGTGAGTTCGGGATTGACAAACCGGGCTAGACCGCCGTAGCCGCAGCACGTGGTTTCCCCGCGCGGGTTCAGCTCTTTTCCTTCCACTCCCATGCATTGCAAGAGTTCGCGCACGGAGTCCTCAACCTCGCCGACGCCGCGTGTTGAGCAGGGATCATGAATCGCGTACGCTCGCCCGCTGAGCTGGGCGTTGGGCTTGACAGCCGCCTGGCTGTTGAGGTGTGGCCACAAAGACTGAATCGGAATCTCAGGCACATTGTCCTTCAGAGTTCGGAAGCAAGACGAGCACGCGACGATCACGTTCGGCTGGCCCATCTGCAGCCAGATCTGCTTCAGCGACGCGCAATTCTCTTCGAACAGATTCTTCCGGCCGGCCCAAAGTGCGGGCGCGCCGCAACAATTGAGCATCAGGCCGACACCGCCTTCACAGCTTTCGGAAAGAAACTGATAGCACGATTGAACGTGCTCCGGGGAAGATGCCGATAACTGGCAGCCCGGAAAAAAGAGCCACGTGCTTTCTCGGAAGCCGGGTTGATGCTTCGCCATTGCAAATGCCGCACCGGTACTAAATGCCATGTCGCGCAATGCAAACTCATGAGCGGAGACGGGCATTTTATTCGTCTCCACCATGGTCTGCCGCGCGTCCAGGCAAACCTCTGCCATGCTCATCTTCTCCGGACACACCTGTTGACATAGCCCGCACAGCGAGCATGAGTTGATCATCCGGTTGGCGTTGCGCACGCCCATGACAATGCAGAGGTTGTTATAGATCTCGCGCACGTAGCGCTTGGGGTAGGCGCGATACTCCTTCAGGTATTCGCAGACCTTAACGCACTCCATGCAGGAGCACGGGAAGCACCGATCCGCTTCTTTTTGAACTTCTTCGCGCGTGTACCCAATGATTGTATCCGCCGGAGCCACCTGCTGCACCGGTTCGAACGGTGTAATGTCAGTGTAAAGCCGCGATTCTTGGGATCCCTGCAGTTCCCGGCTGGCAGTTAACGAGGCGCCTTGCAGGAGCCGATCGATCGACAGTGCTGCGTAGCGGCCATCCTGAAAGGAGGTGATGGGCGAATACTGCCCAGACCCGTAGCGCATGGATCCGCCTGCGAACAACTTCGCAACATTGGTCGTGTATGTCACCGGATCGATCGTGAGTGGCATTTCAAGAGATCGTGTCAGTTCGCCTTCAGCGCCGATAGCCAAATAGACAGCGCTAAACCGCTGAAGAAGTGTGCGTAGGCCGTTCTCGCCATCATCATGCGTCACGCTCACGTTCGAATGGAGAAGGACCCCGAGATGAGCGAGCGAGGCCAGATCCGCATCGACTGCTGACTTCGGCAACACGTTTTGTGAGGCGTTCTGCAGCCGGGGCAGAAAGTTGGGCGCCGATTCGAACAGTTCGACCGTATAGCCCTTTACCGCCAGGTCGAGCGCCGCGGCAACTCCGCTGATACCCCCACCGACGATGGCAACGCTCTGCGGACGGGTACCGAATTTCCTGAGAGGCGCAACTTTTCCCCCGAACGCGACGGCTGCACGTTCCAGGGCGCTGAGGTTCAGCGGATCGCCCGCTTCCTTTCGCCTGCACGCTTGCTGGCAAGGATGATCACAGATTTGGGAGATGATTCGCGGCAGAGTGATGCTGCGTTGAAAAGTCTTGAGGGCTGTAGCAAAGTCGCCCTTCGCAATGCTCTGGGCCATTTTTCGCGCGTCGACGTGCACGGGACAGGCCGCGCTACACGCGGGTAGCTGTTCCTGAATGCATTGCGCTTCCCACTGCCTGACCCGCTCGCCGTCCATAGAGCCCTACCCATCCTGCGCTGATCGCTATAACGGCTGGTGCTTGCAAGAGCAGAGCAGGTGAAACAAACGACCCCGATTCACCTGCCCCGCCGCTCTTGCAACACAGACACTTCTAACGACTAAGCGAGTACCTGGTGTTTCTCCTCGATTGCCGCTTTCACCACCTTGGGCAGTGCCGGCACGCGCGTAATGCGGATGCCGCAGGCATTGTGGATTGCGTTGAGAATCGCCGGGTGCGGCGCTGTCAACGGTGCTTCGCCCACGCCCGCCGCACCGAACGGTCCCAGAGGACGCGGGGTCTCCTGGAAGATGATCTCAATATCATCCGGAACGTCCTGGATGTAGGGCAGGCCGCAGTTTTTCAGAGACGTATGGAACTTGAGGTCCTCGAAGTCCTCGGTGAGTGCCAACCCGATACCCTGCGCCAAGCCGCCATAGATCTGCCCTTCGACGGTGGCGCGGTTGATGATGGTACCCACGTCGGCCACGGTCGTGAACTTCACCACCTTCACTTCGCCGGTTTCCACGTTGACTTCCACTTCCGGCATGAACAGCTCGTACATGTAGATCGGGAATGGATTGCCTTTGCAGGTATTCGGGTCGCAAGCGGTGCAGTCGCTGGCCACCCATTTTCCGTCATAGTGCAGTGGAATGTTCTCCGCCACCATTTCGCCGTAGGTGCGATAAGTCCCATCCGGTTTCCGCATGGCTTTCAGCAGCATCTCAGCCGCAATCTTGGTGGCGTTCCCGGTGAAGACGTTGGAGCGGCTTCCGCCCGAAGGGCCGCTGTTCGGCAGCAGCGTGTCGTTCATCTGGAGAGCGATCTGCTCCGGCCTGATGCCCGCCGCGCGCAGTACTTCATGCGCAATGGTCAGCGACGACAGATCCGAACCCTGCCCGTGATCCTGCCAGGAGTTCAGAACTGTCACGCCAGTCGGCGTCAGCTCGACTGCTGAGGCCGAACTGTCCGGACCGTCCAGGCCGCATCCATAGAGGCCGAGAGCCAAACCTACGCCACGTTTCACCTTGTCGGTCGAAAGAGCCTTGCAGCGCTTCTTGGCTTCTTCGTACTTCGGACGAAGCTTGTCGAACATCGGCTCCAGGCAGTAGACGTCAGGCGTTTGCTGCGTGGGGGTGGTCGCGCCAGGACGATAGATGTTCTTGTATCGAAGATCGAACGGATCGACGCCCATCTTCTCGGCCAACATGTCGATGGCGATTTCCGATGCCAGGAAAGACTGCGGCGACCCGAAGGCGCGGAACGCGGAACCCCATGCATGGTTGGTACACACGGTCACGCCCTTGCCGCGAATATTTGGGATATCATAGCCCGCGCCAGTGAACTGACCCTGGCGCGAGGTCACCAGGTCGCCAAACTCGGAGTACGGACCATGATCGAGCCACCAGTCGGTTTCCATCGCCAGCAGCTTGCCGTTCTTGTCGGCAGCCAGCTTGATCTTGATTTCCGCGGGAGAGCGCTTACCGGTGTAGGTGATGTTCTGGTACTGGTTGTAGTCGAGCGAAACCGGACGGCCTGTTGCCAGGCAAGCCACGCCCAACAGAGCTTCCATTGTCGGGCTGAACTTGTAACCGAAGGTTCCGCCGGTGCCGTTCTGGATGAGGCGCAGTTTTTCGGGCGGCACGCCTATGCCCGGGCAAATCATGGCATGGTGCAGATGCAGGCCAATGCTCTTCGACTGAATGGTGAGGCGCCCCTCATCGTCCATGTATGCCTGGCCGCAGTCGGGCTCCAGATGCAGGTGCGGCTGACGGCTGCAGTACGTTTCCGTCTCGACCGTCCAGGCGGCCTTCGCCATGATCGGTGCGGTTTCCTCACCCTTCGCAACACCCTGCTCGTAGTACACATTCGGGGTTCCAGGGTGAATCTCGATAGCGTCGGGCGCCATGGCCGCCGGGCCGCTCATATATGCCGGCAATACCTCGAGGTCGACCTTAACTTCGGCAGCCGCGGCGCGAGCATGCTCTTCCGTATCGGCGCAGACGATGGCGATGGCATCACCATACTGAAAGACTTTCTCTTTGCAGAGAATCGGACGGTCCCAGCCGTCGCCCTTGTTGGTCGGGAAGGTGATCAGGCCGGTGATCGCGTTCTTGCCTTTTACATCTTTCCAGGTAACGACCTTCACCACCCCCGGCATCTTCTCGGCTTCGGTGGTGTCGATGCCTTTGATGTTGGCGTGAGAAACGTCCGCCTGCACCAATGCCAGACGCAGCGTGTCCGGCGGCATGTGCAAGGCGACATCGGCGCCGAAATCCCACGCGCCGGTCACCTTTGCGAGCGCCGAAGGACGATGATAGGTGGAACCAAGAATCGAGCCGTTGTCGGGCGGTTGCTTGAAGAGGAGATCTTCCTTCTTCTTCTCGCCGCGCAGAACGGCAGCCGCGTCCATGACGGAATCGACCAGCGGCTTGTAGCCCGTGCAGCGGCACGCGTTCTTGTTGGTCTGAAACCATTCGCGAACTTCTTCGCGAGTCGGTTTGTTGTTCTTATCGAGCAGCCCCTTTGCCGACATCAGGAAGCCCGGCGTGCAGATGCCGCACTGCGCGGCGCCGTGCGCCATCCACGCCACCTGCAGCGGGTGCAGGTTGTCAGGGGTGCCAATTCCTTCGATCGTGGTGATCTTCGCATCCTTCTCGAGATCTTCCATCAACACCATGCAAGCACGGATCGGCTCACCGTTGATCAGGACAGTGCATGTGCCGCATTGCCCTTCAGCGCAACATGCTTTGCAACCCGTCAGGAGAAGCTGCTCGCGCAGGACCTTTACGAGGCTCCCCTCTGGATCAATGATGACGGGACGATCCACGCCGTTCACGTTCAGAAATCGTCTCTCCATGAACTATTCCTTTCCGGGATGCTGGCGTCTGCCAAGCGGCTTCCAGCAAACCTCGAACATTGTTCGCGAAGACATCATTGCGACCAGTGCCGACTCGACCGTTCACCCCGCACCGCTGTCAGGCTCTGGCGAGACCCAACAACTTAGGACGCATAAGATATCTGCACGCCGACCTATTGACGCGCCATCGGGTCCACCGTTGCAATCCCGTTGCCTTGCTCGAAGTTCAGATCGCACAGCCCCGTGGCTTGCCCCAGCTACGCACCGCGAAGTCTATTCCGCACCTATAAGATAACAGATATTAAGGTCTGTTAACCTTTAATTTCTACAGCTCAGATCGAAGCGGCGCGCTTTAAAGTCGCCTCGGTAACCGCCTCCGCAGAGAAGAAGCTGCAGGCCAGACTGCCAGGCTCGGCATCCGATGGTACTGGTCTGGGCGAAGCGTCAGCACGTCGGACACCTCAGTTTCGGCATCTGCCGTGGCACATGCCGATTCAGCAGGCACGCGCCGATTGACAGCCGGCTAGAAGCCGTAGGTAACCTGAATGCCCAACTGCTTTCGCGCGTGCAAATTCACTCCGGGCTGAACGTGCCCAGCGATCTGAGCCACGCCGAAATCGACGGCAAGCTTATGTTCCGGCGCCGGGAGGAGCCGGACGGCATAGGTCAGGGTGGTCGGAATATTGAGGTTCGGGAATCCCTCCGGATGTTTCGGCTGCTGCGCGACTTCCGAGGCGAAGACCATAGTGGCCTTATTTGGCAGTTTCACAACGAATGCCGCTGAGCCGAATGCGCACGCTTTCCAGTCCGGCGCATTGCCGCCCATTCCCCAAAGCTGGGCGTTGGTTCCCCGAACACCGCCGGTAAGGATCACAGGGAGTTTAGACTTCGGCAGGATGGTCTTGCTGCCAACGCCGTAAACGTCGCCGTTGCTCGTTTTCTTGTGGTAGAGAGCACCACCGACGTTCTCGACGCCCCATCTCCCCATGCCTCCGACTGAGAAGGCCGGGATCCAGTTGTGCTTGCCCCAGTTCTCGGGAACAATGTTGATCTTGCCATGGACGATGTTGAAACCGTCCGACCAAAGCTGGCTGAGGTTCGGATCGCTTGCCTGGCTTAAGAAGTTGCGGGTGAACCCGAATTCGGTTCGGCCGAGAGCTCCGAAAGTAACCGAAGTCTCATAGAAGTTGCCAATCACGTTGCCGGCATCAAGGAAGTGAAATCCGACAAAGGGACGGCTGAAGCCTTTGGCGGGCGAACCAACCGTATATGCCAGCGGCGTGACGAACACGCCGGTTTCGCCTTCCCATCCGATATTCTGGGCCTTCGTCGTCATGGGTGCGGTCAGCGCCAGCAGAACAGCGAACGCGATGCACCCCATTGCTTTTTTCCACAGTTTCATTTCGATATCTCCAGTTCGATTCAGATGTGCGATCTACTGTGACCCTGGCCGGGCAAAATGCACGCGGAATTCCAGGCCGTCGACGTGATAAGAGTTTGCAGATCCTGTTTGCTTCGCTCCTATTTGATCTATGAATTGGTCGTGGGGGACGCTGCCTTGCGGATCGCAGAAACGTAAAGCCGTGTGGTTGCCTGGGGCTCGGTGTTTTCAGATTTGCCGAAAGCGATGGGCGAACAAATGGGAACCGGCGACAACCGGAGACGCCCTCAGCACCTGCCCCCCCATCTGTCACGTGCCATCGGCACATGCCAACACCACTTCATACCATAAGGAAATTTCAGGTAAAACGGTCTGTTTATATGGATACTCGCTTGCTAATCTTTAAGGCATGGCATCCGCAACGCTGTTGCTCATTGCGCCTTGCACACTTCTAACCGGAGCCGTGTTGCAGCTTCTGCTGGCTCACGTGCTTCCTTCCCGAGGCAAAGGCGCCCTAGCGCTCCTATGTTGCGTGCCGGCCCTGGTTTCGGTCATCTACACCATCCCCGAGGTGATGGGCGGACGAGCGATCGACCTGACGCTCTTGCCATGGGATGGGCCGCTGGCGCTGGCGCTCCACGTGGACGCCCTGAGCGTTCTATTTGCGTTCATGGGGACCCTGATAGGCGGAATCGTCTTGCTCTACTCGATTGGCTACATGGCCAAGGACGCCGCCGCCACCCGCTTTTACGCCATCATGATGGTCTTTATCGGGGGCTTTGTGGGACTGGTTTACAGCGCTAACCTCTTTCTTTTCTATTTGTTTTGGGAGGTCGTCGGCCTGTGCTCGTTCGGCCTGGTCGGCTTCTGGTACAAGAACCCCGAAGCTGTCCGCGGAGCGCGTAAGGTTCTGCTGATGACGCACCTCGCGGGTTACGGCCTGCTGGCGTCGATCGTCGTCATCTATCACCGCGCGGGAACCGCACTGTGGACAGACCCTGCCGTCGCGCATTCGTTTACCAGCGGACTCTTCCTACTCACCGTCGTTTCGCTGGTCGCCAAATCCGTTCAGTTCCCGTTGCACACTTGGATTCCAGAAGCGATGGCTGCACCGACGCCGGTCAGTGCGCTGCTGCACGCCGCCTGCTACGTGAAAGCGGGCGTTTACCTCGCTGCGCGGCTCTACAGCTTCGGCGTTATGCCAGGACACTGGACCGCAATCGTCGTCTGGATCGGCACGATCACGATGGTTGTAGGTGTCATGTACGCCATGGTGCAGACTGACTTGAAGCGAATGCTGGCATTCTCCACGGTCAGCCAGATTGGCTATATGATCACGGGCATCGGCATCGGCACACCGCTCGCCATCACCGCCGGACTGCTGCACTGCCTCAATCACGGCTTTTTCAAGGGCGGATTGTTCCTGTCGGCTGGCAGCGTGCAGCACGCGACCGGCACGCGCGACATGAATCAACTTGGCGGCATCGCCGGCCGAATGCCGCGTACGACAATGGCGTGGATGATCAACGCCGGAAGCATGATGGGAATTCCGCTGATGAGCGGTTTTGCCAGCAAGTGGCTGCTCTACACAGCAGCATTAGAGGCAGGATGGGTCGTACCAGCGCTAGCCGCGTGGATCGCCAGTCTCGGCACGGTGTTCGCGTTCGTGAAGGCGACCGATGAGGTGTTTCTCGGGCCGACAAACGAGACGACCGAAAAGGCGCACGAAGCGCCAGCGAGCATGCAGCTCGGTCTCGGGCTGACTGCGGCCGGCAGTCTCGTCCTCGGCGTAGCGCCGCAACTTGCGGTGCGCTACTTCCTGAATCCGATACTTGCAACGTTGGGCTTCGGCACGGGCGTTCAGGTCTCCTGGTTTGGCATGACCGCCAGCGCCGGCAGTTGGTTCACCACTTGGGGTCTGATTCTGGCTGCCGTTTCTCTGATCTTTGGCCTCATTGTTTATGCCATGGCCGGCTTTGGACATCAGGTGACTGTGACCAGCGGCGCTGCACTGGTCGGAGCAGGCGGCAGCGGCGTGTTTACCGGTGGCGAGCCTCTGGCCGGTGATGGACGTCTTGGCGCTCACGACTTTTCTGAGCTGTTCTCTCACAACTGGGCCGGGTTCTTCCACTGGGCGAACGTGGATCAGTATTACCTCGCCGCGTGGGAAAGGCTGCGGGACATCTCGTCTGCGATCGGACGCGTTCTTTCGCTGTTCATGAAGCAGACAGCGCTCTGGACGGTGGTCTTCGCTGCCGCTGTTTTCGGCGGTGTTCGATACCTGTCGCCGGTAGTTACTCCGACGGAAGCAAGCGGTACGGAACACATCTCGCACCTGCTAATCGGGGCCTGCGCTGTCTCAGGTGTTGCGTTGCTGCTGGCAACGTCCGCAATCAAAACGTGGCGGCGCTTCTCCGCACTGATGGCGCTCTCGGTCGTTGCGAGTGTCACGGGCTTGCTGACGCCCAATGCGCCGGCACGTACTGGGCTGCTTGAATTAGGCGCGCTATTCGCGGTCCTGCTCGTGTGGCAGGCAGCATCCGGCACGTCCGCTAAGTTCACCTACTTGGCGGTCGTGGTGATTTCCGCCCTAACGCTCGTGGGCAGCGACATTGCAGTCGCAAAAGGCGACGCCAACACAGCCCGCGCGCTGTTGATCACCAGCGCCTTCGTGAAGCTCGCCGCTGTTCCGCTCTTCATCTGGGTGTTGAAGCTTGCCGACGAACTGCCCGCACCGGTGTTGGGTCTCATCATCGCCGTAGTAGATATCGCGGCGTTCACAGAGCTGACGGCGCAGGTGCGACTGATGCCGTGGCTGGCAACACCGGCCAACTTCTGGATCGGCATTGCCGCTGCGTCCGCATTGGTCAGCGGACTACTGATGCTTTCGCAGCGCGGTCTGAAGCGCATCCTTGTGCTCTCGACCGTTGAGGACATCGGGTTCCTGTTGCTCGGTCTGACATCGGTGCGGGCGCTGGGATTCAACGGAGCCTTGCTCGGTGCTGTCGCCCACTCGCTCGCCAAGGCGTTGCTTTTCATCTGCCTGAGTTCGCCGGAAGGCGATGGCGGGCTCAACGAGGACAGCACAGGTCTCACCTCGCGGTATCCCGTTAGTGGCTTTGGCTTCGTGTTCGGAATGCTGACTGTTCTCGGTGTTCCGCCGACAATTGGCTACCTCGGGCGCTGGAGATTGTACGAGGTTGCCGCGACGACCAGTCCGTGGACCCTGGCCACGTTTGCCATTGGCTCCGCGTTGGCATTGATTGCCTACGTGCTCGCGCTAACGCGCTTCTGGTGGGGCCCCCCGCAGAAGGATGCGCCAACCGCGCATGAACCTTTGGCCTTGAAATTGACAATCGCCGTGCTGGTAATCCTGATTGTCGCTTGCGGCTTCTGGCCAAGCCTGCTACAGAGCTCTCTTGGGGGTATGTAATGAGTCTTTGGAAGAAACTTCTGTGCCTGGGCCGCAGAAAGAGCCCATGGCTGTTCCACATGAACTCCGGCAGTTGCAACGGCTGCGATATCGAGTTGATTGCCGCGCTAACCCCACGTTACGACGCCGAACAATTGGGTGTGAAGCTCGAGCCCAGCCCTCGGCACGCCGACATCATCTGCGTCTCCGGACCAGTCACGCATACCGCGGTGGGAGCGCTGAAGACTGTGTATGGACAGGTGCCTAATCCAAAAGCTGTGGTGGCAATCGGCTCCTGCCCGGCTTCCACCAATGTCTTCATCGATTCGCGTGTTCTTGCCGGACCTCTCGACAAGCACATTCCCGTGGACGTTTACGTTCCTGGCTGTCCGCCGCGCCCCGACGCGATTCTGCAAGGCGTGGCGAAGGCCGCTCAGATCCTGGCCGAGCACGCAGAGGCGAAGAACCTTGCAGGAGTGAACGTGACCCATGCGCAGCAAGCTAGCGGTACAGCGGAGGTGAAGGCGTAATGAACCTGAGCACGATTCTCTCCCGATTCCTTGTCTTCCCCGGCCTTCTGTTTGCAGTGCCGGCAGCGTGGTTCTACTTGTGGGTGGAACGTAAGGCCATGGCCAGGATGCAGCAACGCATCGGCCCTCCGTTCATGCAGCCGTTCTTTGATTTTCTGAAATTGATGGGCAAGGAAGTACCGGCGCGGCCTGGCTTCAGTGGCTTTCTGATGAGGACTTGGCCCATCTTTTCGGTAGCCGCTGCTGCAGGCGCGTGTGGCCTTCTGCCGGTGATCCAGTCAGGCGCAGGCTTCAATGGCGACCTGATCCTCTTGCTCTCGCTGCTGGAAGTGCCGTCGATGTTCCTGATCGCAGCAGGTTTCTCGTCGCGCTCGCTCTGGGGCCAGATCGGTTCCGTGCGCGAAGCGACGATGAACGTCGCTTACAACATCGTGTTCCTGATGGCCGTGATCGGCATCGCGGTTTCGCAGCAGACGTTCAGCCTGCAGGCGCTCGCGCAATCGCATGGCAGCATGCTTCGCTGGGTTGCCGTGCTTGCGATTCTGGTCTGTCTTCCCGCCAAGTTGCATATGAATCCGTTCTCGCTCACCAACGCGGAACAGGAGATCTATGCAGGACCCACCACTGAGTACGTTGGCGCCGAGTTGGCGATGTTCGAGCTCGCACACGGCCTGGAGTGGGTTGCAGCCACCGGGCTTGTTGCGGTGTTGATGGCGCCGATGATCGCGAACCCGTTTGCGGCCGCGGCCGTCTTTGTCGCGTTCTCCCTGCTTGTTGTTCTGGTGCTAACAGGCATTGCTGCCGGCACTGCGCGACTCGCAATTGATTCGTCGGTCCGCTTCTACGGACAGTGCGCAGTGATCCTGATTGTTATCGGAGTTTCCTCTGCTTTGCTGATGAGGATCAAGCTATGAACATTGTGGGCCTATTGTTGAACAACTTCTCGAACAGGCCGGTCACGTTCCGGTTCCCGCAGCGTCCTCCGGTTGCTCCTGGGTACCGCGGTCTGGTTATCCACGAGGCAGAGAAATGCACCGGATGCGGCATGTGCGCGTTTCGCTGCACCTCGCGCGCAATCGACTTCCGCAACACGCGCACTCATTTCACCTGGAGTTATGACCCCTCGCAGTGCACATTCTGCGGGCGCTGCGTCGATGGGTGCGCGGATCACGCCTTGACGCAAGCAGCGGAGTGTCCCGCGCCGTACTTCAATCCCGGCGAGCTGAAGATCTCGGCGACGCTGCCGCGTAGAGAAAAGAAGCTCCCGGCAGGAGATGCAGAATGAGCGCAATTGAGACTATCCCTGCAGAACTGG
>Ga0335071_10003197_pt1 | contig 17366 bp, 14 predicted proteins | sample Lox_Sample_15_FD_206724 | JGI IMG/M metagenome (GOLD analysis project Ga0335071, IMG submission 206724) | Soil microbial communities from Loxahatchee National Wildlife Refuge, Florida, United States - Lox_Sample_1.5 | ecosystem: Environmental > Terrestrial > Soil > Wetlands | place: USA... | reverse complement strand
TGCTCGCCAGCGAGAACGAGAAATAGAAAAAGGCGCGCTGTCCATCCTGGGAAACAGCGCGCCTGAGCACCGAGTTTGGGTACGTGGCTTAGTTGCCTGCGATCCCCTTATTGACCAACACCTTCACTTCTACGCGACGGTTCTCAGCCCGTCCGGATTTGGTTTCGTTGGATGCAGCTGCGCCGTACTCGCCCATGGCGCCCGGCGCCACAATGTGCCGTACGGGGACGCCGCCCACCTGCATCAAATGAGTGATCACCGTCTTGGCGCGATCCTCGCTCAGCTTAGTGTTCATCGCTGCCTCTCCGGTTGCGTCGGCATATCCGATTACTTCGACGACGTACCCTTTCAGATTGGCCGCTGTCTGTGCGAGATTGTTGAGATCGTACTTCGCTTGTTGTGAGAGTTTGGCACTGCCCACATCAAACTTTACCGTCGCCTGCCCTTTGACATCAAAGTCGGCGAGAGCCATAAAGCGGTTGGTGTGGTCCTCGATGTCCTTTTCACTCTCTTGAATTCTCTGCCGGTTCGACGCAATTTGCTGCTGATTGGACCCGATGGCTTCTGCATTGGCGGCGAGTTGCACATCGTGGCCAGCGAGTTGCTGCTGGTGGGCTGCGAGTGTCTGCACGTTTTTTTCAACTTGTTCGGCTGTCGGATGCAGACCTGACTGGATCATTTCCGACGTCTCCAGATCGTCGCCGTCGACCGTGATCGTCTTTGCTACAACGCGGCCCTGGTCATCTGTCGTTCCGTCTATGTCCACCTTAAGACCTGGGATGAGGACAACGTCGGACATCGATATCCTGTCCAAACCGAACAAACCTTTGTTGTCTTTTGTCCTCGTGTCATCGGTGAGAACAACCGTGGTTTTGCCTTGACCGGATTCAACGATCAAGGTCTCTCCCGTTCGATCAATGATCATTCCCTTAACTTCGGTCTTGTCGGCCCAAGCACATACCCCGGCTAGTAGGACGAAACCCGCAAAGCACACATTTACGATTGTCTTCCGCCGCATATCTCCTCCGGTTTCCTCGGCTCAGCGCCTCAGAGGCGCCGAAATGATGCTATGGGAATATTCAACAAGAATATGCAGCTGCGCTACTGGCGAACTTTACAGGTGCTAGGCATGGGAGAAGGAGCGCAGGGGCGGCGAGAAGGGGCAACGTTGGGGAAGAAAACGGGACCCGAAATCGCCCGAAATCGGGTCCCGTCTTCTGATTGAGTCTGTGCTCTAGAACGAGAACTTCGCGACCAACGCGATGGTGCGTGCGTTGCTGGCGAACACAGCTTTGGGATTGTTGAAGTTTGCATCTCCCGGAGTGACGAAGGCCTTGTAGCCGGTTCCCACCGAGGCGAAGCCGTTGACGTCGTTCACTCCCAGTCCGAACCCGGGATTGCTGCCGGGGATGAACTGGGGATGGTTGATGATGTTGCCGAACTGGGCGCCGAAGCGGAACTTCATACGCTCGGTGATGTCCAGGTTCTTGTAGATACCGAGGTCGATGTTGTTGGTGCCCGGCGTCTGCAGGGTGTTTCGGCCTGTGTTGGGCAATGCGCCCAAGCCGGTGCGGATGAATTGGGCGTTGGGATTATTGGCCACATAGGCGACAACGGATCCCTTATTAGGTCCAGAAAGGGCCGTCAGCGGTGAAACGTCGGTGCCCGTTCCACGAACACCCGCCGGATTCGTGATGACCCGGTCGCCAGCAGGATCTCCATTCAAGTTCGCGTCTTGCTGTGACTGGACTGTAACCCATTCACCCGTTTCGTAGGTGTAGACGGGACTGAACGTCCAATTACCCAGGACATTCTTCCTCATCCAATTACCGCCTTTGAAGTAAGGCAGATCATAGACGATAGCCACAGTGAAACGTTGAGCACGGTCGAGAGCGGAGTTTGCCTTTTCGGCACCGAAGTTAAAGAAGTCCTGTGGACGGCGAGGGGTGATGTCGCTGGTGTGGAAGTCCGCAGTGCTGTTATCAATCGTGTGGCTCCAGGTGTACGCCGTCTGGAAGGTAAGACCATGGCTGAACCTGCGAGTCAGTTCTGATTGCAACCCGTGGTACGAGGACTGGCCGCGCGGGACGAAAACGGTGATGGCGCTGCCGAATCCCGCATTGGCGTAGTTGGCCGGCTCGATGTTCGCTGCCTGTAAAGCGAGCAGGTTATCGAGACTGTTCGGCAGAGCATCGAGCGTGGCCTGGTCTGGCGCCTGTAGGTACGTGGGCAAGGCAGTCGCCGGTGTAACTACCGAGACTAAGTTGCTTATGTCTTGCAGCGGGAGGTGAATTCCGCGCGTACCGACATAGTTGACCTCGGCGGTGTAATTCTTGCCGAACGAGTGTTGGATACCGAAGTTCCAGTTAATGGAGTAAGGATCCTTCTCCTTGGTTGGAATCCAGTTCGCAGTGTTCGCGAGAGCGTCAGCTTTGCTGAGAACGGTAATGCCGTTGCCACCGCCGGGAGGAAGACCGCCGTTTGCCAGGAAGTTCGGGGTGAGTGGAGCTACGTTCGGTGGCTGCAAGCCTGCGGCAACGTTCTCTGTCGAACCGATCTGCGGAGGAACCGCGAGACCGCCGATATTGTCGTAAAGAGTATCGTAGGCCATGCCGAAACCAGCGCGAATAGAGGTATTCCCGCTGTTGCCGGGTGAATACGCCAAACCGATGCGAGGCGCCCAATTGTTCTTGGCGGGGTGAATCGTGCCAAAAACCAGCGGCTGGTTATGCGCCTGGGGAACCAGAATGCTGGGTGTATCGGCGATGGAGTTCAGAGTCTGACGGTTTTCACCAATAGGCGTCGTGGTGTACTCATAGCGGACGCCGGCGTTCAGACTTAAATGCTGGTTCACGCGCCAGGTGTCGTTGAGATAGAAGTAGATGGCCTTGTCGTTGCCATAGTAAGTGCTCGAGCCCGTGCTGCGCTGTCCGAAGTTATCGGGCGCGAAGTCTTCCAGATATACCTGGGTGGCGTTGTATTCATAGTCACCACGGGCACGCTGGGTAAAGCCCTGCGGCGAGATATACCAGCGGTACTCTGCCCCGACTTTGAAGGTGTGTTTGCCTTTGACGATGCTGACGTTGTCGACGATCTGATAAAAGTTCTGGATCGTGAACTGAGGAGCATTGCCGTCGGGACCGATGTTCAGGCCGTTCCCGAGATCAAAGAGCGTGATATTCGGGAAAACATCTAATCCTGGATAGCTGAAGTTTCCCGCCACAATGTTCTCGTCGAAGCGGTTGAAGCCGAGGCGGAATTCATTGGTCAAGTTCGGCGAGAACGTGTGATATTCGCTGGCGTTGACCAGAGCGAAGGTGATCGTGTATGGGGCGAAGAATGTTCCGAGTTGCGCCGCGTTGTCGAGCAGATGCTCTTTGTTGTAGATGAAGCGTCCGCGGATCTGGTCTTTCATCGACATGTTGTAATCAATGCTCTGGACAAAATTCGTCCAGCTCTGCCATGCCGCAGGAACGATGGGAACGTTGCCCACTTCCACGCTGCCAGCGGCGCAGCTACCATTCGCGGCTGCACTGAAAGGATTGGCCCCTAACTTGTTCGCTCCGCTGTTCGTGGTGCCGTTGTAGGTGATGCAACCGGATGGAGTTGTTGCAACAGGGACGTACTTCTGAAAGATCTGGAAGTTCGTGGCATTCATGTTCGGATCGGCGCCCATCGCCGCGAGGCCCGCCGCTGTGGGAGCCTGCACGGCACCGCCACCGACGGAGATGAAGCCGACCGGATTACGCTCGAAATTGGTGAAGAAGAAAAGTTTGTTCTTGAGGATGGGTCCGCCGATGGTGCCGCCGAAACGATTGGCGTCAAAACGAGGATTCGAGTTCAGTCCCTGCTGAACCCAGGTTTGATCGACGGCGTTCAGATTGCGGTTTCGGAAATATTCGTAGGCCGAACCATGGAAACTGTTCGTGCCGCTCTTTACCGTGGTATTGAACTGGCCGCCGGATGAGTGTCCGAACTCGGAGTTGAACTGATTGGAGAGCAGGGTGAAGTTCTCGACGGACTCCGGGGGAACTGTGATCAATGCGCCGGTGACGGTCTTGTTGTTATTGTCGACGCCCTCGACGGTGAAGTTATTGTCGCGCGGACGCTGACCTCCGACGGAGGGACCGACGCCGTCGCCCATAGCGCTGCCGTTGGTGACACCGGGGCTCAACAGGGAGAGATTCAAGACACCAGCACCTGCGCCACCGGCGGAGGTGAGGCCGAGATCCTGCGCATATTGCGGATCGTAGGTGGATTGCAACTGAGCGGTGGTGGTGTCGATGGCCGGCGGAGCGGCCGAGACTTCTACCGTTTCTGTGGCTACCCCAGGCGTCACGATAGAGTTGCGGGTCACGGTTTTGTTCAGTTCCACATTCGTCTGGTCAATGTTGGTGCGGAAGCCGGTGGCTTTCACGGTGATCTTGTAAGTTCCGACGGGAAGATTGTCGAACCGATATTCACCGCTCGAGTTGGTGTGGGTGACCAGCGAAGCATTTGTGCCAACGTTGGTGGCTGTGACTTCTGCATTTGCGACCACTGCACCACTTGCATCAGAGACGGTGCCGACGACGTTTCCGCTAATTGCCTGACCGAAGGCAATGCCGATGCTCATGGTCAGCAAGCTGAACAACACAGTTAACAATCTCAGGGATTTGGACAGCCGCGCGCGTTGCTTCATCTCAATTCACTCCTGACAGTTTCAGACTGTCCCACAGGAAACACTGTCGTCGTGTTTGTCCGGGAGTCTGGCTTGTTAGCTACACGGAATACATGGCACGTGCGTGTCCATAACACGGCCTCTGTAAGACATTTCCTGTAAGTACGCGCGCACAGCACGTCGATGTTTCACTCTCCCGAAATTAGAAAATGAGACTTGATGAGTTATGGATTCCTGTAATCGCGAAAAGAAGACAGTGAGGGGAAAAGGCACGAAAGCAGAACAATTGTATTTGTCTAGTGCTAAGGGTTTAGGCCGATCGCACAGCTGACCTGCAGTTGCGAGCTACTGCTCGTCGCTAGTACGAGACGCTCTGCCGATTACTACGGGCGACGATGGTGTCGCTTTGGGCTAATTTCCCATCCGAAACGACGCGCGAGATGATGCGTTTGTGGGGCAGTGGAGGACGGGTAAGAATGCGTTGCAGCTCTGCTGGCCGACTCCGGGGAGTCACTCCCGCGACGCTTGATCTGGGTGTACGTTATTCGACATTCCAGGTTTTGAATTTGCTGGTGGAGAGTCCTTCTGTGCGGGAACGGGCTCATTCATCTCAGAGTGTCATCCATCCGGAGCTGCACGTTCCGGACGGGCCAAACATGCGCCCAGGCAGTTCCGCACATTTCACCGCAATCATTCCAGTATCTCGAACGAAGACTCCGGGCCCCAACGTTCGAACGGAGGCCGTAGATGAGCTCACCCGATGTAAACCCCACCAGAGAAGCCGCATGGCGGAATCTATGCGAAGAAAGCGGCTGGTCGTGCAAGATGTGCGGAGCGTTGCCCGAAATCGGGCAGCAGTTTGAGAACAACGTCTGCGAGGATTGCCAACTGCTGCTGAATAATTACGACCCAACCGCCACGTAAAGGGCGCCGAGCGGTAGTTCGGCGCTTGCCCGTCGACCTCCCGGTAGCTGCAGATCTGTCCGAAAGCGAATCCATCGGTCCGCCCGACATTTGATCTCATGTCATAAGCCAGCGTTATGCAATGGCTTGAGCCCCGACTTACAGTTGACTCCCTGTGCATTGTGAGTCCGCAGGAAAGCTGCGAAAACTGGGCTGTTCGGGGGGGTGAATGTCGCGCACCCTTCAGTTCGTGAGCGCGTTCATCCGGTTACCGAAGCCACACCAGATTGTCACGCCGAAGAACCCTCGGACCACAAGCATTCAGGAGGAATAGCTCCGCTGAAGTGCTGCCGAATCGCAAGGAGGCTTCTTATGTGGCGCAGCATTCTTGCAGTGATTCTCATGCCAACTCTGCTCTGGGCCCAGAATCCACAGGAAATGGGTGCGGAAGGGAAGAGTCAGACTCCCGATTCGAAAATCGTGGAGCAGAAAGCGCCCGAATCGACGTACCAGGCGTTCACGCAGATGCAGGCGATTCGGCGAGGGACCACGGAAAAAGCGGCCCTTCTGTTCTCGCTGGGGCCTGACGCGGTGATCTCGCCGCGCTATCGCGGGGACAAGGTGATCCCTTTGAAGCTGGAATTCACGAGCTCGGACGGTCTCAGAATCAGCAGCTTTGAATTTCCGCCGGACACAAAAAATCGTTTTGACCTGGAGAATGAACGTATCCCGCTGATCTGGGGAGCGGAAGCGGCGGTGCGTTTCAAGGTGAGCGCGTCGCGCAATGCTACTCTAGGCGATCGCGTGTTGCAAGGAAAGCTGACGTATCAGATCGTGAGAGATAACGTACCTCTGCCTGCTCAGGAGATCGCGGTGCAGTTGCCCCTGACGGTGGTGGATCACGATGCAGCCGCTAACAAGAATCCTGAGTACAAGCAGAGATTCGGCGGGACGCCGATGCTCGTATGGATTCTGGCGCCCGTCTTGATTCCGATAGTGGCGGTAATCATCCTGGGCTGCGCGATCGTACGCATTGATTGCTCGGAATAGATCGAGTGGATGGGCGTGTGCTCCCGAAGGGACGAGGCATCCGCCCGACGCACAATACCGAATCTACGCTGCGTTCTCTGCGTCGTGTTTGTGGTGCCGGATAATGTTTCCGTCGCGCACTACCACACAGTGACAGCCTGCCATTCTGTCTACGACATCGGCAGAAAAGATCGATTCGTTATATTGGCATAGCCCACCGAGTTGGGCAGGCCAGCGGCGGCAGAGTTCCTGTTCGTATTCGCAGAGACGACTGAGAGCAGAGGGCAGATCCAGAGCCCAGGACATTTCTCCCGTGACCCGCAAACCTGTGAAACCCAGTTCTAGCGCGAACCTCACATCCCGGTCCAAGTCTGCGATCATTCGGTCTGGCTCGAAGATTCCGTGGCGGAGATAGGTGTCATGCGTGGTCAGGATACTCAGCGCGCCGCGGGCGCTGACCGCATCGATATCGATTCCTGCTTCCTTGAACTCGGCCCTGATATCAGTGAGGGTATTTTCGTGCGCGATATAGACGCAACGTTCACGATTCTGCAAACCCCGCACCATATACGGAATCACGAACGCGAGCCGTTCGGCGTTGCTTTTGAAGAAAAAGGCCACATGATCACCCAGGCCCAATTTTCCGCTGACGAATGGCGCAACCTGACCAGGCATGACTTCCTCCACTGGGATTGCCGGATGGATGACGGAACTCCGAAGCGTAGGACAGCGGAACCAAGCAGTGTAATCAGGAAAATGCTGTAGGTTCGGACTCACGAACCACCGGTGCGAAGGGGTGACAAATTCACTCCCTGGTGAACAGCACGTGACAGACTTCGCAGCGCATCATGTGAAAGCTCTTGAGTGCCGCAACGTCTTCGATCTGGTAGGCGTCCGAACCGACTGCCGGGGGCGCATTGATCGAAGCACAAGTTTTATGCCCGTTTGGGCACGTGAAAGAACCGTTATCGTCACAGATTTTCGCTTGCCCTTTCTCCAAGATGGCTTTTTGGGCAGCGACTGGGGTTGCGACCATAGCGATTGCGCGGGATAGAAAACGTCGACGGTTCATAGAGCACATCTGGAGTCGGATGAATTGCGGGCGTTTTTCGTCGTTGTCACCCCGACACAGGGCGGTTTCGCCTCGATAAAACGCCAACCTGAGCCCGAGATTGACAGAGGTTTTATTGGAGCAGAACTGTCAAAACATGAAAACGGTTCGGGTGCTGCGGCATGGGATCTGGCGCTCTCCGGCCAAGAGGTGCGTTGTTAGCTTATTCTTCAAACATTGGGACCTGGCGTTGATCTTCAGCGGCGCGGCGGCCTCGTCTGGTTGCGCCTATCACGGCCAAGACTGTCAGCGACTCGAGCGCTGTGCGCGGGACGAAGATGCGCTGCGTGTTGGAGCGCTGGTCTGGGGGATTCACCAGATATCCCTCAGGCATGGTCTGCATCAGGTCGGCGGGCATCAGGCCTTCGAGAACTTCGCTGTCTTTGAAGCGCAGGCGGACCCACAAACCTTCGCTTCGGGGACGGGAGGTGAAGGTCTTGCGGCTGAGCGACTCGGCCTCGCCGAACTCACGGACGAAATACACACCCTTGATCTCGCGCAGGTCGATGGCGATTACCGTGCCGGAGGTGTTCAGGACTTCGACCTTGCCCTCGTGGAGGAACTGGGTCGGCGAGACGTATCCCGAGACGGAGTCGCGGTCCATCTTGCGGACGATGACTTTCTTATGCGTCGAAGGCATGGGAAGAGCAGGTATCAGGCCTCAGGCGTCAGGGACGATCTCGAACACGCTGTCCTACTGCTCGGCTCAGATACTAGCCGTTGGACGTCAGCCCTTGGACATCAGACTCGGATCTTAGACCTCGGAGCCTGCGGTGCGCTCTGCCGTAAAGAAAGCTGTATTTCCTTGAGTCTGACGCCTGAAGCCTGACGCCTGCCTTTCGATTCTCGCACTTTTTGCCCGGAAACTCGCGGAATCCCTCTTGGCAGTAGCCAAAAGATTAACGTTGTGTTATTTTCTTTTGCTTGCCAGAAACATTCCATTCTGTATAAGTATTTGGTAATGAGCCACTTGCATACTCGTGGCTGAGGGCTGGGTTCTGCCATGCGGCTCAGCCTGTGGAAATCTTGTGGAAAGCTCGGCAGATCGAGCCCTCCCCCGGCGCGATTCGCGCATCGAATTGCGTTTGGCTAGGGCCGTACAGCCGCTTGAAAGCGAATGGCTGATTACATTTACACGATGGAACTCCGGCTGACCCCGGATCAGATGAAGGGTGTCGGCCTCGTGCAAGACGTAGCCCGCGCGGCGGGCATGAATCTCTACCTGACGGGCGGGGCCATCCGCGACATCATCAGCGGATTCAACATCCGCGACCTCGATTTCACCGTCCAGGGAAATCCTCTCAAGCTGATCAAGGACTTCGAGAAGGCGGGCGCGAAAATTACCGCCATTGAAGAGGACGTCCGCACGATCTTCCTTGCCCTGCCGGGGAACGCGCGCGCCGAAGTCAGCATGGCGCGCACCGAGAAGTTCGAGAAGACGGGCAAGCCTCCAATCGTGATGCCCTCGACCATCCACGAGGACCTGCGGCGGCGTGACTTCACCGTGAACGCGATGGCGCTGTCGCTGAATGAAGGCTCGCGCGGACTACTGCTGGATCCGTTCAACGGCGTCGCTGATATTGAAGCGAAGCTGATGCGCATTCTGCAGAACTATTCGTTTTTGGAAGATCCTTCGCGGCTGATTCGCGCAACGCGTTTTGCCGCCCGGTTTCACTGGCCGCTCGAAGAACGCACGCAGGCGCGCTATGACGCGGCGAAAGAAGGGAAGTACATCGAGCACATTCTGAAGTCGTCGATCGGGCACGAGATCGCCGCACTGGCGCATGAAGACGATCCGCTAAACGTGGTGAAGATGCTTGAGAAGGAAGGCTGGCTCGAGATTCTGCACGAGAAGTGGACCTCAGCCAAGGTCGACGTAAACGGCATCACCGCGCTGATGAAGACGCGGCAGCAGATGGTAGACCTGGGCTACACGCCCGATGCCGGGCCGGCGGTGATGTATTTCCTGACTGCGCACTTCTCGGACAAAGATGTCAGTGACATTCAGAAGATGATCCCGCGCAAGGATCTGGTCGAGGCTTGGCGCGATATTGAAGACCACGCGAAGGAGCTGGCGAAACGGCTGATGGGGAAAGAAGCCGCAACGCCCTCGCGGACGTGGCAGTTGCTGTCATCGGCGCGGCAGGAGATGGTGCTGTTCCTGGCGGTCACGGCGAAGCAGCAGTCTGTGGAGCAGAAGATCAAGAATTATCTGACAAAGTGGCGGCAGGTGCAGCAGAAGATTCCGCTGCCCGAAATGACCGAGTTGTTGATTACTCCACAGCTGCCGGAGTATCCGAAGATTGCGCATGATGTCTTCATGCTGCTGCTCGACGGCAAGCTGCGGTCACGCACCGAGACATTGAAGTTCCTGAAGCCGTTTGCGCCGCCACCACCGCCGCCGCCGCCCGCGCCTCGACGCGGACGCGCGGCCAAAGCCGCTGCGCAAGCCGCGGGACAGCCGGCAGCGCCTCAGGCTGCCGGAAAGGCCGGGAAGAAGGGGAAAGCAGCCGCTGCCGGTGCCCCGGGTCCCGGTCCGGTAAAGGCAGAAGCGAAGGCTCCGGAAAAACCACAGGCTACGAAACCGGCGGCGCCAAAGCCTGCCGCAGCGAAGCCCGCGGTCGCGAAACCTGCTGCCAAACCGGTGCCTAAACCTGCAAAGCCGGCTCCGAAGCCGGCAAAGAAGCGTATCAGCAAACCGCCCGCCAAAAAAGGAAAGAAAAAAGGGAAGTAGGTCCACTCCCGCGAAGGAGTGTCCATGAGCTCGTCGGCACTCATTGAGAACGTCGAAAAAGACAAAGGCCGTGCCTCGCGCGTAGCCCAGGTGGCGCTCACAATGGTGTGGACGATCGGCTCGCTGTTCCTCGGCGCCGGCCGCTGGGGCTGGACGCGCGGATGGATTTGCGTGTCTGTGTGGATGGTCACGCTGAGTGCAGTGGGCGCGTTCGTGAAGCGCTATAACCCGCAATTGATGAAAGAACGGGCGAAGTGGAACCGCAAGGATACGAAGCCCTATGACAGAGTCTTTCTACGCATCTTTCTGCCACTGACGCTCATCCAGCCGGCTTTGGCCGGGATGGACGCGGTGCGCTTTCGGTGGTCGTCGATGCCGTTTGTCTCTGTCTATATCGGAGCGGTTTTGTATGGCTTGTCCATGGCGCTGGTGGGCTGGGTTCTCTGCACGAATCCTTTTGCGGAGTCGAGCGTGCGCATTCAGCATGATCGCGGTCACACGGTTGTTAGCTCCGGGCCTTACCGGTTCGTTCGCCATCCCATGTACGTGGGATCGTGTTTTATGTATGCAGCGACCGGGCTAATTCTCGGGTCGGTGTGGGCGCTGCTCGATGCCGGCCTGCTCGCAATTCTGCTGGTTGTGCGCACGGCGCTGGAAGATCGAACGCTTCGGCGGGAACTCGCTGGCTATGAGGAGTATGCGTCCCGAACGCGTTGTCGGCTGATTCCGGGCGTCTGGTGAGTGAACTGGCGCTAATGCAACGCTCCCAATATCATTAAATGTGAGCCGATGAAAGCTGCCACCATAAATCGGCCTCTGTTGTTGTTCTCCATCCTCGCCGCGATCACCACATTTTCGCTTGCGGATGTTCTCTGGCGTGCGCACGCGAGGGGATTCGCCACCTCCATCTTCTTGCTCGGCCTGTCGCTGGGGCCGGGGCTGACCTATTACGCCGGCGTTGCGACAGGACGCAAGCAGGCGGCGCGGCGCATCGTGCTGCTCACCGGCGGGCTCAGCATCATGGCATTCGGACTGCTCGGCAGGGTCAATCTGGATCTGGAAGGCTTCTTCATGCTGCTGTTCCTGGGGACAGCGGGGGCAGCGATCGGACACACGCTGGTCACCGTAATCGTCGGTCCACTCTTTTTTGGAAGATTCCTGTGTGGATGGGGCTGCTGGCGCGGCATGCTTCTGGAACAGTTACCCGTTGCGCATGGCGCCGGACGGCGCGGCGGAGTGTGGAATGTAATTCCGTATTTTGGGCTCGCCGTAAGCGTCGGCGCTGCGGCACTTTCAGTGTTCGTGCTGCGACAGTATCCGGGCGGCACGCCGGGGGCGATGCATTCGGGCAGCGTGCGGGCGATCATGGTCGGGTTCGCGGTCTACTATCTAGCGTCCATCGGCATGGCGTTTGCGATGCGCGATCAGCGTGCCTTCTGCAAATATCTATGTCCGAGTGGCGTGATTCTCGGATTCACCAGCCGGACTTCGATTCTGAAGATGACGGCCGACCGCAGCCTGTGCAATGCGTGCAGCGCGTGTTCGAAAATCTGCCCGATGGACATCGACGTCGCTCATTTTGCGGAGCGGGGAGAGCGCGTGCTCTCGGGGCAGTGCATCCTGTGCCAACGCTGCGCGCACGCTTGCCCGACCGATGCGCTGCGGCTGACGGCCGGATTCGATAGAGCTGGAGAGAGGGCGTTCATGTTGCGGAGACACATCTCGTAGCTGCAGGGTCGGCGTCACTGCAGGATTGGGATAAGGGGCGATCAGGTGTACACTGCCTGTCACCAACGAGGAGGTCGTGATGGCAGCCCCAGCCGGTATTCCGTTTACCAACGCCCAACGCCAACAAATCTTGCACTGTAATTGGCAAGATTGGGTGCTTGCCACATGGAGGGATGACTTTCGCGGCGGCCCGCCTCACTACCTGTGTGAAGAGTGCCGTTTTGTGCATTGGGATGCCGGGCAGTACTTCGACATTGATCACGTGCAGCCATTCGTGCGGGGAGGCGCTAATCTCGCGATGAATGCTCGTGTTCTGTGCCGCGGATGTAATCGTGCGCGACAACAGCGTCAATTCGTAATTCCCGGCAGCGGCTACGCGTATACCAGGCACAATATTGATTGCAATCCCGATCACCGGTACCACGGTGCTCCCACGGTAACCAGACGCGAGATTGCGGAGCATCCTGAGCCTTTCAATCCGAGGCGCAGGCGCAGATAATACCCGCCGGATTTTGCGATTACGTGACGACCTGTGAATGTCGCCTGGGCTCACTCTGTTGCATGAAGAGCCATCGGGGAAAGCCTATAAGAACCATAGAAAATCCTCGGAAACTGCTGACCAACGTGCTGCTAGGAAGTTTCATCTGATGCGCAGCCGAGAACCGCTTCAGATTCGCCCGTCGCCGTCTCTCGCCGTCCTTCTATGCGCATTGGGCTCCTGCTCCTTCTTGCACTGGTCGGTGTATCAGCGTCCATCCTGAGTTCCTGTGGAGGGTCGAACGGTCAGACTCCACCCAAGCCCATTTCCACTGACTTTCAACTGACGGTCAGTTTTAGCGGCAGCGGGAGTGGCGACGTGGCAAGCACACCGGCAGGCATCTCCTGCAAGACAGGAAACAGCACCGGATGTTCTGTATCGCTGGCCTCTGGAACCGCGGTGAAGTTGATCGTGACGCCGGATCAATCAGCGGTCTTCGGCGGCTGGCAAGGCGGAGGGTGCACTGGCACGGCCTCGTCATGCACCTTCACTCTTACGGCGAACACGAATGTCGTCGTGAGCATGAACCAAGGATCGACGCAGCCGCCGACCAGCGTCCAATTGACTGTCGCTTTCGCTGGAAATGGCACGGGAGCGGTAGTGAGTACGCCAGAGGGCATCTCATGCCATACAGGCAGCAACAGCGGTTGTTCTGCATCTTTCCCTTCGGGGACGTCGATCAAGCTCGTCGCGACTCCGGATTCGTCCACCCTTGTGGGCGGATGGCAAGGCTCGGGATGCAGCGGAAGCAACCCCACATGTACTTTCGCGCTGACTGCCAACAGTAATGTTGTATTGACTTTGAACCAGGCACCCGCGCCGCCACCCGCCAACGCGCAAATTACCGTGATCGAGTCGGGCGGAGGCCAGGGTACGGTGGTGAGCAGTCCTGCGGGCATCAATTGTCCCGGAACCTGTTCGGCATCTTTCGCCGCAAGCACACAAGTGACGTTGACGGCGACCTCAGCCAATGGCTCCACTTTCGGCGGTTACAGCGGGGCTTGCACGAACATTGGCGGAGAAGCCAAAGATGCCAGAAAAAACGCGAAGGGAAAGGCGGCAATTTCGCCCACCTGTACGTTTGTCGCGAATGGAAACGAGAGTGTGACCGCGCTCTTCACAACGACCCAGGGGCCACCGCCGCCTCCACCTACATCGTCGTTGTCTGTAAGTCTTACGGGCAAGGGAAGCGTCACGAGCAGCCCTGCCGGAATCAACTGTCCGACCACCTGCGATGCCAGCTTCCCACAGGGAACCGTGGTTACGCTGACCGAAACGGATAGCGTGACAGCCTGGCATTTTTATCAATGGACGGGCGCGTGTACGGGCACGTCGCCCACGTGCCAGGTGACCATCGCGAGTACGGACCAAGCGGTGAGTGCAGTGTTCAACACGCGCGACCTGTTGTACCGCGGCGGACCTATTATGCCGACTACCACAACCAAGGCCATTTTCTGGGGCGTGAAGTGGGGAGATTCCTCGTTCGTTGCCGACAAGATCGACGGGATCGACTCGTGGTACGAGGGCGTGGGCGGCAGCAACTACGCCGGCTCTATTGATGAATACACAGACTCATTGGGCCAAGAGGTGAGTGCAACCTCAACGTACACCGGGCACGTAGTCGACACAACCACCGCAAGTGATTCGGGCGCACTCGAGGAAGCGTGCAAAGTTGTGCCCAACCCGAGTGCGGATGAGTACGTTGCCGTGTATCTCGATCAGCCTCGTCCCGGAGATTGGTGCGCCTATCACACGTATACTTCGTGCGGCGGTACCACCAACTCGTCCCACATAGCCGTGGCGGTTTTCTACAATCTGGATAACGACGCGGGCTGTAGTCCCAACGACACTGAGACGGGACATTCTCAAGGACTCGCTGCGATTGCCAACATGAGTGGGCACGAGTTTTCCGAGGCTCGGTCGGATCCGCAACTCACGTCGTGGTTAGACTCGAACGGGGAGGAAACCAGCGATCTGTGCGACTTTTGGTTCGCTGATCCGTATGTGACGTTTTCGAACGGAACGAAATGGAAGATACAAGCGAACTGGTCGAACTACGCTAACGACAACGGACTCGGGCAGGTAAACGGCGGCTGCGTAGATTTCAACATAACGGGCAAATGATGCTTGCCGGGAGGAAAGTTGTCGGCGGGCCACAGGTTTCACGTAAGTATAAGTAGGAGCAGCAGTTATAACTTGCGGATGACGAGTGATCATAGTCACAGCGGAAAAGGCGGCGATGGAGTGTAATTCTCTCCAGCAGGTTCTTGTTTCAGACCAAAGCGAGGAAATGTGAAAGCCAGCCCAGAGACCTCCCCGATTGCGGAAGTGTGCGCGCAGATCAAGAAATCCGGATACGCGGCGTGTCAGAGGATTCGAATCTATGGTGAAGAATTCGAACTGCTGTCCGATCCATTTCCCAACGAACTTGGTGTGGCGGTAGAGGCGCGCTCGCAGCGGACGTCGCAAGTTCGCCATCTGCAATTGCCGGCGACGCTGCTGCGTCGGGTGGGACCGGCCCCTGCGCGCGCCGCTTAGCCTCGGTGTGATTCTCATCACGTGTCCGGGTGATTCAGGGCACCGTCTTTTTCAAACCCTCCGCACACACTGAATTGCAGCGAGACCGCGCGCCGGTGCGGATTCTCGACGCGCTGGGGGTGCCGTATGACGATTTCCATGCTCACCATCGTCCTTGCCGTTCTTTTTCTGGCAGTGGGGCTCTTTGTGCTTCGAGCGGTCCCCGGCGTGCGCGCTTTTTTTAAATTCCGCGGAGACCGGCTGGTGACCTGCCCGGAGAATCACGAACCGGAGGCGGTGAAGGTTGCCGCGGGGGAAGCCGCATTGGGCGCGTTTTTTAACGAACCGACGTTGCGCCTGAATCAATGCTCACGCTGGCCTGAGCGCGAGAACTGTGGGCAGGATTGCCTGCAGCAGATAGAGGGCGACCCTGAAAAATGCCTGGTCTGGAATATCGTATCGAAGTGGTACGAAGGCAAGAACTGCGTCTTCTGCCACAAACCGATCGGGACCCTGCATCATCTGGATCATGCTCCGGCACTGCTGGGCCCGGACTTTCGGACGACGGAATGGAAGTTGCTGAAGCCAGAGCAGCTTCCCAAGATTTTCTCGACACATCAACCGGTCTGCTGGAATTGTCACGTAGCTGAAAGCTTTCGCCGGCTGCATCCGAATCTCGTGACCGATCGCGCGCCGGAACCCAAGCGTACGATGTGAAGCCAGGGATTAGCGGCTAGCGAATAGCGACTAGTAAGACGAAGCGCCACGGAATTCGAGATAACAGGCAAACTCAGATGGGAGGGAAAACAGCGACGTGGTTTTCCTCTACTCCCTTTTTTATTTCGTCGGAGAATTGCCAACCGCGACCGCCGATTCGCTTCTCTTCTTAAATAGCTTGCTGTGAATATCGGGCCAGAATTCATCGAAAAGGCCGCCGATGATTCCGTATCCGAGTGCGATGGAGGCTCGGCTCAGTGTGAGTGTCGCGCCGCGATCGTTCTCGTAGACCGGAATGGCTGGGGATGTCGGGGTGGCGGGAATGGTGCGGATCAGAGTGTTGCCCGGATAGTAGATGTTCGAGATGGCTCCCGACGTAAACGATCCGAGCACGTTCGAGAAATTGAACGAGCGGCCGCCCTTGTCGGTGTGACAGACGAATTCCTGCTTGATTCCGTACGTAAACCGGTGGCCGAAACTGCCTTCCCCCAACCGGAAATAGCGTGGATCTTCCTTCAGTAAGACAGGGTAAAAGTAGTTACTCCAGAAGCCGGACGAGACTGAATCGGCGAATGCGGCTCCGAAGCGTTTTCCGTATCCGGAGGCGCCCTGGCCGTAGGCGGGGAATTCGTTTTGCGCCTGGCTGAGTCCTGCCTGCAGCCCAACCACTCCGATCGTGACTGGATCGAATGCCGACTTTGCAAACAGGTGAAACTTTTCACCCGAAGTAAGAGCGGGAGCATCCTGGCGGCTGGTAACTCCGAACTGGGGCAGCACGCCCAGCACGCGTTGCGATTGCTCTTGGTGCTCGATTTCCAGCTCCTGTTGCGTCTTGCCATTCACAGATGTAGGGGCTTCGGGCCGCGGAGTGGGAGGAGGTGCGCTCTCGTGTTGCGCTGGTTGCGAACTCTGCTGACTCTGCGGAGCGGCCGGAGTACTTTGCTGGGCCTGGGAGTGTAGTTGCGGAGCGACGGCAAGCGCAATGACTGCTGTCAGCCTCAGTGCGAACTTGATGTGCAAGCATCCCCTCGAGCGGTGTAGGTTGGCGCAAAGAACAGTTACTTGGATTCTACTGGATATCTTTCGATGCGACAGTGTTGAGGCGGATTCTTTACAAGGATTTACAGACGAACTCCTGGAGCTTCACGCGCCATTTCTGAATGCGCCCGCAGGGGATGTTAAGCGAACGTAAGGCCGTGAGCACGGGCATGGGCGTGTCGCATCAAGTGGGGCTCGTGGATTAGCGCAGCCATTTTGTTGCCCGTCAGTTCCTCGTATACCTTCGCCACCTGGGACGGGAAGCCATCATCGGAGCCTGACCCTGCGTTGCTGACAAAGCGCGCGATCTGCGCATTCGACTTCAGCGTCGCGCGAATCGTTTCAACCTTAGCCTTTGCCTGATCGGGCGGAATCTTCGTCATGAGGGCGC
>Ga0335071_10003196_pt1 | contig 17369 bp, 14 predicted proteins | sample Lox_Sample_15_FD_206724 | JGI IMG/M metagenome (GOLD analysis project Ga0335071, IMG submission 206724) | Soil microbial communities from Loxahatchee National Wildlife Refuge, Florida, United States - Lox_Sample_1.5 | ecosystem: Environmental > Terrestrial > Soil > Wetlands | place: USA... | reverse complement strand
AGGCGGACACGGCGCGCAGCGCCCGCGCGAGCCGCTCGACCTGCGGCTCCGGCAGGCCGGCGATGTTGATGCGACTGTCGGCCGCGATGTAGACGTGGTGCTCGGCGGCGAGCGCGCGCACCGCCTCCGGCGCGAGCCCGAGCAGCGAGAACATGCCGCGCTGGCCGCCGACATAGTCGAAGCGCGGCGCGCCGAAGCACTCGCGCAGCGCCGCCGCGAGCCGCAGCCGCTGCGCGGCCACCCGCAGCCGCATCGCCTCGAGCTCGGCGGCCCACTGCGCGCGCAGCGCGGCGTCGGCGGCGATCGTCGCGACGATCGCGGCGCCGTGGTCCGGCGGGAACGACCAGGTCCGCCGCGCCAGCAGCTGCAGGTGGCTCATGCAGATCTCGGCCTCGCGCTGGGTCGCGGCGATGGCGATCACGGCGCCGGTGCGCTCGCGATAGAGCCCGAAGTTCTTGGCGCACGAGGCGGCGACCAGCACCTCCGGCAGGCGCTCCGCGAGCAGCCGCACCGGGGCCGCGTCGGCCTCGAGCCCCTCGCCGAGGCCCTGGTAGGCGAGGTCCACGAGCGGCAGCAGGCCGCGCCGGCCGAGCAGCTCCGTGACCGCGAGCCACTGCTCGCGCGTCAGGTCGGCGCCGGTCGGGTTGTGGCAGGAGCCGTGCAGCACGACGACGCTGCCGGCGGCGAGGCGCTCGAGCGCGGCGAGCATGGCGTCGAAGTCGACCGTGCCGCTCGGCGCGTCGTAGTACGGATAGGTGTCGACGGCGAGTCCGGCACCGCCGATCAGCGGCACGTGGTTCGGCCAGGTGGGATCGCTGACCACCACCCGCGCACCGTGCCCGGCGCGCAGCACGAGGTCGGCGGCGAGCCTGAGCGCGCCGCAGCCGCCCGGCGTCTGCAGCGTCTGCACGCGCCCGGCGGCGCGCGCCGGGTGTGCGGCGCCCAGCACCAGCTCCTCGACGAACGCCGCGAACGGCCGGTTGCCGCCGAAGCCGACGTAGGCCTTGGTGGTCTGCCGCGCCAGCATGGCCGCCTCGGCCGCGCGCACCGCCGCCATCACCGGCGTCGCGCCGGCCTCGTTGCGGTAGACGCCGACGCCGAGGTCGAGCTTGTCGGGCGCGCGGTCGGCGGCGAACGCCGCCATGGTCGCCATCAGACCCTCGGGCGCCTGTGCCGGGAGCGCTTGGAACACGTCAGATCACCCCGCGTCGCATCTGGTCGAGCTCGATGGACTCGAACAGGGCGCGGAAGTTGCCTTCGCCGAAGCCCTCGTTGCCCTTGCGCTCGATGATCTCGAAGAATATCGGACCGATGACGTTCTTGGTGAAGATCTGCAGCAGCACGCCGCTGTCGCGGCTGCCGTCGATCAGGATCCGCCGCCGCCTGAGCTCGGCGAGGTCCTCGGCATGGCCGGTGACCCGGGCGTCGACGCCCTCGTAGTAGCTGTCGGGCGTGTCCTGGAACTCGACGCCGCGCGCGCGCAGCACGTCGACCGTCTGCTGGATGCCGCGGGTCAGCAGCGCGATGTGCTGGATGCCCTCGCCGCGGTACTCCGACAGGTACTCCTCGATCTGGCTCTTGTCGTCCTGGCTCTCGTTGATCGGGATGCGGATCTTGCCGCACGGCGAGGTCATGGCCTTGGAGAACAGGCCGGTCTTCTTGCCCTCGATGTCGAAGTAGCGGATCTCGCGGAAGCCGAACAGCCGCTCGTAGAAGCCGGCCCACAGCGCCATGTTGCCGCGGCGCACGTTGTGCGTCAGGTGGTCGATGACCTCGAGGCCGGTGCCGGTCGAGTGCGGGCCGCCCGGCAGCGGCACGAAGTCGACGTCGTAGATGGTGTGCTCGCCGTAGCGGTCGACGAGGTAGACGAGGCTGCCGCCGATGCCCTCGATGCACGGGATGTTGAGCTCCATCGGCCCGGCGCTGACCGGGCCCGGCCGCGCGCCGAGGTCGAGCGCCCGCCGGTAGGCGAAGGCCGCGTCGCGCACCCGGAAGGCCATCGCGCAGGCGGACGGGCCGTGGGCGCGCGCGAACTGCTGGCCGAAGCCCGCGGGCTCGGCGTTGATGATGAAGTTGATGTCGCCCTGGCGGTGCAGCGTGACGTTCTTGGAGCGGTGGCGGGCGACGGCCGGGAAGCCCATCCGGTCGAACAGCCGGCGCAGCAGCTCGGGGTCGGGCGCCGTGTACTCGACGAACTCGAAGCCGTCGGTGCCCATCGGGTTGTCGGTGGTCATCAGCAGCCCTCCGTATGGCAGCGATGATAGCCGGCCTTGGCGCCGCCGGCCGCCGGCTTCAGGTTGGCGCGGCCGGCGTGCGGCGCCGCAGCGCACCGAGCGCGAGCAGCAGCGCGCAGGCGGCGAGCACCGGCCAGTTGCGCAGCCGCGCGTACGGCGTCAGGCCCGCGCGCGGCACGACGCTGCCGGTCAGCACCTCGGGCTGGAACTGGCGGCTCCGGGCGGCGACCTCGCCATGCGGGCCGATCAGCGCCGAGACGCCGTTGTTGGTCGCCCGGATCAGCCAGCGCCCGGCCTCGAGCGCGCGCATGCGCGCGATCTGCAGGTGCTGGTGCGGCGCGGTCGAGTCGCCGAACCAGGCGTCGTTGCTGACGTTGACGAGCAGCGAGGCCTGCCCGAGCACCGCCAGCTGCTCGACGGCGTAGGCGTCCTCGTAGCAGATGGTCGCGCCGAGCTTCTGACCGGCCGCGTCCAGCGGCCCCTGGTCGGCGGCGCCGGCCATGAAGTCGACGTAGGCGAGGCTCCTGAGGCGCATCCAGGCGCGGATGAAGGGCGGCACCGGGAAGAACTCGCCGAACGGCACCAGCCGGCGCTTGTAGTACCACTCCTCCTCGTCGCCGAGCGCGACCAGGCCGTTGCGGTACTGCTGGTGCTGGAAGTCGTAGCGCACGAGCCCGAGCACGAGGTCGGAGCCGCGCGCGCGCGCGTCGCGGTAGACCTCGGCGAGCACCGGCACGGCCTCGTGGTACAGCATCGGCAGCGCCGACTCCGGCCAGACCACGAGCCGGGCGCCGAGCGCCTGCTGCGTCAGGCCGCGGTACACCTCGAGCGTGTGCTGGCGGTTGTCCTCGAGCCACTTGAGGTCCTGCGGGATCGCCCCCTGGACGATCGCGACCGTGAGCGGCGCGCCGCTCGGCCGCGTCCAGTCGAGGCGCGCGAGCCCGAAGCCGCCGGCCCAGATGAGCGCGACCAGCGCGAGCGACAGCGCGCGCGCGGCGCGCCCGGCGTCGAGCGCCTGCGCCAGCGCCCCCGCCGTCAGCGCCGCGGCGAGGCTGACGCCGTAGATGCCGACCAGCGGCGCGTAGCCGGCGAGCGGCGTGTCGAGCAGGCTGTAGCCGACCGCGAGCCAGGGGAAGCCCGACAGGAACCAGCCCCGGAACCACTCCATCAGCACCCACGCCCCCGGCAGCAGCGCGAGCTCGCGCCACGGGCCGCGCGCCGGCGCCGCGCGCGCCACCGCCCAGCCGAGCAGCGCCGCGTACGCGCCCATGATCGCCACGAGCCCGAGCATCAGCAGGATCGCGAGCGCGAGCGGCGCCTTGCCGAAGACATGGATGCTGGTGTAGAGCCAGTAGGTGCCGGCGAGGAACAGGCCGGCGCCGAAGCCGAAGCCGATCGCCGCGGCGCGGCGCGGCGGCGCGCCGCGCCACAGCAGCCAGAGGAGCGCCAGGCAGCCCGGGCCGAGCGGCCACAGCGCGAACGGCGCGAACGCGAGCGACTGCAGCGCGCCGAGCGCCAGCGCCGCCCACGGCGCATGGCGCGCGAGCAGACCGGCGCGCTGCGCGGCGGCCGCGGGCGGCGCCATCAGCTGCCCGAGTCCTCGGCCCGCCGCACGTCGTGCGGCGCGAGCACCTTCAGGAGGTCGATCCGCCGCCGGTCGGCGCGCTGCACGCGGAACTCGTAGTCCTCGAGCCGCACCGAGTCGCCGCGCCGCGGCACGCGGCCGAAGCCGTGTGCGACCAGGCCGCCGATGGTGTCGAACTCCGCGTCGCTGAAGTGCGCGCCGAAGTAGTCGTTGAATTCGGCGATCCGGGTCAGCGCGCGGACCGTGAACTGCCGCTCGCCGTCGCGGCGGATCGACTGGTCGTCGTCGACGTCGTACTCGTCGGCGATGTCGCCGACGATCTGCTCGATGACGTCCTCGATGGTCACCAGCCCGGCGACGCCGCCGTACTCGTCGACCACGATCGCCATGTGATGGCGGTTCTTGCGGAACTCCTTCAGCAGCACGTTCAGGCGCTTGCTCTCCGGCACGACCACCGCCGGGCGGATCACCTCGCGGATGTCGAAGTCGCCGGCGGAGTTCTCGGCGTAGTAGCGCAGCAGGTCCTTGGCCAGCAGGATGCCGATGACCTGGTCGCGGTCCTCGCCGATCACCGGGAAGCGCGAGTGTCCCGACTCGACCACCACCGGCAGCAGCTCGGCGATGCCGGCGTCGCGGGCGACCACCGTCATCTGCGAGCGCGGCACCATGATGTCGCGCACCTGCAGGTCGCCGACCGCGATCACCCCCTCGACCATCTCGAGCGCATCGGCGTCGAGCAGGCCGCGCTCGGTGGCCTCGCGCAGGTCCTCGAGCAGCGCCTCGCGGTTCTGCGGCTCGCCGGACATCTGCTGCTGCAGGCGCTTCAGCCAGCCGCGCCGCAGCCGGTTGATGGCGGTGTCAGACATCGGCGCCCGGCCGGTACGGGTCCTGGAAGCCGAGCCGGGCGAGCAGCGCCTTCTCGCGCCGCTCCATGCGGCGCGCGTCGGCGTCGCCGGCATGGTCGTAGCCCTGCAGGTGCAGCACGCCGTGCACCACCATGTGCGCCCAGTGCGCGGCCAGGCTCTTGCGCTGCTCGCGCGCCTCGCGCGCGACGACCCGCGCGCAGATCGCGAGATCGCCGAGCGGCGCAGGCCCGCCGGCGGCGGGCGCCGGCGCGGCCGCGCCGGCCGGGAAGCTGAGCACGTTGGTCGGGCGGCGCTTGCCGCGGTACGCCTGGTTCAGGCGCCGGCTCTCGGCCGGGGTCACGACCCGGATCGCGAGCCCGGCGCGCGCCGCGCGGCGCCCGCCGGCGGCGCGGGCCCACTCGGCCAGGCGCCGCGCCGACGGCGCCCACGGGTGGCGCGTGCCGTAGCTGACCTCGACCGCGAGGCTCACGGGCCGTCCCCGGCCCGCTCGTAGGCCTGCACGATCCGCTGCACGAGCGGGTGGCGCACGACGTCCTGCGAGCTGAAGAACGTGAACGCGACGCCGCTGACGCCCTCGAGCACCGTGACCACGTGCCGCAGCCCCGAGACGCGGCTCGACGGCAGGTCGGTCTGGGTCACGTCGCCGGTGACGACGGCCCGCGAGCCGAAGCCGATCCGCGTCAGGAACATCTTCATCTGCTCGATCGTGGTGTTCTGCGCCTCGTCGAGGATGATGAATGCGTCGTTCAGCGTCCGGCCGCGCATGAAGGCGAGCGGAGCGATCTCGATGACGTTGCGCTCGATCAGGCGCATCACGCGGTCGAAGCCGAGCATCTCGTAGAGCGCGTCGTACATCGGCCGCAGGTACGGGTCCACCTTCTGGGTCAGGTCGCCCGGCAGGAAGCCGAGCCGCTCGCCGGCCTCGACCGCGGGCCGCACCAGCACGATGCGCCGCACGCGGTCCGCCTGCAGCGCCTCGACGGCGCAGGCCACCGCGAGGTAGGTCTTGCCGGTGCCCGCCGGCCCCACGCCGAAGGTGAGGTCCGCCTCGCGGATCTGCGCGAGGTACTGCACCTGGTTGGCGCCGCGGCCACGGATCAGGCCGCGGTGCGTGTGCACGTGCACCTCGTCGGCGGCCACCGGGCCGGGCGGGCCGGCGAGCGGCGGCGCGCCCGCCGTCATGCCGGCCTCCTGGATCGCGAGGTGCACGTCGCGCGCGGCGATGCCCTGCGCGGCGCGGGCGTACAGCTGCTCGATCACCTGCGCGGCGTCCTCGGCGCGCGCGCCGCTGAGGCGGAAGCGGTTGCCGCGCCGGTTGACGCTGACGCCGAGGCGCGACTCCACCTGGCGCAGGTGCTCGTCGAGCGGCCCGCACAGCGCCGCCAGCCGCTCGTTGTCCGCCGGATCGAGCACCAGGTCGCGGACCGGGCCGGGAGTACTCAAGCGGCGCGACCGGCGCTGGGCCGCGTCTCGGGCCCGGCCTCCGCCAGCCGGCCGCGCAGCGAGTTCGGCATCGCCTCGGTGATCGTGAGCTCGGCGAAGCCGCCGATCAGCGCCGCCGGCCCGTCGAAGTTGACCCAGCGGTTGCACTCGGTGCGGCCGGCGAGCTGGCGGCCGTCGCGGCGCGACGGCCGCTCGACCAGCACGCGCTGCAGGCTGCCGACCAGCGCGCGGCTGCGCTCGGCGGCGAGCGCGTTCAGGCGCTGCTGCAGGACCTCGAGGCGGCGCTCCTTCACGTCGTCGGCGACCTCGTCCGGCAGGCCCGCGGCGGGCGTGCCGGGACGGCGGCTGTAGATGAAGCTGAAGGACTGGTCGAAGCCGACGGCGGCGATCAGGTCGAGCGTCGCCTCGAAGTCGCGGTCCGTCTCGCCGGGAAAGCCGACGATGAAGTCCGAGCTCACCGGGATGCCCGGACGGGCCGCGCGCAGCCGGCGGATCTTCTGCTTGTACTCGAGCGCCGTGTAGCCGCGCTTCATCGCCGCCAGCACCCGGTCGGAGCCAGACTGCACCGGCAGGTGCAGGTGGTTGACGAGCTTGGGGACGCGCGCATAGGCCTCGATCAGCCGGTCGCCGAACTCGAGCGGGTGGGAGGTCGTGAAGCGGATCCGCTCGATGCCGTCGATCGTGGCGACGTGCTCGAGCAGCAGCGCGAGGTCCGCGGTGTCGCCGTCGGCGAGCGCGCCGTCGTAGGCGTTGACGTTCTGGCCGAGCAGGGTCACCTCGCGCACGCCCTGCAGGGCGAGCCCGCGCACCTCGTCGAGCACCTGCGCGAACGGGCGGCTGATCTCCTCGCCGCGCGTGTAGGGCACGACGCAGAAGGTGCAGTACTTGCTGCAGCCCTCCATGATCGAGACGAAGGCCGTGGCGCTCGAGGCCTCCGGCCGCGGCAGCGCATCGAACTTCTCGTTCTCCGGGAAGCTGACGTCCACCTGCGGCCGCCCGCTCGCGCGCACGGCCGCCAGCAGCTCGGGCAGCCGGTGCAGCGTCTGCGGCCCGAACACGACGTCGACGAACGGCGCGCGCGCGAGGATGCCCTCGCCCTCCTGGCTCGCGACGCAGCCGCCGACGCCGATCAGGGTCGCCGGCCGGGCGCGCTTGAGGTCGGCGTACACGCCGAGGTGCGAGTAGACCTTGTCCTCGGCCTTCTCGCGGATCGAGCAGGTGTTGAGCAGCACGACGTCCGCGCGGGCCGGATCGTCGGTGAGCTCGAGGCCCTCAGCCGCCCGCAGCACGTCCGCCATGCGGGCGGAGTCGTACTCGTTCATCTGGCAGCCGAAGGTCTTGAGGTAGAGGTAGCCGGGCATGGGCGGGCGCGACGCGGAGGCGCAAGCGTACCGCGTCCGACCCCGCACATAAAGGCGCCAGCCGGACGCGGCCTTGCTTTAGTCCTTTTATTTCAATTACTTAGCTGAGACCGCGCGACGGCTAGAACGGAATGTCGTCGTCGAAGGCCTCGTCCTTGCCACCGGCGGTGGCCGGCGCCTGCGAGAACTCGTCCGCCGGGGCCGCCTCGCGCCGCGGCGCCCCGCCCGAGCCGCCGCCGGCCCCGCCGCGACCGCCGAGCATCTGCATCTCGTTGGCCACGATCTCGGTCGTGTAGCGGTCGTTGCCGCTCTTGTCCTGCCACTTGCGGGTGCGCAGGCGACCCTCGACGTACACCTGCGAGCCCTTGCGCAGGTACTCGGCGGCGATCTCGGCGAGGCGGTCGAAGAACACGACGTTGTGCCACTCCGTCTGCTCCTTCTGCTCGCCGCTCTGCTTGTCGCGCCAGCTGTCGGTGGTCGCGATCCGCACGTTGGTGACGGCCTTGCCGCTCGGCATGGCCCGCGTCTCCGGGTCCTGTCCGAGATTGCCGACCAGAATGACCTTGTTGATGCCGCGCGCCATGTCGTCGACTCCTGTGGCTTGCCGGTCCGGGCCGGCGGTGGCCCGGTGCTGAGTGAGGCCGAGAGTGTACGCCGCCCGCCGGCCGGCGCACGCCGAGAATCGGCCCGGTCCGTCGCGTAACGGCCGGGCGTTCAGTCGCGGCCGGGACGCGCCAGGAGCAGCCAGGCGAGCGCCACGAGCGAGGCCCCGCCGAACACCCCGACCAGCCCCATCGGGCTGCCGTAGAGCGCCCCGGCGGCCATGGCGCCGGCGAAGGCCCCGAGGAACTGGGCGGTCGCGAACACCCCGAGCGCGGCGCCGCGCAGCGCCGGCGGCGCCACCTGCGACAGCCTGGCCGGCAGGCGGGCCTCGAGGTAGTTGAAGGCCGCGAAGAAGATCACGAGCGCCGTCCACAGCCCGACCGGGCTGCCGTAACCGAAGGCCAGCCAGCCGAGCGCGATCATCAGGAACGCGACGCCGAAGCGCAGCACCTCGCCGGGCCGCGGCGCGCGCTCGGTCAGCAGCACGAAACCGACCGTCGGCGGCAGCGAGGCCGCGAATACGCCGAGGTACGTCTTCCAGTGGTCGTGGACGGCGACGTGCAGCACGTCCGTCAGCGCGAGCGGCACGCCGTAGAACGTGGCCCGCAGCACGAAGTTGAGCGCGAACATGCCGAGGTAGTACGGCACGAGCGCGGCCGTGAACGACTCGGTGAGCGGCGGCCGGTCGGCCGGCACCGCGACCGGCGGCGGCGGCGGCACGACGGCGTACAAGAGCACGATGCACAGGCCCGCCAGGCCCGCCAGGATCCAGAAGATGCCGGGCACGCCGATCAGCGGCTCGAGGATCGGTGCCGCGACCAGCGACAGCACGAACGAGCCGCCGATGCCGATGCCGATCACGGCCATCGCGCGGGTGCGGACCTCGCTGCGGGTCAGGTCCGCGAGCAGCGCGGTCACGGGGCCCGAGATGGCGCCGGCGCCCTGCACGAGGCCCGCGGCGATCAGCCCCCAGATGCTGGTGGCGAGCGCGCCGATCACCGAGCCCGCCACGTACAGCACGAGACCGGCCAGGATCACCGGGCGGCGCCCGAGGCGGTCGGACAGGGTCCCGAAGGGGATCTGCAGGCAGGCCTGGGTCAGCGCGTAGGCCCCGAAGGCGAGCCCGAGCAGCAGCGGCGTGGCACCCGGCAGGCGCCGCGCATAGAGCGCAAGCACCGGAAGCAGCAGGAAAAGACCCAGCATGCGGGCCGCATAGATGGCCGTCAGGGCGCCGAGCGAGCGGCGCTCCGCCGGCAGCATGCGCAGGGGGGCGGTCGGGGCCCCGGGGGCGGATCCGGGCCCGGTCGAAGGGGAGTCCACGCGGGTGTCTTACCTGAAGGGGAACGCGCCTTGTATTCTAGCGAATTCGCCCGAATTTCCCGGACTCACGATGCAGCAGATCAGTATCCGCGGCGCCCGCACCCACAACCTGCAGGGGATCGACCTCGATCTGCCGCGCGACCGGCTGATCGTGCTGACCGGGCTGTCGGGCTCCGGCAAGTCCTCGCTCGCCTTCGATACGATCTACGCCGAGGGCCAGCGCCGCTACGTCGAGTCGCTGTCCGCCTACGCGCGCCAGTTCCTGTCGATGATGGAGAAGCCCGACGTCGACTCGATCGAGGGCCTGTCGCCGGCGATCTCGATCGAGCAGAAGTCGACCTCGCACAACCCGCGCTCGACGGTCGCGACGGTCACCGAGATCTACGACTACCTGCGCCTGCTGTACGCGCGCGCCGGCACGCCGCGCTGCCCCGACCACGGCCTCGAGCTCGCCGCGCAGACCGTCAGCCAGATGGTCGACCAGGTGCTCGAGCTCGGCGAGGGCACGGCGCTGCTGCTGCTCGCGCCGGTGATCAAGGACCGCAAGGGCGAGCACGCGCAGGTGCTCGACGAGCTCAAGGGCAAGGGCTTCGTGCGCGCGCGCATCGACGGCCACGTGGTCGAGCTCGACGACCCGCCGGCGCTCGACCTCAGGCGCAAGCACACGATCGAGGCGGTCGTCGACCGCTTCAAGGTGCGGCCGGATCTCGGCCAGCGCCTCGCCGAATCCTTCGAGACGGCGCTGCGGCTCGGCAACGGCATCGCCGCGGTCGCCTTCCTCGACGACCCGAAGCGCGCCGAGCTCGTGTTCTCCGACAAGTTCGCCTGCAACGTCTGCGGCTGGTCGCTCGCGGAGCTCGAGCCGCGGCTGTTCTCGTTCAACAACCCGGCCGGCGCCTGCGCGACCTGCGACGGCCTCGGCGTCAAGCAGTTCTTCGACCCGGCGCGGGTCGTGACCCAGCCGCAGCTCGCGCTCGCCTCGGGCGCCGTGCGCGGCTGGGACCGGCGCAACGCCTACTACTTCACGATGATCCAGTCGCTCGCGCGGCACTACAAGTTCGACGTCGAGACGCCGTGGCGCGAGCTCGACGGCAAGGTGCAGCGCGTGCTGCTGAACGGCAGCGGCGAGGAGAACGTCGAGTTCCGCTACTACGACGGCCGCGGCGGCACGACCCGGCGGCGCCATCCCTTCGAGGGCATCCTGCCGAACCTCGAGCGGCGCTACCGCGAGACCGACTCGGTCATGGTGCGCGAGGAGCTCGCCAAGTACCTCGGCAGCAAGCCCTGCCCGGACTGCGGCGGCACGCGGCTCAACACCGCGGCGCGCCACGTGTTCGTCGCCGGCTGCAACATCGCCCAGGTCACGGGGCTGTCGGTCGGCCGGGCGCTCGAGTTCTTCGCGACGCTCGAGCTGCCGGGCTGGCGCGGCGCGATCGCGGTCAAGATCGTCAAGGAGATCCGCGACCGGCTCGGCTTCCTCGCCAACGTCGGCCTCGACTACCTGACGCTCGACCGCAGCGCCGAGACGCTGTCGGGCGGCGAGGCGCAGCGCATCCGGCTCGCGAGCCAGGTCGGCTCGGGCCTGGTCGGCGTGATGTACATCCTCGACGAGCCCTCGATCGGCCTGCACCAGCGCGACAACCAGCGCCTGCTCGACACGCTGGTGCGGCTCAGGGACCTCGGCAACACGGTGATCGTCGTCGAGCACGACGAGGACGCGATCCGCCAGGCCGACTACGTCGTCGACCTCGGGCCCGGCGCGGGCGTCCACGGCGGCCGCGTCGTCGCCCAGGGCGGCGTCGCCGACATCGAGGCCGAGCCCGCGTCGCTGACCGGCCAGTACCTGTCGCGGCGCACGCGCATCGAGGTGCCGGCGCAGCGCACGCCCAACGACCCGCGCCGCCAGCTCAGGATCGTCGAGGCCTCCGGCAACAACCTGAAGCGCGTGACGGTCGACATCCCGGTCGGCCTGCTGACCTGCGTGACCGGCGTCTCGGGATCGGGCAAGTCGACGCTGGTGAACGACACGCTCTACCGGCGCGTCGCGCAGGCGCTCAACGACTCCGGCGAGGAGGCGGCGCCGTGCGAGCGCATCGAGGGCCTCGGCCACGTCGACCGGGTCATCGACATCGACCAGAGCCCGATCGGCCGCACGCCGCGCTCCAACCCCGCGACCTACACTGGCCTGTTCACGCCGATCCGCGAGCTGTTCGCGATGACCCCGGAGGCGCGCGCCCGCGGCTACGAGCCCGGCCGCTTCAGCTTCAACGTCAAGGGCGGCCGCTGCGAGGCCTGCCAGGGCGACGGGGTGCTGCAGGTCGAGATGCACTTCCTGCCGGACGTGTACGTGCCCTGCGACATCTGCAAGGGCAAGCGCTACAACCGCGAGACGCTCGAGGTCCGCTACAAGGGCCGGACCATCCACGAGGTGCTGGAGATGACGGTCGAGGACGCGCACGCGTTCTTCCAGCCGGTGCCGGCGGTGGCGCAGAAGCTGCGCACGCTGCTCGACGTCGGGCTGTCGTACGTGCGCCTCGGCCAGAACGCGACCACGCTGTCCGGCGGCGAGGCGCAGCGCGTCAAGCTCGCCAAGGAGCTGTCGAAGCGCTCGACCGGGCGGACGCTGTACATCCTCGACGAGCCGACCACCGGGCTGCACTTCCACGACATCGCGCAGCTGCTCGGCGTGCTGCAGCGCCTGCGCGACGAGGGCAACACGGTGGTGGTGATCGAGCACAACCTCGACGTCGTCAAGACCGCCGACTGGGTCGTCGACCTGGGGCCGGAAGGCGGCGACGGCGGCGGGCGGGTGCTCGGCACCGGCACGCCGGAGCAGATCGCGGCGCTCGCCGAGTCCTACACCGGCCGCTATCTGCAGGCCGTGCTCGGGCGCCGGCCGGCGCTCGACCGCAAGACCGCCTAGCGGCGCCGCGCCGCGCCGCGCGGCGGCGCCGGCCACTCGCGGCTGCACTCGACGCGCGTGCCCTGCGGGGCGAGCGCGCTGACCACGAGCCGGGCGCCGACCAGCTCGGCGCGCGCGCGCATGATCCGCAGCCCCAGCCCGCCGAGCGCGTCGGCGCCGGGCGGCAGGCCGCAGCCGTCGTCCTCGACCGCGAGCCTGACGCCGGTGGCCGAGTGCTCGAGCCGCAGCACGAGGCGCCGCGCGCCGCTGTGGCGCAGCGCGTTCGTGACCGCCTCCTGGGCGATCCGGTACAGGTTGTCGCCGAGCAGCGGCTCGAGCTCGGGGCCGCCGCCGCGCGGCTGGTAGCTGATCTCGAGCCCGCCCTGCCGCCGCACCCGACCGACGAGCTCCTGCAGCGCCTCGGCGAGGCCGCCGTGCTCGCCGCCGACCGGCGACACGCCGCGCGCCACCGTACGGCTGGTCGCGATCGCGCCGTTGGCGTACTCGAGCACCTCCTCGAGCGCAGCCTCGAGCGCCGGCGCCTCGCTCGCGGCGCGCAGGCACAGCGTCTTCAACAGCAGCGCGATCCCGGTCAGCTCCTGGCCGAGGCCGTCGTGCAGGTCGTGGCCGAAGCGCCGCTGCTCGGCGGTCACGGCATCGAGCAGGTCGCGCTCGCGGTTGCGGCGCTCCGAGACGTCGAGGATCACCGCCGCGATGCCGACCACCGCGCCACCCTCGATCAGCGGGTTGGCCCAGGCGGCGATCGCGCGGCCGTCCTTCAGCAGCATCGTGTGCATCTGCGGCCGCCCCGAGCGCACGATCTCGCGGCGGACCGCGTCGATGCGCGCGGCCTCCTCCGGATCGCTGGCCAGCAGCGTCACCGGCTGGCCGCGCGCCGCCGCCGGCTCGATGCCGCGCGCCGCCAGCGGCCGGTTCAGGAACTCGATCCTGCCGTCCGCGTCGGTGAGCACCATCCAGATCGGCGCAGCCGCGGCCAGCGCCTCGAGGCTGCGCCGGCTGTGCTCGAGCGCCGCCTCGACGCGCCGGCGCTCGTCGACGTCGACGCAGATCCCGAGCAGGCGGCGCGGCCGCCCGCCCGGTCCGCCGCGGATCACGTAGCCGCGGTTGCGTATCCAGCGCCACGCGCCGCTGCGGGTGCGGATCCGGTACTCGGACTCGTAGCGGTCGCGGCGCCCGGCGATGTGCTCGTCGTACTCGTGCCGGGCCCGGGCGCGGTCGTCGGGGTGGACGCGCTCGCGCCAGCGGACGCCGTGCTGCTCGCCCTCGCAGGGATCGATGTCGTAGTGGCCGCACCAGTCGTTGAGCCAGCGGACGGAGTCGCGGTCGAGGTCCCACTCGTACAGGCCGAGATCGGCGGCCCACGCCGCCGACGCGAGCAGGCGCTCGTCGTCTGGTCGCTGCGTGGGTCGCGACGTCGCGCTCATTGAGCATCCCCTGCCGGCCGCGCGGCCGGTCGTGGCACCTTAGAGGCCAGCCGGGACGCGCACAAGCCCCGGCTTCCCGCTACGTCGCCGCTCAGTTGCCTAGCGCCTGGCGCAACGCCTCGATCTCGTCGCGCGACTCGGCCAGGATCTTCGCCGAGTTGCGCTCGTCGAGGCCGAGCATCCGGAAGCTGCGCACGCCCGACATGTTGAGCACCAGGTCCTCCGGCAGGTCGATGTACGCCGCCATCATGTTGGCGCAGACCAAGATGTCGGCGATGTCGGCCGGACCCTCGTGCTCGCGGCCGATGTCGTCCTGCTCGGCCACCGCGAGCACCAGCTGCTCGTTCAGCTCCCAGTTCTCGAGGATCGCCTTGGCGACGTTCGCGTGCCAGTTGCGCATGATCTCGTCGAGCGCCGCCGCGTCGCCGAGCAGCGCCGGGAAGCGGGGCGTGCGCGTCAGGATGTAGAGGCGCCCGACCCCGTGCAGCAGGCCGGCGAGGAAGGCCTCGTCGGCGTTGCGGCTGGTGTGGTTCTTGGCGAGCACGTAGCAGAACGCCGCGACGTAGGTGCTGGTGCGCCACAGCTCGTCGAGCGGCTTCTCCAGGCCCTTCAGGCCGGCGCTCGCGCGGATCTGCGCCATCGCGAACGAGATCGCGGCGCTGCGCACCATGTTGTAGCCCATGCGCGCGATCGCGGTCCGCAGCTCGGTGACCTGCCGGCCGCTGCGGTTGAGCGCCGCGGAGTTCGACATCTTCAGCAGCCGCGCGGCGAGCGCGGGCTCCGAGCCCACGATGCGCACCACCTGGTCTATCGTGGTCTTCTCGTCGCCGAGCGCGCGGCGCACCCGTATGGCGACGTCCGGGAACGACGGCAGGTCGATCTTGCCGGCGGACAGCTCGGCGGCGAGCGCCGCGACGAACTCGAAGGCCAGCGCGTGCTGGGACTGTGCCGGCGGCTGCGCGCCGCGTCGTGCCGCGTCCACCGCAGCCACCGTCAGGTGCTGAGCACGGCGAGCGTGCCCGCGCCGTACTTCGGAACGTTGAGCTCGAAGTCGACGCGGCCCGGGTTCGCGCCGAGCAGCGCCGTCACCTGCGGCGGCATCGCCTTCGACGGGTAGACCTTGTCCAGCCTGAGGTGCGCCGAGCTGTCGTTCATCAGCAGTCGCGAGCAGATGTTCATGATCTCCTGCAGGTTGGCGACCATGACGTCGGTCAGTTCCTTGGTCTTGGCGGCGTCCTTGGCGACGCCCGGCGGCAGCATCGACAGCGCCGCGCTCGAGTTTGCCGCGAGCGCGACGTCGACCGCGCACGCGGCGACCGGCTTGCCGTCGTCGGCGACGTACACGCCGATCCAGCTGCCGGAGGGCGGCACGATCTCGAACTTCTTGCCGGGCTTGACGTCGAGCCCGTCGAACAGCAGGCCGAGCATCAGCTTGACCTTGGCCGCGTCCGGCATCGGATAGTTGGTCGCCATGGTTCTGGTCCGTCAGTTGATGAAGGGGCCGAGCGCTTCCTTGAAGGACTCCGGCGTGAACGGCTTGGAGATCAGGAACTTGGCACCGGCGCTCGTCGCGCGGTTGCGCATGTCGGCCGTGGCCTCGGTGGTGACGAAGCCGAACTTGAGCTTGAGGCCGCTGGCGGCGAGCTTCTCGAGCAGCTCGATGCCGGTCATGTTCGGCATGTTCCAGTCCGAAAGCACGAGGTCCGGCGAGGCGCTCTGGATCGCGGCCAGCGCCTTGGCGCCGTCCTCGGCCTCCGAGATCTCGTGGCCTTCGAAGCCGGCCTGGCGCAGCGTCTTCTTGACGATCATGCGCATGGCGGCGGAATCATCGACGATCATGATTTTCATCGGGTCACTCCGAAAAGAACTGTTGCGTCGGCGGCGACGCGTCGCGGGGCGACCGCCGGCGTGACGGCGGCACCCCCACAGGGGTTGTCGGCGCACCGGCGCGCGATCTTGAGGGCCGCGGCGCCGCTGCCGCACGGTGGCCCCGGCCGCAGCCGACAACTGTGAACCCGGTCACGCGGCGTCGTGGCGCGCGCCGCTGCGCTCGGCGGCCAGCAGCATGATCTTGGCCGCGATCGCGCCGAGCGGGTGCAGCGACTCCGCGGCGCCGATCTCGTGCGCCGCGCCCGGCATGCCCCAGACCACGCTGGTGGCCTCGTCCTGGGCGATGCAGGCGGCACCGGCGTCGCGCATCTCCTTCATGCCCTCCGCGCCGTCGCGCCCCATGCCGGTCAGCATCACGCCGATCGCGTTGGGACCCGCGTTCTGCGCCACCGACCGGAACAGAACGTCCACCGAAGGCTTGTGGCGCTGCACGGGCGGGCCGTCATTGAGGCGGCAGCGGTACTGGGCACCGTCGCGCACCAGCAGCAGGTGCTGGTCGCCGGGCGCGATGTAGACGTGACCGGGGAGGATCTGCTGGCCGTCGCGGGCCTCGCACACCGTGAGCGGCGACACCGTGTTCATGCGCGTCGCGAAGGCGCCGCTGAAGGCCTTCGGGATGTGCTGCGTGATCACGATTCCCGGCGCGTCCGGCGGCATCCGCACCAGCACCTCGCGGATCGCCTCGGTGCCGCCGGTCGAGGCGCCGATCGCCACGACCTGGTCCGTGGTGCGGAAGTGGCGCGGCTGCGCGGCGCGCGGCAGCACCGCGTCGGCGCTCAGCTTCTCGACCACCTTCATGCTCGTCGCCGGCGCCGGCGCCGGTGCCGGTGTCGGCGTCGCCGCCAGCGCCCGGACGCGCGCCCGGGCCGCGGCCTTGACCTTGGCGGTGATCTCGTGCGCGTAGTCCTCGAGCTTGTAGGCGAGGTCGACCTTCGGCTTGGTGACGAAGTCGATCGCGCCGAGCGCCAGCGCGTCGAGCGTGACGTCGGCGCCCTTCTCGGTCAGCGACGAGCACATGACCACCGGCATGGGCCGCAGGCGCATCAGGTTGCGCAGGAACTGGATGCCGTCCATCTTCGGCATCTCGACGTCAAGCGTCAGCACGTCCGGGTTGAAGCGCTTGATCTTGTCGCGCGCCATGTAGGCGTCCTGGGCCGTGCCGACCACCTCGAGCGCCGGATCGGCGCCGAGAATGTCCGTCAGCAGCTGGCGCACCAGCGCCGAGTCGTCGACGATCAGGACCCTGATCTTCTTCTGCGTTGTCGCACCGGGGTCCATCGGGGGCTCCTAGAACAGCTCCACGTCGCCGGTCTGCGGCACCGTGCTGACCTGCTGCAGGTAGGTCCGCTCGCGCGCGAAGATCGTGTCGTTGCGGGTCGACAGCAGCTTCTTGACGCGCACCCGCCCGGCGTCCGGGTAGAAGTGCACCTTGCGCGGGTAGACGTCGCCGAGGTCCTCGCCCGAGACCGCGAAGCCCTCGGTGCGCATGTAGTTGCGGACGAACTCGATGTTGCCGGCGCCGATGTCGGTCATCGCCGCCAGCACCTTGCCGCCGCCGACGAGCTTGAACTCGAGGTTCGTGCGCTTGGCGCCGGCCTTCAGCAGGTCGTTGATCAGGCGCTCCATCGCGACGTTGCCGTAGCGGGTCGCAGCGCTGGTGGCATCCGCCCAGGCGCTTTCGCCTTGCGAGCGGTCGAGCGGCAGCATGAAGTGGTTCATG
>Ga0335071_10003195_pt1 | contig 17371 bp, 13 predicted proteins | sample Lox_Sample_15_FD_206724 | JGI IMG/M metagenome (GOLD analysis project Ga0335071, IMG submission 206724) | Soil microbial communities from Loxahatchee National Wildlife Refuge, Florida, United States - Lox_Sample_1.5 | ecosystem: Environmental > Terrestrial > Soil > Wetlands | place: USA... | reverse complement strand
CGCACACAAGTCAGAGATCGGCGGGGTTGCCGTGGGCGTCGCGGCCGAGCACGTGGCGGAACGCTGCCGCACGATGAGCGTCGCGGCTGCCGCCGCCAAGGCGCCGATCGAGGGCTTCCTGGTCCAGGAGCAGATCCGGGATGGCATAGAGATGATCCTGGGCTTCCACCGTGATCCGCAGCTCGGCCCCGCTATCCTGCTGGGGTTGGGCGGGATCGCGACCGAGCTCTTCGACGATACGGCGATCCGTCTCCCCCCGCTCGGACCGCGCGACGCCCAGGCGATGATCGCTGAGCTCAAGAGTGCGGCCTTGCTCCACGGCTTCCGCGGCCGCCCCAAGGCGGACGTCGCGGCGCTGGCGGACGCGATCCTCGCCTTCCAGGCCATGGTCCTCGCATTGGAGGATCGCCTCGGCGAAGCGGAAATCAACCCGCTGTTCGTGCTGCCGCAAGGCCGGGGCGTGCGTGCCGCCGACGGCGTGGTCGTCCTGCGTTAGGCTTTCGCCGGCGCTACAGCGACAGCACGTTGCCGATCGAGGTTCCGCGCATCTTCTCGTTCCACAGCGCTTGGATGCGCGCCGCCTGCTGGGGCGTAAAGTGGTTACACCAGTCGCCGACAATGCCCTTGCGCATGAACGGCGCCACCGAGAAGTCCATCACCGGATTTCCCGCCCGATTGGTGAAGGGGTTGGTCTTCATGCTCTCGAACGACGTGTGCCGCATGATCGCGGAAACGGCCGCGATCGACAGCTTGCGGCCGAGAAATGCCGCCAGCCGATGCAGCGAGCGCGGCATGTCGTTCTTCAGCCGCTCGTAGGTCAGAACCAGAACTTCGTCCGGATGCGCCGCTGCGTGCGGCCACCAGCCGAGCGTATGCTCGAACCAGCCGCCATAGGGGACACGACCGGCCAGGAACTCCTCGAAGAATTCCTCCCACGTCCCTTTGAAGAAACCCAGGACCTTGTGCGAGCGATGCAGGTGAAAGAGCGACACGGCGACGTCACGCGGGTCGCGCAGCACATAGATGCGCTTGCATTTGAGCGCCAGGGCCGGTGCCGGGAACAGACGGCGGGGGACATGGGTCGGAATGACGCGCGGCGAGGCCATGGCCTTCCACCTGGCCATCCGCTCGGCGAGGTTGGCCACGGGGCCGATGCCGATCTCGATCGGCTGGAATTTGCTGATCCTGCCGGAGCCCTGGGCCGCCTGCAGGGTCGCGATGTCGCCGTCGTAGAGAGCGGCGGAGATCACCTCGTGCGACCATGAGGTCCCCGACCGCGGGAACGACAACAGCCACACGTCGTCCGCCCGAAAGTCGAACTCGGCATTGAGATAATCGACATATTCGGGCGGCGTTCCGGCCCAGATCTGGCCGTGATGGAACGACACGGCCGGCGCCGCGGCATAGAGAGGACCGGGCACGGGCGCAGGCTCGCTCATGCTCTCGCCTCCGAAGCGGCGGCACCGCTGATCGCCGCTTCACCCTCGAGCACGGCGCGGATCTTGGCCGCGAGGTCGGCCTGCGTGTACGGCTTGACGATCAGGTCCACGTCGGCGTCGAGCCGTCCGTGATGCACGATCGCGTTACGGGCGTACCCGGTCGTGAACAGCACCCGCAGGTGAGGGCGCAGACGCCGCACCTCCTCGGCGAGCTGCCGCCCGTTGTAGGGCGGCGGCAGGCCGACATCGGTGAACAGCAGATTGATCTCGCCGTTCTCCTGCAGTAGTCGCAGTGCCGCCGTGCCATCCGAGGCCGTGAGCACCCGGTAGCCGAGTCCGCGCAGCGCATCGGCGGCAAATGACTGGACGTCGTCGTCGTCCTCGACGAGGAGGATCGTCTTGCCGGAGACGGGTGCGGCCAGGCGCTGGGGCTCGGGCGACGTCTCGGGAACGTCGGTCGCCGCGAGCCGCGGCAGGTACAGCTTGATCGTCGTGCCGTGGCCGGGCTCGCTGTAAATCTTCACGTGGCCGCCGGACTGCTTGATGAAGCCGTAAACCTGCGAGAGGCCCAGGCCGGTGCCGTGACCGACCGTCTTCGTCGTGAAAAACGGCTCGAACGCCCGGGCGATCACATCGGCGGTCATCCCTTCGCCCGTGTCGCTCACCGCGATCATGACGTATTGGCCCGGGGTCACGTCCTCGTTGACCGCTGCGTATGACTCGTCGAGGAAGGTGTTGGCGGTCTCAATCGTCAATTTCCCGCCCTTCGGCATGGCGTCGCGGGCATTCACCGCGAGATTGAGGAGCGTGTTCTCGAGCTGGTTCTCGTCGGCCTCGACCCACCACGCGCCGCCGCCCAGCACCGTCTCGATCGCGATTCCCTCCCCAAGGGTGCGCCCGAGCATCTCGGACATGCCTGAGACCAGCCGGTTCGGATTGATCGGCTTCGGGTCGAGCGGCTGGCGCCGCGAAAACGCCAGCAGACGCTGCGTCAGGGTCGAAGCGCGTTTCGCTCCGCGCAGCGCACCGTCCACCAGGCGCACCAGATCCGGATCGCTCGACTGCTGCAGGCGCAGCCGCAGCATGTCGAGATTTCCCCCGATCACGGTCAGCAGGTTGTTGAAGTCGTGCGCGATCCCGCCGGTCAACTGGCCGACCGCCTCCATCTTCTGTACCTGGCGCAGCGTGCTCTCGATCCGCTTCTTCTCCGTCACGTCGATGACGACGACCGCCATGCGCTGGAACCGGCCTGCCGCGTCGTATTCGGCGCGCGAGGAGACGAGAACGTCGAGAAGCTCGCCCGTTTTCCGGACGTAGGTGCGTTCGAGGTCGCGGGCACCACCCGCGTCGACCGATTTCTTCCACCCGCCGGCACGGAAGGCTGCCGCCTCCTCGGGCGTGCGGAAGTCGGCGATCGAACGGCCGATGACCTCCTCGCGCGTATAGCCCAAGAGGTCCAGCCAGCGCTCGCTGACGGCGATGAGGTTGCCGTCGATGTCGAGGGCGTGCATGGGCACGGGCGTATAATCGTAAAGGGCGCGGTACCGGGCCTCGCTTTCGCGCAGCGCCGTCGCCTGGTAAATGACGGCACGCGCAACCATGAGGAGCGCCAACGCTGCGAGCACCGCCAGTCCCGCAAACGCCAACGTGGTCGGGTACCAGTTGCGCAGGATGTTCTCGCGGTCGACCCCGTACACGGCATAGACCGGATAGCCGGCCAGCTTTCGGAATGCCAGATGGCGCGAGGTCCCGTCGAACACCGACGAAGGTTGGTCGAATTCTCCGCGGTCGGCCGAATGCAGTGCTTTGAGCGCCAGGGCGGCGATGCGCTGGCGCGCGTCGCCCGGAATCTCCGGAAGGCGCGCCAGAACCTGCCCGTCGTCCCGCGTGAGGGTGATGCTGTCGCCCGGCAGCACCACGCCGCGCCAGAAATCCGCAATGCGCTCGGGCGAGATCAGGATGACGGCGACGCCGCGAAACGATCCGTCCGCGCTCGACAGGCGCCGCATGATGCGGATGGCGGTCTTGCCCGTGATCACGCTCACCGTCGGGGCGCCGATGACGATACCTGACCCCGCGGCCGCGGCTTCGAAATAGGGCCGGTCGCGGACGACCCGGGGCTGCGGCGGGGTATCCGCGATCATCCGGTCCCCCGACCGCAGCACCGCGACCCGGACCGTTCCGTCTGGATCGATCAGCGTCGCACCGTCGACCTCGCTCAGCCCGGCCGCCATGGCGCCCAGATCATCCGCTACCTCGGCCTGGTGCGCCGTGATATCGGCCCAGCTCATGTTCCGCGCCCGATCGTCGATACGGGCGAGAAGCATTTCATCGGTTTTCAGCAGGCGCAGCGCGTTTTCATGCAGCATATCGACCCGCTGCATCATTCCGGCCTGGCTTTCGGCGTTCACCCGCCCCCAGTTCCACCAGGCGAATGCCGCGGCGAGGATCGCCGGGATCAAGATGACGGCAGCCAGCAGCAGTCTATACGCGCTTGAAGACGCCTCCGTACTCGGCGCCATGTATCGTTCAGCCCCCTCAACCCAGGACGAAGTCGCGACTATAGCGGCGCCCGGCTGGGACGGCCAGCCCGCCCGCAAATCCGTCGAGTTTTGTTACTCCAGATGCATACCGGTCGACGTGATCACCTCGCGCCAACGCTTCGTGTCCGTCACCAGGAAGCTCTTGAACTCAGCCGGCGTCCGGGGCTCGAACGCCGCCGTCAGGTCGGCCAGGCGCTTCTTCATCTCCGGGCTCTGCATGTAGCGGCTGATCTCGGCGTTGAGCTTGCCGACGATTGGCGCCGGCGTCCCCTTGGGGGCGAACAGGCCGAACCAGATATAGGCCTCGAACTGCGGATAGCCGGACTCGATCATTGTCGGCATGTCAGGCAGCGCCTCGGAGCGCGTCTTGCCGGTCGTCGCATAGCCGCGCAGCTTCCCGTCCTTCACGTGCGGTTGGGAGTTGCCGATCGTGTCGAAGCAGATGCTGACCTCGCCCGCCATCAGGGCCTCGACCTCCGGAGCGGCCCCCTTGTACGGTACCTGCACGATGTTGAGGCCGGCCATCTGCTTGAACATCTCCATCGCCATGTTGCCGCCGCTGCCGATGCCGGGCGAGCCGTAGCTGTAAAAGCCGGGCTTGGACTTGATCAGCCGCACCACGTCCTGGACGGTCTTGGCGGGAAAGGCCGGGTTGCTGACCAGGTAGTACGGCGTGGTGACCACGTTGATCACCGGCACGAGGTCCGTGTTCGGGTCGTATTCCTGGGTCTTGTAGAGGTAGGGACTGAGATGGCTGCTGGTGTTGGCCATCAGCAGAGTGTAGCCGTCCGGCGGGGACTTCACGACCATCGCGGTCCCCAAGGTGCCCGTGGCACCCGGACGATTGTCGGGCACCACCGGCTGGTGCCACGCCTCGGACAAGTGATTGGCGACCAGGCGGCCGTAGACGTCCGTTGGACCGCCGGCGGGAAACGGCAGCACGATGCGGATCGCGCGGCTCGGGTACGCCTCCTCCGCAGACGCGTGGAATGATGCCATCAACGTGCCAGCGGCCATCAGGCTCACGAGCTTGTTCATTGGTGTCCTCCCGAACGCTCTCCCGCACGCGCCGGCGTTGTCCGCCGGTCGCGGATCAAGCCTAGCAGAGGCAGACGCTAGAACAACTCGAAATACTCGCGCTGCTCCCAGTCGCTGACCTCGACCGGGTCACGTTCGCTGCGGCTGGCGATGCCCTCGCGATAGCGCGCGATCTCCGCCTCCTTGATGCGGATGAAGTAGTCCTCGATGAACTGTTTGCCGAAGCCGGCCCGGAAGCACTGGTCGCCCCGCAGGGCGAGCAGCGCCTCGCCGAGCGAGCGCGGCAAGGTGGCCGCCTCGGCTGCGTACGGCGCATCCGCCGCCGGCCCGGGATCGAGCTGCTGGTCGATGCCGTCGAGACCGGCCAGGATCTGCGAGGCCATGTACAGATACGGATTCGCCGCCGGCTCGCCAATGCGGTTCTCGATGCGATAGGAACCGGGATTGCCGGGCGTTCCAATGACGCGGATCATGGCGCCGCGGTTGTCCTGCCCCCACACCACGCGGTCGGGTGCGAGCGCAAACGGCTTGTAGCGGCGATAGCCGTTGAGAGTCGGCGTGGCGAATGCGGCGCTGGCCGCGGCGTGGGCCAGAAGCCCGGCCATGTAGCTCATCCCGAGCGGCGACAGGGGTGCGCGTTCGCGCGCTCCGGGCGCAAACGCATTGCCGGCCGCACCGCGGCGGCGTAGCGACTGATGCAGGTGCCAGCCGCTCGAACAGGCGTTCGGGATCTGCGGCCGGCACATGAACGTCGCGTGATAGCCATGCCGTGCGCAGATCTGCTTCACCGCACTGCGCAGCAGGACCATCGTGTCCGCCGGCTCGAGACCCTCGCCCGGGCGGAAGGTGAATTCGCACTGGCTGGGGCCGAGTTCCACCTCGAGCGTCCGCAACGGCAGGTCGAGCGCCTCAAGATGGCGCCGCAGGATCTCGAAGATCTCGTCGTAGCGGTCGTAGCGGTGTTCGGCCAGAAGCTGATAGCCCTGCGTGATCAGGCTCACCTCGGGCGGCGCGCCCGGCTGGCCCGTGTCCGCCGGGGCTAGCCGCGGGTTCTCGAGCTTGAAGATGTGGAACTCGACTTCGAGCCCCGCGATGTAATCGAAGCCCTTATCGTGCAGTCGCCCGAGAACGCCGCGATGGATGTGCCTGGTCGAAAACGGCACCGGCGTGCCGTCGGCGAAATATAGATCGCACAGCATCCAGCCGCTGTGCGGCGCCCAGGGCAGGACCTTGAAGGTCGAGGGATCGGGCACCATCAGGATGTCGGCGGCCCCTTGCAGTGCGGCGACGTCGAGCCCCGCCCCTGGCGTGAACACCGGGAAGACGGAGCGGCACGACGTGTCCTTGGCCAGGATCGAGGACACGAACGTGCAGCCGTTGCGGAAGGCCCCCGGCAGCTCGGGCGCGACGATCGTCTTTCCACGCAGAATGCCGTGCTGGTCGACCACCGACAGGCGGATCACGCCCAGGCCGCGACCCTTTATCTCCGCCTCGACCTCGGCAGCCGCGGCCCGCTGCGCTTCGGTCCAGAGCCCATGGTCCTTGATGAAATCAGAACTCATGCGGCGCGGGTGGGTTCCTTCGCCCAGGGCGCACCGCGGCGGACCTTGGCGTAGGTATCGCGCCAATACGCTTCCCAGTTGCCGGTCGGGCCGATGCCGTCGACCGTCATCGGGCCCTGGATCTTCCGGGCCGCCTCGCGGTCGAGCACCATCAGCGGCCGCTCGCCGCGGCCAGCCTGATCGATCGCATCGAGCAGGAGGCGCCGATAGCGCGCGATGGCGATGTCGGACTGCCCCAGAAACTCACGCGTGCGGTCGTGGATGCGGCCCTGCGATTCGACCGCCCACTGGTCGTGCACGTTCACGTCAGCGCCCATGCCCGTGTAGGTCTGGTGCGCCTGCTCCTGCGGATCGAAGCCGTAATCGTTGTCCTTGTTCCGCCGCGGCTTGTAGTCGGGCAGCGTATAGAGCTGCAGCCGCGTGTCGCGCATCTCCTTCTTGTTCACGGGGGCGCCGAAGCTGGTGAAGATCGCGTACCAGTACGAGGTCACGTCGTCGATCGGCACGTGCCATTGGCTGATCGTCATGTCCGCGGACAACGGGATGACGAACGCCTGCGGGAAATAGAGATGCGTGACTCGGATATGCGTGTGCACGTCGCTGATCTGCCGGCGCGTGCACAGGCGCATCCCATACTCGGTCGGCAGCACCTCGATCTTGGGGCGCGCGTAGTCGCGCATGACCTTGGTGATCGGCATATCGGAATCGGCCGAAGTGGCGCGGAACGGGCGGCCGTAGTTCAGGGTTGGGTCCGCGTCCTCGAAGAACCGATGCAGGAACGACGTGTGCGCGGGATCGATGCCGACCTCGAGGATCTGGAGCCAGTTGCAATCGACATAGCCCTTGAAGGCGAAGGTATACGCGTCGGGAGCCACGAAGCAGTCGAAGTCGGGGAACGCGGGCGGCTCCCCCGCTCCCAGGTACGCGAACACGATGCCGTTGCGCTCGACCGCCGGATACGCGCGCTGGCGGACGTGCTGACAGAATTTGTCGTCGGGCTCGGCGGGCGTCTCGAGGCACTTGCCGTGTACGTCGAACAGCCAGCCGTGGAACGCGCAGCGCAGGCCGCCGTCCTCGCGGCGGCCGAAGGCAAGGTCGGCCCTCCGGTGGGCGCACTGTCGGTCGAGCAGCCCGTAGCGGCCCTGCTCGTCCTTGAACAGCACGAAATCCTCGCCCAGCAGCCGCACGGCCTTCACCGGCCGGCTGCCGGTGAGCTCTTCGGCGAGTGCCGCGGGCTGCCAATACATGCGCAGGAGCGTCCCGCCGGGTGTTCCCGGCCCCACCCGCGTCATCCGCTCGTTCGTCTCCGCTGTCACCATGCCATCCTCCACCACCGCGCTGTGCGCAATTCGTCAGATATTACAACATGCTCACGGCAGATATCCAAGCAGCCGCCACCACAGATAATCGAGCGGCAGCAGCACGAGAAGCGTGATCGCGGCGAGCGCCAGGCACAGTCTGCCGGCCGCACGCGGGCTGACGCCACCCACCTGGAGCCCGACCATCATCGGCGGCGATTCGAACGGCAGGAACACGGTCGAGAAGACGGGGACCTGCAGCATCAGGACGGTGAGGAGCGGCAGACCGCTCGCGTCGGCGAATTCCTTGGCGAGCGGCGTCAGAACGGCCGGAAGCCCTGTCGCGGTCACGAGCGCGCCCAGTCCCGCGCCAATTCCGAACAGCGTCGCCAGGTTCAGCCCGGTGTGCCCCGACGTCAGGTGCGCCCACGCCATCAGGCGTGCGGCCACGAGCTGCCCCAGCCCCGTATCCGACACCACCGCCCCCAGCCCGAGGATCCCGCCGATATAGACGAGCATCGACAGGTTGATGCGCTCGGAGAACGCCTTCGGCGTCACGAGGGTGATCGGCGGCAGCATGCACAGGATGCCCGTGCCGAGCGAAATCCAGGCCGGCGAGATACCGTGGATGAAGTCGGTTGCAAACAGCAGCAGCGACAGCAGGAGCAACGCGGTCAGCCGCTTCTCTTCGGCACTCATCGGGCCCGGATCGCGCACCGCCGCCACGTTGAGCGGACCGGGCTCGGGAAACAAGCGGCACACAAGCCAGACCAGCGCCACGGTCTTGAGAACACCCAAAATAGGGAAGTGCAGCAGTAGATAGGGGCCATAGGTCAGCTCGATCCCGTACAGCGACTGCGAGGCGCCCAGGAGGATGCTGTTGGGCACGTTGGCGGGAAGGATGGTGGTCGGCGGCATGTAGCTCGCCGCGGCCACGGTGACGATGAGGCCGGTGTGGCCCGGCCGCCCGGGGAGGAGGCCGAGATGCTCTGCAAACGCGAGCACGATCGGCGTCAGCAGCAGGATGCGGCCGTTGGTCGACGGCATCACGAAGGCAAGGCCGACCGCTGCCAGCGCCACGGCGGCAACGGCGTGCGGATACGAGCCGCCGGAGCGCGCGAACAAGGTCCCGGCCAGGCGGCGGCCGAGCCCGGTGGTCTGCACCGCGATCGCGATGATCGAACCGCCGAACACCAGCCACCATGCGGGCGAGGTAAAGCCGGACAGGACCACATCGGGCTTGCTGATGTGGAACAGGATCACGAGCAGGATGAAGACGAACGACGTGACGGGCTCGGCGAAGATTCCGAACACCCAGCAGGCGATCACGAACGCAATGAGGATGGCCGCGCCGACCAGGCTCGGCGCGCCGCTCTGCGACCATACCCACAAGGCGGCGATCACGCATAACAGCAGGGCCGCGGGCCCGTACGCCAGCACCGAGCGAGACGGACGCCCGCCGTGCGCCCCCGCGACACCTTGGCTGCGCATCTCGTCCATCGTCGCGCCTGCTCCCCCGACCTTTCCAGTCATGCCACTAGCAGACGGAGGCTAGCGTGGCTATACACACGCCTGCATTGCAGCCCTGCGGGACCCCAATCGCGACAATGGCCGACGACGTTCGACTCAACACTCCGGTTCGCGAGGCCGTAGCATCCAATCGGCCGTGGATCTTTGCCGCCGCCCTGTCCGCAACCTTCATGTCTGCCATTGAAGGGACGATCGTCGCCACGGCAATGCCGAACATCGTGGCGAGCCTCGGCGGGTTCGAGCTGTTCAGTTGGGTGTTCACGTCCTATCTGCTGGCCCAGGCGGCAACCATTCCGGTCTACGGCAAGCTCGCCGACCTGTTCGGCCGCAAGCACGTGCTGTTCTTCGGCATCGGCGTGTTCCTCCTCGGCTCGCTGCTGTGCGGGTTCGCGTGGAGCATGCCCTCGCTCGTCGTCTTCCGCGTCCTCCAGGGACTGGGGGCGGGCGGCGTCATGCCCGTCTCGCAAACCATCGTCGGCGATCTCTATCGCGGCGAGGAGCGTGCCCGCATGCAGGGCTTCATCTCGATGACGTTCGGAAGTGCCGCGATCCTCGGGCCGATCGTCGGTGCCGCGCTCGTCCAGCACGCCGGGTGGCCGTCGGTGTTCTGGGTCAATATCCCGCTCGGCATCGTCGCCGTCGTGATGCTGGCGCTGATGCTGCGTGAGAACGTCGAACGGCGGAAGGTCCGCATCGACTATCTGGGCTCGATCCTCATGACGGTGGGGACCACGAGCCTCATGTTCGCACTCGTGCAGATGACCTCCGTGAGCGGCGGCACCCTGACCGCGCTCCTGGCGCTCGCGGCACTCTCCTTTGCGGCACTGCTGCGCCACGAGCGCAGCACGCCCGAACCGATCCTGCCGCCCAGCCTGTGGCGCAACCGCTTTGTCGCCACGGGCAATGCCAACAGCGGCCTCACCGGCGCCATCGCCATGGGCATCATCGGCTTCCTGCCCGCGTACGTGGAAGGCGTCCTGGGCCAGAGCGCCTTCGTCGCTGGCCTCACGCTCATGGCCGTGTCGGCGTTCTGGTCGGTCGGCGGCTTCGTCGCCGGGCGCATGATGCTGCGTTGGCCGTATCGCGCGGTGGCGATCTGCGGCGGGGTTATCGTGATCGGCGGCAGCGTGATGATGACCTTCCTTGATCCCGCGCGCGGCGCCACCTGGGCGATCGCCGGCTCGCTCGCGAGCGGGTTCGGCATGGGGCTCGCGAACAACTGCATGGTGGTCGCGATCCAGGCGAACGCGTCGTGGTCGGAGCGCGGCGTGGCCACCTCGAGCATCGTTTACACGCGCATCGTGGGTCAGGCAGTGGGCGCGGCCGCGTTCGGCGGGCTTCTCAACGCCGCCCTGTCCGCGCATTTCGGCGGCAGCTCCGACGTCGTCAACCGCATGCTGGAGCCGGCGTTGCGGGCGACCATCCCGGCCGCAGCACTGGCGCCGCTGCTGGACGATTTCGCCCGCGCCGTCCACCACATCTACCTGATCAATCTCGGACTCGCGGTGGTCATTCTGCTGACCCTGACCTCGCTGCCGCGGGGCCACGGGCTCAAGCGGCAGTGAAGGACACCGCTAACCCGCCGTGGCGGCCGACAGCAGGTAGACGAGATCGTAAATTCCGGTCGATGTGCTGACGGGTGACAGGACCTTCAGGCCTGGACTGCGCACGATCTTCTCGGCAGCGCGGGCAAGATCAGCGCGGTTACCACCCTCCAGCAACAGCAACGCATCGAATGCCTCGTCGGCGTCGTGCCGCAGGCGCTGTTCGGTGGTCGAGATGCCCGTGACCTCGCGGTCGAGGATCGCAAGATGCGCGCCGATGACGCCCATATTGTCCAGCGCGTCCTCGACCAGTGCTGCCGCCGCGGAGCGCTCGATCAGCCGGTTGGGCTCGGCGCATACCAGGCGGATGGCCGCGAGGACGTTACCGATGCCGAGGCCGTCGCTTGCCACGACGCGGCACACCCCGCGCAGGATGTTGCGGATCGACGGCAGCAGCTTGCGCGTCAGGGCACTCGGTGCGTTCATCTGCGCGAGATAGGGGGCGCTCTTGAACACGGCCAGCGACGACGCCTCGTACATCATGAAGGTCTGGTGCCGGGCCCGCGATCCATCGAAATAGCGGCGCCCCAGCTCGATGCCCGGGATGGTCAGACGGTCGGGCATGTGCTCGCGCACATGCCAGGCGTGCCACTCTGAGGCCGCCTCGGGCAGCACGTCGGTCCACAAAACCAGAAGACCCTCGCCCAAGAGCGCCATGGGGGGCCCGTTACTCGGCCGCGGCGCTCCGCACGCCCTCGCGCAACAGGCCCGCCGCGATCAGGGCGGCGCGCAGACGCGCGATCTCCTCGGTCGGGAGCTTGACAAGCGGCGGCCGCACGACGGCGCGCGGCTGCTTGCCGAGCAGCACCAGGCACTCCTTCATGCGGTTGTGCATATCGACGAACGGATCGGCGTAGAACGCCTCAGTCATCGGCCGGATGCGGTCGTGGACGCGCTTGGCCTCGGCCAGATCGTCGCCCTGCACGGCGCGCCACAGCTGCGCCTGCAGATCGGCGATCACGCTGCCGGCGCCGGACAGCAGGCCTTTGCAGCCAAGCACGAGCGAGGAGAACAGCCAGGCGCTGTTGGTCGACAGCACGTTCAGCGGCCGCTTCAGCCCCTGCAAGGTCCGGATATGCTTCTCATGAAGCGGGACCGCAGGCGTCCAATCCTTGATCGCGCGGATGGTCGGCACGGCGTCGCACAGCTTCAGCAGGGTCTCGAACGGATAGCCCTGCCCGCCCGCCAGCGGATACTGGAAGACGATGATCGGCAGATCCGACGCATCGGCGATGCGCTTGAAGTGCGCCAGGGCCATCTCCGGCCGCTGCCCGAGGGTGAACGGCCCCGGCGGAAACACCAGGAGTGCCGATGCGCCGCCATCCTGTGCCAGCCGCGCCAGGCGCGCCGCCTCGAGGCTGCCCTCGGCATAGATGCCATTCACGATCGGCGTCGTGCGGCCGATCTCGTCCTGGGTGATCTCGAGCACACGCCGCTGCTCGTCGAACGTGCACGAGCCGACCTCCGAGGCGTGGGCGTTGATGGTGATCGCCGTGACGCCGGATACGAAGGCCACATCGCTCAGGTGGCGGCGGAAGGAGGCTTCATCAATCGACAGGTCATCGAAGAACGGCAACAGACAGGCCGGGATGACGCCGTGCGGGACGTAGTTCGGATGGCGCGGCATGAGACCCTCTTGAGAATTTCCAACAGGTTAGCACAATCGCGCGCCAAAAGTCGCGGGGCCCTTGCTATGGTCCGCGGATGACTCTGCCGTCCTTCACCTGGCCGCTCATCGTGTCGCCGTTCATCGGCAGCTTCCTGGGCGTGCTGGTCACGCGCGCGGACGCGCCGCGCACCATCCTGTGGACGCGCTCGGTCTGCGATTCCTGTGGCCATACCCTGGGTCCCGCCGATCTCGTGCCGCTTGCAAGCTGGGCCGCCGCGGGCGGCCGCTGCCGCTACTGCAAAACGCGTGTCGGCTGGTTCTACCCGGTCATCGAGCTCGCGGCCGTCGCGGTCGCCGCCTGGGCGGCAGCACTCGCCACCGGCTGGCTGGTGTGGGTCAGCTGCGCGTTCGGCTGGACCCTGCTTGCCCTGGCGGCCGTCGATTGGCGGGAGTATCGCCTGCCCGATTTCCTGACCCTGCCGCTCATTCCCGCCGGGCTCGCCGTCCACTACGCGCTCCTGCCCTCGGCGCCGCTGTCGTTGTGGCCCGATTCCTGTCTCTCGAGCGGGATCGGCGCGGTTTCAGGATATGTCTTCGTGCTGCTCGTGCGGTGGGCCTACAGCCTCATTCGACGCCGCGAGGGCATCGGACTGGGCGATGCGAAGCTGTTCGCGGCAGCCGGCGCGTGGGTCGGCTGGCTGGGCCTGCCCAGTGTCCTTTTGGTGGCCGCGGTGTTCGGCCTGGCTTCAACCTTGCTTCGGTACCGGGGCAAAGCTACCTTGCGATCTGACGATCCTGTGCCGTTCGGGACATTTTTGTGCCTCGGCATCTGGGTCGTCTGGCTGTACGGGCCGCTCGCTTAAAGAAATTTTAACCACAACGGCACAGTTTGCCGGGCGGCTCACGACGGGGGCGCACCAAGCGTGCGTTGGCTGTCTCCGAAAGGTAGACAGCGGTGTTACACGACCGTCACGCATTCGACCGGCAGACCTTCGAGAGATCTCTCGCGGCGCGCCTGACCGCCAGCGGCAAGCTGGACGAAGCGGCCGCCGACCGCGCCTTCCGCGTCCGCGCCGAGAGCACCGAGCGGCTCGAACAGATTCTGACCAAGCTCGGCCTCGTCCACGAGCGCGACGTCGCCGAAGCGATCGCGCGCGAGCTCGACCTGCCGCTCGTCGCCCCCGGCGACTATCCCGACGCGCCGGTGCTCGAGAGCGCCAGCGCCAAGTTTCTGCGGCAGGCACAGGTGCTGCCACTCGCCGACACGCCCGAGCGCCTTATCCTCGCCGTCACCGACCCGCTCGACGACTACCCGGTGCGTTCGCTGTCGCTGCTCGCCGGCAAGCCGGTCGAGATCCGAATCGCCGCTCCTTCCGATTTCGAGCTGGCCTATGAACGTCTCTACGGCGGCGAAAAAGGGGCGATCCACGACATCGTCGACGAGATCGAGCCGGTCGACGGCGACGGCGCGGACGACGACATCAACCGGCTGCGCGACCTCGCGAGCGAGCAGCCCGTCATCCGGCTGGTCAACCTGCTCATCGCTCGCGCAGTCGAGAGTCGCGCCTCCGATATCCACATCGAACCCTTCCAGGACCGCCTGGTCGTGCGCTATCGGATCGACGGCGTGCTGCGCGAAGGGGCGACGCCGCCCGCGCGGCTGCGCGCCGCAGTCGTCTCGCGCATCAAGATCATGGCCAAGCTGAACATCGCCGAGCGCCGCCTGCCGCAGGATGGGCGCATCCGCATCGCGATCCGCGGCCGCGATTACGACCTCCGCATCGCCACCGTGCCGACTCTCCATGGCGAGGGGGTCACGATGCGAATCCTCGACCGCACGAGCCTGGTCGAGGACTTCACCATCCTGGGCTTCCGGCCCGACGTGCTGACCCGCTACCTCGAGCTGCTCGAGCGGCCGCAGGGCATCCTGCTCGTCACCGGCCCGACGGGCAGCGGCAAGACGACGACGCTCTACACGAGCCTGATGCGGCTCAACACGCCCGAGAAGAAGATCTTCACGGTCGAGGATCCGATCGAATACCAGCTCGAAGGTATCAACCAGGTCCAGGTGAAGGCGCAGATCAAGCTCACCTTCGCCGAGATCCTGCGCACCTTGCTGCGGCACAATCCCGACATCATCATGATCGGCGAGATGCGCGATTTCGAGACCGCGCAAATCGCAATCCAGGCGGCCCTCACCGGTCACCTTGTTCTGTCGACGCTGCATACGAACGACGCGCCGAGCTCGATCACCCGCCTGCTCGACATGAAGGTCGAGGACTATCTCGTGACCTCGACGGTGAACGGCGTCATGGCGCAGCGCCTCGTGCGCCGCCTGTGCGATGCCTGCCGAAAGCCGCGTCCCCTCCTGCCCGAGATGATCCAGCGCCTCGGCCTCGCGCCGTTCCTCAACGGCAAGGAGCCGCTGCTCTACGAAGCGGCCGGCTGCGAGCAATGCCACGGCAGCGGCTATCGCGGCCAGATCGCCGTCATCGAGGTTCTGGTGGTGTCCGATGCGATCCGGCGGCTCGTCCTCGCCCACGCCGAGGCGCGCGAGATCCAGCGCGTCGCCATCGAAGAGGGGATGCGGACGATGTACCAGGACGGGCTGCTCAAGGCGCTCGACGGCGTGACCACGATCGAGGAAGTCCTGCGCGTGACGCGGGACGTCTGACGGGGGAGCGCATGACCGAATTTCGTTACGTCGCAGTCGATCCGTCCTCTCAGACGATCGAGGGCCGCATGGAGGCCCTGACCAAGTCCGCCGTGGTCGAGCGCCTGCATGCCGCAGGACACGTGCCCATCCGTATCGACGAGATCGGCCTGTTCGCGCTGCAGAACATGGACGTGGGCGAGTTGTTCACAAGCCGCCGCGTGTCGAGGCGCTCGCTGGCCCTCATCACCGGGCAGCTCGCCACGCTCCTCCACGCCGGGCTGGCCCTGGACGAATCGCTCGCCATCCTCGCAGACCTCATCGAGCGGCCGCGCGAGCGGCAGGCCCTGCGGACCTTGCGCGAGAAGATCAGCGGCGGCGTGACCCTGGCCGACGCGATGGCCGCCCAGCCCAAGGTCTTCCCGGGCTTTTACGTGAGCATGGTGCGCGCGGGCGAAGCCGGCGCCAGCCTCGAATCGGTCCTGGCCCGGCTTGCCGAATTCCTCGAGCGTTCCGAGGCGGCCAAGGAGCACGTCAAGTCGGCGCTGATCTACCCGCTGATCGTCGCCGTCACCTGCTGTGTGTCGATCGCCGTGCTGATGATGTTCGTGGTGCCGCGCTTCCGGCCGCTGTTCGAGCAGGCGGGCGCGGCGCTGCCCACCTCGGCGCGCTTGCTGCTCGCGGCCTCGGAACTCGTGAATTCGTTCTGGTGGGTGGGCGTTCTCGTCCCGCTACTGCTGGCAGTCCTTGTGGTGTCGCAGTTCAAAAGCCGGGGGAGCCGGGCGCGCTGGGAGCGGCTATTCTTGCGCCTGCCGCTCGTGGGCGACCTCATCGCCAAGGTCGAGGTGGTCCGGTTCAGCCGGACCCTTGGCACCCTGATGAAAAATGGCGTATCGCTACTGGCGGCATTGGCGATCACGCGAGAAACGATCGGCAATCAGGTGTTCGTGGGCGCTGTCAGCCATGTGCTGGAGCAGGTGAAGACCGGCAAAGGCCTGGCGGCACCGCTGGCACAGACGAAGGTGTTCCCGCCGCTCGCGATCCACTTGATCCGGGTCGGGGAAGAGAGCGGGCGCCAGGAGGAAATGCTGTTCAAGATCGCCGATATCTTCGAGACCGAGACGCGCCGCAGCATCGACCGCATGCTGGCCCTTCTCGGCCCCGCCTTGACGGTCGTCCTGGGCCTGGTCGTCGCCGGGGTCATTGGCTCGATCCTGACGGCGATTCTCAGCGTGTACGACCTCGCGATGTAAGGAGAATGAATATGCGATTCCTATCCCCGATCAGGGAGCGAGCACGGGCCGCGCAGACGCGGCCCGAGGCCGGCTTCACGCTGGTCGAGCTTCTGGTCGTGCTCGCGATCCTGGGCCTGCTCGTCGCGGTCGCCACGCCGCAGGTGCTTAAATATCTCGGGCGGGCGAAGGTCGATACGGCGAACATCGAGATGAAGAGCCTGTCGACGGCGCTCGATTTGTTCATGATCGACATCGGCCGCTACCCGAACCAGCAGGAAGGGCTCACCGTTCTGGTGTCGAACACGGACAACCTGCCGACCTGGCACGGGCCTTATTTGAAATCGGCCACCGTGCCGCTCGATCCGTGGGGCCACCCGTATCAGTACCGCATCCCCGGCCAGCACGGCGATTACGATCTCTTCACCTTAGGTCCGGATGGCAACGGCTCCGACACGCAAAGCGCCAGCCGCTGACAGCCGCACGCGCGGCTTCACGCTGCTCGAGCTGCTGATTGCACTCGCGATCGCAGCATTGCTGTTCGTGTTCGTCGTGCCGGCGGGCTCGCGGCAGCGCGACCATGCAGAACTGGCCAACGCGGCGCGCGCCATAGCGGCAGGATTGCGCATGACACGTTTGCAGGCGATCAACGCCGGCCGCTCTGCTGTGTTTGCGGTCGACGTCGACAACGCGGTCTATCAATCATCCGGCGCTGCCCGCGAGGCGTTGCCGCGGGGCACTCGCCTCGCCCTGGTCACGCAACGCCGCGAAACGGGCGGTTCCGCCCTGGGCGACATCCGCTTCTTTCCAGACGGCAGCTCGACCGGCGGTGCCGTGACGGTGAGCCGCGGGAGCGACCAGTT
>Ga0335071_10003194_pt1 | contig 17378 bp, 18 predicted proteins | sample Lox_Sample_15_FD_206724 | JGI IMG/M metagenome (GOLD analysis project Ga0335071, IMG submission 206724) | Soil microbial communities from Loxahatchee National Wildlife Refuge, Florida, United States - Lox_Sample_1.5 | ecosystem: Environmental > Terrestrial > Soil > Wetlands | place: USA... | reverse complement strand
TCCGCAGGATCGATCAGCGACCGAATTTCGTGGCGTAGGCTTCAGCCTGCGTTGCTCCTGTGCGACTTGCCATCCATCCTCGGGAGCGCCGTCCGCGACGAAGCATCTCAGCCAACCGTCCTTCCCGGACCTTTCCCGTTTTGCCCACTCCGCCCGCTCGCGTTACTCTAGAATTGCTTTTACAGAGAGGCCCGCTCATGCCGCAGGCGCAAGGGATTCGCATCGGTCGAATCCTTGGCATTCCCATCTATCTCGACGTCAGCTGGATTCTTATCTTTGCGCTGGCCACCTGGTCTCTCTACAGCCAGTTCAGCGCCGACGCAAACCTGCACTGGACCTCGTCCGAAAAATGGACCATCGCGCTCGTCACCAGCTTGCTCTTCTTCGGCTCCGTCGTTTTCCACGAACTCGCCCACAGCGTCGTGGCTCAGCGCTACAAAATCAAAGTCCTCTCCATCACCCTGTTTCTCTTCGGTGGACTCGCCCGCATCGGCCGCGAGCCCAGCAGCCCGATTCAGGAATTCAACATCGCCATTGCCGGCCCCATCGCCAGCGGATTCCTTGCCGCCGTCTTTTACGGCCTCGCCTTACTCTCTCCCTCGGAGATTCTTGGTTCCTCGGCGGCTTTGCTCTTTCAGACCAACGCCGCTCTCGCTCTCTTCAATCTTCTCCCCGGCTTCCCTCTCGACGGCGGCCGCGTCTTTCGCGCTATCGTTTGGGGCGCCACCAAGGACTTCAGCCGCGCCACTCGCGTTGCCGGCGCCAGCGGCAAACTCATCGCCTATGTGATGATCGCCCTCGGCATCTATTCCTTCTTCGCTGTCGGCAAGCCGGGCAGTTCGTTCGCCTGGGTTTCGCAATATGCCAGTCCCTGGCTCGCGTTGGTCGGATGGTTCCTTCTCGTGGCCGCGCAAGCCAGCGTTGCTCAGGTCACCATTCGCGAAACGCTCGCCGGACTCACCGCCTCCGACGTCATGAGCCACGAAGTCCCCACCATCCCCGGCAACCTGAGCCTCCCCGAGTATTCCAGTGAAGTGCTCCGCACCGGCCGCCGCATCCACATCGTCACCATGGACGACCGCCTCGTCGGCCTGATGCATGTTGCCGCGCTCAATTCCGTTCCCCGGGATGAATGGGACATGAACTCTGTCCAGGCGGTCATGGTTCCGCGCGAGAAAATTCTCTGGGCCTCGCCGGAAGAACCGCTGCAGCGAGTCCTCGAACGCCTCATGTCCGCCGACGTGAACCAGATGCCCGTCGTCTCTCACACCGAGGATGGCGCCGCTCACATCATCGGCATGATTACCCGCGAAGCGATTCTCCGCGTCATTCAAACCCGCAGCGAACTCGGCGCCGCCCTCAATAACCGTTAGAAGATCCGCGCGATTTTCCCCTTCCGCCGCTATCTCCGTTAACTCTGCGTCCCCTCTGTTACCTCTGTGGTGCTCTTCAGTTCGAAGGCCTCAACGAGTGCTCTTCATCGACGTAAACCGATACGCCCCGAATCGCGCTTTGATGCAAGTATTTGCAAACCCCGCCGCCGATAAACTCTCCTGCGCAATCGATGAAGTGAACGGCGTGAACGTGCTCCCGATGTGTCCGATCCGATTCAGCCAGCTATCGCCAATCTCAAACCCCACGAACACTCCGTCTCGCCGGAGCACCCGCATCACTTCGCTCAGCATACGCTTCTGCAACTCCGCTGATTTCAGGTGGTGCAACACCAGAATCGCCGTGACCGACGAGAACCGCTCATCCCCAAACGGTAGTTGCGCGCCGTCTCCGCAAACAATCTCCACGCCCTCGCTTTGCCCCTTCGCCTTCCATGCCATCGTCAACCGCACGTCGTACTCAAGTGCGGTCACCCGCTCCACGCGTCGTCGCAAGAATTGCGTCCCCGCTCCGTATCCGGCGCCAATTTCCAGCGCATGTTCTCCAAGTTGTTGCCCCGCAAACACCCAGGGCAACAGGTGCCGCTCCGAAAAATATCTCCATGCGGAAGAAGAGCAAGCCAAGTGTTCGAAGGAATTCATGTGCAGAGGTAACAGTCTAGCGCAACCAAACGGAGGGGGAGTTGTCGCACATATCGATTCGGTTTCTGCGAGCAGTGCCTGCGGGAAGTATTCCTGAAAATTGGACTTGACATTCATCTCTACCTATGTAGACTTAGCGCATGGGCCTTCGCTTGCGCCTCTCTCGCCAGACTCTCGACCTCCTCGAGGCCTTGCTCCTTCAGCCTTCCTCCTGGCATCACGGCTACGCCCTCAGCCAGACCACCGGCCTCGCCTCCGGCACGCTCTATCCCATCCTCATGCGCCTCGAAAAATCCGCCTGGCTCGAGACCCGCTGGGAAGACACTCCCGAGCCGGGCCGTCCTCCTCGCCACCTGTACCGCCTTACCGGCAACGGCCGCGAATGGGCCCGCGAAGAACTCCGCGCCGCGCAGCAGATCAAATTCTGGAAGCCCGCGCACGGGAAGGTGTGACATGCCCTACCCGCACCCACCCTTCGCCAAAGCCGTCGCCGTCAAATCTCTCGAACTCGCTATCCGCTTTTGGCCGCAAGAATCGCGCCACTGGGGCCAGGCGCTGCTCGGCGAAGCTCACGAAATCTCGCGTCCTGTCGACGCCATCTTCTGGGCCCTGGGAGGTGTCACCGTGTTCCTCCGCTCCCACCTCTCGCACCTTCTCGCGCTTCTCAAGCTTCCTCCGGGCCGCACCGCAACTTCGCTGCCTATGGGCACGAACGGCCCCCGCTTCCCCCACAATTCTCGCCTCGTCACGGCCATCATTCTCCTCGCGGTGGGCGCCCTGCTCCTCCTTCCCTCAGGCCGCGAAGCGGCCAGCATCGTCACCTCCAGTTGGAGAGATTACGATGCCACGCCCCGGGAGGCTCGCGTCGTTGAGCGTCTCGCCGCCAAAGCGGAGAAGGACCACGACGCTCGCCAACTTGCTTTCCTCGCCAGCTGCGTGCCCGATCCCGACCGCGCCGAAATCCTTGCTGACCGCGCTGTTGCGCTCGATCCCTCGTTGTTCTGGATTTACACCAGCCGTTACCGCCGCCCGGTGGACCCGATCAAGAACCAGTGGCTCGCCCGGCTTCGCGCGTCCGATCCCGATAACGCTTTTGTCTACATGCTCTCGGCAGAGTCCGTCGTCGATCATCGAATGTGGTCCAAATTCGGATCGGACGGCCGCCCCATCGTCGAGCCTTCTCAGATTCCCGGCTTTCTCGAATGGTCCGCGTACATGCAACGCGCTTTGCTGGCGCCCCGCTACGATAGCTACGGTAAGCGTCAGCTTGAACTAACCCGCCAAGGTTGGCAGCAGTCGCCGGAGGTCCCGGTTTCGCTGGTTCAATACAGCCTGTGGTCGCATCGTCTCGCCGGTGGCGTTTGGGAATATGTGAGGCTGCAGATTCTGGACGCCAAGCGTGCCGCCGCAGCCGGGCACGCCGAACAAGCCGAAAAGTCTTTGCTGGAAATCGCCAGCGCAGGGCAGCGGCTCATCGACGGAAGTGTAACCGACGTTGAACGATTCGGTGCGCTCGAGGTCGCTCGCAGCGCTCAAGACGCTTTGCGCGAACTTTACGCTTCTTCCGCCCGCCACGCGGACGAACAACTCGCCGCTGCACAACTCCACCTGCTGGAGGCCAGTAAGGAAAGTCTGTTACGGGGCTGGCGGCAATCCCGCAAGGCGTCTACGGAACGTTTGCGCAAGAAAGCAGTCATTGTGCAGGTATCCGCCTGGTCCGCTCTCGGCCTCGCTGTTCTTACGTTTCTCAGCCTCATTCTTCTGGAGATCCGCTCCATCCCCTGGCGGCGTTTCCCCCGCATCCGCTGGACCGCCTGCCGCCTTGCCGATTTCGGACCCTCCGCCGTACTCGTCCTCACCGGAGTGTTCCTTTTTAGTTTCCGGCCCTTCGCCCTCGCGCTCGATCAGTACCGTTCCACCGTCACTACAAGTGCCTACGCTCCGGACCTGGTCTGGCAACTGTGGGCGCTGGATTCGGTTCGATCGCCATTCTCGTATTTGGAGCCTTCCGGATCCGTTTTCTGGGTATGTGTGATCATCGCTCTCTCTTTGATTGCCCTGGCCATTGTGGTGCGCAAGGTCTGGCGCCACGTCGCACCCGCCCACCACGCCTAGCCCACGCTTCCACCTTGCGTTGCTCTTGTAGCGGCGGGTCTTCAGACCCGTCCTCTTCTCTCTCACATCGCTCCCGCGGCAGTCCGTGTGCAGGTACTTGATCAGCAGCACTTCGTTGCCCTTCTCACGTGTAGGGGCGCAGCGCGCTGCGCCCCATGTTCGCAACCAATCACCGGTTCAGCAGCGCCATCATCTCCGGCGTGTACCGCTCTCCCGCCACCGGTATCTGCGCCACATGCTCGCGAATCTCCTGCAAATCCGCCGCGCTCAACTCCACGCGCAGCGCTCCCATGTTGTCTTCCAGATACCGCAGCCGCTTCGTTCCCGGAATCGGCACCAGGTCCTTCCCCTGCGCCAGTACCCACGCCAACGCCAACTGCGCCGGCGTACATCCCTTCTTCTTCGCCACTTCCTTCACCGCATCGGCCATCTTCATATTTGCCTTGAGCGCCGCTTCGCCAAATCGCGGATTCGTCCTTCTCCAGTCGGTCTCGTCCAGGTCCTCCAGCTTCTGGATTGCCCCGGTCAAGAATCCCCGCCCCAATGGGCTGTATGGCACAAAGGTAATTCCCAGTTCGCGGCACGTTTCCAGCACTCCATTCGTCTCCACCTCGCGCGACCACAACGAATACTCGCTTTGCACCGCGGCGATTGGATGCACTTTGTGCGCCTTTCGAATCGTCGCTGGCGAAGCCTCCGACAATCCCAACTGCTTCACTTTCCCTTCCTTCACCAGCTTTGCCATCGCACCCACCGTCTCTTCGATCGGCACCTTCGTGTCGATGCGATGCTGGTAATACAAGTCAATCGTTCCGATCCCCAGCCGCTTCAGGCTGCCTTCGCACGCCTTTGCCACATTTTCCGGCGAGCCATCGAGGCCCATTCGTTCCCCATTCACGAACCGAAATCCGAATTTCGTTGCCACCGCCAGCCGGTCGCGATTTGACTCCTTTAGAAACTTCCCTACCAGCTCCTCATTCTTGTAAGGCCCGTAGACTTCCGCGGTATCCAGAAAATTTCCGCCCAGTTCCACATACCGGTGCAGCACCTTCATCGATTCATCGTCATTCGCCGGGCCGTACGCAAACGACATCCCCATACAGCCCAGCCCCAGCGCCGAAATTTTCGTTCCATTCTTTCCCAGTTCCCGCAATTCCATCCCTTCACCTCGCCCAAATTTCTCACCACCGCAAATCTCACTCGTACGATGTCTCGCCCGCTACCCGCGATACATCATAGAGGATTTCCTGTATGCGCGATCTGTTGCATTCCATCTCAAACGCGACGCCGCCGTTTTTTCTTTGTTTGCGTCAACTGCGTTCGTGTTGCTTGGACGGGGGACGAACCAGTGCATCGCCAGCGATAATTTCAATGACTTGTCATCCTGAGGAGCGTTTGCCCGCGACGAAGGATCTCAACCGATCCCCGCCTCGAACGTCTCAGTACGCCACCAATAATCACGGGCGCAACCCGCCACCGCCCTTGCTTGCGTTTTTCGCTATAGGGCGCAGCATGCTGCGCCCCATGCCCGCAAGATCGATCACCGACCGAATTTCGTGGCCTAAGCTTCCGCCTGCGTGCTCTTGTGCGACTTGTCATCCTGAGGAGCGTTCTCCCGCGACGAAGGATCTCAACCGATCCCCGCCTCGAACGTCCCAGTACGCCACCAATAATCAGGGGGCGCAACCCGCCACCGCCCTTGCTTCCGTTTTTCGCTGTAGGGCGCAGCATGCTGCGCCCCATGCCCGCAAGATCGATCACCGACCGAACTTCGTCGCGTAGACTTCAGCCTGCGTGCTCTTGTAGCGGCGGGTCTTCAGACCCGTCGACTTTTCTTCTCTCACGCCGCTCCCGCTGCAGGCTTGTGCAGGTACTTGATCAGCAGCACTTCGTTGCCCTTTTCGTTGTAAATCAATTCGTCCACCAGCTTCCGGCTCATCAGTATGCCGAACCCGCCCGGTCGCATTCCTCTCGCCTCGCGCTCTTCCATATGCCGGAAGGGATCCTCCGGCGGATTTCCCACCGCCGTGTGCTTCAATTCCTCCAGGGAAAACCCTTCCCCCGGATCCTTCACTTTGCACAGGATCATTCGCTTCGTTCGCACGTACGCCACTTCCACATGTTGCGACGGATCGAACTTTCCGCCGTGCTCCATCGCGTTCAACAGGATCTCTCGAAACGCTGTCGACACCTCTTCGGTTTCCGCTTCCGGCAGGCTGGATGCCTCGCCGTAGAACTGGATCAGCCGGTTCGCCGTCGCCAGGTCGCACCTTACTGCCAGCCGAACCCACTCTGGCGTCGCCGACAGAATCTCAATCCCATCGTCCCAATACGGTTCGTCGGTCGCCATGCGGATAACTTCCGCCAGTTTCTCGGCCGAAAAGGGTTGCGCAAAGTAACTGAAGGCCCGTTCCTTGATCGACGCCAGCACATCGCCCGGCACATACTCGTCCACCAGGATAATAAGCCGCGTGTGCGGACGGCACAGGCGCAGCCGCCTCAGCAGTTCAACGTCTTCCTTCCCGGATGTCCGCTCTCCCGTCACAATCAGGTCAAACGCGTGACGGTTTGCGGCTTCCAACGCCGCCCGGTTGTCCTTCACGTATTCCACGTCCCAGCCGAACTCCGAAAACAGGCTTTGCAGCAACTGGTTGATTTCCGGGCTGGACTTCACCAGCAATGCCACCTTCCGTGGCTCGGACTTCGTTGGGGACGCGCTCGACATCTTCCCCTCATGCTGTGTATGCGGTGCGCTCATCTCCGTCCAGCTAGCATGCAGAAAAACACCGGACCACGCAAGACCCGCTCCTGCCCCAGTCCCGTGGCACCCAGCGTGCCCGAGGGTACCAGCCCACCCGTCGCGCCTCCCCGTGGAAGGCACGCTTTCCCCTTGACTTTTTATTATCTTGTGGTAATATTATTCCTGTAGTATTCTACGCTTGGCCGTGCCCATCCGGGGCACGCTCTCCCTTGTTTCCCGCACAAACGACGGCGCTGTTCTTCGGGATCGCCTCTCGCGGCAAGCTCAGCAGGCGTTTCTGGACCGTGCGTACCGTACGACTTTTTCCAGATCCCTCGCCATTTCAATGGGTTCCACGTCGTACTGCAGAAACAGGGGGGTAGGGGGGCCTATGTTTACCTATCACAGCGGGTGCATCCCGTTTCGGAACTCGGTAGCGGCCAACACAAAAAAAGGGGAGCACGTAAAATGTGCTCCCCTGTGGCCCTGGCTTTTACTGCGAATGAATGTTGTGGCTAGCCCAGGTCGCTGGTCATCAGGAACAGCGGTTTCATCTCGAAGCTCTGATAGACCGGCCGCAGACGCTCGATGCTGTAGTGCTCCTTCACGTTCACGACCTTCTTCGTCGCTGTCACCGTGTCGATCGGCATATTGTCGTAGCGTCCGTTCTTCAGCACCACCAGGCGGCCGTGAATCTTGTTCAGAATCAAGTCCAGCGCCAGGTTGCCGTACGCCATTGGCACAATCGAATCGATCGCGTCCGGATCGCCGCAGCGCACCAGGTAGCCCAGCTTCTGGCTGATGCAGTCGATCTTCCGGCCGTTGTTGAATTTCGGCGAACGCCTGGTCAGTTCCTCCGCCACCAGCTCTCCGATTCCTCCGAGCTTCTTGTGGCCGTAGGCGTCTGCCGCTTCGCCTTGGAACACCATCTCGCCGCCTTCAAACATTGCGCCTTCCGAAATCATCACAATCGAATAGCGGCTCGGATTCCGGTTGCGGTCGTACACCATCAACTCCGTCAGTCGATCGATATTGAACTTGTGCTCCGGAATCACGCACCGGTTCGATGCTCCCGCCATCGTCGGCAGCATCGCCGTGAATCCTGCGTACCGGCCGAATACCTCCAGCACCATGAACCGTTCGTGCGAGCCCGCCGACGTGCGCAGGTCATTGGTCATCGATATCGTCCGCGTGATACAGGTGCTGAAGCCTATGCAGTAGTCCGTCCCGGGAACGTCGTTGTCCATGGTCTTGGGAATGGCGACCACCCGCATGCCTTCTTTGTGCAAACGCACGCCATAGCTCAGCGTGTCGTCGCCCCCGATCGGAATCATGTAGTCCACGCCGAGCCAAGACAGGTTCTTCAATACTTCCGGCGTCAGGTCGTTCTTCTCCGCCTGGAACTGGTCCTTCAGGTGCTCCGGCACGCTGCTCTTGCTCACCTTCCCCGGATTGGTGCGCGAAGAGTGCAGGAATGTTCCGCCGGTGCGGCCCGCGCGGTTCACGATGTCTTCCGTCAGCCGCTGGAAATTGTTTGAGTTGTCATGCTTCTCGTCGCGCACCATGTCGACCGTTCCGGCCCAGCCACGCCGGAACCCGATCACTTCGTACCCCTCGCGGATCGCTCGCAGGGTCACCGCTCGAATCGCCGGGTTCAGCCCTGGAACGTCGCCTCCGCCCGTGAGAATTCCGATTACACCTTTCTTGACGTTGATATTTGCCATGTCGCTAGACTCGCCTTTGTGTGGAATTTCGAACTAACAAGTATGCGGCGTGCCGCCGCAATTAGGAAGTGCAACGGTCACACACCCATTCTAAGGCTTTTCTATTCGCAGCGAAGGACTTCGGCGGCTCCGCCCTCGTCGCCACCCGTTGCGCGTCCAGGTCGTGGGTTGAAAGTTTGTACTATGGGCCGCCGCGCTTACGCCTCGATGCGCGTTCCCAGCACGCCCAGGAACTTCGCCAGCCACGCTGGGTGCGCCGGCCACGCTGGCCCGGACACCAGATTTCCGTCCACCACCGCTTCGGTCATCGCCACGTCCACGAACGTTCCGCCGGCCGCAGTCACGTCGGGCGAGACCGCGGGATAGCAGCTGCACTTGCGTCCTTCCAGCACTCCCGCCGCGGCCAGCACCTGCGCCCCGTGGCAAAGAGCCGCGATGGGTTTCTTCGCGTTGGCAAAGTGCCGCACGATCTCCAGCACTTTCGGATTCAGCCGGATATACTCCGGCGCGCGTCCACCGGGAATCACCAGCGCATCGTAATCTTCCGCCTTGGTCCCCTCGAAGGTCGCGTTCAATGCGAAATTATGTCCGCGCTTCTCCGAATACGTCTGGTCGCCCTCAAAATCGTGAATCGCGGTGCGTACCACGTCGCCCGCTTTCTTTCCCGGGCACACCGCATGTACCGTGTGTCCCACCATCAACAGCGCCTGGAATGGCACCATTACCTCGTAATCCTCGACGTAATCGCCCACCAGCATCAGAATCTTCTTGCCCGCCATTGGCATCCTCCCAAACGACTCCAAAGCATAACAAACTCGCCCGCGTCACCATGGCAACGCGGGCGGCCTTGTGCATCTCGTTGGATGATCGATCGCTGTGTTTAGTTTGGTTGTACGGCGGTTGCCGGCGCGGGCGTGGTGCTCTCGTCGATGGTCAGCATGTCCGTGCGCATCTTGTCCCACTCGCGCAAGGTCAAGCCCCGTTGTGCGAAGAACCGGCGGATTTTGACGGAATCCCACCGCAGCACGTCCTCCATCACCGGCACCAGCACGCTCATCGCGTTGTCGCTCAGCACCGTTCGCCGCGCCACACGCGTGATGAACTTCGCTTCCGAAACCGCGATCGTCAGACCGTCGTACTGATTCACGTGCATCATTACCGGCAGGTCCGAGCTTCCGTCACCCATGTAGATGATATGGTCATGGCTGATCCCTAGCGTCGCGCGCATCTCTTCCAGCACGGTGATCTTTCCCCACCCTGCCGAAGCGCGAATGATCGAATCCACTTCGCCGGTCGTCGGGTTGAACCGGAACCTCGTCCCGAAAATATTCTCCGGCGGCACGATGCCTTCGAGCGCCGACTCGATGATTTCCTGCGGACCTGCCGAAATCACGTGGAACGAAAACCTGTAGCCGTCCGCCAGGTTCTCCAGCGAACGCGCAAACAGCGCCACGTCGTGCTTCAGCCGGATTCGCTTGCCGGTCTCGATCAGGTCCTGTCTGCGCACTTTGCGGAATTCCGGATCGTGCAGGATCAGGTACGACAGTTCGGCGCCCTGCTGTACCAGGTTCAGGTTCGACAAGCCCTTCACCTTGTTATGAAAATCGTGAAAGCCAATCAGCTCCGCCAGGGCCACACCCGAATCGTTGAAGCTGAGCGTCTGGTCAAAGTCGCTGGCCAGAAGATACTGCTGCGTCATTGGAAATTACTCCTCTTTCTGCCCGCCTGTTGCGGACGCGAGCCGGACTGGCGACTCGGACACGTCCCACGTCTACACGGTAACCCTGGTCCGGGGTCCCGTCCCACGAATAATTCTGATGGGTGCTATGCGTGGATGAGGTGAACGTTTTGTTAGCTCTTTATGAGATGCGCCCAAAAGGTAAAAGGTTCACAGGAAAGGACTTAACTAAACGAACCACTTTAAAATGAGCGACTTACCTGAGGCAACAAACGGAAAAATTCATGCGAACAAAAAGCGATGATCCCGTTCTGGCTTGGGCCTCGGCGCATCCTAGCCTTCCTAGCCTTTGCAGACAGGGTTTTGAGGGGCCAAAGAACCTGGTGCCTGGGATTTACTGAGATCCAAGAGTCGATCCTCCGCAACGCCAGGCTCCCCGTTCTTCCGTACAGGAGTCACCTTTTCGCGCCAGTGCGCTGACGGTCAATTGCTGCCGGCCCGCGTCCCGATGTCTACTGACTTTGATAGCGGTCTTATGTCCTTCAATTTTCGGAAACAGATTACCGCGCGGCGCGCTTACACAGAGCGGCGGAAAACCCTTGTGGTCAGCATGATCTTCGCGCTCGACCTTGCTATCGCCCTCGTCGTACTGATCGCCGGCTGAACCGTGGGGTCGGATCTCATTTGGGCTTCTTCTTCGTCTTCCGCCCCAGCGCGCTCAACGCCCGCGTGTACTCCTCCAGTCTTTTCGGATTTGCCTCGCTGAAGACAAACTGCCCTTCGCGCCGGCAGTCAATCAATCCAGCATCCGACAAGATCTTCAGGTGATGTGACACTGTCGCCGGAGTCACTCCTCGCATCGACACCAGCTCCCCGCAGTACATCCGTTCGCCGGAGCGGATCGCCTCATAAATCATCAGCCGCGTCTCGTCTCCGAGCGCTCTCGAAATCCGTTCAATCTCTTGACGATCCATATGTCCGACAGTCTACAGGACGTCCTCGAACCCGCCCGTCTTTATTTTGGAGCCGATGGATTTGCAGAACTCGCCACATCCAGATCCAGAAACCACTTCTTCGCTGTATCGATCGCCGCGTAACACGACTTGTCTTTCGCGTATCCTCCGCAATGCTTTGCGGTACTCTCTTTCGGCGAGCGTGTAATCTGCCATACCGTCGCGTACGCCACGCCACTCATCGCCGCCACCGGTACTTCTTTCGGATTCACACAACCCGGCGATGGCGGGCAGGTGTCGTTGACCACCCAAAACGCCGCATCGATCTTCCCCAGATGAGCCCGAATGTCGTCCGCACTGATGATCGTGGTTCCGCCCTCTTCGTGGATCGCCATTCCCGAGCAGTAAAATCCGGGACGATAACGCTCACGTGTCAGCGACTCCGCCCACGCGCGAAAATATGCATGCCCTGCGTCGTTGAACCGGCCTCCCTCTTCGATATCCAAGAAGATCGTCCAGCCTTCCCCGAATCCTTCTTTCTTCGCGAACTCCGCCGCCCGCTTCGCATCCGCTTCTCCGGCTGAGCTGCCTGCTTGCGCGTTCTTCAACGAACCCTCGGGTCTTCCCAGGTACAGAAGCACGAATCCGTACCCCTGGGTTGCCAAGTTCTGCCGTTTTCCCGTCCAGTTGTTCGTCTTCTCTCCCGGCGGCGGGCTCAACCAAAATCCCACAAACGCAAATTGCTTGCGCAGGGTCGCCATCGCCTCGTCTCCCGGATATTCATTCCGGTCGAATCCCAGGTACGCTCCATATGTTTGGCCGTATGTTTCAGGAGCCCTTGGCAGCATCAGCAACAACCCTGTTGCTATTCGTCTCAACCAGCGCATGGGCCAACTCTACAACAACACTGGCGTTGGCAGCTTGCGAATTACGTGTCCATATAGTGGGCCGCGCCATTTCCAAACGACCAGTTTTCCCACGATACTTCCACCAAATTGATCAGCAGATCTTCCTTTCTCAGCCCTGGATTCTCCGCCAGAATTTCTGCCATTCGTTGAAACAGCTGCCGTTTCTGCTGCGGCCTCCGCCCTACGCTCATCATCACCTGCACAAATACGATCTGGTCGCTACGCCTTACGCCCAAGTACTGCGAATCGTAGATCAGCCCGCCAGGCACGTGTTCGGTCAACACTTGGAAGCGATCGTCTGGTGGAGCACCAATAGTCTCCACAATCGCACGGTGCACTCCATCTGCAATGGCTTTCCGATACGCTTGGGTTTGCCCCTCCAACAAGTCAATCCGTACGAGCTGATAGATCCTCCTTGAACTCGTTCGATGCAGGTGGTCACCCGCGAGGCATACACATAGCCATGACGCGCTCCGTCCTCTGACTGATCCATCGTCATGCGATCTGCCAAGCCGACTTGCGTCTCGAACGCCTCTTTGATGTGATACAGGCATGAAGCTCCCGCAATTCGTGCGCTGGGCCACCGGCATCCGCTGGCAGTGGAAGGTCTTCATTCCCATCATTGCCGTGCTGATCCTCAGTATCGCGACGATCATGCTGGTGCTGAACTCGCTGCAGGTCTACGAATCGCAATGGATTCTAGTCGCCGCCCTCGGCGGTGCCATCCTCGTCTGTTTTGTGCTTTTGGCCGTGCTGCTTGTTCTCATCGAGCACCCGCTCGAAGAACTCATGAACACCATCAAGCGCGTCCGCGGTGGGGACCTCAAGGCCCGCGTCGACTTCGCCAAGCGCGTCGACGACGTGGGGCAGCTGGGACGCCAATTCAATGAAATGATCGAGCAGCTCGACCAGAATCGCGAAGAGATCGAAGACCTCCACAAGCGCGAAATGGCACGCGCTGAGCACCTCGCCACTCTGGGCGAACTAGCCGCCGGCCTAGCCCACGAAATCCGCAATCCCCTCGCAGGCATCGCCGGGGTAGTCGATATCATGGGCAAAGAACTGCCCAGTAACAGTGCCAGCCGCGCGGTCATTGGCGACGTCCACCGCGAAGTCCTCCACATCCAGGCCATCCTGAACGACCTGCTGTCCTACGCCCGCCCCCGGCTCCCGGCGTTCCACGCCGCCAACATCAACACTACCGTCGAACAAGCGGTGGTCCTGGCGCGCCAGCAAGTGCTGACCAAGCCTATCCAGATACTCTTCGAACCGAATCCGTCCTTGCCTCCCGTTGAGCACGATCCCGCACTGATACAGCAGGTGATCCTCAACATCACGCTTAACGGTATTCAAGCCATCTCTGGCGCTGGTCAAGTCTCTCTCGCCTTGCTTCAGAACCACGATAACGTGGCCATCACTGTGTCGGACACAGGCCGGGGCATCTCCGCTGATGCGCTGCCCCGTATCTTCAAGCCATTTTTTACGACCCGCTCCGAAGGCACCGGCCTCGGCCTCTCTCTGGCCAACGGCATCGTGCAGTCGCACGGTGGCCATATTGATGTCACCAGCACGGTAGGCAGAGGCACCACCTTTAAGGTATCGTTGCCCATAACCCGCGCGAACAAGCCTGTCGGGAAGTCTCAGATTCCCAAAAAATGATAGAGTAGTTTGATGGCCCAAAAGAGAATCCTGATCGTCGACGACGAAAAGCTCGTCCGCTGGGCGCTGACCCAAAAATGCGCGGAATTCGGCTATCAGACTGTCGAAGCGGAAAATGGAGAAGACGCCATCCGCGCGCTGCAAGGCGATTCTGTCGACGCCGTTCTCCTCGATGTCCATCTCCCTGATCTCAGCGGCATCGAAGTCCTCGAGAAACTCAAGCAGGCCGGTGAAACTCGTAGCGTAATCATGATGACCGCGGATCCGCAGCTCGATGACGTGAAAGCCGCTCTCCGCCTAGGTGCGTACGACTTCGTCAGCAAGCCCATCAATTTCGAAGAGCTTAGCGTCACCCTGCAGAACGCCCTCGAAGCTGGCGCACTGCGCACCGAAGTCGAATCCTTGCGCGGAGAAGTTCGCCGCCGTGCCGGCTATCACGATGTCATCGGCATTTCTCGCAAGATCACCGAATTGATGAAGTTCGTCTACAAGGTCGCCGCCAGCGAAGCCACCACCATTCTGGTTCAAGGGGAGAGCGGCACCGGCAAGGACCTTGTCGCCAAAGCTATCCACTATCACAGCTCACGTGCTGAGCGGCCCTTCGTCGCCATCAACTGCTCGGCGATTCCCGAAACGCTGATGGAAGCCGAACTCTTCGGCCACGAAAAGGGCGCCTTCACCGATGCCAAGGCCATGAAGAAGGGGCTCTTCGAAGTCGCCGATGGCGGCACCCTCTTCCTCGACGAAATCGGCGAGCTCTCCCCCCTGCTACAGGCCAAGCTTCTGCGCGTTCTGGAAGATCAGGTCATACGCCGAGTAGGCGGGGTTCGCGACATCCAAGTCGACGTTCGCGTCATTGCCGCTTCCAACCGCGACCTCGAGCGCGAAGTCCGCGAAGGCCGTTTCCGCCAGGATCTCTTCTACCGTCTGGCCATCATCGCTATCTATCTTCCGGCGCTCCGCGAGCGGAAAGAGGACATTCCCTCGCTTGTCGAGTTCTTCGTCGCGCACTACAACCGGAAGTTTCGGAAGCAGGTCCAGGGTATCAGCGAGGACACGCGCCGCCTGCTCAACAACTACGATTGGCCCGGCAATGTCCGCGAGCTAAAGAACGCTCTCGAGCGCGCGATGATTCTTGAGGAAGGCAATCTTCTTAAACCCGACGATCTGCCCTTCTCCGTAGCCAGCGGCCGCAGTGGGGCCACCTCGGAGAACACTCTTGCTGCCCCCGCCGACAACCACCCGGCTCCCGGCAAACGCCGCCTTCCTCCCCTTTCCATTCCTGAGGGGGGAACCTCCCTCGAAGATGTCGAGCACGCCCTAGTAGAACTTGCGCTCCACCAGTCGCACGGCAACCAAATCAAGGCCGCCAAGCTTCTCAACATCAGCCGCGATGCATTGCGGTATAAAATGAAGAAGTTCGGTTTGTCTCACACCGAAGAGGAAGAACCTGCGGCTCCGGCTGGTTCCTAGTTGAAGTTCTCCACATTCGATTCATAGAACTGCGTGAGAATTCGCCTTGGAAGTGTGAAAACTCGCATGTTCGGTTCGTTCGGAGACATGGCGGCCACCTGTCCTTTCTGTAACCTTTTTCATTACAACAACTTGCAAATTGCCGTGGATTTCGCAAGAAAGGAACACCATTTGCATTTCTCAATCGCGTTCAGCAATTAGGCAATGGAGCGATTGTCGAAAGGCTGATCAGTGGGCGTTCCTTTTTCGACGTTCGGGCTTGCGGTGAAGGCTCGAAAGGATACGTCGGAAAAAGGGACGCCCACATTTTTTGTGTGCAGACTTCGCAGCGGTCACCGCGAAGGGTCGCGCTTCAAGGTCGCGCGCATCTAGCCCTGCCCGACGGGCTCACCAGTGGCCGCTGCACCTTAGCTCCTGCCTCGTCTCCCTCGCGTTCATTTCTCTTTTGTTGATTCCACTCACCGTTTCGCCATTCGACGCACGATTCTGCGGAACTTTGCTCACTTCTACCCGTTAAGTCATTGCAAGTGCCCTATTTGGAGTGTCCGGTCCGAAGCTTGTTCTGGTACCGAACGTGCACTCTTGGTCAGTGAGTTAAAGGCTCTCCACCAGTGCGCGGAGGATGTTGTTGTTTGAGGAGGAAGTCATGCCGCAGGTTGCGGAACCCAAGGTGAAGCCTGAAATCGGTAAGCGGGTTTCTCTCACTAAAATCCTGGTCACGACCGACTTTTCTGAAGTGTCCGATCGTGCCCTCGACTACGCCATTGCCGTCGCGCGCCGCTATGATGCGCGAATCTACCTCGCTCACGTCATTACCCCCGATCCCTTCCAGTTCGCTGAACCCCAGCTCGCTCAAGCGACCTATGAGAAAGTGCGCCAGGCCGCCGAGGAAGGCGTCACCGATATTCTGATCTCCGGAAAGCTCCGCGGCGTTCCACACGAAGTCTTGATGGAAGAAGGCAATGTCTGGCCGACCATCGAACGACTCATCGTTGAGCATGAAATCGACCTCGTCGTTTGCGGCACCCACGGACGCGGCAAGGTCCAGAAGATCCTCATCGGCTCCGTCGCTGAAGAGATCTTCCGTCAGGCGGACGCCGCTGTCCTGACCGTTGGCCCGGCCGTCCGGGGTGAAGTTCAGAAGGAAATCGAACTGCGGCATATCCTCTTCGCCACCGATTTTGGTCCCGGCGCCGAAAAGGCTGCCGCCCACGCCCTCTCTCTGGCGCAGGAGCATAACGCGCACCTCACGCTGCTCCATGTGATCGAAAGCGCCTCCGCCTACACGGAAGAGAGCATTGCGCGCCAGAAGGAAATCAACATTGTTCGCATGAAGAAGCTCATGCCCGCGGGTACGGCGGATTGGTGCAAGCCGGAATTCCGCGTCACCTTCGGCAATGCTGTCGAAGAGATTCTGATCGGCGCCAAGGAATGCAAGGCCGATCTGATCGTGATGGGCGCCAAGGCTCGCCGCAGCCTCGCGGGCCATGTGCCTCTCACGATTGCGTACAACGTGGTCACCAAGGCAACTTGCCCGGTGCTCACGGTTCGCGGCTAGGTTTTCTCGGTAAGGAACGGAATCCTTTCCCCTCGGATCCGTATCCTTAAAAAACAAGGCGGTGCTGCGTCCTCCCCCCAGCCGAGCAGCACCGCCTTTTTTCTGTTGAGCAGAGTTCCATTCGAACTCGAGACGAGTCTGTAGCGGTGGCATTCTGCCGCCCGGCTTCCTTGAGAGCAAATGCACAGGAACCAGGCATGCGAAACGAACATGCCCGGCCGTCCGGCTTCTTACGCGTACGTATTGAGCAACGTCCCCGTACTGAGCGGATCGCCGCCATCGGCAACCGACGCCTCGCTCATCTTCGCTTCCTGCACCGCTTCTTTCAGCATTTTGCTGGTGCTCTGCGGCGTGCCCGTCGGGGCGCTCTGCCCTGTCGCCTGCTGGTACATTTGCAACAGGTCCGCTCCATTCGCTTGCGCAAGTCCGGCCACCGACATGAAGCCTCCAGGCGCGCAGTGGCACGCCTATACCAGCACTCATCGGCAGTTCTCGCGTTTTCTTTAGCTGGATTAAAAGGGCCTCAGGCTGATCTGT
>Ga0335071_10003193_pt1 | contig 17378 bp, 12 predicted proteins | sample Lox_Sample_15_FD_206724 | JGI IMG/M metagenome (GOLD analysis project Ga0335071, IMG submission 206724) | Soil microbial communities from Loxahatchee National Wildlife Refuge, Florida, United States - Lox_Sample_1.5 | ecosystem: Environmental > Terrestrial > Soil > Wetlands | place: USA... | reverse complement strand
CGCTGTCCAGACTGCCTGCAGCGTTATGGGGGGTGCTCCCCGGCGCGACGCGCTGCCGAATTTGTACATCTCCATGTACCACTGCTTCTCGAGGGTTGTGTCAGGCAGCCTGACGGCCGACTGTGACCAGAATTGCGACCACCAGGCGGCGTGAGAGGCGTGAGCCGCCGCGTACGATACGGCGCGGTGATCACCCGCTCCGGTGCCGCGTCTGGGGGCCGGGATACACAGCGGGTACGGTCTGCTGGGTGTGATGTCCCACGTTCCCGTGATTGTGTCACCCCCCTCACGCTTCCATGCAACCCGCACGGTGTACTCGAACCCGTTCCGGCATTTCTGCCTGTACAGCAATTCGCCGGCCTTCCTGCTCAGCTCCGGCGGAGGATAGCCGAGCCTGAAAAGGTCGTTTCCCCCGGGTCCGCTGTTTGCAGGATTGTCCGACCGGCCGCCGCTCCCGTATGCGGGTGGTATGAGCCGCGGCTCGAACGTTCCCCGCAAGCCCGTGAACCGGAACCAGCCGGTGTGTTCCGTGGCGTGGACAAATGTTTCCAGCGTTGTCCCATTTTTCCAGCGAATGACACATGTCGCGTCACCCGGTCTCAGCACGGCGGACGCGAGCTGGTCGATTCCCGGCACGGGGATCTCGAGCGCCGCTCCCGGGAGTTTTGTGGGGGCTGCGTCGCGGTCATACGGGATATCCCCCATCTCCTGCACCCGTCTGTAGTCACCCGAAAGGGCCTGTTGAACGACCCAGGCAAAACGAAAGTCGGGCGATTCAAACTCCCTGATGGATCTCAGGTCCCAGAGGTCTGCCCGGTCCAGCGACATGCGCAGCACTGTGTCTTTCTGCCAGAGGAGTGCCCCGGTCATTCCGCTGCCGAGCGGAATCCCCTCATCCCACGTCCGGGGAATTTCCGGAAACGCAAAATCCGACGGCCGGTCGCCGATGATGGCTGCCCCCGCCGCGGCAGCGAACGGAAAGACAACTGAAAGAACGATTGCCCCGATCATGCTCTCCGCCGTCCGTCCGGATGAACGATGCATACGTGTGCTCCTTCGTATCGCCATGGGAAGAAGATACTCCCGTGCCCGTCCAATAGCAATCAATGCTCTCCGGCGTTCACATGCATTGCTTCTCATCCTCCCGAAACATATCTTTATTTATGTTCATTGAGTCGCCACTGTCCGAAGGGATCGTGGCGTTTTTTTTGTAAACGCGATCCGTGAATCGGCCGCAATGAACCCGGAGGCGATGGAGCTGTTCGGAAAGGCTCTCCGCGCGTTCAGCAGGGATGAACCCGGTGCCGTTCTGAACATCAGGAGGGACGACGGCGTCGTGTCCCCCCTCCCCGCGAGCTACTTCTTCCGCGAGGAGCGGGACTTCACCCGCCTGGAAAGCGTCGCACTCTCGCGGTGCAGGGGATCCGTCCTGGACGTGGGAGGGGGCGCGGGGGAGCATGCGCTCGTGCTGAGGGGGATGGGGCGCCCTGTGACGGCCATCGACGTCTCCCCGCGGGCGGTCGCGATCATGAAGCGGCGGGGCCTCCCTGACGTCCGGTGTGTCGATGTGTTCGATTTCCGGGGCGGCCCGTTCGACACTGTGCTCCTTCTCGGCCACAGTGTCGGGATGGTCGGAACTGTCGGGGGACTGGACAGATTCCTGGCGCACATGCGGGAGATCGTGACGCCCGACGGGCAGATTCTCATGGATTCGCTGGATGTGCGCGTCACCGATACCCCGGCCAATCTCGCGTATCACGAAGCCAACCGCAGGGCGGGGCGCTACATTGGTGAGATCAGGATGCGCTTCGAATTCAGGGGTGAGTCCGGACCGCTCTTCGGCTGGCTTCAGGTTGACGCCGGGGAGCTCGCCAGGCGCGCCGGGACAGCCGGCTGGAAATGTGAAGTGGTTCATGCCGAAAGCAACGGGGAGTACCTGGCGAAGCTCACTCGGAGCGGCTCCTCGTGAGGGCCGGTCCTCCCGTATTCTCTCAACTCTCTCACGCTGCGAAAGGAAAGAGCAATGCCAACGACACTTGATAATCTGAAGGAAGCGTTTGCCGGGGAAAGCCAGGCGTTCCAGAAATATTCGGCATTTGCAAAGAAAGCGGAACAGGAAGGATTGCCGGTCATCGCCCGGTTGTTCCGACTCACGGCACAGGCGGAACAGATCCACGCTGAGGGTCACTTCAGGAACATGGAGGGGGTGAAATCCACGCAGGAGAACCTCCAGGCGGCGATCGACGGCGAGACGTACGAATTCACGACGATGTACCCGCCGATGGTTGCGCAGGCCGACAGGGAGAACAACAAGGCGAAGAGGATGTTCGCCTACGCGGTGGAGGCGGAGAGCGTGCACGCCCGGCTGTACGCACAGGCGCTCGCAGCGGCGAAAGCCGGCAAGGATCTGACCGTGGAATTCCATCTCTGCCCGGTGTGCGGCTACATCGAGTTCGGCAGGGCGCCGGAGAAGTGCCCGGTGTGCGGGACGCTCGCATCGAAATTCATCAAGGGGTGAGTTTCATGACGTGTCGCGGTCGGGCATGTTGCGTGACGGCCGTCGTCATACTCTGGATGCTGGCCGGGACCCCGGCATTGCGCGCGCAACACAGCGCTCTCCGGTTCGAGCATCTGACGATTGACGACGGCCTCTCCGAAAACGCGGTGATGCGGATTCTCCAGGATCACCGCGGGTTCATGTGGTTCGGCACGCAGGACGGATTGGACAGGTACGACGGTCACCATGTGCTGGTATTCCGGAATGACCCGTCTGACTCGTCCTCGCTGGCCGACGGCTACGTCACCGCCCTGTATGAGGACAGCCGGGGAGCGATCTGGGTGGGGACACACGTCGGGTCCGTGGATCGGCTGGACCCCGTGACGGGGAGGTGCACGCATGTTGCCCCGGCGCTCTATCGCTTCGCGGCGGAGGGCAAGGCGCAAATCACCTCGATCGTCGAAGATTCCACACACCGGATATGGATTGGAAGCGTCGGCGGGGGCCTCATCAGCGTGGATCCCGCCTCGGGTGCCTGCCGCACGTACACGAGCCGGGATGACGATTCCCGGAGTCTGAGCCACGACAAGGTGTGGGCCCTGTACGTTGAACGCTCCGGTGTGCTCTGGGTTGCCACGTACAACGGCTTGAACAGGTTCGATCCCCGGGGGGACGCATTTGAGCGGTTCGATGTCGGCGATCCCCGCACCCCGGCCGGATCCAATACCTATACCGCAGTATTCGAAGCGCACGATGGCCGTATCGTCGCTGCGAAATGGGGGGAAGGCCTGCGGGTATTCGACCGGACGCGGGGGGAATTTGTTCCGTGGGACGTCTCAGGATCCGGGATCTCCTCTCACCCCGAGAAGCGCGTCTGGTGTTTCGCGGAGGACCGTGACCGCCACATATGGATGGGGACCCGTGACGGGGGGTTGCTCTGCGCGGATGGGTCGACGGTACAGGGCTTTGTCAACGAGCCCGACGACCCGAGCAGCCTGACGGCGGACGAGGTCGTCAGCCTGTGCATTGACAGGAGCGGGACGCTCTGGATCGGGACAACGTCGGGAGGGGTCAACAGATACTCCTGCGGCTACAGGCACTTCAGCTGCTTCCGGCATTCGGCCGGTGACCCCGGCTCGATTGCGGCAAATACTGTGTGGGCGTTCCTGGAGGACCGCGCCGGGGATCTGTGGGTGGGGACAACGGGCGGAGGGCTCGACCATATCGACCGGCGCAGCGGTCGTATCGTCCATTACCGGGCCGGGAGTCCCGGCGCGAAGGGGCTGACGAGCGAACAGGTCATTGCGCTCTGTGAGGACACTGACGGGGCCATTTGGATTGGAACCAAGGATGCGGGGGTGTTTCGATTCGACAGGGGCGCGGGAACGTTCACGAGGTACCATTGGCTGCCGGGAGATTCCACGAGCCTCGGCTTCGACGCGGTTAATTCGCTCTGCGTCGACCACGCGGGGACGCTCTGGGTGGGCACGTTCTACGGCGGCCTCTCCCGGTTTGACCGCAGCACCGGCCGGTTCACCCGCTTCCTCCACCGGGCGGGTGACCCCCGCGCGCTGTCTGACAACACCGTATTTCCGATCGTCGAGTCGCGCAAGGGCGGCCTCTGGGTTGGCTTGCTGAGCGGCGGACTGGACCTGTTCCGTGACGGTGTGTTCACGCACTATCTGGGCGACTCCCTGACGGCGCGGGACAGGAGCCGGGGAGGCGTGCTCTGTGTCCATGAGGACAGGTCCGGCACCCTCTGGGTCGGCACGATGGGAGGGGGGCTCAACCGCTTCGATGAACGGACGGGGAAGTTCATCCGCTACGCGGAGTCCGAGGGGCTTCCGAATTCCACCGTCTACGGAATCCTGGAGGACGATCACGGAGATCTCTGGATCAGCACAAACCTCGGACTGGCGAAATTCGATGTTGCACGGGGCCGCGCCCGCGGCTTCACGGATCGTGACGGGTTGCAGTCGAACGAGTTCAATGCGGGGGCGTACCTCCGGCTGCGGAACGGTGAGATGCTGTTCGGGGGAATCGGCGGGTTCAACAGGTTCCATCCCGACAGTGTGAGAGGCAACCTCACGCCGCCCGGGGTCGCGCTGACCGCGTTCACCGTCCTCGGTGCGCGTGAGCAGTCCGGACGCGGGTCTCCCCCCTCCTCCGTGCTGCTGACGTACGCCCAGAATTCGCTTTCCCTGGAGTTCGCAGCGCTCGAGTTCACGGACCCCGCTGCCAACCGGTGCGCTTACAAGCTGGAGGGATTCGACGGCGACTGGGTCAACGCCAGCCACGGGTATGTCGCCACGTACACGAACCTTCGTCCGGGGAAATACACGTTTCGTGCGGCGGCATCGAACAACGACGGCGTGTGGACGTGGGACGCGGCAAGCATTCCCATCGTGATCGTGCCCCCCTGGTGGGAGACCTGGTGGGCCAATGTGCTGTACCTGGCGGGAGGGATCGGGGCTGTGCTCGGCTACGTCCGGCTCAGGACACACAAGCATGCCCGTGCGATGCTCGAGAAGGAGAACAAGCTGCGCGAGAAGGAAGAGCACGCGAATCTGATCCGCTCGTCGCTTCACGAAAAGGAGATGCTCCTCAAGGAGGTGCATCACCGTGTCAAGAACAACATGCAGGTGATCTCCAGCCTGCTGAATCTCCAGCGGTCACAGTCCGCCGACCCGGCGGTGAACGCCATCTTCCGTGACATGCAGGAGCGCGTCAGGTCCATGGCGCTGGTGCACGAGAAGCTCTACCAGTCGATGGACATGGCGAGCATCGATTTCGGCAACTATCTGGCGTCGCTGATGGCGCAGGTGACGCTGTCGTCGTCACGCCCCGGCATCAGCTACTCGCTCGACGTCGACCCGCTGCACCTCGGGATCAATGTCGCCATCCCCTGCGGCCTCATCGTCAACGAGCTGGTGTCCAACGCCTGCGAGCACGCATTCGTGGGGCGGGATTCCGGGACGATCATCGTGTCCATGAAGCGTCAGCCTGATGCAACCATCGACCTGAGCGTCGCCGACGACGGCACGGGCTTTCCCCCGGGGCTCGATCCGCATTCGATGACCTCCATGGGGATGACGATCGTGACCACGCTCGCCTCGCAGCTTTCGGGGGACGTGACCATCCGTCGTGACGGGGGCACAACCGTGAGCATCAGGTTTCCGGAATAGGGAGGATCCGTGCTGCCGGACATCTGGGAGGAAGGGCTGAGCGTCGTGTTCGTTGCAACGGCGGTGGACGGCGTGTCCGCGGCGCTCGGATTCCGCCACATGCACCCGCGGAGCAGGTTCTGGGATCTCCTTGCGACAGGAGGTCTCACCGACGGCCCCGTGATGACAAAGGAAGAGCGGAAAGCGCTGGAAAAGGGGCACAGGGAAGGGAGCCTGAGCGATCCTGTCCGGTCAATGTTCTTCATGAAAAAGACGTCCCTGCTTCTGCGCAAAGGGATCGGACTGACCGAGGTGAACAGGAGAGTGGCGGCGGCCGGCGAGAAAGACAGAGCCGCCGCTCCGAACGATGAAGATGTCCGCGCATTCGTCGGCAGGGTGGAGACGATGAAGCCCGGCGTGGTCGCGTTCGTTGCTCCTTCGGAAATGGTTGCCGCGTGGTTCCCCGCCGGCGGCGCGGAACCTCCCGCCCCGGCCGGTCCCCGGACCTGGAAGATTGGCGGGGCGGAGGTATGGGTGCTCGGGTCGGTGACCGGGCTCGTGCGCGGCGACGCCGCGGCACAGCAGGAGGACGCGTTTTTTGCGCTTGGCGAGCGGGTGACCGCTCTCAGGAGGCAGGCGCCGGGGTGACGGACGTTCCCGGCGGCCACACACTCAATCACAACACACAGGATGCTTCGATGAAACCACTACGTTGTGTTCTGATCGCCGTTGTGGCGATGGCTCTCGTGGGGGGAGAACTCGACGCGCAGGGACCGCGACGGATGAAGCCGAAGGGGAACGTGCGGAAAGTAGTTACGGTTGTTAATCCGAAAACCTGGAACGGCCGCGCTCCGGCACATCTCGTCTTCACGGGTACGATCTTCGTCAACAATCCTCCGGTCGATGTCGAATTTACGTGGGTGCGAAGCGACGGGGCGAAGAGCGGCGTGCAGCGGGTGACGATTGCCAGTGCGGGACAGGGGTTCACCGACACGTGGGACGTCGGGGCGCCGAGGGAGAAAATGAAGGTGTGGGAGAGGCTCGAAGTGGTTTCGCCGAATCACGCGTCTTCCAATCCGGCGGTTGCCGTGGTGAACTGCAAGTAGCGGCCGGCGGCGCGATTCCGGGGGGCGGGGCATTCCCGCCCCCTTTTTTAATCCCCCGTCATTGCGAGCCGCGCCGCAGCAATCCCCTGTCATTGCGAGGGGCGCCGCAGGCGCCCCGAAGCAATCTCCTGTCATTGCGAGCCGCTTCTCACGCGAAGCGCGTTCTTTGCGTCCCGGCGCCTGCGGCGCCGCAGGCGCCGAAGGCGGGGCAATCTCCGTTTTTTTTTCATACTGATCATGATCCCTCTCTGTCTTTGCCTCCTTCTTTTGCTCGCAGCCTCCGATGCCGAGTCCCGCGGTGACGGCCCGGAGAAGCATGCGGCGGTGCTCAGGAATCTCGTCGTGTACGAGTCGCCGGCGGTCTACTGTGCCTGGCCCTCAATCGCGAGAGCGCGAGGGGGCGAGGTGGTTGTAGTCTTTACCAGGACTGAGGAGCATCTTTCGCCCGACGGAGCGATCGTGCTCACACGCTCCACGGACGGGGGAAACACCTGGAGCGCCCCATGCGTAGTACGCGACAGCCCAATAGATGACAGGGAATCGGGACTGACGGAACTGGCCGGGGGAAAGATGCTGGGGCATTTCTGGTCGACATTCCACACGGGGCAGTCATACGAGCGTCTGGCGCCCGGTTCGTACGAGGGCGGTGTTATCGATCGATGGACCCAGGCTGTGAAGGCCCCCCGATACCGGGCGGCGGCTTCGTCTGAAGGTGCGTGGCAGGCGCTCTCGGAAGACGGGGGGAGGACATGGTCCGACCCTGTCCGGGGTGTCGATGCGGTGCACGGCGGGATTGAGCTGAGAGAGGGCGGTCTGCTGGTGGCGTCGTACCGTTTGCACCCCGACAGCATCGTCATATTCGGAGCGGAGGCGCCGGGAGGCCCGTGGCGGACGCTGTCTGTCATGACGTCTCCGGATTCCACCAGGCTGGCCTTCTGCGAGCCGCATGTCGCGCAGCTCCGCAACGGCCGCGTGGTGATGATGCTTCGGGTTGTGGCAAAGCCGTACGATGACAGTGATCAACGCTGTGTCCTCTGGGTGACGTGGTCGGATGACCGCGGGAAAACGTGGGAATCGCCCAGGCCGACGAGCCTCTGGGGTTACCCGCCCCACCTGCTCGTTCTCTCGGACGGGAGGGTGCTCTGTACGTACGGCTACCGCCGGCCGCCGTACGGCGAGCGGGCGTGTATCAGCGACGATGGCATTCACTGGCGGCTGGAGAATGAGCTCATTCTGCGCGATGACGCGCCGAACGGCGATCTGGGCTACCCGGCGTCGACGGAACTCGAACCAGGGAAGGTACTGACCGTGTACTATCAGCCTTATGTGCCGCGAGGGACAGTGCAGCGCATGCACCCGCCAGATCCCGGGAGGACAAAACCCGGAATCCTGGCGACGATCTGGAGAATTCCGCCCCGGCGGTGACACGGACCTCCCTCGGCGGCAGGGCGTGGTTAATCCTTTTCGCGCGTCCTGTGTCAAACCTCACGATGGACGTGACCCTTCGGACCGGGAGGCCGGGGGGGAAGGAGATTATCAGAGGAAAGGGTGAGAGGGATGAAATTGCGAATCGTAGCTCTCGTGTGCGCCGTTCTTGCCTCTGCTGCCGCATGGCAGCCGGCTCGGGCGCAGGTGAGTATCGGCATCGAGATCGGTCCGCCCCCCGTGCGTCATGAGGTTGTCGCACCGCGGCCGGCCTATGACGCAGTGTGGGTCAAAGGGTATTGGGGCTGGGACCCCGGGGTGCGGCGGCACGTCTGGGTCCCGGGCAGGTGGGTTGCAGCCCGGCCGGGATACAGGTGGGTTGACGGAAGGTGGCGCAGGGGACCGCGGGGCTGGGCGTGGTCTGAAGGTCGTTGGGAGGCGGCGCGGGACCGCAGTGCCCGCGAGGAGCGCGTGCCACCGCGAGGCGGTGAGCGTCGGTAGCTGTGGAAGGCAACTGTGCAGCCGCATTCACCGAAAGCCGGCGCTATCGTTGTGATGGTGCCGGCTTTCTCATCACTGCCTCAGGATAGGGTCCGGAGGAGAGGTCCCGCCGTACGCTCTGCCTCAGTGTGTCTCTGCAAGCACGCCCAGTTTGAGCGTTCTTGTCGACCCGAGATCGGGCATCATGTGCTTTCCCCCCCCGGATCACACCGTCCTCGAAGACCAGGCACTTTCCCGATCCCTTCCGGAACTCGAACCCTTCGTTGTTCGCGCTGAATTTGTTGTACGACCCGTACCCGTTGATTCCGTAATAGTTGAATACGGAACTTAATGGAGGACAGATCATTCTCGCGTGAGGTTACCCCCTGCCGGGGCTCACCGGGGCCGCAGCGGAGCGCGCATTGCACTCTTCTGCGGCCCTGGCTATATTCGGGGGTCATCACCCACTTCGTCATCCGGAGGCAATATGCACCGCCGCACAATCGTTGGATTCGTGTTGCTCTTCGCGTCCGCCCTCCCCGGCTTCGGCCAGGAGGAAGCCGACGTCAAGGGGAGCCGGGACCACCCCCTGTTCACGCGCATGCCCGGGTACTACATTTCCGACTACGGCGTGAAGGATTTCGATCAGTTCACCTCCCCGTACGCCACGGGGAAGGACCAGACGTGGGAGGGCAGGATCACGACGCTCGAGTACTATGTCAGGACGGGAGCGAAACAGGCGAGCATGCTCCAGATCGCGCGTAACTACGAGAACGCCGTGAAGACCGTCGGAGGAAAGATCCTCGTCAACGATTCCCGCGTCGTTGAGGGAAAGATCGAGAAGGGTGGTGCCGTGACGTACGTCCACGTCGAGGCGTTCAATGACGGCCGCAACTACACCGTGACGATCGTCGAAAAGGGGACGATGCAGCAGGACGTCGTGGCGGATGCGGCGGCTCTCGGGGCCAGCATCGCGGCGACGGGGAAGGCGGCCGTCTACGGCATCTACTTCGATACGGACAAGGCGGTCGTGAAACCGGAGTCCGGCCCTGCCCTCGACCAGATCACGGCGCTCCTGAAACAGAACGGATCGTTGTCCGTGTTCGTCGTGGGACACACCGACAACGTCGGCCCGCTCGACCACAACCTCAGACTCTCGACCGACCGGGCGGATGCCGTGCTGAAGGCGCTCGTCGGCAGGGGGATCGCCGCCTCGCGCCTGAGGGCGTCCGGCGTCGGCCCCTGGTGCCCCGTGGCGTCCAATCGCACAGAGGAGGGGAGAGGAAAGAATCGCCGGGTCGAGCTGGTGGAACAGTAGGAGGGGAGGAACAGCTCGGGAAGGCGCGTCGAACGCCTGCCCCGGTATCTCCGGGTCACGCGAGAGCGTCTCCGGCCCGGCTATCCCAGCGCTGCAAGCACCTGAGCGGTGTTGCGGATTCTCCCCAGCCGCAGGAACGTCGTTGTCATGGGGTGCGTGTGCTCCGCCCTGGACCGCGCCGCAGTCGCGTCTTCCACAAAGACCTGCTGGTACCCGTATTCGTAGGCAAAGCGCGCGGTGCTTTCAACCCCCGCGTTCGTCGCGACCCCGCACAGGACAATGGTGTCGATTCCCCTCCTGCGCAGTTGCAGATCCAGCTCGGTTCCGTGGAACGCTCCCCACTGCCTCTTGGTGATCACGAAGTCCGAAGGTTCGGGCCCGAGCTCCGGTACAATCTCGGCCCAGCCGGGCGTTGACGGGGGCCTCCACGCCGGCGCGCCGTCGGTGAGCGGCTGGAGCCGATCCTTGCCGTCAGGGGAAGGGGTCACCCTGACAAGAAAGACCGGCATGCCATGTTCCCTGAACGCCCGCGCCAGCTTCACCGCGTTGGCGACAACGGTCCCGGCATCGTGCGGTTCCGTGGGGATGCTGACGATGCCTTTCGTCAGATCGATGACGACCAGCGCGGTCTTCTTCGTGTCGAAAAGCGCCGGTGCGTCCTGTGAACCGGTTGCTGCCATACTCGTTCCCCGCCCCGCGCTACTTCGTCAGCAGGAGCCGGACGCTGTGTGCGTACGTGCTGCCGTCCGCGCCGGATATTCTGATCCGGGCGACGTAGACGCCGCTTGAGGCTCCCAAAGCGTCCCAGCGGACAGTGTACGTCCCCGCCTGGTGGTATCCCGATGCCAGCGAGGCGACCTGCCGTCCCAGGATATCGAACACCCCCAGCGACACTTCTCCCGGCGCAGGGAGGCTGTACGCAATCTCGGTCGACGGGTTGAAGGGGTTGGGGTAGTTTTGCGACATAAAGAACGCGGTCGGGTGCACAGATTCCTGCCCCGGGGCGGCGTTCACGGCGACCGGTGATGAGTACTGGAATGCCCCGTTCAGGTCGATCTGCTTGAGACGATATGTGCTCGAAGCGCTCCCCGACGGATCAACGAACGTGTATGTGTGCGCCGTCGTTGACGTGCCGCTTCCGGCCACGAACCCCGCTGTAGTCCACTGCGCCCCGCCCGGCGCGCCCCGCTGGATTTCGAACCCGTAGGAATCCACTTCGCTCATCGTCCTCCAGGTCAGCGTGATCCCGCTGGTTCCGGCGGAGGCGGCGAGTGATGCCAGCTGAATCGGCAGCGGGGAAGACGCGGCATACTGGAGCACCCTGTAGTTGTACTCGTCGCAGACGAGCAGCTTCTGGAGGTCGTTGTCGATCTGGATGCCGTTGGGGAGACCCAGTGTGCTGTCGCTCGTTCCTTCCGTATTCGTGTTGAAGTTGGCCTGACCCAGCACGACATCCGCGCTCCCGCCGTTCGCTTTTGACTTCGCGTTGTAGTAAATCAGGACCCTGCTGTTGGAATAGTCGCAGAGGTACAGTGTCCCGTTCGCATCCGTCACCACATCGACGGGGGTGGCCATCGTGGCAGCAGTGGGGTTGGGATTGGCCGACGAGGAGACGAAGTCAGGCTGCCCGAGCACGCCGTCCGCCTGTGCGCCGTTGAGCTTCGAGGCGGCGTTGTCGAACCGGAGCACGCGGTTGTTTGTCCCGTCGGCCACCCAGAGGGTCGTCCCTTCGAAGCATACACCGTACGGGAGTGCCATCGACGATCTCGTCGGGGGCGCCGGGGCCAGGGCGCTCGTGAAGTTTGTCTGGCCAAGCACCTTGTCCGCTGCCGCACCGTTGGACTTGTGGCTGGCATCGGCGAATTCGAGCACCCTGTTGTTGTTGCCGTCGGCGACCCAGAGGTTGCCCGAGGGGTCAAAGCACATCCCCCGTGGCTGGAGCATCTCCGTCTGCGTGGCGCCGTTGTTCACCGTGAACATGTCCGGTTGCCCGAGCACGAGATCGGCGGCGGGACCGTTCGTGGCGTCGCTCCATGCGGAGGGGTACCTGAGGATCCTTCCGTCGGCGCGGTCCACCACCCAGAGGTCGCCATCGTAGACGTCGAGACCCCACGGCCTGTTCAGCGTGTATGCCGTCGCATATGTCGCGCCGGTATTGGAGTCCAGGCTGGTCTGGCCGAACGCGAGGTCCGCCACCGGCCCGTCGCCTGTGACGGGGTAATCAAACCGGATGACCCGGTGATTGATCGGATCCGACATGTACATCTTTCCGTGGGCCTTGTCGATTGCCACGGCATGAGCCCCGAGGCTCCCCAGGAGCGTGGCAGAGACGCCGTTGTCGCGTGAGGTGAAGTTACTTTCCCCGACGACATACTGAGCCTTCTGACCGTCGACCCATTGTGCCGCCGCTTCGGGCGAGTCCAGCAGGGCTGCGGCGAGCAGCAGAATGCAGGGGACGAGCAGCAATGTGCGGCGTCGGGTCATAGTCTCTCCAGGTGTGGTTGTAAAACATATATACTATGCAAAACCGGACCAGAAGTCAGTGAGACAGGCCACAGCGGGCCCGTATCACCGCGAATTGAGGGTACCGTCGTAAGAACGACTCCAGCCCCTCCGGGGTTCCTTTGTCCGTGCGGGCGGCGGTGCGTGTGCAGGGGTTCCGCGGGTTACCGCCGCGCCCGCCCGGCGGCCGGGAGAGCGGCAAGGAGCGCGTCACACGAGGCGGCCACATGGTCGAACCTGTCTGTGTTCCTCGCCGCCGCAGCGCGCGTTGCCCGCAGAAGCTCCCCCGCCCGGCGGTAGTCGCGGCGGGCGATCAGCACTTTCGCCCGCTCCAGGTCAACGAGCACACGCCCGTTCCTCTGGAAAACTTCGTTCGGCGGGGCTCCCCGCAGTTCCTCCACAGCGAGGTCAAGCGTCCGATCGGCCTCGTTCAGCCTGCCGCGGGCTGTCGCCAGGCGCGCCACCAGCCTGTGCGTGCGCGCGAGAAGCACCCGTACGTGGGGGCTGAGGGAGGCCGGATGCGGCAGGTATTTCCTGATGAGCGTATCGGCATCGTCGAGCGCCCCCCGGTCGATCATCATGCGGGCGAGAGGCTCCAGGGCCTCGATCACGTTTGCGTCCGTTCTGTCGGCAAAGCGCTGAAGACCGAAGAACGAACGCCGGTACTGTACCTCTGCGGCTGCCGGATCGCCCCGGAGTTCATCGATCTCCCCCAGGATGCCGAAGCACGACGTGCTGGCGACGTGGGTCTCGCCGTACCGTGCAGTGAACAACGGCAGTGCGCGCACGATACAGCTTTCGGCTTCGGCGAGGCGCCCTTCCCGCATGAGCAATGCGCTGTAGTCCTGGTATGTGTAGGGGAGATAGATGTCGCCCCGCCCGGCGTCCGATGCCAGGTAGTCGAGGGCTCGCTGGAAATGAATCTCCGAGCTGTCCGCCGCCGCCGGGTCGAGGAAGGCGAGATGCTCATAGCCTCCGGCAAGGTAGTATTCGCTCTCCGCCAGGGCGTGCACGTCGGCCTGTGCCGATTCCCGCCGCAGCCGCAGCGCTTCGGCGAAGTGGTGAACTGCTTTCTCCGCCCCGCCGACGGCGAGGTACGTGTTCCCGACGGTCATGTGGAGTTCCGCCTTGACGGCAGGTTCTTCCGACAGCTGGTGCTCCAGCCGGTCAGAAGCGGCATCGAGGATGTCAATCGCGGTCGCGTTGGGCCCGCTCCCGTGGTTGTACCAGTTGTCGTCGCTGGCGGAAATCATCTGACGAAGGAAGTCGTTGATCCGCCTCGCCTTTGTCTCCTCGATGCGCGCAAAGTCCCGCTCCTGCTGCGCTTTTCTCGCCTGCCACATAACGCCGCCGATGCCCCCGATGACTGCGAGGGCAGCCAGGGCGACCGCGATGCTTGCCGTGCGATGTCTCCTGATGAACTTACCCGCCTTGTATCGTGCCTCCCCTCTCCGCGCCGCAACCGGCCGGTGGGCGATGTAGCGCGCAATGTCATCCGAGAGATCCTGGGCGGACTGGTAGCGCCGTTCCGGCTCCTTCCGGAGGGCCATCAGCACGATGGCGTCGATGTCGCCGCTCAGGATCCTGCGGACCTTCCCGGCGGCGGGCCCCGGCACGCTGATGGAGATGTCCCGTCCGCTGGGCTTCGTGGGATCCGTATCGAGGATCGTCCGCGACATTTCCAGCGGGAGCGTGCTGCGGAAATCGTAGGGACGCTGGCCGGTCAGAAGCTTGTACAGGAGCATGCCCAGCGCGTAGACATCGCTCACAGTCGTTGCGGGCTCCCCGCGGAGCTGCTCGGGGCTGGCATATTCGGGGGTGAGGAATCCGTGCCCGGTGCGCGTCTGTTCGGCGGGCGCATCCGCCTCCGTGAGGAGCTTTGCTATCCCGAAATCGAGGAGCTTGGGGGCGCCGTCGACCGTGACCAGGATATTGCCGGGCTTGATGTCCCGGTGGACGACGAGGTGCTGGTGGGCGTAGCGGACGGCGCCGCAGACGACCTGGAAGAGGCGGAGGCGTTCCACGATGTCGAGCTTGCGCTCGTCGCAAAACTCGTCGATGCGCCTGCCGTCGACGAACTCCATGATGAGGTACGGCGCGCCGTCGTCGGTCGACCCGGCGTCGATCAGCTGGGCGATGTTGGGGTGCTGGAGCGAGGCGAGCACGGCGCGCTCCTCCTCGAACCGCCGGATCATCTCGCCGCGTGAGATCGCCGAACGGACGAACTTGACCGCGACGCGCCGCTCGAACTTTCCGTCGTCGCGCATCGCCTCGTACACGTCCCCCATGCCGCCGGACCCGATCTCCCGGACGATGCGGTAGTTGCCGACGCGCCCACCGGGTGCCGCCGTCCGCGTGGCGCCCTCGGCGGCCGATGCGATCAGGCCGGGTGCAAGCGGCTCAAAGAGGCCGTCGGCTTTTTCCAGCGCGGAGAGGAGTGACGTGACTTCGCGGAAAAGCTGACCGTCATCCCCGCACGCCTGCTCGAGGTACACCGCTCTCTCGGCTGCGGGAAGCCGGTGCGCTTCCGCGAACACTTCGCGCACCTTGCGCCAGAGGTCCTGGTTCATGGGCTGGATCGAATCGGAGGGGGGCTACGCCGTCATGGTGCGGAACAGCCAGGCGCGGGCGAGGTTCCAGTCGTTTTCCACGGTCCGCGGGGAGATGGAGAGCGCTTCTGCCGTTTCATCGACCGTGAGGCCGCTGAAGTAGCGGAGTTCGACGACCCGGCACAGCCGCGGATCGACATTCTCGAGCCTTCCGAGCGCATCGTCAAGCATCAGGAGCCTGCTGAAATCCTCCTCGACGACCACCACGTTTTCCGTCAGCGAGACCCGCGTCATGCCGCCGCCGCGCTTCCCGGCGTTCTTCCTCCGTGCATAGTCCACCAGGATCTGGCGCATCGAGCGTGCGGCGATGCCGAAGAAGTGGGCGCGGTTTTGCCAGGAGACGTCCGCATCCGCCAGCCTGATGTAGGCTTCGTGGACGAGATCGGAGGTCTGAATGGTCCGGCTGGAGTGTTCGCGGGAGAGATACGACGAGGCGATCTTCTTCAGCTCGTCGTACACAAGAGGAAGAAGCCTGTTCAGAGCAGACTGATTACCCGCCCGTATATCGACGAGCAGTTTTGTCACTTCACCGGGCGTAGGATCCTCAGGATTTACTCTGGACGCTCGTATCGTATCGAAAATGGCCTAAAGAATCAAAGGGGGTGTCCCGCGGCACCCGTCACTTCACATGCATCATTCTGATCGCCGCGGAGAATCCCTGCGCTTCCATCCGGCATACGTAGACTCCGCTCGCCAGGTTGTCCGCGCTCCAGTAGAGCTCATGCCGGCCGGCGGGGACTTCGCCATGGACGAGCGTCTGGATCTCCTCCCCCGTCAGCGAATATACCCTGACAGTTGCATTTCCGGCCCTCGGCATGAAGAACGTGATCCTGGTCGAAGGATTGAACGGATTCGGGTAGTTCGGCAGCAGCATGTACGCATCCGGCTGACGCACGGTTGCCCCGTTCTGCACGCCTGTCACGAGTCCGGCCCCGTCCCCCACGACGGAAATGTCCGCCAGCTGATTCGAACCCGTTCCCCTGCTGTGCATGAGGTCGAGATAGTTCGTGCACGTCGAGGTCCCATCCGGGAGGGGGAGCGTCGATGCCTGCGGATTGAGTCCGATCAGGACCGCGCCGATGCTGTCCGTCGATACCGGTTCCTTCCCGGCAAGGAGTGCGTGACTTGCGCTCGGAACGAACGTCGGGATCCAGACCCCCTCGCCGCCGCGGGAGTTCTTGATCGCATCAATCACCGCGATGTGCACCGGGCGGGCGGCATTGAGGTCGCAGATCGACTGCGGGAGGTACGCGTTCGAGGCTCCTCCCGTGGGATTGTGCAGCGCCTGGCGTCTGCTTGTATTGGAGGGGATGGTATAGAGCGATTTCGGAACCGTCCCCACCTGGTTTTTCAGGGCGCTCGTGAGGCCCGCCTCGGCGTGCTGCTTCAGCTTCGGTATCGAGATGTAGACGGTAGCGTCCTTCAGAATCTGGTTCATCGTGAGGGACGAGGAATGGAACGGCGAGCTGCCCGTTGAGAGGCTCGCGAAGGAAGCGTACGGCGCCGCGTTGTTCAGGTCGATCACGTTGCACCCAAGCGCCTTTACAACGGCCGTGTAGCCGAATGCGTCGTTTGCCCCGAACGGCGCCGTCGATCCCGTGTCCCAGAGGGAGTCCACGATGGTGATGTCGCTCCCCTTCACGCCGGCGTCGATCAGGAGCTGCCCCACCGCCTGGAGGACTGCGGGGTGCGTCCACATTGCCTCCGTGATGGGCACCCCCTTCAGCATCTGGCTGCTCGCGTTGCCCGATCCTCCCGTGAGATTGATCTTGATGACAACCTTGGCGCCCGCGGTGACGATATCGCTGATCCCCCCGAGCTGTTCGAAGAGGTACTGGACCTTCGCCTTCACGCTTGCCGGATCGTACGTGTCTGCGGGCGTGTTGCTCGTTCCGGTGATCGCGACCTTGAACGGGAGTGAGCCGTCGAGTGTGTGCCTGTAGCCGAACACGCTTCCGCCGCGGATGTAGGGCGCCATCACGAGCCCCGCGGTCGCCCGGCCAATCATCTGGACAAACCGCCGTCTCGATGCATCCGGCGGTCCGCCGCCGGTCTGGTCGCTTGAGTTCATCGGTTACCTTTGATGAATATTGGAATTGTTACGGGAGTTGCGCCTCTTTTGCTGTTATGCAGCGCACATTCCGCCCTGCGCACGCTCCCCGTCATTGCGAGCGCCCAGATCTGTCATTGCGAGCGCCCCGAATCTGTCATTGCGAGCGCTTTTTGCGAAGCAATCTCCGTCATTGCGAGTGGTGGCGCAGAAAGCCCCACCACAAA
>Ga0335071_10003191_pt1 | contig 17392 bp, 17 predicted proteins | sample Lox_Sample_15_FD_206724 | JGI IMG/M metagenome (GOLD analysis project Ga0335071, IMG submission 206724) | Soil microbial communities from Loxahatchee National Wildlife Refuge, Florida, United States - Lox_Sample_1.5 | ecosystem: Environmental > Terrestrial > Soil > Wetlands | place: USA... | reverse complement strand
AAAGCTCTTCGATTCCGCATACGATGTACGATGGCCTTGTGCTGACGCCATCAAGCAGGTCCGGAAACAAGGCCCCAAGCCCCTTACCGAGAGAACTTTTCGGTTGCATCTAAATCCTCCCGTTGACCAAAATTTCCCGAGCGAGTTCCATGTAGGAAACAGCGCCGCGGGATTTGATATCGTAGAGAATGATGGGAAGGCCATGACTGGGGCTTTCGGACAACCTTACATTCCGCGGGATTACCGTTTTAAAAACTTTCTCTCCCAAATGCCTTCTTACATCCTCACTGACTCTGTGTGATAGCGAGTTTCTCGTATCAAACATGGTTAGCAGAATGCCTCCCAGGGATAAGGAGGGGTTCATCCTTGCTTTAACCAGCTTGACTGTATTTAGTAAGTATCCGAGGCCTTCCATAGCAAAGTATTCGCACTGCAGAGGGATTATCACGGAATCAGAAGCAACAAGGGCGTTCACCGTCAAGAATCCGAGCGACGGCGGACAATCAATGATGATATAGTCGTACGCAGTATCAAGGGTCTTCAACAAAGTTCGGAGCTTCTTCTCCCTGTCTTCAAGGGTTACAAACTCTACCTCGATTCCTATCAAATTCTGGTTGGCAGGCGCCACATCAAGGTAAGGCACCTGGGTGCCGACGATCACCTCTTTCAAAGGAATCTTGCCGATGAGAGAATGATAAAGATTCTTCTCATGGATGGTTTCCCTGTCGATGCCCATGCCGCTTGAAGCATTACCCTGAGAGTCGCAGTCAATGAGTAACGTTCTCTTTTCTGCAGCCGCCAGAGTCGCGGCAAGATTAATGGCAGTCGTCGTCTTGCCGACGCCCCCTTTTTGATTGGCTATACATATGATTTTACGCATGATTTAATGGGACACACTAACAGCGTTTTGCGATGCAAATTTTGAGGGAAAGATAGCACAAAACACGCCTATTTTGAAGGAATTTTTGCTTTAAAAAGAAAGTTTCTTGTAAAGAATAATTCTTCTAAAACCACCTGTTATGGGCAGCGTCAAATCATGGCTTCCGGTATGTTCTAATCCCAGACTATGAGATATCCCAGCGGCTTCAGTTTGTTCTTGATCCGATATCTTTCCTTTCATCGCTATCAAAAATCCGCTCGGGGCGAGAAAGAACGCGCCCATCTGGAGGAGTTCCGGCAGCTTAGATGTAGCCCTTGAGGTGACGATCTGAAAATATCCTCTGTACGTTTCGTCTTCCATCAGGAATTCGGCCCGGTTATGAATGACCACGGCATCTGTGAGGGCCAAACTGCGGATCACGTGCTTAAGGAAGGAGGATTTCTTGCGAGACGACTCGAGGAGTGAGACCTTCAGTGGATCCACTGCGATCTTTAAGGGAATACCGGGGAATCCGGCCCCTGAGCCGATATCGAGAACCCGACAAGTTTCGCTTCCTATATATGGCAACAGCGTCAAAGAGTCAATGAAATGTTTTATTACTATGTCCCGGCCTGATTTCACAGAAAGCAGATTTATTTTCTTGTTCCAGGTAAGAAGTTCTCTGTAATAGGTTGCAAATAGAGAGAGCTCTCTTTCTCTCAGCACTATTCCCATCGCAGCCGCCGCCTCGGAGAATATTCGGGATAACTTCTCTTCCATGCTATCCTTCTTTACAGAGGTCGCTGGGCATGTCAACCTTTTCTTACTGCGTTTTTCAAACGAATGTCCGGGAATGATATGAGGTGTATTGAACTGATGGAGCTGCAATTTTTTAGTAGAATTAATATTCATTATCTAATAAAGGCAACAGAGTGAAGAGGAAGATGCCAAGAAGAGCTAAGACTGAAAATGTCACCATCGTTCTGAACAAGCCGAAATATCCGGGCAATGTCGGGTCTGTGGCGCGGTGTGCGAGGAACATGGGTATCGAGAAAATCTTTGTCGTGGGGAACAGAGACCTGGCCCCAGAGGAGATGAAGCAGCTGGCCACGCATTTTGCCGCAGGCATCGTGGATCGTATTCAGTATTTCGATGAGCTGGGTGAGGCGCTGGCGCAGTTTCACTACATTGTCGGGACCACGTCGAGACGCGGTTCTGCTAGGGGTCCTGTCGTTTCTCCAAGAGAGATGGCAGCACGTATCGTGGATATATCCCAGGAGAATGAAGTGGCCCTTCTCATCGGGCCAGAGGATACGGGACTGTCTAACGATGACCTGCGGTTCTGCCACCTGTTGGTAACCATACCCACATCCAAACAAAACAAATCCATCAACCTCTCTCATGCGGCCATGATCCTCTGCTACGAGATCTTCGTGGCACAGATGGAAGCAATCGAGGCATTTACGCCACGCCTGGCTCAGTCTGCTGAGCTCGAAGGGATGTATGGTCATATGAAGGCGGTATTGATGAAAATTGGCTTCCTGAACCCGGAGAACCCGGAATTCTGGATGATGCATATACGCCGTTTCCTCTCCCGGACGAGTCTCCTGTCCAAAGAAGTGAAGATTATCAGAGGCATCTGCCGGCAGTTGGAATGGTATATGAAAAACAAAAATACTTGACTTTCCATCGCCAGAAACTTATTACTCATTGAAATTCCATGGGGGTATAATAATGTACAAGAAGTTCTCCTTCACAGGAGCAAAGAAAATTGTCTTTGGCAACGGCTCCTTAGGGTCTCTCGGGGAGCATATTCGTGAATTTAAGGCAACCCGCCCCCTCATTGTCCTCGACAGGAATTTGGCCAAGACAGACCTCAAGGGGAAGGTCTTGGATATCCTTAATGGTGATGGTTTAAAGGCAACCCTGTTCGACCAGAAGGTTGAGGCCGAACCGAGACTCGAGGTAGCTGACGAGGGGGTCCAGGCCGCCCAGAAGGGGAAATGCGATATTGTCGTGGGAATAGGCGGTGGAAGCGCCATGGATGTGGCAAAGGCCATCGCTGTGCTGGCTGCCAACAGCGGCAGGGCAAAGGATTATCTAGGGCTCAACAAAGTCCCCGGACCGGGGCTCCCAAAAATAATGATCCCGACAACGGCGGGAACAGGGAGTGAGGTTACTTTTACGGCTGTTTTTGTCAGGCAAAATTTAAAGAAGAAAGAAGGCATGAACAGTCCTCACCTTTATCCAGAATTGGCGATCCTCGATCCTACCCTCACACTTTCCCTCCCCGCGGTTTCCACGGCGTCAACAGGAATAGATGCCCTCTGTCACGCCATAGAATCCTATACATCGATTAATGCCTCTCCCATGAGCGAACTGCTTTCCCTCGAGGCCATCTATCTGATCTCGTCGAATCTACGGACATGTGTCCATGACGGCAGCAATCTGGATGCGAGAGGAAGCATGCTTCTGGGAAGTCTCTATGCAGGCTTGGGTCTTGCTAATGCCGGGGTTGGCGCTGTTCATTCTCTTTCCTATCCGCTGGGCGGGAAATACGGAGTATCCCACGGGCTCGCAAATACCATCATGCTGCCGCATGTAATGGCCTTCAACCTGCCGGGCTCCCTCGAAAAATTTGCCGTCATCGCGGAAACGATGGGTGAGATGGTCGATTCCCTGCCCCTCCGCGAAGCGGCGTTCATGGCCGTGGAAGCGGTACAGGCACTGATCGAAGACTGCGGCGTCTACACAACATTGGAAGACTTGAATATACCCGAAGAGGCATTGCCCGAACTAGCCGAGGTGGCCATGACTGTTCTCCGGCCCCTCGAGAATAACCCCAGGAAATTGACGATAGAGGACGCGATAGATATATATGGAGAGGCGTACTAAGCGCAGGTCTGCTAACGTCCTTTTGGTGCATATATGAGGAAACAAGAATATGGCATTTTTGAAGGCGCTTGGCTAAGCTGAAATGACTGGCAAGAGGGCTGCGACACGATACAGATGCGGATGACAATAAGGCAGTGGAGGTAGCCATATGGCGGGTGCAGAGCTGATTGGAAAAGAGGAGTTAAAGGAAATCATGGATGTCATGGAAACCGGCATCCTTATGAGATACGGGTTTGATAAAGAGAGAAAGGGCGTCTTCAAGGTACGTGAATTCGAAACCGCCTTCGCAGGTTACTGCGGGGCAAGATACGCCCTCGGCGTCACATCTGGTTCCACGGCGCTCAAAGTTGCGCTTGCTGCGATGGATGTAGGCCCGGGCGATGAAGTGATAGGACCCGCCTTTACTTTTATCGCCACGTATGAGGCGATCTTGGAAGTCGGCGCGATTCCGGTCGCGGCTGACATTGATGCATCCTTGAACATGGATCCAGGCGATATAGAAAAAAGGATAACGCCATACACGAAAGCCGTCATTCCCGTGCACATGTGCGGCGCACCGGCGCATATAGATAAGATAATGGAGGTGGCGAGAAAACACAAACTGCTCGTCCTCGAAGATAATGCCCAGGCCTCCGGTGGCAGCTATCGCGGGAAAAGGCTGGGTACCTTCGGTGATATGGGCATCTTCAGTTTTGACTATTATAAAACCCTTACAACCGGCGAAGGGGGAATGGTCCTGACCGACAATAAGGATTTGTACCTTCGTGCCGACGGTTACCATGATCATGGGCATGACCATAACCCTAACGTCAGCAGGGCCCTTGAAGGGCGGACAATACTGGGGTTCAATTACAGGATGAACGAACTTCAGGGCGCGCTTGGCCTTGCCCAACTGAGGAAGCTGGATACGATTATCGCCGAACAGAAAAAAAATAAGCAGGCCATAAAAGAGGTCCTTAGCAAGATCAAGGGCATTAAGTTCAGGGATATCCCGGACCCCGACGGAGATACGGCGACCTTTCTGGCGTTCAATCTGCCTGATGAAAATACAGCGGAGCGGCTTCAGAAGGTATTAAGCGGCGAAGGGATCGATACGGTTTGCTTCAAGAAGAACCTGTGGCACTATCTCCCTAACTGGGAGCATTTCCTGGCACGGTCGACGGCGAACTCGAAGAAGTATCCCTTCACAGACCCATCGTACAAAGGAAAAGTAAACTACGATAGATCGAACATACCCGGTGCAGAAGATCTACTCGGTAGGACTCTGGTAATGAATATATCAGTGAAGATGCCGCCGGAAAGATTTGCCAAGATCCAAGAAGGTATCGAAAAGGCGGCAAAGAGCCTATAGGAAGAGAAGTTTATGATTATCGTCACCGGCGGTGCCGGATTCATCGGGAGCGCCTTTATCTGGAAGCTCAATCAGGAGGGCATCGACGACATCCTGGTCGTGGATGAACTCGGGGAGTCGGACAAGTGGAAGAATCTGGTGAACCGGCGCTACGTAGAGTACATCCATAAAGACGTCTTTCTCAGGATGATCCGCAACGACCAGATGCCCTTCACGCCGCGGGCAATTATCCACATGGGGGCGTGTTCGTCCACGACGGAGCGCGATGCGGATTACTTGATGGATAACAATTACCACTACACGTGCCGGCTGGCGGAGTGGGCGCTGCCTAAAAACATTCGCTTCATGTACGCAAGTTCGGCAGCCACGTATGGCGACGGCTCCCAGGGATTTTCCGATGACAGCTCCGTAACACCTGAGCTTCGACCGATGAATATGTACGGGTACTCAAAGCAGGTCTTCGACCTTTGGGTCCTGAGGCAACGAGCGGAAGAGCAAGTCGTGGGTATAAAGTTTTTCAACGTCTTTGGCCCGAATGAGTATCACAAAGGTGACATGAGAAGCGTCGTGCATAAGGCCTTTGAACAGATCAGGGACACAGGGGAGGTCAGGCTCTTCAAGTCTCATAAGCCTGAATACAAAGATGGTGAACAGAGGCGCGATTTTATCTACATCAAAGACTGCGTTGATGTCATGTGGTGGCTTCTTGAACATCCGGAGATAAACGGCATATTCAACCTGGGGACAGGCAATGCCCGTACTTGGAATGACCTCATACATGCCCTTTTTTCGGCCATGAAGATAAAACCCAAGATAGAGTATTTCGACATACCGTCGGAGATACGTGACCAGTACCAGTATCTGACGGAGGCAAAAATGGACAAACTCCGTGCAACAGGCTGCCCTGTTGACTGTCGTTCTTTAGAAGAAGCCGTGTATGACTATGTCGTAAACTATTTGCAAGAAACCGATCATCATCTATGAAAGTCATCTGCGTCATTCCTGCCCGTTATCATTCCACTCGCTTTCCCGGAAAGGCCCTTGCTAATATCCTGGGCAAGCCGATGATCCAGCATGTATATGAACGAGTGCTCACGGCAGGCAATGTATCTTTAGTCGCCGTGGCGACCGACGATGAGAGGATCGCCGCTGCAGTTGAGGAATTCGGTGGTCGCGCTATTATGACGGCTGCGACACACAGGTCCGGGACAGACCGCATAGCCGAAGCCGTTTCCCGCCTCGGTATCGAGGTCACAGATATTGTAGTAAATATCCAGGGGGATCAACCCCTCTTCGAACCTTCGCAGATCGAAGAGGTGGCAAAGCCTCTCTTGGATGATCCGGCCATCCCCATGTCCACTCTTATTTACAGGATTGTCAAAAAAGAGGAGATTACACACCCCAACGCGGTAAAGGTAGTCTTTGATCGGGATCACTTTGCCCTCTACTTTTCCCGGGCTACAATCCCGTGCGTACGGGATAAGGGCCGCGAGGGAGGTTATTACAAGCATCACGGCATCTATGCTTACAGAAGAGAATTCCTGAAACAATTTAACGAACTCCCTGAAGGAATTCTGGAGAAAATGGAAGCCCTCGAGCAGCTGAGAGCCCTTGAGCATGGATACAGGATCAAGGTTGTAGAGACGCCTTATGACTCTGTGGAAGTTGATACCCGGGAGGAACTAGAGAGGGTAAAGCGCCTCCTCGAGGCCAAGAGGAATTCGTAGACAGAAAGCAATGATGATAGATATTGATTATTTGAAGAAGATCAGACTGGTAACCTCACCCATCGGTCAGCAAATCGTGGCGGCATTCCTGTTGTTCCCCAATTACCGGATTTTTGCTAACGTCGACATTAAGATAGAAAATATCGAGCGCATTCCTAGGGATGAGAATGTGATCTTTGCCATGAATCATACGGATCGCTTCAATTACTGGCCTTTCCAGTATAAACTCTGGAGCATGAAATGTTTCTCATACACGACGGTCTGGGTGAAGGGCAAGTATTACAGGAATGCGCTGCTTGCCAAAGGACTTGACCTTTGCAACCTCATACCCGTCCCGTCCATGGGTTATCTGGTCGAGGAGTTTTACCGAAAGAAATGCAAACAGCGCCTCGATAAAAATGTTTACAGGGCCATCAAAGATATCATTGACGGGAAGTATGAAAGTATCGAGGCCTATCCGAGAAAGGCCGCGGAAGTGCTCAACCAAATGGGGGCGCAATTCGTCGATCTTGTGAAGGGCCAGTATGAACTCATCATGGAGCGGGTTGCAGAATTGAGCAGGATTGCCCTCTCTGAAAAAAAACTCAACCTCATCATTTTTCCGGAAGGCACGAGAGGCGCCCAGTTGGGGGAAGGAAGGACGGGCGTTGCACAGCTTGCACTATCCACGGGGAAAAAGATCATTCCCGTCGGCTGCAACAATTCGGATCAGTTATACACGGGAAGCCTGCCTTTTGCCAAAAGCGGACAGATTGTCTATCGTGTGGGAGAGCCTCTCTCCTTGGACAATCAACTGAGGGAATTCGCGATTGATGAACCGTTCAAGCCGCTCTCCAAGGAATCGCAAAGGAAGTACAAGAGACAGTTCGAAGAGGTGACGAGAATTGTCATGGAAAATATTAACAAGCTCCTGGACGAGAAGTACAGGCGCGCCTTCACCGGATCATAACGTTAGAGCAATTCATCTCCAACCTTCTTCACCAACTCGTAAGGAGGCGGCATATGAATGCCATCGCGGTAATTCAAGAACTTATAAAACCCCTGCTCCCCGGCTTAATGGGGGTGCAGCTAATGGAGGTTACTCCTGAAAAAGTCATTGCATCTATGGAGGTTCGTCCGGATTTATGTACCGTCGGAGAGATACTTCACGGCGGAGCTCTCATGGCCTTTGCGGACACCCTTGGAGGTATTGCCACGTTCATCAACCTGGAAAGGGGCGCACGGACAACGACCATTGAATCCAAGACCAACTTCTTAGGCGCCATGCCCGTTGGCACGCGTATCATCGGCGAGTGCACGCCCTTACATCGCGGCAAGACCACTATGGTATGGCAGACACACGTAAAGTCCGGGAACGGCAAGCTCTGTGCCGTCGTCATTCAAACGCAAATGGTGCTTCCTGCCTGATTTTTTGCCGGCGTTTCAGGTTTCCGAAAAGAAAGAGCGTCCATAAGCATAAATGGACGCTCTTTTTGTTTATTTGAATCAGGTTTGTCAGTCTCTTAATATGGCGCCTGTGCTTGCGGAGGTCACAAGACCCGCATATCTCACCAGGTAGCCGCTTTTGACAGCCGGCGGCCGCGGTTTGAATTTGGCCTGCCTCTTTTTCAATTCGTCCTGACTCACTTTGAGGGTGATCATTTTCTTCGGGATATCGATGGCGATAATATCGCCTTCCCTGACTAGACCTATAGGACCTCCCTCTGCTGCTTCCGGAGAGATATGTCCGATAGCTGCACCGCGGGTGCCGCCGCTGAACCTTCCATCAGTCAGGAGAGCCACCGTTGTATCCAGCCCCATACCGGCTATGACTGAGGTAGGTGCAAGCATCTCGCGCATACCTGGTCCGCCCTTCGGGCCCTCGTAGCGAATTACGACGATGTCGCCCGGTTTGATCTTCCCGCCAAGGATGGAGGCAATGGCATCGTCCTCCGAGTCAAACACCCGGGCCTTGCCGTGATTGACGAGCATTCTTTCCGCAACAGCGGATTGCTTGACGACAGCGCCATCAGGGGCCAGATTACCCCTGAGGATGGCGATACCCCCCTCCTTCGAATAGGGATTGTCAAGCGGCCGGATGACGTCGCTGTTTAACACCGCAGCCCCTTTCAGATTTAAGCCTACCGCCTTTCCTGTGACGGTCAAGGCCTTGAGGTCAATGACGCCAAGCCGACTGATCCGCTTCATCACCGCCTGAACTCCACCAGCCATGTCCAGGTCTTCCAGATGGTGCTGCCCTGCCGGGCTCAGCTTACAGAGATTCGGTGTTTTTTTGCTGATATCATTAAAAAGGTCGAGGTCCAGTTTAATTCCCGCCTCGTGGGCAATGGCTGGAATATGGAGTACCGTATTGGTCGAGCAGCCCAAGGCCATGTCCACAGCAATGGCATTCTTGAAGGCTGATAATGTCGCGATTTTCCGTGGACGGATATCTTTCTTGAGGAGTTCCATGATCTTCATGCCGGCCTTCTTCGCCATGCGCCGCCGGGCCGCGTGGACGGCCGGTACGGTGCCATTTCCAGGGAGGCCGAGGCATAGAGCTTCGGTTACGCAGTTCATGGAATTGGCCGTGTACATGCCTGAACAAGACCCACAGCCGGGGCAGGCGCAGTCTTCCAAGGCCTTCAGATACTTTTCTTTCATCTGACGGGATTTTACCTTCCCCACACCCTCGAAGACGCTGATGAGATCAACAGTCTTGCCCTCGAGGATTCCTGCCATCATGGGGCCGCCGCTGATGAAGATGGTAGGGATATTCAGTCGGAGCGCCGCCATTAACATCCCGGGGATGATCTTGTCGCAGTTGGGGATCATGACCAGAGCATCAAAGGGATGGGCGATAGCCATGACCTCGATGGAATCGGCGATCAGCTCACGGCTCGCAAGGGAGTATTTCATGCCAGTATGTCCCATGGCGATCCCGTCGCAAACGCCGATAACGGGAAATTCGACAGGCGTTCCGCCCGCCATACGGATGCCTGATTTTACGTCTTCAGTTATAAGATCCAAATGAATATGCCCGGGTATGATTTCATTGGCGGAATTCACAACGCCTATCAATGGCTGCGCAATTTCTTCATCCGTGTACCCCATGGCTTTAAAAAGAGATCTGTGGGGCGCCCGTTCCAGCCCCTTTTTCATCAGGTCGCTTCGCATGCTTTCCTCCTTATATTTTTTGAAATTAGCTCAATGTGGAGACCATCGTATTGTGGCTTGCCCGCAAAGGCATTCCCTACTTTTTTCTCCGCTCCGGTCTCAATGAGCGAACCACTGCCCCCGCCAGCCACATTTCGCTGTTCTTTATGGCGTCGAGTTCCTTTTGCAGTTTCTGCCTGTAGTCAGGGGCGGAGTTTACCTCCAGGACGATGGCGGTTTCCTTGCCGGATGCAACTCTATCATACAACTCATCGAATACAGGCGCTACAGCATCACGGAATCTGTTTTTCCAGTCTAAAGCGCCTCTTTGAGCAGTTGTGCTGCAATTGGCATACATCCAGTCCATACCGTTTTGCGCGACAAGCGGCATGAGGCTCTGGGTCAGCTCCTCGACCGTTTCATTGAAAGCCTCACTGGGGCTGTGTCCATGCTTACGCAGAACGTTATACTGTGCCTCCAGGACACCGGCCAGACAACCCATGAGGACTCCGCGCTCACCCGTGAGGTCGCTGTACACTTCCTGTTCAAAGGTGGTGGGGAAGAGATACCCAGATCCTATAGCAATGCCGACGGCGAGCGTCCTTGCCATGGCCTTTCCTGTGGCGTTTTGGAAAACAGCATAACTCGAATTAATGCCGCTTCCGGCAAGAAAATTGTCGCGTACCGTACGACCGGCGCCTTTTGGCGCTACCAGGATAACATCGATGTCAGCAGGAGGTATCACCCCGGTCTGATCTTTGTATACGATAGAGAAGCCATGAGAAAAATAGAGAGCCTTCCCCTTTGTCAGCTGGGGTTTTAGTTCTGGCCACATGGCCTTCTGTCCCGCATCTGACATCAGGTACTGAATAATTGTGCCGCGTTTTGCAGCCTCTACGGGCGGGAAAAGCGTTTCGCCAGGCTTGAAGCCTTCGTCAATAGCCTTCTGCCAATTGAAGTCACCTTCGCCCACGATACAATGGATTCCGTTATCCCTCATATTCAGGGCCTGACCGCGCCCCTGAACGCCGTAGCCTATCACGGCAATCGTCTCATCCTTGAGCACTTTACGCGCCTTTTCGAGGGTAAATTCTTCTGATGTGACAACTTCTTCCATGACCCCGCCGATGTTGATTCTAGGCATACTAGTACCTCCTTATGGTTATGAATTGATCAATTGTATTGCATTGTGTGCACTTGGAAACTTCCGATATATGTCTATTTATGAAGCTCTACGGCGACAACCCCCGTTCTTGTAAAATCATCCATGCCCATCTTATCCAAAAGAGTAAGGGCATCGTCGATGTCGTGCTTCCCGCCCGTCACTTCCAGTATGCAGGTATCCGCGTCCATCTTTACTATCTTCCATTTGAGTGTGTCAACAGTCTGCATCAGTTTCACCTGATTTGCATCGGTTAATTTCATCCTTACTAGGACCATTTCGCGACAGGCCGCATTAACTCGCGTCAGATCTTTAACTTCGAGGACATCGATAATCTTTATGAGCTGTTTTTCAAGCTTAATCACGGTCTCCCGGTTACCGAGGGTTGTAATAATGATTCTGGTAATCTCAGGATTCCTTGTAATATTTGCGGAAATGCTCTCAATATTGAACCCGCGGCCGCTGAATGTCCCCGCGATCCTGGCCAGAACATCTGGCCTGTTGTTTACCAAGATGGAGATGGTATTTTCTTTTACTTCCATAAGCTCATTCACCCCTTAATGAATTTAATATATGCCATTATAGCCTATTTGCTCAAGACCATATCTGTCAATGCCGCTCCCGGTGAAACCATTGGATAGACGCCTTCCTCGGGTTCGACATGGAAATCCATCACGACCGTCCTTGGGGTATCAAGGCCCTTCTTTAACGTGGCCTCCACCTCGTCGGGACGAGTAGCCCGCAGGCCCACTGCATCATAAGCCTCAGCCAGCTTCACAAAATCAGGCACATTGTTTATGTTGCTGTGGGAGTAACGCTTCCCGTAGAATAGTTCCTGCCATTGTCGCACCATGCCCAAGAACCCGTTATTGAGAATGACAATCTTAACAGGAAGGTCGTAGTTCACAGCCGTTGCCAGCTCCTGAATGTTCATCTGGATGCTTCCGTCTCCGGCAATATCGACGACGACCTTGTCGGGGCGGGCAACCTGGGCGCCGATAGCAGCAGGGAATCCATAACCCATTGTTCCTAGTCCGCCAGAGGAAATGAAGGAATTAGGGTAATCGAAGTGATAAAATTGCGCGGCCCACATCTGGTTTTGTCCCACTTCGGTCGAGATGATCGCTTTTCCTTCCGTGAGACGATAAAGCGTTTCCACGACACGTTGAGGCTTGATCTTGTCAGACTGGCAGTATGTCATGGGTGCAAAATCTTTCCACTTCTGAATTCGCTCGAGCCATGCCCGTGTCTGCTCTTTCGGCATTGCAAAGCTCTTATCGGCTATCCACTTGTTGAGCAGCTGCAATACCGGCTTGCAATCGCTTGCGATCGATAGATTTGTCTTTACAAATTTATCGATGGACGCCGGGTCAATATCGACATGAAGGACTTTTGCATAGGGCGCAAAGGCGTCAAGCTTTGAAGTGACACGATCATCAAAACGGACGCCAAGCGCGATCAGAAGGTCACAATTGCTGATCGCCATATTGGCGTAATATGTGCCATGCATGCCCGGCATACCGAGCCAGTGGCTATCGGAAGCGGGAAACGCCCCCAGCCCCATAAGCGTCGAGGTGATGGGCACGTTAAGCATCTTCACAAAAGTCCTCAACTCGTCCCAGGCCCGCCCGAGAAGCACACCGCCCCCCGATATAACGAGCGGTCTTTCAGCCTTCCTGATCATGTCAAGCGCTTTAGCACAATCGTCTTCGATAGCAGCATTCTTGTGGTTATTGGGAAGACTTGATGCCCAGGACACATCAGAATCTTCTATAAGGGATCTGGTGATATCCTTGGGGATATCGATCAGAACAGGGCCAGGGCGTCCTCCCCGGGCGATGTGAAAAGCCTCCCGGACGGTGCGTCCCAGGTCTTCAATCCGTCTCACAAGAAAATTATGTTTCGTGCATGGCCTTGTAATACCGGTGATGTCCACTTCCTGAAAGGCGTCGCCGCCAATCAAGGAGGTTGCGACCTGACCCGTAAGTACGACGACGGGGATGGAATCCATGAACGCATTTGCTATACCGGTTACCGTGTTTGTTGCTCCAGGCCCGGATGTAACTAAGCATACGCCAACCTTGCCGGACACCCTTGCATATCCGTCGGCTGCGTGTATGGCCCCCTGTTCATGACGTACTAAAATATTTCTAATCTTTCTTCTGTACAGTTCATCAAAGATGTCGAGAACGGCTCCGCCGGGAAATCCAAAGATCGTATCGACGTTCTCCTTTTGCAAGGCCTCAAAAAGGACTTGCGCTCCTGTTAACTTCACTTTTTTCTACCCCCTTTTTCAAATCCCGTCCGTCGATCTACCGCCTACTTGGGGAGCGAGGAAAGGTTTTCCCCCCTTAACGCCTACTGGGATAATTCTCCAAAAAAAAACCGTTACCTTTAGCTGGTAACGGTTTTTAACTGCGAACTATGTGCTAAACGCAAACCATCATCCAGCCCTCCTATGGAAGGGAATGATTATGCCGATGATAATTATGATGATGCTTGCGATACTAGCTCTGTGCATGTGGTAATAAATCCTCACTGGAATCTATTTTTAACAGTCCTCCCTCATATTGTCAAGAATATTTTTGTAATTGTTCTAGACTTTTCTCTTGGGCCTGGTTCTCTGCAGGGCGATTAAGCCGGTTCTATTTATTTCCTCTACACCGAATGATTGGAAGAATTTCAGGAATGCGGCCGTTTCATCCGGCTGACCAGTTAATTCCAACACAAAATAGTCGGGTGTCATGGTGACGATTCTGCAGCCGAAAAGCTCAATAGCTCGCAGAATTTCGGCATAAGCCCCCTCTTTGACGGTAACGCCTATCAACATTAATTCCCTCTGAATGAATGACTGCCCTGACACATCGGAGACATCGATTACATCTACAAGCTTGTCCAGTTGTTTTTTTATCTTCTCAGTAAAGTCGGGGTCGGATTCACTGGTCAGGGTGATCCTCGAAACGTCAGGGTTTGTTGTTTCCGCCACGCAGAGGCTCTTGATGTTGTATCCATGGCGGCCGAATACACCGCCGACGCGTGATAGAACGCCCGGTTGATTGTTTACCAGAATGGAAATCGTCTGCTCCTGTTCGCGCGCCTTTCTTAGCATGTTACCTCCTCCGCAGTTATTTGTTAGTCAAGCCTGTCATACATCATCTCGACATTCGAGCATCCCGGCGGTATGATCGGGTATACATAGTTTTCCGGATCAACAACGGCTTCCAGGAGATACGGGCCGTCGGCTTTTACCATGGCTTCGATGCCCGCTTTTGGATCTCTATCCACGACAACTCTGCTCCCCGGGATACCGAAGCCCCTGGCAACAGCCACAAAATCAACCTTGCTCCCCAGATCAATCGTGTTAAAACGGGCATTGTAAAAAAGATCCTGAATCTGGCGGATCATACCCAGATGGCCATTATTAATGACCACGATCTTTATGGGTAAACTATAGTAGCTGATGGTGGCCAGTTCCTGGATGTTCATGTAGAATCCCCCGTCGCCGGTGATGGCGACCACCGCCCTCTCCGGAGTACCGACCTTGGCGCCGATCGCTGCGGGCAGGCTGAATCCCATTGTACCCATGCCGCCGCTGGTGATGAGACTGCGAGGGCTGCGCGCCTGCCAGGTGCGCACTGTCCATATCTGATTCAGCCCCACATCCGCAGTCACCGTTGTCTCGACGGGCATAGCCTCCTGAAGCATATGGATGAAATCTCCCGCCGGTCCGCAGCCCGTGTCCGCAACTTTTCCGTTGATGGCGTCGCGCTCAGATTGTATCCTCTGGAGCCACTCCGACTTCTCTCTTGCATCTATAAGAGGCAGCAAGGCAGTCAGTGCATCGCGAATATCCCCGACGTAAGGTAGATTAATCTTGATGCTCTTTCCGATCGAAGTAGGGTCGATATCGATCTGGGCAATTTTTGCAAGAGGCGCGAATTCTTCGATGAGTGCAGTGCTGCGGTCGGAGAATCGTGTGCCAATAGCAAGAATAAAATCGCATTGATGAACCATCCGGTTTGCCAGTTCATTCCCGTGCGTCCCTATCAACCCCAGGTTGTAGCCATTGACGGAGTCAACGGAACCAATGCCCATCATCGTTGTGACGAAGGGGATCTTCGCTTTTTCAATCAGCTCGCGTATCAGGCCAAATGCATTGCTAAGTTTAACTCCTCCTCCGATGATGAGAACAGGTCTCTCGCTCTGATTCAATGTCTTGGCGATCATCTCCAGTTGTGCACGATCTTCTTCAGTCTTGTAGTTCGTTTTCAGCGCAGTGGCAGCTTTCTTTTCTGCCGGGGGGCATTTCGACGACAGAATGTCCCTGGGGAGATCCACGAGGACAGGTCCTGGCCTGCCTGTCTTGGCGAGCTCAAATGCCTGCCTGAGCGTTACCGCAAGGTTATTCACATCATGCACCTGGTAACTGTGTTTTGTGATAGGCAAGGTTATCCCGATGATGTCTGTCTCCTGAAAGGCATCTTGGCCCAGGAGGCCCGTGCTTACCTGTGCTGTAAGGGCGACCATGGGCGTTGAGTCCATGAAGGCAGTGGCAATACCTGTCACGAGATTAGTGGCCCCGGGCCCAGATGTGGCGATGCAGACGCCTACCTTTCCGGTGGCGCGTGCGTAGCCATCGGCGGCGTGGGCGGCCGCCTGTTCGTGCCGCATGAGATAATGCCGGAGTTGGCTGTTCATCAGCCGGTCGTGAATGGGCAGGGTGTTCGCCCCCGGGTATCCGAAGATTACATCAACACCTTCTTCTCTTAAGATTTGTATGACTATGTCCGCGCCAATGGTTTCCATGTTTGTTTCCTGCTCCTTGCTATTCAGAAAATAGAAAAGCCGCTAGTTCATCTCTGCAGCGGCTTGTAAGACATAAAAAAGCCGCGGGTCATTGGGGCCCGCGGCTCTTAGTTCTATGTCATTCCATCACAGAAACCGAGCAGCGGTCCCCCGAAGTACAGATACTACTACTACGGCTACGATGGGGATATTAGTGCTCAGGCTGTAACGAATCATCTGCTTACCTTCACTCATTAATCTAGAAATGATCATATACAAGAAATTAGATTTGTCAAGCAATTTTTGGGTACTGTCTCTAACGGAGATTTTCCGTATCGCGTCTGCCCATTTCCTCCTGCGCTTCCTTAATTTCTATGGGTACCGCACGCGTCCCTGTTGTACCCTCGAGAAAGCTTTCGAATATGGCATCATGGGTAGACCGTGTAGCGGGAATGCCTGTGTGTGGGTCTACCTTGATAAAAACAATTCCGTCTGGGACGGGAAAAACTTCCCTGGCCTTGCCCTGCAGGGCTTTTTCCATAAAATAGAGCCATATGGGCGCTGCGGCACGGCCTCCCACTTCTTCTCTGCCGAGGGAGCTTTCCTGGTCAAAACCAACCCATATCCCCGCCACCAGGGACGGCGTAAAACCTATGAACCATGCATCTCTCGTATCATCTGTCGTTCCCGTCTTGCCTGCAACGGGTCTGCCTATGCTCTTTACACGTCTCCCCGTTCCGCTTTCCACGACATCCTGCATTATGTAGGATGTTATGAAGGCTATACGGGCATCGATAACTTCCTCACTTCTTACTTGAGCCTCCTCAAAAACATGGCCTGTCCGATCAACGATTTTCCTGATGAAGAAAGGAGTGACGCGGTTGCCCTGGTTCGCCAGGACGCCATATGCCCTCACCATCTCTTGCAGGGTGACGCCGGATGTCCCAAGTGCCAGCGATAGGTTCCTTGAAAGAGGGGAGGTGATCCCCATATTCGTAGCATATGCGGCCGCGTAATCGACGCCAATCTGCTGGAGGATCTTTATCGTGATGATGTTTCTTGACTGCACGAGGGCATTTCTAAGGGTGGTTGGCCCATTGAATTTTCCGTCAAAATTTCTGGGTTTCCAGAAACCGTCCGGCGATGCCCTGTCCTCATAGACGATGGGGGCATCCAGTATGCGCGTTGACGGCGTCATTCCCTTGTCGAAAGCGGCTGTATATATAAATGGTTTAAAGGCTGATCCCGGCTGCCTCCGTGACTGGGTGGCACGGTTGAATTCACTCTTTTTGAAATCCCTGCCTCCGACCATAGCAGTAATAGCGCCGGTCTTCACCTCCATACAAAGAAGGGCTCCCTGCACGAGTCCCTTCTCATACTGCTCCCTGTCCTCCAATTCCTGAAGCCCCTTTTCTACCGCGTCCCGCGCCGCTTTCTGCATTTCTATGTTAAGGGTCGTGTAGACCTCAAGACCCTCC
>Ga0335071_10003190_pt1 | contig 17394 bp, 16 predicted proteins | sample Lox_Sample_15_FD_206724 | JGI IMG/M metagenome (GOLD analysis project Ga0335071, IMG submission 206724) | Soil microbial communities from Loxahatchee National Wildlife Refuge, Florida, United States - Lox_Sample_1.5 | ecosystem: Environmental > Terrestrial > Soil > Wetlands | place: USA... | reverse complement strand
CCCGAGGCGCTCTTCTGGGTCTTCGCGTTCCCGATCCTCATGGCGCTCGTCCTCGGGTTCGCGTTCCGCGACCGGCCGCCCGACCCGGTTCCCGTCGGCGTCGTCGCGGGGCCCACCGCGGCGGACGTCTCGAAGGCGCTCGCGGCATCCGGCAAGGTCAAGCCGTCGGCGTACGCGACCGTCGCCGATGGCCTCGAGGCGCTCCGCACCGGGAAGATCGCCCTTCTCGTCGAGGAGTCGGGCGGGCTCGTCTACCACTTCGACCCGACGCGCCCCGACGCGCGCCTCGCCCGCCTCGAAGTGGACGACGCGGTGCAGCGCGCCCGGGGCCGCACCGACCCCGCGCCGGCGCGGGAGACGCTCGTCCACGAGAAGGGGTCGCGGTACATCGACTTCCTGCTGCCGGGGATCCTGGGCCTGAACCTGATGGGGACCGGGATCTGGGGGATCGGCTTTTCGATCGTCAACGCCCGCTTGAAGAAGACCCTCAAGCTGATGGTGGCGACCCCGATGCGCAAGTCCCACTACCTGCTCGCCCAGATCTTCTCGCGCTTCGTCTTCCTCGTCGTCGAAGTCGCGGTGATCCTCCTCTTCGGCGTCCTCGCCTTCCAGGTTCCGGTGCGCGGGTCCGTCCCGCTGCTCTGCTTCGTCACCATTCTCGGCGCTCTGTGCTTCGGCGGCATGGGCCTGCTGGTCGCTTCGCGCGCCCGCACGCTCGAGGCCGCCAACGGCCTCATGAACCTCGTCATGGTGCCGATGTGGCTCCTCTCGGGCGTCTTCTTCTCGTCCGCCCGCTTTCCGAATGCGGTCCAGCCGCTGATCCGGGCGCTCCCGCTGACGGCTCTGAACGACGCGCTCCGCGCCGTGATGCTCGAGGGCCGCGGCCTCCTCGCGATCGGCGCGGAACTCCTGGTCATCGTGATCTGGGGCGCGGCGTCGTTTGCGGTGGCGCTGAAGATTTTCCGCTGGCAGTAGCGCCGCCGCGCGGCGATACTCTCCCGACCGGTCAGGCCCCGACCCGCGGAGGAGCGCCATGGAAACGCTCGTCGTCAACCAGAGCGAAGTGCCGCGCCTGCTTCCGATGAAGGAATGCATCGAGGTGATGGCGCGGGCGTTCGCCGCACTCGCCCGCGGCGAGGCCACGATGCCCCAGCGCCAGATCGTGTGGCTCCCCGACCGATCGGGCGCTCTCGGCCTGATGCCCGCGCACCTGACGGCTCTCGGGTCGCTCGGGCTGAAAGCGGTGACGTTCTTCCCGCGCAACGAGGGAACCGACCTCGACTCGCACCAGGGCGCGGTGCTCCTCTTCGAGGCGGGCCGCGGCCGGCTTCTCGCGATCATCGACGCCACTTCGGTCACCGCCGTGCGCACCGCCGCGGTGACGGCGCTCGCGACGCGGCATCTCGCCCGCGAGGACGCGGGCGACCTCGCGCTGGTCGGCTCCGGCGTCCAGGCGCGGACCCACCTCGAGGCGATGCTCCTGGTCCGCAGGATCCGGCGCGTGCGCGTCGCGAGCAAGACCCCGGCCCGCGCGAAGGCGTTCGCCGAGCGGGAATCCAGCCGGCACGGGATCCCGATCGTTCCCTGCGAGACGGTCCGCGAGGCCGTCGAGGGCGCCGACCTCGTCTGCGCGGCGACGTCGTCGCGCGAGCCCGTCGTCTTCGGGGCCTGGCTCGCCCCCGGCGCCCACGTCAACGCCGTCGGCTCGAGCGTCGCGTCGGCCCGGGAGCTGGACGCCGACGCGGTCGCCCGCGCTCGGCTCTTCGTGGACCGGCGGGAGGCCGCGCTCGCCGAGGCCGGCGACTTCCTCCTCGCGCGCCAGGAAGGCGCGGTGGGCAACGGCCACATCGTCGCCGAGCTCGGCGAGGTCGTGCTCGGCTCGGCCCCCGGGCGCCGGAGCGCGGACGAGATCACGCTCTTCAAGTCGGTCGGTCTCGCGATCGAAGACGTCGCGGCGGCCCAGCACATCTACGGCAAGGCGCGCGGTTCCGGCTTCGGCAAGTTCCTCGAATTCGGCGGAGGGCGCCACGAAGCCGATTGAGCCTCTCGCGCCGCCCGCGCTCGAAGAGATTCGCGCGGCCGAGCGGCGCCTCCGCGGGTTCTGCCTCCGGACCCCTCTCCTGCGCCTCGAGTCGGATGGACCCTCCGAGATCTCCCTGAAACTCGAGAACCTGCAGCCGATCGGCTCGTTCAAGCTCCGCGGGGCGGGCAACGCCATCGCGGTCGCCTCGCCGGACTCGCTCGCGCGCGGCGTCTCGACCGCGTCGGCGGGCAACATGGCGCAGGGCGTCGCCTGGAACGCGCGGCGGCTCGGGATTCCGTGCACCGTCGTCGTGCCGGACCACGCGCCCCGCGCCAAGCTCGACGCGGTCGAGCGCCTGGGCGGGCGCTTCATCAAGCTGCCCGTCGACCGGTGGTGGCAGGTGCTCGTCGACCACGGCTACCCCGGTCTCGAAGGGCTGTTCGTCCATCCCGTGGCAGATCCGGCCGTCGTCGCCGGCAACGGCACGATCGGGCTCGAGATCGTCGAGGAGCTTCCGGACGTGGACGCGGTCCTGGTCCCGTGGGGCGGCGGCGGCCTCTCGTGCGGGATCGCCGCGGCCGTCCGCGCGCTGCGGCCGGCGGCGCGCGTCTTCGCCTGCGAGGTCGAAACCGCGGCGCCCCTGTCGGCCTCGCTCGCGGCGGGGCGTCCCGTCGGCGTCGACTTCGTGCCGAGCTTCGTCGACGGCATCGGCGCGCGGGGCCTGCTCCCCGAGATGTGGCCGATGGCGCAGGAGCTGCTCGCGGGATCGCTCGTGGTCTCGCTCGCCGAGACCGCCGCGGCGCTGCGGCGCCTGGCCTCGCGGGCCCGGGTCGTCGCCGAGGGCGCGGGCGCCGTCCCCGTCGCGGCCGCTCTCGCGCACGGCGAGCTCGGCCGCCGCGTCGTCTGCGTCGTGTCGGGAGGCAACATCGACGCGGACCGGCTGGCCGCGATCCTGGCCGAAGCGACGTAAGCGCTAGAAGCGCCAGCCGAGCAGGAAGACGGACGCGTTCAGCCCGAGGTTGGGATCGACGGTCCCGGCGTTGGAAATGTGATCCCAGCGCCACTCGATCGTCCAGGCCTGCCCGTTCGGCAGCGCGCCCCGCACCCCGACCGCGCCCTCGAGAAGGAAGTTGAAGCGGCGACTGATCTCGTCGAGGCCGGTCAGATCCGTCCAGCCGGCGCCCACGCCGCCCATCACGTAGGGCAGGATCCGCCCGTTCCCGATGGAGTACCGCAGGGCGACGGGCACGGCGCCGAGCATGTAGCCCGACGGCGTGAAGTAGCCCGCGAAGTGCCCTTCGACGACGTACTCGAGCCGCGCTCCGAGGCGGAAAGACACCCCGGGCTCGAAGAGAACGAGATGCTCGTCCGCGCGGCCGGCGTTGACCCGGATCGAGAACCCGTAGCCCGCGGCGAGGCTCCACTCCGGAGGGCGGCCCGCCGGAATCGGATCGGGATCCTCGGCCAGGCCGGACGCGGCGGCCGCGAACAGAAGCGCGGCGGCGAGGGCGGCTCTCATCCGCGCTTTCGCTCCTCGAGCTCCTCGAGGGTCTTCGGCCAGTCGCCGCGGAGCAGCGGCGAGAGCGCGCGGTCGGCGAGGAGCTTTCCGCCGGTCTGGCACGCCGGGCAGTAGTTCGCCTCGTTCTCGGCGTAGACGATCCTCTGCACCGGCGTGCCGCAGTCCGGGCACGGCTTCCCGTACCGGCCGTGAACCGCCATGCCCTCGCGGAACGCGGTGACTCTTTCCGGGAACGCCTTCGCCGCGTCGGCCGAGAGGCGTTCGGTCCACTCCGTCAGCACGGCCCGCGCCGCGGCGCCGAGACGCCCGACCTCTTCCTCCGTGAGGCGGCTCGTGAGCTTGCCGGGCGACAGCTTCGCCCGGTGCAGGATCTCGTCGGAGTAGGCGTTGCCGATCCCGGAAAACAGGCGGGGATCCGTCAGCGCGCGCTTCAACGTGTGGTTCTCGCGGCAAAGCGCCGAGCGCCAGGCGGCGCCGTCCGCGCGGAGAACCTCGAGGCCGCCCCGGTCGAACTCCGCCAGCGCCGCACGGCCGCGGACGACGTGCAGCGAGGCGCGTTTCTTCGTGCTCGCCTCCGACAGGACGAGCGCGCCGTCCGGAAAGTCGAACGCGGCCACGGCGCCGCGTCCGCCGACGCGCGCGCCGCGCTTCCGCCAATGGAGGCGCCCGGCGATCATGAGGTGGAGGACGAGAAACAGGTCGCCGTCGAGCGCGAGGACCAGGCGCTTGCCGATCCGCTCGACGCCGGCGACGGTCCGACCCGACGCCTCCGACGGCGGCGGGGCGATCGAGCGCAGCAGAAACGGGCTGCCGAGGCGAATCCCTTCGAGGCGCTTTCCGACCACGCGGGGCTCGAGCGCTCGCTGATACGCCACGATGTCCGGCAGCTCCGGCATGCCCTCGAGAGCGTAGCAAGATCGAGGCTCGGGCCGCGCCCTCCCGCGAGGTTAGACTCCGCCTCCGGCATGATCCTCGTCACCGGAGCCACCGGCCAGATCGGCAGCGCGCTCGTCCGCGAGCTCGGGGCGGCCCGGGTGAAATTCCGCGCGCTCGTCCGAAGCGCCGGCAAGGCCGAGACCGTCCGCGCCGCCGGCGGCGAGGCGGTCGTGGGCGACTTCGGCGACGCCGCCTCGCTCGCCACGGCCCTCTCGGGCGTGCGGGCGCTCTTCCTGCTCACGCCGGCCGCGCCCGACAAGGTCGCCGTCGAAACGCGCCTGGCCGCGGAGGCGGCGCGCGCCGGCGTGTCCTCGATCGTCAAGATCTCGGTCATGGGGGCCGAGGCGCGGGACTCCTTCGTCTTCGGGCGCCTTCACCGCGAGGTCGAGCGCTCGATCGAGCGCCTCGGCGTCGCGCACACCTTCCTGCGGCCGGCGTACTTCCTGCAGAACCACCTGATGTTCGCCGGGCCGATCCGCGCCCACGGCGCCTTCCACGCGCCGGCGGGCGCCGGGCGCCATGCCGACGTCGACGTGCGCGACGTCGCGGCCGTGGCGGCTCGCGTCCTGACCGAAGAAGGTCACGCCGGGCGTTCCTACGAGCTCACCGGCCCGGAAGCGCTGTCGCTCGCCGACGCCGCGCGGCGGATCGCGATGATCACCGGGCGCGACGTCCGCTTCGTCGACGTCTCCCCGGAAGAGGCCCGCCAAGGGCTGATCGCGGCCGGCCTTTCGGAGTGGATGGCCGACGCCCTGGTGGATCTCTACGCGTGGTACCAGCGCGGCGAGGGCACCTCGAACGGTTCGGCCGTGACGCTCGCCGTCGAGGAAGTGCTCGACCGGGCGCCGCGCTCGTTCGAGCAGTTCGTCCGGGAAAACGTCGCCGCCTTCGGCGGCTAAGCCAGCTCCGCCGGCGGCTTCGTCAGGAGCCGGCTCCGGCGCTCGTGCCGTTCGAGGGCGAGGCGGACGAGCTCGTCGAGCAGGCGCGGCAGCGGCAGGCCGCTCGCTTCCCAGAGCTTCGGGTACATCGAGATCGCGGTGAAGCCCGGCAGCGTGTTGATCTCGTTGACGAGGACGCGGCCGCTCCCCTTCTCGAGGAAGAAATCCACGCGCGCCATCCCCGACACGCCGCACAGGCGAAAGACGGCCACCGCGAGGCGCTGCGCCTCGGCGGCCACGCCGGGCGCAACGTCGGCCGGCACCAGGAGCTTCGCCTTGTCGTCGCGATACTTGTCGTCGTAGTCGTAGAACTCGTGGCCCGGCACGATCTCGCCGGGAACGGTCGAGCGCGGGTCGTCGTTGCCCAGCACCGCGCACTCGAGCTCGCGCGCCTCGATTCCCTCTTCGACGAGCGCGCGCTCGTCGTACCGGAGCGCGGCCTCGACGGCCGCCGCGAGATCCTCGCGCGTCTTGACCTTCGCCACGCCGACGGACGAACCGCCGTTGCACGGCTTGACGAACAGCGGCAGCGGGAGCGCGTCGGCCTTCGACACGTCGCGCGGCGAGGACACGACGGCCGCTCGGGGCGTCGGAATTCCCGCGTCGCGCAGCAGGGCCTTGAAGACCGCCTTGTCCATCCCGACGGCCGAGGCCGTGACGCCGGCGCCGACGTACGGCACGCCGAGCGTCTCGAGGAACCCCTGGAGCGCGCCGTCCTCGCCGGTGGTCCCGTGGATGATCGGGAAGACGACGTCGACGCGGCCCGGCGCGATCTCCGACGGCACGAGCGCCGTGCCGGCGGCGTCCGGAAGGCGGAAGCGCGCCGGCACGGTCCCCGCGGCGAGCAGCGCGCCGGATTCGGACGGCGGGAGGAAACGGCCGGCCTCGGTCACGCCGATCGGGACGACCTCGTAGCGCGACGGGTCGAGCGCCCCGGCGATCGTGCGCGCCGAGATCCGCGAGACCTCGCGCTCGACGGACCTGCCGCCGAAGAGGACCGCGACGCGGACCCGCGTCACCAGCTCACCACGCGCACTTCCTCGACGGCGGCGATCTTCCGCAGCCGGTCGAGGGCGGCCTCGGGCGGGGGCGAGTCCACCGCGATGACCGCGGCCGCGGCGTCGCCCGCGCCCCGGGCGAGCGAGAAGTTCGCGATGTTGACGCCCGCCTCGCCGAGAATCGTGCCGACGCTGCCGACGACGCCCGGCACGTCGCGGTTGCGCAGGAAGACGACGGTGCCTTCGGGATGAAACTCGAGCGGGAGGCCGTCCACCTGCACGACGCGTCCGTCACGGCCGGAGAAGAACGTCGCGTCGGCGCTGGAGGTCCGCCCCCCGCCGGAAAGCGACAGGCGCAGCGACCGGGCGTACGTGGCGGCCGCCTCGTGCCGCGTTTCCGACACGGCGAGGCCCCGGTCCTGCGCGAGGAAGAGGGCGTTGACGTAATTGACGGTCTCCGGCGTGTGCTTTTCGAGCGCGCCCTTGACCGACGCGACCGCGATCGGGCGCAGCAGATCCTCCGGCAGGCCCCAGGTCTCGACCGCGAGGCGCTGCAGGTGGCCGCCCGCGAGCGCCGACAGGAAGTGCGCCGCGCGCTCCGCCAGGCGCATCCAGCCGGCCGCGCTCTCGGCATCCTTGGGTCCGCGGAACGGGAGGTTCACCGCCGGCACGTAGGCCGCGCCGGCGAGCGCCGCGAGCAGCGCCTCGACCGTCTGGATCGACACGCGCTCCTGCGCCTCGACCGTCGAGGCGCCGAGGTGCGGCGTCGCGACGACGTTTGGCAGCCTCAGCAGCGGGTCGGCCGGGTCGGGCGGCTCGGGCTCGAAGACGTCGAGGGCCGCACCCGCCAGCCGTTTCCCGGTGAGCGCCGCGAGCAGCGCGGCGCGGTCGACGAGGCTGCCCCGCGCGACGTTGACGAGCACCGCGCCCGGCTTGATTCGCGCGAGCTCCTCGGCCCCGAGGAGGGCCTTGCCCTGGCCCGTCGCCGTCGAGTGGAGCGTGATGACGTCGGCCTGCGCGAGCAGCTCTCCCAGGGCGACGAGCGGCACGCCCATCTCGCGCGCCTTCTCGGCCGGCAGGTACGGATCGTGGCCGAGGACGCGGGCCTCGAACGCCCGGGCGCGCGCCGCGACGCGCGAGCCCACCTGGCCGAGGCCGACGATGCCGACGGTCTTCCCGGCGAGCTCCGTCCCGACGAACTTCGACTTCTCCCACTTCCCCGCGGCCATCGAGGCCGCCGCCTCGGGGATGCGGCGCAGAAGGGCCAGGAGCACGGCGAACGTGTGCTCGACGGCCGAGACGACGTTGCCCGTCGGCGAGTTCAGGACGAGGACGCCCCGCGCGGACGCCGCCGGCACGTCCACGTTGTCCACGCCGACGCCCGCGCGGCCCACCACCGTGAGCTTCGGCGCCGCCGCGAAGAGCGCCGCATCGACCTTCGTGGCGCTCCGCACGAGGAGCGCGTCCGCGTCCGCCAGCGCTTCGAGGAGCTCTTCGCGGCTCGCCCCCGCGAGGTCGACCACCTCGTGCCCGGCCTGGCGAAGCAGGTCGAGACCGGCCGGGGAAACTTTCTCCGCGACGACGACGCGGCTCACGCCGCCGCCTCGGCCGCGCTCTCGTCGAGGGCGGCCAGGAGCGCCTCGAGCGAGGCCAGGTCCACGTCTCCCATGTGACCGATGCGGAACGAGGAGGCCTTCCACTTCCCGTAGCCGCCGCCGATCGTGAAACCGCGCTCCTTGACCTTCGCGACGAGCGCCTCGGCCGAAACCCCCGGACGCGGCGCGAGGCACGAGACGGTCCAGGAGCGCGCGCCCTCGGGCGGCGCGTAGGTGTGTCCGCGCTCGGCGGCCCAGCGGGCGACACGCGAACGCAGGGCGTCGTGGCGGGCCCATCGGCCTTCGACCGTCTCGGTCAGGATGTGGTCGAGCTGCACGTCGAGCGCGAAGAGGTGCGGTGTGGAAGGCGTGTACGGCGTCTGATTCCTGGCGGCGAAGGCTTCCGCCTCCGAGAGCCGCAGGTAGTGAGCGCGCGACTTCTCTCTGGCCCGGGCCCGGAACCGGTCCGACGCGAAGGCGACGCCGAGGCCGGGCGGGAGCGCCAGGGCCTTCTGCGAACCGGACAGCGCGAAGTCGAGCCCCCAGGCGTCGCACTCGACCGGCGAGCCCGCGACCGAGGTCACGACGTCGGCGAGGACGAAAGCTTCCGAGCTCTCGCGGACCGCCCGGGCGATCGCGGCGAGGTCGTTGAGCGTTCCGGTCGAGGTCTCCGAGTGCACGACCGTCACGGCCCCGTAAGGGGTCTTCCCGAGCGCGCGGCGGACGTCGTCCGGGTCGACGGGCCTGCCCCACGGCGTCTCGAGCACGTCGGTCTCGAAGCCGAGGTCCCGCGCGCACTGCGCCCAGCGCTCCGAGAAGGCGCCCGAGACGAGCGAGAGGACGCGCCCGGGCGCGAGGTTCAGGAGCGCCGCCTCCCACAGGCCGGTCCCGGCCGACGTCGTGGTGAAGACGAATCCCTTCGTGCGGAAGACCCGGGCGAGCCGCGGCGGGATCCGCGCGTAGAGGTCGGAGAACGCCTTCCCGCGATGGCCGATGGCCTCGTGCGCCATCGCCTGCCGCACGGCGTCGCGAACCCAGACGGGACCGGGCAGAAAGAAGCGAACCTGTCCGGGCTTCCCCCCGGTGGGATCGAACGCCGCGCTCATGGGAGCGCGATTCTACTTGCGATCGGCGGCGCCCGTCAGCCACGCCGGCAGCTCGGCGATCGCGCCGAGAAACGCGTCGGGCGTGACCCCTTCGAGCTCTTCGCGCGTGCGCGAGCCGCCGGGAATGAGCACCACGCGGCAGCCCGCCGCGCGCGCGAACTCGAAGTCGACCTCCATGTCGCCGACGACGAGCGTCTCCTCCGGCGCCGCGCCGACTCGATCCATGAGCCGGACGAGCATCGTGGGGTCGGGCTTGGCGGGCGTCTCCGCGTCGGGTCCGCCGACGGCGCGGAAACGATCCACGACGCCCTTCGCCTCGAGGATCATCCGCGAGAACGCCGCGGGCTTGTTCGAGGCGACCGCCAGCGGATGGCCGCTCCGGTCGAGCGCCTCGACGGTCTCGCGCGCCCCGGGCACCAGGTGCGACTTCGGGACGGCGACCGCCGGATAGCGCTCCCGGAAGAGGCGCACGCCTTCCGCGGCGCGCTCGACACCGACCGCTTTCTCGAGCAGCCGCTCGAGGCCGTGGCCGACCATGCGCCGGACCTCGGCCGGCGACGGCGGCGGAGCGCCGAGGCGCTCCATCGCGTAGCCGAGCGCGTCGCCGATCGCCGCGTAGCCGTCGATGAGGGTGCCGTCGAGGTCGAAGACGACGAAGGGGCGGCGGCTCACGCCGTCTTCCGGCTGCCGTTGCCGGTTTCGCGGCTCTCCCGGTCGAGGCCGGCCGCTCGCAGCACGGTCGCCACGATCGCGTCCCAGTCGCCGAAGGACAGCGTCGGCACGGAGCCCTGGAACGGCCCGTCGGAGATCCGGGCGATCGGCTCGACGACCTCGGGCCGCGCGATGCCGGTGCGCAGCACCTCGATCTTCGGCATCGCGAGCGACTTGTAGCCTTCGATCAGGACGAGGTCGCACCCGCGGAACTCGCGACGGATGATCTCGACCAGCGCCTCTTCCTCGCCGAAGCGCCGCGCCGTCGTCCGCGCCGGCGTGACGAAAGCCGCCACGGCCGCGCCCGCGGCCGCGTGGCGCTGCGAGTCCTTGCCGGCCACGTCGTCCTCGACGTCGCGCGTCGTGTGCTTGAGCGTCCCGACGACGAGGCCCCGCGCTTTCAGCCGCGGCACGAGCTCCACGAGCACCGACGTCTTGCCGGAGTCGTGGCCGCCGACGAACGCGACGACCGCGGGCCGGCGGTCGGGATAGAGCAGGTGCGCCTCGCGCCGGGCGTGGAACTGCCGGGCGCCTTCGTAGTGCCGGGAGATCTCGCCGCGCAGGCTCTCCCCCGCGTCGACCGTCTCCCGGAACGTCGCCGAGCCCGTGAGCAGGTCGATCGCCGGGCGCTCGTCGAACTCGTACGGCTCGGTGCGCCAGCGAAAGTCGAGCGGCGCGAGCTTGCGCGCGGTTTCGACGATCCGGAGCCCCGTCTGGAACGAGCGGAACGCCGCGCGGTCCGTGACGTGCAGGCGCGCGCCGCCGCACGCCTTCCCGGCGTGCTTGTCGAACATCGGCCGGAACTGCGCCGGAAAGAACGTCACGCCGGGCAGGGCGAGCGCGTTCAGCGCGTCGGTGAACGCCGCGTCGTCGAGCCAGGGCGCGCCGAAGATCTCGAAAGGACGCGTCGTGCCCCGGCCCTCCGAGAGGTTCGTCCCTTCGAGCAGGCACATCCCGGGGTAGACGAGCGCGGTGTCGGTCGTCGGCATGTTGGGCGAGGGCGGCGTCCACGGCAGGCCCGCGTCGGCGTAGGTCATCTCGCGCGCCCAGCCGGCCGCCGGACTGACGACGAGGTCGAGGTCGAGCCGCCGCTCCGCCGCGAAGAGGCGCGCGAGCTCGCCCGCGGTCATGCCGTGGCGCACCGGGATCGGGTGCAGGCCGACGAACGTGAGGTAACCGGCCGAGGCCGGCGCGCCTTCGACCTCTCCGCCGATCGGGTTCGGCCGGTCGCACACGACGAAGCGCAGCCGCGACGCGGCGCACGCCTCCATCGCGAGCAGCATGGTCCAGATATAGGTGTAATAACGGCTCCCGACGTCGGCAACGTCGAAGACGATCGCCTCGAGGTCGGCGACGTGCTCGCGGCGCGGCTTCAGGCTCTCCGCGGTCGCGCCGTAGAGCGACACGACCGGCAGCCCCGACGGCGCGTGAATCGAGCCCTGGACCGCCTCCATGTACACCGCGCCGCCGGCCAGACCGTGCTCGGGACCGAAGAGGCGAACGAGCCGGACGTTCGGCGACGCGCGCAGCGCCTTCCAGGTCGGCACGCCGCGCGACGTCACGCCCGACGGGTTCGTGATCAGGCCGACGCGCTTTCCGGCCACCGGCCAGGGCTTCTCGAGGAGCACGTCGATTCCGAACCGGGCGGCGGTCATCGGGCGGGGATCTTAGCGCGAGGCGGCCGGGTGCTCGGGCCGCTCGCCGCGCAGGAGCGCCACGGCGTGCGGCAGCAGCGGCAGAATCGAGGCGAGACAGTCGGCCGCTCCCTTCGGCGAGCCGGGCAGCGCGACGACGAGCGTCCGGCGGGCGACGCCCACGACCTGGCGCGACAGATAGGCCGCCGGAAACGCGCGCCCCGTGTCCGCCCGCATCTTCTCGGCGAGCCCCGGGACCTCGTAGTCGATCACGGCGCGCACGCCCTCGGGCGTCCGGTCGCTCGGCGCCACGCCCGTGCCGCCCGTCAGGACGATCAGGTCGGCTTCGCCGCCGTCGACCCGCTCGCGCAGCGCCCCGGCGACCCGCTCCGCGCCGTCCGGGATCACCCCGCGCGAAACCACGCGGTGGGCGATGCCCGAGGCCGCCAGCGCTTGCTCGCAGGCCGGGCCGCCCCGGTCCTCCCGGGCGCCCGAGGCGACCCCGTCGGAAACCGTCAGGACCGCCACGCGCAGGCTCACGCGGCTAATATAGACCGCCCATGGCGATCCAGGACCGCCTCGGCCGCCCGCTCGGCAACCTCCGCGTCTCGGTGACGGACCGGTGCAACCTGCGGTGCGCGTACTGCATGCCCGAACGGGACTACGTGTGGCTCCCGCGCCGGGACATTCTCGACTTCGAGGAGGTCGGCCTCCTGGCCGACGTGTTCGGGAGCCTCGGCATCGATCGCATCCGGCTGACCGGCGGCGAACCGCTCGTGCGGCAGGACCTGCCGACGCTCGTCCGCACGCTGGCCGGCAAGCCGTGGCTGCGCGACCTCGCGATGACGACCAACGGCGTGCTCCTCGAGGACCACGCCGCCGGGCTCAAGGCGGCGGGCCTCCACCGCGTGACGGTCAGCCTCGACACGCTGCGCCCGGACCGTTTCCGGGAGCTCGCCCGCTTCGACGAGCTGCCGCGGGTCCTGCGCGGCATCGAGGCCGCGGCGGCCGCGGGCTTCGCGGCGTTGAAGCTCGACACGGTCGTCATCCGCGGCGTCAACGACGACGAGATCGTGGCGCTGCTCGAGCGGGCGAAAGGCTGGGGCGCCGAGGCGCGCTTCATCGAGTACATGGACGTCGGCGGCGCGACGCACTGGTCGCGCGAAAAGGTGCTTTCGCGCCAGGGCATCCTCCGCGCGATCTCCGACGCCTACGGCCCCGTCGAGCCGATCGACGAAAAAAGCTCGGCGCCGGCCGAGCGCTTCCGCCTCCCCGACGGCACCGCGTTCGGCGTCATCGCCTCGACCACCGCACCCTTCTGCCGCGCGTGCGACCGCAGCCGCCTGACGGCGGACGGCCTCTGGTACCTCTGCCTCTACGCCGCCCAGGGGCTCGACCTGCGAAAACCCTTGCGGGCGGGCGCCTCCGCCGAGCAGCTGCGCGCGTTGATCGCGGGCGCCTGGACCTTCCGCGCGGACCGCGGCGCCGAAGAAAGGCTCGGGCTGCGCGAGCGGTCCCCCCTGCTGCCGGCCGCCGACCTCCAGAAGGATCCTCACCTCGAGATGCACACGCGGGGCGGCTAGCGCCGCGCGCGTCCTAGGGGACTTCGATCCACCCTTCGGCCACGAGCACGCTCGTGCCGCCGATCTTCGCGCTGACGACCGCGCCGCCCCGCTTCTCGACGCGCGCCTCGAGCAGGCTCGGCCGGCCCATCTCGGCGCCCTGACTGATCCGCCAGCGGTAGTCCCCGTCGGGCCGCGCGTCGAAGGCGGCCATGGCCGCCGCGAGCGCCGCGTTCGCGCTCCCCGTGGCCGGGTCCTCGGGCACGCCGTCGAGCGGCGCGAACATCCGGGCGCGGACGTCGAACGCGTCGCCGCTGCGGACGTAGAGGTGAATGTCCGGCGTCACGCCCCGCGCGGCGATCGCGTCGAGCGCCGCGGGATTGCTCCGGGCCCGCGCGAGGGCGCCGGCGTCGGCGAGCTCCGCGAAGAGAAACGGAAGCCCGACCGAGAAGACGCGCGGCGCGTGGACCGCGGTCCGGATGTCCCCGACCGTCAGCGACACCGCCGCGGCCACCTCCGCCGCCGGGACCTCCGTGCCGAGCTGCAGCGCCTGCGGCGCCGAGAGCTCGCAGAAGATCGCGCCGCCTTCGCGGCGTTCGATCCGGATCGGAACGAGGCCGGCCTTTTCCTCGAACGCGATCGTCTGCGCCTCGAGCGGCCCGAGCTCGCCGGTGGCCGCGAGGGCGAACGCCGTCCCGACGTTGGGGTGCCCGGCGAACGGCACCTCGACCGACGGCGTGAAAATGCGCACGCGCCGCGTGTGCCCCGCCTCGGCGGGAAGGACGAACGCGGTCTCGGAGAAGTTGAACTCGCGGGCGACCTGCTGGAGGCGGCGGTCCGAGAGGCCGCGCGCGTCGGGCAGGACGGCGAGCGGGTTGCCGCCGAAGACCGTGTCGGTGAAGACGTCGCAGTGCAGGTAGCGGTAGCGCATCTCCGGGTCGAGCCGCGTCAGCCGCGGCGGTAGGGGCCCGAGCGGCCGCCCGTTTTCTCGAGCAGGACGATCTCGCGGATCACGGCGCCGCGGTCGAGGGCCTTGACCATGTCGTAGAGCGCCAGGCACGCGGCGGCGACGGCGGTCAGGGCCTCCATCTCGACGCCCGTTTTCCCCGTCGTCCGCGCCGTCGCGGTCACGACGGCCTCGCGCCGTCCGCGCGCCAGCGCCACGTCCACCTCGACCGACTCGAGCGCCAGCGGATGGCAGAGCGGGACGATCTCGGAGGTCCGCTTGGCGGCCTGGATCCCGGCCAGGCGCGCGACCGCGAGCGCGTCGCCCTTGGCGAGCCGCCCCGACGCGAGCGCGTCGAAGGCGACGGCGCCGAGGCCCACGGTGCCGCGGGCCACCGCCGACCGGCGCGTCGCCCCCTTGTCGCCGACGTCGACCATCCGCGCACGGCCGCGGGCGTCCACGTGGAGGACGCTCCGCCGCAGCGGCGCCGTCGCGCGCGGCCGGCGCGGCTTCTCGCGGCGAGGCCTGCCGGGCTCGCTCACGCGCGCTCCCGGAGCGCCGCGTATTCCTCGAGCGTGTTCAGGTTCGCGAAGGCGGTCCCGGACGGATCGACGGCGCGCCACGCCGGCTCCTCGAGAACTTCCGCGCCGACCTCCGCCGCGAGCTCGTGCAGGGCGAGCCGCCCTTCGTCGAGCCGGCGCCGCGCCGCCGGCAGGGCCGCCCGGCGCCAGACGCCGGCGAGCGGCTGGAGCCGGCCGTCGGCGCGAGGCAGCACCGCGGCCGCGGCGCTCGCGAGCGACCGCTCCGCGATCTGACGGATCACGGGCGCCGGCAGCGCGGGCAGGTCGACGCCGAGGACGAAGACGCGGTCCTCGACCTCTTCGAGCGCGCGGACGAGGCCGTGGAGCGCGCCGTGAGCGGCTTCGCGGTCGAGGAGAAGGCGCGCCGGGCCGAGCGGGAACGCCGGGACTTCCTTGACGACGGCGAGCACCTCCGCAAAGAGCGGCTCGAGCCGCGTCGTCTGGTGCTCGAGAAGGGTCCCGGCCCCGTAAGGAAGCGCCGCCTTCGCGCGGCCCATTCGTCGCGACGCGCCGCCCGCGAGAACGGCGGCGGGCATCGGCAGCCTCATCCCGCGGATGCTAGCAGGGACCGGGCCGGGTCAGACGAGCTTGAGCAGGTGCCCCATCTTGTTCTTCTTGGCCTCGAGGTACTTCCGCGACCGGTCCGTCGGCTTGACCTCGAGCGGCACGCGCTCGACGATCTCCAGGCCGTAGCCGTCGATGGCAACGTACTTCGACGGGTTGTTCGTCATCAGGCGCATCCGGCGCACGCCGAGGTCGCGCAGGATCTGGCACCCGACGCCGTAGTTGCGGATGTCCGGCGGGAAACCGAGCTTCTCGTTGGCCGAGACGGTGTCGTGGCCCTGGTCCTGCAGCTCGTAGGCCTTCAGCTTGTTCAGGAGGCCGATGCCGCGGCCCTCCTGGAGGAGGTAGAGGAAGACTCCGTGGCCGGCCTCGACGATCTTCTCCATCGCGAGCTCGAGCTGCTCGCCGCAGTCGCACCGCGCGGAACCGAACACGTCGCCGGTCAGGCACTGCGAGTGCACGCGGACGAGGACGGGCCGGTCCTCGCGGATCTCGCCGTGGACGAGAGCGAGGTGCTCTTCCTGGGTCACGGCGCTCCGGTACGCGAAGAGACGGAAATCGCCGAGGCGGGTCGGCAGGTGCGGCGACGCGATGCGCTCGACGAGGCGCTCGGTCTTCAGCCGGTAGCGGATGAGGTCGGCGACCGTCACCATGCGCAGGCCGTGCCGGCGGCAGAACTGCGCGAGGTCCGGAACGCGCGCCATGGTCCCGTCCTCGTTCATGATTTCGCAGAGGACGGCCGAGGGGTTCAGGCCGGCGATCCGCGCGAGGTCCACCGACGCCTCGGTCTGGCCCGCGCGCTTCAACACGCCGCCTCGCTGCGCCCGGAGCGGGAACATGTGCCCCGGTCGGTTCAGGTCCGACGGCCTGGTGCCGGGGTCGATCGCCGTCAGCACCGTCGCCGCGCGGTCGGCCGCGGAGATGCCCGTCGTCGTCCGGCCGCGCGCCTCGATCGACACCGTGAACGCCGTCCCGAAGTTGGACGTGTTCTCGGTGACCATCGGGGGCAGGTCGAGCGCGTCGCAGCGCTCTTCGGTGAGGGCCAGACAGATCAGGCCGCGGCCCTCGCGGGCCATGAAGTTGATCGCGTCGGGTGACGCCTTCTCGGCGGCCAGGACGAGGTCGCCTTCGTTTTCACGGTCCTCGTCGTCCACGACGACGACGAACTTGCCGTGGCGCAGGTCTTCGATCGCCTGCTCGATGGAGGAAAAGGGGGTGTCGGGCATGAGGAAACGATTGTCTCACGGGCAGGCGTCCCTCATCCCGACCCGCTCCCGCCCCGGGGGGCCGGGGTCCGGTACGCCGGGCGAGCCTCCCTCTCCCGTCGGTCGGGCCGCGGAGCGGCCCTCGGAGCCCGAGCTAGAAGACGGCCGGCTCCTCGTAGGTCGCGAAGACCTCCCGCATGACGTCCGAGATCTCTCCGACCGTGGCGTAGGTCCTGACCGCCTCGACGAGCGGCGGCATCACGTTCCTGCCGTCGGCGCAGGCCTGGCGGAGCGTCGCCAGCGCCGAGGAGACCGCCCGGCCGTCGCGGGTGCGCCGCAGCTCGGCGACTGCCCGCTTCTGCTCGTCCTCGACCGCGTCGTCGATGTAGAGCGTCTCGATCGGCTGCTCGACCTCGTCGACGAACTCGTTGACGCCGACGACGATCTTCTCGCCCGAATCGAGCGCCCGCTGGTAGGCATACGCCGCGTCCATGATTTCCCTCTGGGGGAAACCCGCTTCGATCGCCTCGACCATCCCGCCGAGCTCGTCGATGCGCCGGAAGTAGTCGAAGCAGCCGCGCTCCATCTTCGTCGTCAGGTCCTCGACGAAGTACGAGCCGCCGAGCGGGTCCACGGTGTTCGCCACGCCGGACTCGTGGGCGAGGATCTGCTGGGTCCGCAGCGCGATCTTGACGGCAAAGTCGGTCGGCAGCGCGAGCGTCTCGTCGAGCGAGTTGGTGTGGAGGGAGTTCGTCCCGCCGAGAACGCCGGCGAGCGCCTGGATCGCCGTGCGGACGACGTTGTTGTACGGCTGCTGCGCGGTCAGCGAGCAGCCCGCCGTTTGCGTGTGGAACCGGCACATCCACGAGCGCGGGTCCTTCGCGCCGAAGCGCTCGCGCATCGTCTTCGCCCACACGCGGCGCGCCGCCCGGAACTTCGCGATCTCCTCGAAGAAGTCGTTGTGCGAATTGAAGAAGAACGACAACCGCGGCGCGAACTCGTCGACCGGGAGCCCCGCGTCGACGCCGTACTTCACGTACTCCACGCCGTCGCGGAGCGTGAAGGCGAGCTCCTGG
>Ga0335071_10003189_pt1 | contig 17394 bp, 10 predicted proteins | sample Lox_Sample_15_FD_206724 | JGI IMG/M metagenome (GOLD analysis project Ga0335071, IMG submission 206724) | Soil microbial communities from Loxahatchee National Wildlife Refuge, Florida, United States - Lox_Sample_1.5 | ecosystem: Environmental > Terrestrial > Soil > Wetlands | place: USA... | reverse complement strand
TAGACAACTCGAAACGGGGCACCTATGCCGGAGTGACCGAGAAGATACCTTATCTCCAGCAGTTGGGCATCACTGCCGTCGAGCTAATGCCCGTTTTCCAGTTCGACGCGCAAGACGCTCCTCCCGGGCGAACGAATTACTGGGGATACTCGCCCGTTTCCTTCTTCGCACCACATCAGGGATACAGTTCGCATGATGGAGCTCTGCAAACCCTCGACGACTTTCGCGATATGGTGAAGGCCCTTCATAGGGCTGGCATAGAAGTCATTCTCGATGTTGTATTTAATCACACCGCAGAAGGAGAGCATGATGGCCCGGTCCTATCCTTCCGCGGCCTCGATAATCCAACCTACTACCTCCTAGCTGAGGACCGTTCCCGATATGCGAACTTCACCGGTACAGGAAACACACTAAACGCGAACCATCCGGTGGTTCGTCGAATGATTGTAGACAGTCTCCGTTACTGGGTAACGGAAATGCATGTAGATGGTTTCCGCTTCGATCTTGCCTCGATATTAGCGCGCGATTCGTCCGGTGCGGTAATGGCAAATCCGCCTGTTCTTTGGGACATCGAGTCGGACCCCGTACTGGCTGGCACCAAAATGATCGCCGAGGCCTGGGACGCCGCAGGGCTATATCAGGTCGGGAACTTCGTAGGGGACAGCTGGAAGGAGTGGAACGACCGATTTCGTGACGACGTACGAGACTTCTTCCGCGGGTCTGAAAATATCGTCCAATGCATGGCTGATCGGCTGTTGGGGAGCCCAAGCATTTACATGCGGCAAGAGCGGGAGGCTGAACAGAGTATCAACTTTGTAGCCTGCCATGATGGTTTCACGCTCAACGACGTCGTCACCTATGATTGCAAACACAACGAAGCCAATGGTGAAGATAATCGGGACGGCCGCAACGACAATCGAAGCTGGAACTGCGGCGTGGAAGGTCCCACAAGCGACGTCTCCATTGAGAAACTGAGAAACCGGCAAGTCAAAAACCTCTTCACTGCAACCATGATGTCGGTTGGCGTGCCCATGTTTGCGATGGGGGACGAAGTGCGCAGAACCCAAAGCGGAAATAACAACGCGTACTGCCAGGACAACGAAAGCAGTTGGTTCGACTGGAGTCTTCTGTCCCAGCACGCCGACGTTCTCAGGTTCGTGACACTGCTAATCCGGCGCCGCATACTGCGGGAAGTTGACCATGAGCTTCATCGCGCGACCCTCAGCCAATTTCTCCGGCAAGCCCAACATGTGTGGCATGGAGTGAAGCTTAACCAGCCCGACTGGTCGCCTTCATCGCATAGTTTGGCAATAAGTGCTGGACTGAAGAACGAAGGCCTATTGATCTATATGATCCTGAATTCCTACTGGGAAGTTCTTGATTTCGAACTGCCCCAGTTGTCACGAAACAACGATTGCTGGCGCCGATGGATCGATACCGCCCTCGATCCTCCCGCTGACATTTGCGAATGGCACAAGGCCACGGCAATTAGCTCAAACTTTTACAGGGCTGCCCCTCGCTCTGTGGTGGTACTCATCGCTGGCGAGAGTTCCAATGGCGCCATGCACCACCCGGAAACTAATTGGGTTCAGCGGGTGCAGGATCTTGGTACTCGGATTTGTTGATCTTCAGGCGTCGGATCTTGTTTTGTAGTGTAGTTCGTTTCACACCGAGTCGTTCTGCGGCGCCGGCCGGACCCGCAACTTTTCCCGACGTGCTCTTCAGGGCAGTAATGATTGCTTGTCTCTCAGTTTCCAGCAGGGTCGAACGGATGGAAAATGCCTGATTGGATACTGTCTTGATCTCCGAAATCGGAACATTCAGTTGTTCCCCATTTGAAAGAATGACACACCGTTCAATAAAGTTTTCCAGTTGTCGGATGTTGCCCGGCCAGGGTGCGTTAGCAATCGCCTCCAGAGCTCTTTTGGGGACCGTCTTGATTCCTTTTTGCATGCGGCTGGAGAGCCGTGAAACGAAATAGTGCACCAGGAGCGGGATATCTTCGCGACGATCCCGCAAGGGTGGAATCTCAACCGGAAATACGTTCAGACGGTAGAAGAGGTCCTCCCGGAATTGATTGTTCCGGATCATTGCAGCTAAATCCCGATGTGTGGCCGCGATCAGACGAACGTCGACTTGAATCGTTCTGGTGCTGCCCAGCCGTTCGAACTCTTTCTCTTGTAACGCGCGCAACAGCTTGGGTTGCAGTTCAAGGCTGATATCGCCAATCTCATCCAGAAACAGCGATCCATGATCAGCTAGTTCAAACCGGCCTTTCTTCTGCATTAGCGCGCCAGTAAAGGCGCCCCTCTCGTGTCCAAAGAGCTCGCTTTCAAGTAACCCAGAAGGAATAGCAGCGCAGTTCAGCCGCACGAAGGTTCGGCCCTTGCGAAGGCTGTTGCTGTGAATCGCCCGCGCAATTAGTTCTTTCCCGGTTCCCGTTTCGCCATGCAGCAAAACGGTGGAATCGGTCGGAGCGACAATCGCGATCTGATCCAGCACTTTGCGCAACGCCGGACTGTTGCCGACAATGTCGTCAAAGTTGAACTCCGAGCGAATCTCGGACTCTAGGTAAAAACGTTCCTCTTCTATCCGATCCTTAGAAGCCGCCAGTCTGCCATAGGCGAGAGCATTATCGATCGCGAGAGCAATTTGGCTGCTGACCTGAGACAGAAGATCAAGATCTTCCTGGCCGAAGGCATCGGTTCTTTGAGATCCCGCCGCGATTACACCCAGGGGACCATTCGCGGTTGTAAGCGGCACGATTGCCAGTGAGGTGATGTTCTGTCGTTTCAGGGAAGTGCAGAGCGCACCAGGAAGCTTTTCGATCTTGTCCGATGACCACAACTCAGCCCGACGTGCCCGCAATTTTGCGAAGTGGTCACCGGGTACATCCGGAATTGGAACGGTCGGCAGAGCCTGACCACCCGGAAAATCAAGAACGGCACATTCCAGCCTTGCAGCCTCGCGATCCAGCAGCCAGAATCCGATGAAATCATTCCGAAAATATTTCCTGATCGAAGCGGAAGCTGAACGAAAGAGCTCGTCCATATCCAACTTCGTTACAACATGATTGTTGATTTCAAGAAGCAGCCGAAATCTATCACGATCATCGGCAACTTGCCGGTGATAGCGGGCAGCCTCGTCACTGGCCACGGCACTCTCCAGTGCAGCCGCTACATACAACGAGATGGAGGTCATTAACTCCACATCATCTTTACTGAATTCGCCACTCTTCGTGAAAGCAAGCGCGCCCAACTTTCGGCGAGATGTTGATAGAGGGAAAATGTAGCCGCAGTTGGGAACCGGATTTGGAATCTGCGATGAAAACTCTGGCACCTGCGCTAATTCAGCTTGGATATCCGGAATGGATACGGGCCTCTGTTCTGCGATGCAAGTTCCGATAGATGTTCCCGAAATACACGCTTCTGTGCCTACCTTCAGGCCGGTAAGTTCGGGGTTGTAATCATTCGCCAGTAGTCGCGCGATCCCGGCCTGTTCATCGAACAAGAAGAGAGTTATGGAATCGAACGGGATTACCGCCGCGAGCATTCTGCGAAGGCTGCGAACCACAGCGTCAAGGTTCGGCTGTGCGGCGACCGTAGCCGATACATCGAGCAGAGTACGATACTTGGTTTCCGCCCCAGTGCTCACAAGGTTCAAAGTGTCAGACATAAAATGTCATCAAGGAACTTGGCAGCTCAAAGAAGCGGGACGACGACGCGGAGCAGTTTCTTCCCACTCGTCGTCCCTGGACAACCTTGCGTCATACGAAGCCCTGAGCTTCGTTTCACCTCCGTACCGACTATTTGAACCAGCCGGGGTCGCGGTTACGACGCCTTTGGGAGACCGGCTCAAGTGGCTGTCTTCTACTCTTCCGTCGCTACTGGACTCTCTTTCTGAATATTCTCTCCTCAGGACAAGCATGAGTATGCACCTGGAGTGCCGATTCCTAATTCTTTGAAAACACTGACGTTGAGGCTTGCTGTCGACGGATGGAGTGCCCATCGGGGGGCAAAGTGTCTTTCGCTGGGCAGCATGTGCCTTCCGTGGTGCGGCACATCCACAGGGATAACCGCACCAGGTCGCGGCCGCCACTAAAACTTGATGACGATACCAGCGGATGGCTGAGCCGTGTGTGTCCAGGAATTCGTGTTGAGATGGGCGAGATTGAAGGTGGGTGTCTTGTATACGAATCCTCGGTACTCAGCTCTGATCGCAAGACGGGAAGTGAGCGGATAATCCGCGCCCCCACCATAGAGTAGAGCACCCCTGGCCTGGCGACTCGCGCCGGCATAGGTCCCACCCGGGTTGCCTGTTGGATCAAACACGAGGGCGCCGCCGCCCCCAAGAGCAAAGGGTCTCAAATTCGCGAAGCTCGGTAGGCTCATGACTCCTGCACCTGTCACCTGATGCACGTTGGCTTGTACCTGAGCCCACGTTGCCCCCGAGTACTCCTGAGTATTGCGCGCATAGCCATAGTTGCCTTCAACCGAGAGCCAGCGATAAAGCTTGTACCGATATCCGATTAGAATGCCACCAGTCTGGGTTGGCGAGTCATAGATACCTTTTCCGTCACTGCTTTTCGTAAAGAATCCGGCGCCTTGTACGCTTACCTCAGATCGCGTGTCCTGGGCGCGCCCGACTACACACATGGCAAGGATTATTAACATACTGCCCAAAACTCCTCGAAACTTCGAACGACCTTTAGTCTTCATAAATAGAAGGAAATCTCCTGCTGTCGTGCTTGAAATGGTTACGCATGGTTCAAATGCATCTTCTGTACCAGTCGGACTACGATCGTAAGTAGTTGATTCCTAGTGTCCTCTGGTATGCGCAGCCCGCCGAGAGCTGCCTATTGGTGGGCCGCTACCAATTCCCGGGCACTTACGGTGATATTGCTGCATTCAGGAAACGATAAGGTTCGGAAGCTCCTGCGGAGATTGGCCGCTGCAAAATAGCCCCGTACAGGGCAAAGTCACCAAAATGGCATTCCTATAGCTTGTCCGGAACGCGCTCTCCTATTCCATGTTTGGCTGTGGCCTCAAGACAGAACTAGATTTCAGCAGGGCCAGGATCAGGCGTGCCATGGCTCGCAAACGAGGTAGGGTTAGCGGTAGGAACCCTCTTCCTGGTCCCGCTGTCTGGGGGAACTCAAAACACCATTTGGCTGTCATCGCGATTCGGAGCGGATTCCTGAACTATTTCCAGGTTCAACTTCTCACAAACGTATGAGGAGTAAGCATTTCCCGCTAAGAACGAACAGCCGAACCTCGCAAGCCAAAGCAGTAATTCTTCACCCGTACTGTCAACCCAGCTCAGCCCTGAAAGATCCACTATCAATCTGTTGGGAATTTTCTTGGAAAGAACAACGCTCCTGGCATCTTCCACAAAATGCCCGACGAACCTGCCCTCTATTTTCATGATGGTCGTGCTGTCCTGTTGCTGAAACTCTACCCGCACCATTACGTTCTCCGATCTGAAGGTTGCGCTCTCATCGAGTTCTTAAGTGCAGCTTGGATGCCAAACCCAACAATTGTGAAACCGCTGAGCGCCACATTGCTCTCTCCGCTCGGCAGGCACTGCCCACGTGCGGGCAGTGACCCCGCTCCTGTCCAATAACCGTGCGCATGGCGATCCTGTCTTATCAGCGGTTTAGGTCCGGCAGTACTTTGGCATCCCTCGTGCCTTAAATGAACGTGAACCGCTGCAATCACAACGAGAAAGCAAATGGCCAGAGTCGAGATAAGCAAAAACAACTACAGGGCTTTCGCTACTGTGAATGACATTCGTGGAACGTTTCGTGAGCACCGCGTGGAACTGGAATGGCTGGCCTACTTCATTACGGGCGACCAAACGATGGCGAAAGAGTGCGTTAGTGACGCCTGTCTGTTGTCAGAAGGGCACAACGGTGTGTTCCGGCAATGGCTGCTGACTTGGGCAAGACACGCCACTATTCGATCGGCCATTGAGACCCAGCATGACCGCATCAAGGAAGCGGCCAGGAAATACGACCGCACCGGCTTCGTTCAGTGCACCCGTGAACCGCTGAAACAGGACGCGATCGAAACATTGGTGCGTTGCTCAGACAGTTTTATTGCAAGACTCGACGTATTGTCGCGAACCGCGCTCGTCATCTGCGGAATTCAGAATAGTCCGATTGCTGACGCTGCGCTGATGCTTGGGATCAGCAGGTCTGTGGCTTCGGCTGCGTATTGCGGTGCTCTTGATTGCCTTGAGGCGGTCCCTTGCGAACACCTGACCAAGCAAAACGAAACACAACTGAATATCTGATGAGGTTAATCAACTGAGACTATGAGCACACTACGACCCATATACCCGAACCTTAATCTGCGTCGCACCTGCCGGGCGACGACGTCACTGCCCGCTTTGGGCACCAAAAGGAAATCACTCTGGGCCTGCGTTCTTCTTAGCGCTGCGGCTTTGGCACTTTCGGGATGTGGCCATAGTCAAGCGGCCATCAAACTGCCCGATACCGAAGTGCTCGTAGCACCTCCACTTCAACGTGACGTGCCGATTCGCAACGAATGGGTGGCGATTCTAGACGGCTATGTGAACGCCGAGATTCGGCCTCAGGTCTCTGGCTACATCATCAGACAGAACTATAAAGAAGGTTCATTCGTTCGCAAAGGTCAGGTTCTGTTTGAAATTGACCCGAGACCATTCCAAGCCACTCTCGACCAGGCAAAAGGAGAACTGGCGCGAGCTGAAGCTGATCTGGCGAAGAGCACGATTGACGTCAATCGCGACACTCCTCTGGCCCAGAAAAAAGCAGTACCACAGGAAAAACTCGATAACGAGATCCAGGCTCAAAAGGCTGCCGAGGCGGGGGTCGAGTCGGCAAAGGCCGCCGTGGAGCGAGCTGAACTTGACCTTGGCTGGACCAAGGTGACATCGCTTGTGGATGGCGTGGCGGGCATAGCCGAAGTTCAGATGGGAAACCTGGTCGGTCCCAACTCTCACCTCACCTCAGTCTCACAGGTCGATCCTATCAAAGTGTACTTCCCTGTGAGCGAGCAGGAATATTTACGCGCGAAGCACCTGAGTTCCAATGGCCAAGCACTGAACTTATTTGACACTTCACCAGAACTGATCCTCGCCGACGGAACTGTGTATCCCCATAAGGGCAGAATACTTTTGGCCGACCGCCAGATAGACAGCAACACCGGCACCATCCGCCTCATAGCAGCTTTCCCGAATCCCGCCAACATTCTCCGGCCCGGCCAATACGGCCGAGTGCGTATCGAGACTGGTTTCAAGAAGAACGCTTTACTGGTGCCACAGAGCGCGGTGAAAGAGATCCAGGGCGGTTACGAAGTAGCGCTATTAGGGCCTGAAAACAAGGCGGTCATTCGTCCAGTGAAAGCAGGAGCGAAGGTAGGAAACTTGTGGGTCATCGAAGATGGGCTGAACCCTGGCGATAAGGTCATCACAGAAGGCATAGGCAAGGTAAAGGATGGAACCCCTGTGGTTCCAAAGCCAGCCACCATTCAGGAAGAGGGACGGTAAGTCATGTCGAACTTTTTCATTCGGCGGCCAATCGTAGCGATTGTCATTTCCGTTCTGATGGTGATCGTGGGCGCAATCACTATCGTCGGCCTGCCCGTCGCACAATTTCCCGACATTGCTCCCCCGGAGATACGGCTGCAGGCTATTTATCCGGGTGCCGATGCCGAGACTATGGAGAAAGCGGTCGCCACCCCAATCGAACAGCAGATTAACGGTGTCGACAACATGGATTACATGTACTCGCTGAACTCGACCAACAACTCGAGTACAACCTTGATGGTCGACTTTGATCTAAAGACCGATCCCAACATGGATTTGATCCTGGCCCAATCACGCCAGCAACTCGCCAACGGACAGATTCCTCCAGAGGTGAATCAACTCGGGATCGATGTAAAAAAGTCTCTGACCTCGCCGATGATGCTGGTCGCGCTGTACTCGCCAAAGGGGACGCATGACGCGAAGTTCCTGTCCAACTATGGCTACATCAACCTGAAAGAAGCAATCGCACGATCTTATGGGGTTGGACAAGTACAGATCTACGGAATCGGCGAGTACGCGATGCGCCTCTGGGTTAAACCCGACCAACTGGCGAAGCTGGGGATCACTGTCAACGAAGTGGCCAACGCGGTGCAATCCCAGAACACGGTGAATCCAGCCGGCCAGGTAGGAGGTGAACCAGCAGCAGACGGCCAGAAGTTCACCTATGCCGTGCGCGCACAAGGGCGGCTTAAAACGCCAGAAGAGTTCGGCGACATCATTGTGCGTGAAAACAGTGATGGCGGTGTGGTCCGAGTAAAGGATGTAGCTCGGGTCGAACTGGGCTCTCAGGACTACAGCTGGATCACGCGACTCAATGGCCAGCCGTCCGCCATTATCGGTATCTACCAACTGCCCGGCTCCAATGCCGTCGAAGCTGCCCAAGGTGTCCGGAAGCTGATGACCAAGATGAAGGAGAGCTTCCCGGCTGACGTAGATTACGCCGTAACACTGGACACCACTGATGCCGTTCGCGCCGGTATGCACGAGATCGTGCAAACTCTGCTGGAAGCTTTTGTTCTGGTGATCCTCGTTGTCTATCTCTTCCTGCAAGACTGGCGTGCCACCCTCATTCCAATGTTCGCGGTGCCGGTCTCGCTCGTCGCAACTTTTGCTGCCTTTCCGTTATTTGGTTTTTCGGTTAATACGCTGTCTCTCTTCGGACTGGTACTGGCGATTGGTTTGGTGGTCGACGACGCCATCGTTGTGGTCGAGGGTATACAACACCACATCGAACAGGGTCTGACACCGAAGGACGCGGCTCGCAAAGCGATGGAGGAGCTAACCGGACCAGTGGTTGGTATCGCACTGGTTCTGTCTGCAGTGTTTGTGCCAACCGTTTTCATCCCGGGCATCACCGGCCGCCTCTATCAACAGTTTGCGCTGACGATCGCGATCTCTGTGATCATCTCAGCGTTTAACGCCCTGACCTTAAGCCCAGCTCTGGGCGCCTTGTTTCTTCGACCGAAGAAGGAGTCGCATGGCCCGATCGCCAAGTTCTTCGGCTGGTTCAACCGTACCTTTGACCGCACCAGCAACTTGTATGTGCGGGCATGCCACGGGATGATTCGGAAAGGTGCGGTGGCTCTGGTAGTAGTGGCAGCATTTGGGGTCGCTGGTCTTTTCTTCGGGAAATCGTTGCCATCCAGCTTCCTGCCTGATGAGGACCAGGGATACATGTACATCCAGATGCAACTGCCCGAGGCGTCCTCCCTCGAGGCTACATCCGATGCAGCCCGCCAAGTGGAAGCTGTGCTGAAGGAAGCACCTGGAGTGCAGTACACCAGCACGGTCATGGGCTTTAGTTTGCTCAGCCTCACCCGCACCAGCTACAACGCATTCTTTTGGGTAACACTGAAGCCGTGGGAGGACCGTAAGCACATCGATGAACAGTTTCAGGTCATCAAGGCGAAGCTTAACCTGAAGCTTCTTACCCTGCCGCAGGGCACCGTCTTCGCTTTCTCGCCACCAGCAATCTCTGGAGTCGGAACCTCCGGAGGATTTCAGTTTGTGCTGGAAGACCGCGCGGGTAAGGATCCGGAATTCCTGGTGAACAACCTGAATAAGTTCCTGGAGGCGGCCCGCAAACGCCCTGAGATTGGTATGGTCACAACCACGTACATACCTAGCACGCCGCAAAAGTTCGTCTATGTCGATAAAGAGAAGGTGCTGAAGCAGGGGGTCAAGCTCAGTGATGTCTACGACACCCTTCAAGCTTTTATGGGCGGCCTATTCGTGAACTACTTCAATGACTTTGGCCGCGCTTGGCAAGTGCGTCTGGAGGCGGAAGGGCCGTATCGTTCTAACTTGAACAATGTAGGGCAATTCTATGTGCGCAACAACAAGGGCGATATGGTGCCTTTGTCAGCGCTGACCAGGTTCGAGTCACGCTACGGCCCGGAATTCAAGATGAGGTTCAACCTGTATTCGGCAGCCCAGATCATCGGCAATGCCGCGCCCGGCTACAGTTCGGACCAGGCGACCGCGGCTTTGGAAGAAGTGTTCCACCAGACCATGCCAGCCGAGATGGGCTTCGACTATATGGGAATGTCACGGCAGGAGCAGAAAGCGCGTGAGGGCATCCCCTCTTGGGTTGTGTTCGCTGTATCCCTACTGTTCGTGTTCCTTATCCTGGCGGCATTGTATGAAAGCTGGTCTCTGCCGTTCGGTGTGTTGCTGAGTACGCCGGTGGCAATCTTCGGCGCCTTTGGGTTGTTGTGGTTGCGCCGTACGGTGCTAAGCATGATCTTCCCGGCATTCATGGTGCAAATTGATAACGATGTTTATTCGCAGATCGGGCTAGTGATGCTGATCGGCTTGGCGGCGAAAAACGCGATTTTGATTGTGGAATTCGCAAAGGAAAAATACGAGAGTGGCCAGTCGCTCGTTGAGGCTGCGTTGGAGGGCGCCCGGCTGCGGTTGCGGCCCATCCTGATGACATCCTTCGCGTTTGTTCTCGGCTGCGTGCCTTTGTTCACTGCTACCGGCGCAGGCTCGGTAGGACGGCAAATCATGGGCACGACCGTTATAGGCGGAATGCTCGCGGCGACAGGTCTCGCCATTTTTATCATCCCCGCGCTTTATGTCGTTGTGGAGCGGATGTCAGGGATCGGTAAGAAAAGCGAGCACGTAGCCATATCTGAACCAACTCCGGTGGAGGCTGACTAACGTGAAAAAAACAGCTATACCTTTCCTCTTGTTCCTCTTCACGTGCGGGTGCACGCTGGGACCGAATTACAAGCGACCGAAGGTCGATGTCCCGGCTGCTTACCGCGGAGCTCCGGAACTGGATAAAACGCAAGCACAGCCGGCCGCGTCGCAACCAGCGGTAAGCCCATCGAACCCTGCATCGCCGACAGCACCGCCAGCTGCCCCCAACGCACCTGAGCAACAAGCGCAGACTGCCCCGGTATCATTCGGCGATCAGAACTGGTGGGATGTATTTCAGGATCCGCAGCTTCAGGCTCTGATACGCACCGCTCTGCAGAACAATTATGACGTTCGTATCGCGGCTAGCAGAATCCTTGCAGCACAAGCGCAGTTAGGTATCACCCGGGCTGACCAGCTACCGAGCATCGGGGTGGGTGCCGCTGGTCTGAACGACCGCTTCCCTAACTCGAAGCTCGCTCCTGCATTCGAAACCAATATTAATGAAGTGCACGCTTCCCTGGCATGGGAGCTCGATTTCTGGGGCAAGTACCGCCGCGCCACGGAAGCTGCGCGGGCTAATCTCGTCGCAACCGAATGGGGGCGCAGGGCTGTTACCAGCACTCTGATCAGCAACGTTGCCGCTTCCTATTTCGAGCTCCGTGCACTGGATCTTCAGTTGGAGATCTCGAAACGGGCACTGGCCACGCGCAAGGAGTCCTTGCAGCTTACCCAAACTCTGGCAGATGGCGGCGGTGGCACTATGTTAGATGTTCGGCAGGCGGAGCAGTTGGTGGCGACAGCGGCCGCCAGCATACCCGACTTCGAACGCCGCATTCAGCAGCAGGAAAACTTCATCAGTACGCTTCTCGGAAGCAATCCTGGACCGATTACGCGCGGCATGAAGTTAACGGAACAGCCACATCTGCCTGAGGTTCCGTCCGGAATTCCCGCTCGCCTTCTCGAACGGCGTCCCGACATTCGAGCTGCGGAAGCGCAGTTGGTCGCAGCCAACGCTCAGATCGGGATAGCGAAAGCAGCGTACTTTCCGCAAATCACCTTAACCGGGAGCAGTGGGTTTGCTAGCTCGGCGCTAACCAGCCTGTTCACCGGACCGGCCGGGTTCTGGAACTTCGGCGGATCTCTCGCGCAACCGATCTTTTCCGGCGGCAGGATCAAGTCGGGCGTGCGCCTAAGTGAGGCGCGGCAACAGGAAATGGTTTTGACCTATCAACAGACCATTCAGCAGGCGTTCCGAGGGGTATCCGACTCACTGGTTGGGTATCAGAAAAATCGTGAGTTCCGGCAGCACGAGGAAGAGCTGGTGCTCGCCGCGAAAGATGCCGCTGATCTCTCTGAGATGCGCTACCGCGGAGGTGCCACAAGCTACTTAGAGGTGCTAACAAATGAAACTAATGCTTTCAATGCAGAACTGGGCCTGACCCAGGCGCAATTGAATGAACTCGTCAGTCTGGTTGATATCTATAGAAACCTTGGTGGCGGCTGGGAGTTGTAAGCGATCTCAATGCACTGAGCACTCCGAACCGGGGCCTTAGTGGCGAGGAAGGAAAACATGACCCGGTTGTACAGTGCGTTAGTTTCGCTGGTTGCTTTGGGAGTTTTGGCGACATCCGGCTTTGCCCAGCAGTCCACCGCCAGGCGAGGGGCTAGAGTCCACCCCGTCCAGCAGCTTGCATCGCGCCTTCCAGATGATGCGCTCGAGCAGCTGAGTGACTCCCTCGAACAACTCGTCAACAAAGTTTCGCCTGCCGTCGTGCAAATTGAGGTCAGCGGTCTCGGCCTTACTCAGGACAGCGGCAGGAAGAACACGGTAGTGGTCGTCCGCCAGCGCGCGATTGGTTCCGGAGTGATTGTCGACCCGGAGGGGTACATCATGACGAACGCCCACGTGATTGAAGGTGCGCAGCGGATTCGAGTAGTTATGAACACTAACCCAGTGCACTCTTCCATTGCCGCCCATCCTCGGGTACTGGACGCAACAGTCATTGGTGTGCTCAAGGAAGCTGATCTGGCGCTGTTGAAAGTCGACGGAAGAAATCTGCCTACACTACATTTCAATCTTGATCGGGATCCCCAACCGGGAGAACTTGTGTTCGCTATCGGCAGTCCGGAAGGTCTTCAGAACTCCGTAACCATGGGTGTCGTGAGTTCAGTGTCTCGCCAACCTGACCCGGACAACCCGATGGTCTATCTGCAAACTGACGCGCCCATCAATCCGGGCAACAGCGGGGGGCCCTTGGTTGACATCAACGGGATGCTGCTTGGGTTGAATACGTTTATCTTAAGCAGTAGCGGCGGCAGCGAAGGTCTAGGTTTCGCCATTCCTGCTCCCGTCGTGAATTTCGTCTACCAAAGCTTGAGGAAGTATGGGCATGTCGATCACGTCGAAATTGGTGCCGTGGTCCAGACGATTACCCCAGCTCTCGCTCAGGGCCTGGGCCTGGCCCAGGACTGGGGCGTCTTAATCGCAGATCTCGCCCCACTCGGACCAGCAGGCCTCGCTGGCATGAAACTCGAAGACATTGTAATCGCCATAGACGGCCGACCGGTGATGGACCTTCACCGTTTCGCTGCCGCTCTTTATCAGCACCCCCCCGATCAAGTCGTGAGAGTGGATGTGTTGCGCGGCAGCGAAAAGCTGTCTTTCAATGTGCCAGCTGTCACGGTGAGTGATCGTATAGACCAGTTGACCAACAGAGTCGACCCGGTGACGAGCCACATTGCTCGGCTGGGTATTTTAGGAATAGATTTCAACGAGGATATGCGCTCGGCTCTACCGTTTGTACGTACCGCTTCAGGTGTGATCGTGATTGGAAGAGCGCCCGGCTTCAATTCCTTCGATACCGGCCTGGAGACTGGCGACCTCATTCATGCGCTCAATCGAACTCCTATCGACACGGTCGAGCAACTCAAAGCGGCAACGGCAAAGCTTAAGTCCGGCGATTCTGTTGTAGTGCAGATTGAGCGCCAAGGACAATTCCAATATCTCGCGTTTGAACTGGAATAGACAAAGTGGCCATAAGAAGAGTCGCAATTAACACCGGGGGCGGTGATGCTCCCGGACTGAACGCCGTAATCCATGGCGCGGTTTACGCCGCACGTCGTCTTGGATGGACAATTTTCGGTATTCGCGACGGATACGAAGGATTTCTCGAGCCACAAAATTATCCTAACGGTGGGCTCGTTGAACTTCGTCGCTCTACCGTTCGCGAAATCTCCCATCTCGGTGGCACGATCCTGGGGACAACCAACCGTGGCAATCCTTTCTGCCGCCCCACGAAACAGCCCGACGACACCATAAAAGAAGTTGATCGTTCGGATGAACTAATCGACTCTTTTCGAACAAATCAGCTCGACGCACTCATCGCGGTTGGCGGAGACGGAAGCTTAAGCCTCGCCCATCAGCTCAACAAGAAGGGTCTGTGCGTTGTGGGTGTCCCCAAAACTATCGACAACGATCTCGAGTCCACTATTCTTACCTTCGGTTTCAATACTGCTGTTTCGTTCGCCACGGAATGTATTGACCGTCTCCACAGTACCGCACTAGCTCATCAGCGCATCATCGTAGTAGAAGTGATGGGGCGTTACGTCGGATGGATAGCGCTTCATTCAGGCTTAGCGGCAAGAGCAGACGCCATTCTCATCCCGGAAATCCCTTACGACATCAACAAGGTTGCAAGTCATCTGGTGCGCAAGCACCAGGAAGGCAAACCGTATTCGATTGTTGTGGTTGCCGAAGGAGCAAGAGCCATTGGCGCTGACGTAACCGTCAAGTGTAGAGAAGCGGGCCGCGTCGACCGCTTGGGAGGCATCGGCGAAACGGTTGCCGCGCAACTTCATGCATTTACTGGCAAAGAGAGCAGGTGTGTTGTTCTTGGCCATTTACTTCGTGGCGGATCGCCGACACCACTCGATCGCATACTTGGAGTTACTTTCGGCGCCGCTGCCATCGATGCTCTCCAGAAAGGTATGGATGGAGTTATGGTGGCTCTGAACCCACCACGCATTGACTTCGTCCCTATTGGTGAAGCAATTGCAAAGCTGAAGATGGTGCCACCGGATGGCGAGTTCGTTTTAGTGTCGCGTGCACTCGACATTTCATTCGGCGATTGACAGTCCATTATTCCCTGCACGTTTGAACCTTTCCTGAATCTCTCGGGGCGCGCGTTGCTCTTCCTGTCAGCTCGTGCTGGCGACCTTCGTCCTTTGATTATGCCCGCGGTGAGTGACTCAGACGCTTTTCGGGTTATTTCTAAAAAACGCGAAGCTGGCTCCTTCCGGACACGGGTCTGCTGTCCGATAGAGCGGCGCTTCATACAAGCGGAGTTCAGGGCGAAACCGTCAGTACAACATTGTTGCTGACAATATTTCCTGATGTTGCGCTAATCATCGTGGATTGCGTGGTGCTGACGGAGTTGCCAATGGCCATACCAGTGCTTCCTATTTTCGCCACGTTCGTATCGGAAGACCTCCAGGTAACTGCAGTAGTGGCATCGACAGAAGTTCCGTCGTTGAGAATTGCAGTCGCGGTGAAAGCCTGAGTCTCCCCTGCGCGGATCGATGCTGAACTTGGTTCAACGACAATTGACTCCACGTTCGTTAAGGTCACCATCGCAGACGCCGTACCGGATTGGTCCAACTCTGTGGCTGTAATTGTTGCCGTGCCACCAGAAACTCCCACGAGAAGCCCTCCGGTTGACACCGTCGCGACACTGCTGTCGGACGAGGACCAGGAAACGGAATTTAGCTTTTTGGAGGTACCATCATCATATCCCCCTATAGCGCTTAACTGTGCGGTCTTTCCCACTGCCACAGAAGCGCTCGCAGGGCTGACAGCCACGGAGGTGAGTTTCGGATCGACCCAGAAGTCCGCGCATGATGGAAATAGTGTCACCATGGCACAAATGCATAGTCCTAAACCGACGCAATAAGTGGCAGTCCTGAAACGGTGCTTTCGGGCTCTTATTTCTTGTGAACAGTCGCGCACGCACTTGCTCATAGATGATGCACTCCTTCGGTGCAGCTTTCTTAATGCACTTCGTTTGCCAGAGCGTGCATTCATAACCTGCTGACAACACGGGTAGATACCCGTCAGGATTCACAAGAGCAGCCCAGTTTCCGGCAGCGCTGCCGTCCTCCGGTCATAACACGGGTTCCTTCAATGCACTTGCATCCAAGGCGTTCTTGCAGGCTCCGAGGCATGCTCTGACAATGGCAACGAAGCACTTGCCGCCGGTTTCGGAGGGTCATTCGTCGCGGGAGCGCGCTGCGCGTCGGCAGCTGACACGGAAGGCGTTTCAGGAGGCGTACAACTCCTCGGTGTGCTGGGAGGGTGACCTAAGTCGGTCCGCTTGGGAAGCACAGGGGACGGGCTAGGAGGCGGAGTCACTGTGGGACCAATCGCCACGCACTTTGTGTTGGGACTACCCCAACCGTATTGGTTCGACCCAGTTTGGCAGCATGCTACGACACTAGCCAACAATATGAGGGATATTAAGATGGGACTACGAGGCCAAACACTCTTCATTCTGCACTCCGTATCTACATCTGCTTCAATGCAGAACGGGTGCCAAACCGATAGCTCGTTAAGTAACTGATTTTGTGGGTCCGGGCGGCATTACTCCCTGCCGGTTTGAGGACAGTGCCCTAGCATCGGCGACGGTCTCTCTCAGCAAGTGGTTTATGTAACATTAACAACCGAGCCTCGGTAATGAACGCGACACTTTCGCTGCTACGGTTCGGGTCCAGTTTCCCCGGCAATACCGCTCTCCCGAGCAATTTCCGAGACAACCACAAATATTTCTCGTACTCATGCAGCTTACCATCGAGTTATCGGACTTCCGCGAGAACCAGGGACACGTCATCGGCCAGCGGACCAGCGCTCCACTCTCTAACGCCGCTGAGAATCGACTGCTTCATTTCTGGAAGTGGCTGTTTCGATGCTCGGGAAACCAATCTCGCTAAACCGTCAACGCCAAGTAGATCCTCGCTGTTGTTGAACACGTCTGTCAGGCCATCAGAATACAGCACCAAACGGTCGCCTGGCGCGAGCTCAAGGATGCGCGACGTGTCGGACACAACTGTCTCTGTGACCAATCCGAGAATACCGCTTTGCGAATCGAGTAGCTCAATGCTGCCATGTGAAACGAGCATTGCGGGAGGATGACCTGCCGAAGCAAAGATGGCATGGTGGCCCCCGTGGGTAAACTCAACCGCTGCCATCGTGAGGTAAAAAGCGTCGATCGCGAGATGATGATGCACGAACTCGTGAACTTGACGCAGCAACCTTGCTGGTCCCTGGTCGAGTTCGAACTGATGTAGAGTTTCAGAATATATCCGGTTGGCCATCAGGGCTGAGCCGATACCATGCCCGGATACATCACAGAGGACAATGGAAAGCTTTCGGTCACTCGCTGGGTATACCACCCCGAAATCGCCGCCTATCGTGTGTGCTGGTCGGTAGTAGGTCTCGACGCTAACATCATTCCACACGAGACTTTGAGGAGCCAGCGATTGCTGTACGCGAGCGGCCAGTTCTAGTTCCAACTCCATTTCCACCTGCCGCTTTTGCAGCAGTGCATTCGACGCCCGAAGTTGTGCTTCGATTCGCTTTTGGGAACTGATATCCGTAACGATAAGGAGAACGTACTCGTTTCCGTC
>Ga0335071_10003188_pt1 | contig 17395 bp, 12 predicted proteins | sample Lox_Sample_15_FD_206724 | JGI IMG/M metagenome (GOLD analysis project Ga0335071, IMG submission 206724) | Soil microbial communities from Loxahatchee National Wildlife Refuge, Florida, United States - Lox_Sample_1.5 | ecosystem: Environmental > Terrestrial > Soil > Wetlands | place: USA... | reverse complement strand
GTGCGAGCGGGACCGAAAACGCCGACGGCACAGTGACCATCGACCTGTGCTTGCACTGTCGCGTGCACCGATCCCATCGGATCAAGCAGGGCCCGGCGTGACTTAGTTCGCCGCTTGGTTGATGGGGAATCCGGGGCAAGATGAACGCGCTACCGGGACGTTCACACCAGGCGCATCTGGAATGGACACCGTCAGGGTTGTTGCATCGGGCCTCGTGTGGAGCAGATCAGTGATCCCACGCTGGCCCATGGCATCCTCGACCGGCTAGTCCACAACGCTCACCGGATTGAGATGAGGGGCGATTCCATGCGCAAGGACCGCGGCGAGTCGAACACGTAGATGCTTAGTTAGGATGAAAGATCGAGGCACCGCACAGGGTTCTCGCGGGTCCCAGACCCGTGGTAGAAAATAGTGATGTTGGAGCGAACCGCCGCTCTGTTGCTCTTCGCATCTTTGGCGAGGGCTGAGTCTGCCGCAGACAAGAGCTGGAACAATCTTGACCATACGATCAAACAATCCAGCTATACCGTAGCGATACGCGATGGGCGCTGCATCAACGGCCATATCCAATCCTTTGACGACAAGTACCTGACGCTCGACTCCTTGAAGCTGGACCGAAAAAATATTGTCCGAGTTGGCGATGGAACAAGCGTGGCCGATCACGATCCCATTTATAGCGGTCGAAGTTCATGGGCCGATCTGCAGCAAAGCGAGCCTAATAAGTATGAGCTTGTTGAGCTTGAACTGAAAGACCATCTATTCGTGGTAATCGGAGCGCTATTCGCGCTCCGGGCTACTGTGTGCTGAGGCGGGGGCAAGGGCTACCGCCCCTTCGTCGCTATGCTCCGGGGTTTTCGTGATGATCCCGGAATGCCGTTCGGCTTCCCATCGGGATGAGCGCTCAGCTTCACCGGAATCCTCAGTCGACGCTGATCTCCGATGAACCCGTGCCTCCCAGGGCCTTGCGGACCTCGTCCACCAGCGCGTCGTTGTGAAACGGCTTCCGGAGGGTCGCCGACACGAGCGGCTTCACCGCCTCCATCGGATCCGACGACAGCAGCATGATTTTCAAACCGGGATAGGATTCCACTAGCCGCGTCGCGAATTCCAGGGTCTCCTGCGCCGGCAGGGCGAAATCGGCGACGAGCAGGTCGACATGGCGGGAGCCCAGCCTGGCACCCAGATTGGCGGCTTCCGACAATTCCGTCACTAAGTAACCGCAGCGCTCCAGCAGCCGGCGTAGCAATCTGCGGATCGCCGGATCGCTATCGAGAATCAGAATCGAGGTCGACGTTGGCGCCTCCGGCGCAGCAGGCGCCGTGAAGAAAGGATCGACTTTTCCGCTCGCCGCCGGTGGAGGTGCGACGTTGGCCGGTCCGTGCTCGCCGGGAAGCGTCGGCCGGAAGAATCGCTTGCGGCAATCCAGGCAGCGGTAGGGAGCGAGCAGGAGAAATCCTAATGCCGAGTCCATAAAACTTCTGCGCTTCGAATACCGGACCGCGCGCGACCGGCAAGCGGGGCAGCGGCGCGGCGGATGAAAGACCCAGCGGATCGCCGCCGAAGACCACCCCGGCTTTGTGGTACTTGGATCTCGGCTTGGAGCGCGCGCCATAAAGGTGCGAATCTGGGGTGAGGCAGCCCCTATGATTGTAATCGCAATCACCCGCCAATGGAAACATTTCTTGATGATTTTGTGCGGGGCTGGAATCGCGTGCACGCAACCGGCCGACCTGGTTTTGCGTAACGGCAGGCTGGTAACGCTGGAGGCAACCGACCCCGAGGCGCAGGCGCTGGCGGCGCGCGACGGAAGGATCGTCGCGGTCGGATCGAATGCGGCGATGGCTGCGTGGATCGGCCCACGGACCCGCGTCATCGATCTTCACGGCCGCCTCGCGATTCCCGGATTCATCGAAGGTCACGGGCATTTTATGGCGCTGGGCGAGTCGAAACTGGAGCTGAATCTGCGCGACGCCAGGAACTGGGACGAGATCGTCGCGCAGGTAGGGGCCGCCGCACGCGAGGCCAAGCCGGGAACCTGGATTCTGGGCGGCGGTTTCCACCAAGCCAAGTGGGATCGGACGCCGGAGCCCAATGTCGAAGGTTTTCCTCTGCACGACGCGCTGAGCAAAGTGTCGCCGCGTAACCCGGTCTGGTTGACGCATGCGAGCGGCCACGCCGGATTCGCCAATGCCGAGGCGCTGCGTCTGGCCGGCATCACGGCGAAAACGCCCGATCCTCCCGGCGGGCAGATTCTTCGGGATCAGCGCGGCCAGCCGACCGGCCTGCTAAAGGAAGAGGCGCAGGAATTGGTGGAGCGGGCGCTCGCTTCGTACCGCGCTCAGCGATCCAAGGCGGAGACGGCCGAAGAAGCCCGGCGCGAAGTGGATCTGGCGCAACGCGAGTGCCTGTCAAAAGGAGTTACGACCTTCGAAGACGCCGGATCGCCGCTCGCGGTTGTGGATCTGCTGCGTTCGCTGGCCGGGCAAGGCAAATTGGATCTGCGCCTCTGGGTGATGCTGCGCGCGCCGAACGCGGAGCTAGGGCCGAACCTGGCGAAATACCGGATGACGGGTGTTGGCGAAAATCACCTCACCGTCCGCGCCATCAAGCGCATCTCCGACGGCGCCCTTGGATCGCGCGGAGCATGGATGTTGGCGCCCTACTCCGACCTGCCGCCGGATGCGCCGAATCGAACGGGAATCAACACGGAACCCATCGCCGACATCCGCGCCACGGCCGAACTCGCCATCCGCAACGGATACCAGCTCTGCGTGCACGCGATCGGCGATCGCGCCAACCGCGAAGTGCTGGACCTTTATGAGTCGGTGTTCAGGGAACACCCTGACAGCAAGAACCTGCGCTGGCGCATCGAGCACGCGCAACATCTCGATCCCGCCGATATACCCCGATTCGCGCGGCTTGGTGTGATCGCGTCCATGCAAGGCGTGCACTGCACCTCGGACGGGCCCTTCGTGATGGCGCGCATCGGCCGCGAACGCGCGCAGGCCGGCGCCTACGTCTGGCAGAAGCTCATGAAGTCCGGCGCGCTCGTCACCAATGGAACCGACACGCCGGTGGAGGATGTCGATCCGATCGCCGGCTTCTACGCTTCTGTCAGCCGGAAGCTAAAAGACGGCACCGTGTTCTTCCCGGACCAGCGCATGAGCCGGATGGAAGCGCTACGCTCGTATACCATCAGCAACGCCTACGCAGGATTTGAAGAAGATCAGAAGGGCTCGCTGCGCGCCGGAAAGCTCGCCGATGTCACGGTGCTCTCCAAGGATATTCTGGCGATCCCGGAAGACGAAATTCCGTCGGCGAAAGTCGATTACACCATCATCGGCGGAAAAATAGTGTATGCGCGGACTAGTCTTCCCAGGCGCGATGAAGTTCGCGGCGGACCTCGTCCATGATCTCGCGGCGGGCGCGCGCCTGCTCGCGCTCCAGCTCACGCCGCTCCGCCTGGACTTCCTTCCGGAGTTCCTTGGCGATCCGCTCGGCTTCCCGGCGAACGCGCGCGGCTTCCTTCTGGGCGTCGCGAGCGCACTCCCTGGCTCTCAGCTCCGCGCGGCGAGCCTCGACCCGGCCCTCCGTATCCCAGTCCGTATCGTGAGCGGCCCAAGCGCTCCGAGCTGCCAACAAAGCACCCACGAGGACAACCAGTGCGATGAACTTCATCCGTCCTCCTATTGTTTGTTTAAGACGAGCCAAAGCTGGATTTGTTCCAAAAAAGTTCCGGCGGTTACAGCAAGGCCGTCTCTTCAATCGCCCGGCCCTCTGTAAATCGTTGTAAAGTAAGGTCTCTATAGTCGATCACGGCAGTGTCGCCCTCCAGAATCAGGTCCGCTAAAATTTTTCCAGTGGCAGGTGAATGCATCACCCCGTGGCCGCTAAATCCATTGGCTAAATAGAACCCACGGACGCCCGGCGCCGCACCCAGGATGGCGTGATGATCGGGTGACATCTCGTACATGCCTGCCCAGCAGCGTTTCGGATTCACCGCCAGGTCCGCAAAACAAGGAACGCGATTGGCGGCGTGGGTTAGTATCTGCTCGATGAAGGCCGGATCAAAGTCCGTTCGAAAACCTGGCGCCTGATCCGGGTGCGCCCAGGCCATCAAGAGGCCAAGTCCTTCCTGGCGAAAGTGCCAGCCGGTGGTCATGTCAATGATCATCGGCAAGCCGTCGGGCAGGCCCGGGAACGGCTCGGTGGGGACCAGCATGCGCCGCAATGGTTCCACCGGCAGATCGACTCCCGCCATGCGCGCAACGGACGCGGCCCAGGGGCCGGCGGCATTGACCACCGTACGCGTAGCCACGGTCTCCGATCCCGTTCGCACGCCGGCTACCTGACCGTTGGCGGCCTCGATGCCGGTCACTTCAGCACCCCGCCATAGCGTCGCGCCGCGTTCCAGAGCGCGCGACATAAAGCCCGTCATGACGCTGTTGGGATCGACAAAACCATCCGTAGGACAAAAACTACCGCCGAGGATGTCGTCCGCACGAATCTGCGGGAGCACCTGGCGAATGTCATCCGGCGCGAGCAAGTTCGCGTTCTTCAGGCCGCGTACCTGTTGGCGCGCGAGATTGGCGCGCAAATACTGCATGTGAAATTCGTTCGTTGCGACGAACAGATAGCCGTGCGGCTTATAACCGGAGGGGTGTCCGGTAAGCTCTTCGAAGCGTGCAAAGACGGGGATCGAGTACAGCGACATGCGGATATTCACGTCCGTAGAAAACTGCGCGCGCACGCCGCCCATGCTCTTGCCGGTGGATCCGAGGCCCTGCCGCGTTTCGCGCTCGATGACGAGCACATCCTTGCAGCCCGCTTCAGTGAGATGAAACGCGATGCTGGACCCGACGATTCCCGCGCCGATAATGACCACATCCGCCGACTGCGACATCGACTTGATTCTATCCAACGAGGCCGCAAGAACCTGCAAGCCACGCGCGCCGCGCGCCAGTAGAATCGAGGCACGGTCAACATTCGCGCTTGGAATTTTTCCACGCGTGATTCCAGGGAGGACTGTCGATGCTCATGAAAACTGCCGCTCTCGTTGTGTCTATCGGCTTGGCTAGTGCGATGTACGGCGCGGATCCCGTCGCACCGAACGCCTATATCCAACACAACCTGGTTTCCGATCAGGCTGGAAAGGCCGACGTAACAGATCCGAACCTCGTCAACCCTTGGGGCATTTCCGAAAGTTCGGCGAGTCCATTTTGGATTTCCAACAACCACTCCGGCAACACGACGCTCTACAACGGCAGCGGCGCCATCATTCCGCTGGTGGTGACCATCCCTTTGCCGGCCGGCCAAACCGGACTTTCGAGTCCCACAGGACAAGTGGCCACCAATGGCGTGCAAGCTTTTCAGCTCGCCAACGGCAAGCCGGCAGTGTTTATCTTCGACAGCGAAGACGGAACTATCGCGGCCTGGAATGGCGGCGCCGCGGCCACGTTGATGGTGGACAATTCCGCGAGCGGCGCGGTGTACAAAGGCCTGGCGCTCGGCGCCAACGCTTCCGGCCCGCTGCTCTACGCGGCGAATTTCCACGCCGGCACCGTCGACGTGTTTGACGGAACGTTCAAACCTGCAACGGTTGCGGGGGGATTCAAGGATTCGACGATTCCGGCCGGCTTTGCGCCCTTCAATGTGGCCAACCTCGGCGGCAAACTGTATGTCGCCTACGCCAAACAAGACGACGAGAAGCATGACGATGTCGCGGGGGCCGGCAACGGGTTCGTCAACGTGTTTGACATGGACGGCAACCTGCAAAAGCGCCTGGTTTCCAACGGGCCGTTGAACTCGCCGTGGGGATTGGCCATCGCGCCTGCGACGTTCGGAGCGTTTCCGGGGGCGCTGCTGGTGGGCAATTTCGGCAGCGGAAACGTCAATGCCATCGACCCGGCTGTGGGAACCGTGCTAGGCACGCTCGCGGACACGAAAGGAAACCCCATCGCGATTGAAGGCCTGTGGGCCCTGCAGTTCGGTAATGGGAAGAACGGCGGCGACCAGAACACCCTTTACTTCACCGCCGGGCCTGGCGATGAGAGCCACGGTCTGTTCGGCAGCATTGCGCCACCGGCTGCCATTTCCGGGATTCTCAACGCCGCCAGCAACACTGCAGGGCCGATCGCGCCGGGCGAAGCCGTAACGTTAACCGGGCTCACGATCGGGCCGTCGCCCTTGGTGGCCGCGCAGTTCTCTTCCTCCAAACCACTGGAATCCAAGCTGGCCGGGGCCGGCGTGACATTCAACGGCACGCCAGGGGCGGTTCTCTACGCATCGGCGTCGCAAACCGCTGTGATGGTTCCTTACGAGCTGTCCGGAGCGACGAGCGTCAACGTGGAAGTGAGCTTCCAGGGCCAAACCACTGCCAGTTTTCCAGTCTCAATGGCGCCCGCCGCTCCAGGCCTGTTCACGTCGGACGCGAGCGGCAGCGGTCAGGCTCTGGCGTTCAACGCCGATGGTACGGTGAACGGGGAAAAAAATGCGGCGGCGTCCGGGTCGGTGATCATTCTGTTCGCAACGGGCGAAGGGCTCACCAACCCCGGCGGCGAGGACGGCGTGGTGACGACAAACATTTTGCATACTCCGCAGCTCCCGGTGTCGCTGACCATCGGCGGGAAGACGGCGGAAGTCACCTACGCAGGCTCAGCGCCCGGCCTGGTGGAAGGCGTGATGCAGGTGGAGGCGATCGTGCCGCAAGGAGCGGGTACCGGCGATGTGGCGGTAGTTCTCACGGTCGGCACAGTGAACAGCCAGTCGGGGGTGACGATCGCCCTGCAATAAGACCGTCCGCGGCCTTTCCGCCTTCTGCTTTCCGCTTTCCGCCTAAGGTGTCTACTCTAAGGGTTCCGCCCGGAACTGCCGTTATATAGGGGGAGAGCACTCAGGCTCGGCAAGCATGCGTTGTCAGTATTGCAATAAACGGCTAAGCGTCTTTAAGTTGTTGGGTGGGCAACCCTTCTGCTCGAAGGAACACCGCGACCTGTTTAACGCCAGCCAGCAGAACGACGCCATTAACCGGTTGATTTCTTCCTTCAGCGAGGAGCCGGAGACGAAGCAGTGGCCGGTTCCGAAGGCTCCGGAGGCCGGCCCGGTCAGCGACGCGCCCCCTGCTCCCACGGCCGCTTCGGTAGAAGCTCCGGTCGAGGCGCCGGCGAAAGCGGTCGTGCCGGTGGAGGAGAATGACCCGCACGAGACATCCTTTCTTCCCCAGATACGCCCGGCTCCCAAGAGTCCACCCGTCGTTCTGAAGTCGAGGATTGTCACCCAAACGCCCGCCGGCGAAGTCCGGTTTCCCAGCAGCGCGGGTCCGGAAGCGCTGAAATTGGACCAGCCCCTGGTGGAGCAGCCCAGTGCGGAAGAGCCTGTTGAGACGCCCGAGGAACCGCCACTCGCGGAACTGGCTGGACTCGACTTTCGCCTCACGCCCGCAGGCACCCCGGCGACGGCCCCCGTCTCCGGTGGTCCCGCAGGGCCTGAACAGAAAACGCCGTCCATCGTATCCGCTCCGGCAAACCGAGACGTGGTTCTGCAGGAACCAGGCTTGGTTCCTTTGCCGGTAGGAAGCGGGAGAACCTCCGGAGCACCATTCTTTGTTCTCGAGCCGCAGGATGTGGCGCTTCAGCCGGGCCCGGTGGCGCTTGAGCCGGCACAATCTACTCCGGTGCCGTCCGAGCCCGCGGGTGAATTCGCACCGCCTCCACCGGCAGCGGCACGGGCGCTGGGGCCGGAGATACAAAGGCCCGCTACTACTCCAGCTGCCTTGGCCGCGGTGAGCTCGCTGCGTCCGCGGACCGTCGCTCTTCAGGCACCTGGGGTCGAACCGGAGGAAAAGGCAGTCCTGGCGCCGGCTAGCGTCGTCCTCTATCCGACGCCGCTTCAGTTGGTCTCACAGGCCCCCGGCATGGAGGCTTCATCGGCGCTTCCGGCCGCAGCTTTTGCGCTTCGTTCGCCAGGACCGGCACAAGCGACGAGTGAATTCCGGTCGCTGTCCGCACTCGCCTTCTTGCTGCCGTTGCGCCTTCCCGCTCCGGTAGTGGGGGCCGCAGCAACCAGGGAGTTCGCGGGCTCCACCTGGCGCCTCGCTGTCGAGGTTCCGCGTCTGCCCGTTCTAAGGGTTCGCACGGTTTCGAGCATTGGCCGGCTCGCGGATTCAGCGGCGCTCCGCACCGTAACGGTGGCCGGCCAGTCGCCTATTTGGAAGCCCCTACCCGAAATCGCTTGTGAGCTTCCCGTCCGCGTGCCCGTGGAGAAGCTCCCGCCGGCCAGTTTGCCGAGCTTGCCGTTATCGGCCCAGGCGCTTCCCGGCGCCAAGCCGTCGACGCACCAGTTGCCGACGCCGGCCGCGAGCTTCGCCCCCTCGGTGCCCAAGTCTGCATGGCGCGTTCGATTGCCGGAAACAACTGCGCCTGTGTGTCGCTCTGCCCTGCTGTCCGCCGGCTCCATGGCCCTTGCACAGCCGCCGGGACTGGGCAACGCGAGATTAGCGATCGTGGGCCTGGAGCAGGAGATGGGCAGTTCTCTCCAGTTGCCACGGTTCTACGTCGCGCTTGCAGTGTTGACGCCTGCCGCCAGCTCGGCAACGTTCGATATTTCACACCGGCCGGCAACGGCGCCGGTGAGCGCGGGAAGTCCTGACGCTTCGATCGTGTCAGGCATAACACTCCAGTACGATGCGCTCTTCACGATTCCTGCGTCGGCCGCGCCTTCTGTCGCAGTATGCCCGGTGACGTTCGACGTTGCACGGTGGGCGGCAACCTCTCCGATCAGCGGGGGGAACACGGCCGCTCCGATCGCGACGGACATCACGCTCCGGTTCAGTGCGCCATTGGCGATACTGCCGTCCAACGCCTTAGCTGCGGCTACCGTGGCTCTTTCCGTGGAGCCGCCCGCTTCTCCCAAGCTGGCTTACCTGCACGAATCTCTCCGCGTTGGGCCGGCAGGATCAGAGCGAGCGTCGGTGAACCCGCTCACGTTCCACTTCGGAAGCGGAATGGCTTCCTTCCGGCTGCGCAGCTCCTCGAACATTCGGCCGCTCTGGTCCGACGCGTCACTCGTTCATGCCGGATGGCGAGGGCAGCCGCAAACCAGCCAGTTGTCCAATCTCACAGCTACACGCCCCAGTCCGCTTTCGTTGATGATGGCGCCGGAGGCGATGCCAACTCCAGCCCTTCGCCGGAAGCTGGACGGTGCTGAGCGGCCTGTCCTGGTGCCCTGGAGTGCACTGTATGGCTCGACCGTTGCGGCGCAGCTTGCATCGCCGACCGTCTCGCTGCGAAGGGTTGCGCTTCCCGCGGCCAATGGCCCGGTTGTCAGCTTCGAGCTGCTCTCCTGGACGGCACCGAGCCCGCTCGCCGCGGGTCCCTTCCTCCCCCGGAGGAGCTGCGCCGATCAAGTCCGCATCGCCGCCAGCCGCATCGAACCGGCCAGCATGCCGGTACTGCCGGATCTGGCCCAGGCGGGAAGCATCTACCCTGCAGCCGCCCTGGCTGCCGCCCGGAATCGGTCCGAATCGCCCCAGTCCGAGGCCGGAACCCCTTCCCAGGCGCCGGTTGCCGGCTGGCTGGTTCGCACGCCGATTGTGGCAAAGCTTCCCTGGACCACGCCTCCTGCGTACTCTCCCGCGATGCGATTAGCGCCCGCAAACGAACGGCTGTCCCTTCGCTCCGTCACCCCCGCGGCTCACGCGCAGACGATGCGGGCACTTTCCTCCCGGCAGCGGATCGCGCGGGCCTTCACCTCCGGTCTACGGTCGTTTTTCCCCTTGCATTTCTAATAGAAAAGGCCGCGGCTATAAAGAGAATGCCTTAGAAAGCCGATGGAACGGCTTAAGTACCCTAAGTCCCGGACCGTGGGGCTGAGGGGAACGTTCCCGCAGCCCGGAACGCCCGCTGGAGAGGCAGGGGAACATAAGGTGGATTGAATGCAACAGCAGCTAAAAACAGGACCATACACCGCCGTGCACGACGGACTGGTGGAGACGGAGTCGAAGGGTGCAACCCTGCAGCCGGACGCATGCTTGCGTCACCTGGCCAACGCCGTTTCGCACCATCTGCAAGGGGATAAAGAGGCGGCTTTGAAAGCCCTGGAAGGCGCGGACACCGGGGCCAGCGAGAGCGGTGTCGGTGAAGTTGTTGCAGCGCGCGGCCAGCTCCAGCTCGAGCTGCAACGCTACGAAGAAGCCGCCGCCAGCTATACGCGTCTCACCGGGCTGCGCCCGAACGACGCCGATGCCAAATTCACGCTCGGTTTGTGCCAGCAGAACCTGGGCCAGGACGCCGAAGCCGTCGAGAGCTTCCGCCAGGCACTGGCTCTGGGCTCCAAGCCGGTCGAAACGCAACTGGCCATCGGGGCTAGCCTGCTCCACCTGAACCGTCACCAGGAAGCGCGTGAAGCCTTTGACGCCGCCCTGGCACGCACGCCGGATTCGGAAGCCGCGCTGTTCGGTAAAGCGGTCGCCCTGCAGATGGGGTGGGAATTCGACGAAGCCGCGGTGATCTATCAGCGCATTCTGGACCGTAATCCGCAGGCAGAAGATTCGCTGGTCAACATGATCAGCCTGTCGCTACAGCGCAAGGATTTCGATTTGGTTCGCGGCTACGCCGAGCGTCTGCTGGCAATCCGCCCCGAGGCATTGGCCGCGCTCGAAGGGCTAACCGCCGCCGCGTTTTCGCGGCAGGATTTCGAGACGGCCGCCAAACATGCGGCGCGCCTCACCGAACTCGCTCCCGGCGTCTACGATCATTGGTTCAACCTGGGCGTCGCTTACCAGCGCCTGGGGCGGTTGCCTGAGGCGATTCAGGCCTATCAGCATGCCCGCTCGATCCGCGATGAAGCGATTTACGCCCACATCAATCTGGGTGTGGCTTATCAGGAATTGGGAGACCTGAGCCAGGCCCGCTCGGCTTTCGAGAGAGCGGTTCAGATCGCCCCGGACCGCGAAGATTTGCGGTTCCAGGCCGCATGGACGGCCGAACGCGAAGGACGCACCGATGAAGCCGAAGTGCTATACGCGAAGCTAGTGGAGAAGAACCCGGCCCTGGACAACGTCTGGTTCCGGCTCGGCTATCTACGGCTGGAACGCGGCGATAGCGCCGGAAGCATCGCCGCCTTTGAGGCCTGCCTGTCCAAGCAACCCGATTGGCCGGAGGCCAGCATCAACCTCAGCCTGGCGTACTCCAAGGCCAACCAGTTTGACCAAGCCGAAACGGTTCTTCAGAAGTTGATCTCACGGCACCCGGATTCCATCGACGCGCTCAAGGGTCTGGCAGCCATCGCGCTGAAACGCGACGACAGCGAGAAAGCTCTGGGCTATCACCGGCGGCTGATCGACGCTGGAGTGGTGTCGCCCGAGATCCTCTACAATGCCGGACTGCTATCGCAGCAACTCAACAACGTAGAAGACGCCGCCCAGTTCTACCGGTTCGCGCTGGAGGCCCAGCCGGACTTCGCCGAAGCCCGTCTGAATCTCGGGCACGCGCTCGAAGCCCTGGGAAAGAAGGAAGAAGCTCGCGCCTGCTGGGTGCAGGCTCTGGAACTCAAGCCGGAACTGGCTCGCGGGTACTTCCGTCGCCCGGTGCAGTAACCGGGGCGCCAATTCGTTGTACCAGCCCGGCCAAGGTATCTTCCGGCCGGCGCTCGCCGACCGACACTTTTACTTCGACCCTGGCTTTCGACACGTTGCCGTCGACCACCACTGAGTAGCCGCCCGAGAGCCATTCGGAAATCTTGGCGGCCCGCGATGCCGCTTCGTTGGCCGAGCATTCGAAGATCACCGCCAGTTGGTTCGCTCCCCAGCGACCCACAATGTCTCGCGGACGGACCAGCGCCACCAGACTATCCGCCAGTTGCTTGACCACTGCGTTCGGCTGAACCATTTCCCATTCAAACACCAGAACCGAGAAGATCCGACTCGTGTTCAGCAATACCTGGAGCTGCCGTTCCAGCTCTGCGCGGTTTAGAAGTCCCGTCGCACGGTCGATGCTGTTGTCGGGATTCGCGCGTGCCAGCCACTCGGCCAACCGCGCCGCGTGTTGCGCCAGACTGACGGCCTGAACCGGCGCGCCGGCTCGACCGGGCTGATACACGCGCAGGCTGGCGGCCCAGCGGCGGAGCGCAACGCGCATGTCTTTTTCGCCGTCTACCTCCGCCGACACTTCCATTTGCTCGGCCAGATCGAGCAGCATGGCTTCGCGTGGCGCCGGGCGATCGCCTCCACTCGCCGGCGCCGCCGCGACGTCATGGAAGAGCTCTTTGGCCAGCGCGGCCCCCGCGTCGATCCAGGCACAGGCGGCCTTCGAATACTCAGCCAGGTCCGCCTCCAGCGCCTCACGGCTCTCTTCAATCGCGCGCGGCGTCGCATCGAACGCCAGCCTCCGCGGCAGGCGCTTCAGACGATCGCTAAAGATAATGCCTTCCCGCGGGCAGACCTCAGCCATGCATTTGGCGACTGCCAGGATTGCGTTCAGATAAGCTGTGAGCGCGACCTCCTCGCGCTCGCCGGCGTGGGACGGGTTGGATTCGGGTACCATGACCTAAATTGGTTATCGGCATTTCGATGAAATCCGGTGGTAGGGCGCAAACCCTAGGTACTCGTACAGTCCATCCGCGTTTCCCCTAGCCTTTGCCAGACTGCCGGCCTGTGCCAGACTTAGAAGTTGCCGCCTCCCGTACTTTCCGTCATTGGACTTCGTAAAGAATACGGCGAAACGCTCGCCGTGGACGGAATTTCCTTCGAAGTGGGCCGAAACGAGATCGTCGGGTTACTGGGCCCGAACGGGGCCGGTAAGACTACCACTATCAACATGATCCTGGGCGTGCTGGAGCCGACCGCGGGCGCCATCCGCATCGAGGGCGAGGACCTGGCGGAGCATCGGACTCAGGCGCTGGCCCGGACTAACTTCGCCGCCGTTTATGCGCCGCTGCCCGGCAACCTGACCGTCGCCCAGAATCTCCATTTCTTCGGCTTGATCTACGGTGTCAAGCATCTGTCGCAGCGCATCGATGAGTTGATCCGCCAGTACGACCTGGAGTCTTTTCGCAACACCAAAAGCGGCGTGCTGTCTTCCGGCGAGCAAACCCGCGTCGGCCTGGCGAAGGCCATGCTGAACCGCCCCCAACTCCTGCTGCTGGACGAGCCCACCGCCTCGCTCGACCCCTCCGTGGCGCGCGACATTCGCGACAAGATCCGTGAATATGCGGCCGAGGGCGACGGCGGCGTGCTGTGGACCTCACACAACATGTATGAAGTCCAGGACGTGTGCCATCGCGTGCTGTTCCTTTCCCACGGCAAGATCCTGCTCGAAGGCGACCCGAAGACGCTGCCCGCCGAGCACGGCAAGGAGAATCTGGAAGAGCTGTTCATCACGGTGGCGCGCGAGCCGCTGGCGCTGGAGCAGGCCTGATGCAACTGAGTCGCACTGGCGCCATCGTCCTGCGTCAGTATTATCTGCTGCGTGGAAGCCCCGTTCGCGTAATGCCGCTGTTCGCCTGGGTGACGGTGGACATGGTGCTGTGGGGCTTCATTACGCGGTACCTGAACACGTTCGCTTCGTCGGGCTTCAATTTCGTGCCGTCGCTGCTGGGTGCGGTTCTGCTCTGGGACTTCTTCATCCGTGTCATGCAGGGCGTCACTACGGCGTTCTTCGAAGACGTCTGGTCGCGCAATTTCCTCAACATCTTCGCAACGCCGCTGACCATTTCCGACTATATCGGCGGGCTGGTGCTCTCCAGCATCGCCACCAGTTCGTTCGGTCTAGTCGTCATGATTGTCCTGGCGGGCCTGGTCTTCGGCCTGTCGCTTCTGACTTACGGCGTGCTCTTGTTTCCGTTCCTGCTCGTCCTGTTCCTATTTGGAATCGCGCTGGGCATCTTCGGCTGCGCCATGGTCTTGCGTCTGGGCCCGGCTTCGGAGTGGCTTATCTGGCCCATCCCCGCGCTGCTGTCGCCCTTCGCCGGAGTCTTCTACCCGCTCTCCACGCTGCCGGTCTGGATGCAATACGTCGGCCGTCTGCTCCCACCCTCCTACGTCTTTGAAGGCATGCGCGCCGTGGTGAAAGGCGCGCCTTTTTCGACAAGCGCGCTGCTGGCAGGCGCAGGGCTCGCCGTGCTATTCATCCTGCTCGCGGGCTGGACCTTCACGCGCGTCTATTGCCATGCCGTCCGCACCGGCCTGATCGCACGCTATAGCGCCGAAAGCCTCAGCTGATGGCTACTCCGCTCAAACGCTGGACCCGGACGGCCGCCCTGGAGTCCTCAGAATTGTGCGATCAAGAGCACCTGGAACTGGTTCGGGGCGAGCTCATCATCAAACCTCGCAAGAAACGTCCCCACGTGAATGCCCTTGTCGCCGTACAAGCCTGGTTGGTGCGAACCTTCGGGGAACAGTTTGTGAATCCCGAAGCGCCAATCGACGTCGCTCCCGAGGACAATCCGATCAGCGAGCCGGAGCCGGATCTGGTGGTGCTCATCCGGCCGTCCCGAGACTTCCCCGAAGAAAATCCCCGGCCGAGCGATCTTCGGCTGGTGGTGGAGATCTCCGGCTCGACGCTTGGCTTCGACCTGACCACGAAGGCTGAACTCTACGCGCGCGCCGGAATTGTCGAATACTGGGTCGTCGATGTTGCCGCGCGGCGCCTGATTGTGCATCGCGACCCGCGCGAGGGACTCTACCGCTCGGTCATTGCGTACGGAGAACACGAAACAGCCAGTCCACTGGCGGCCCCGCACTCCGAGTTCCGTGTCGCCGACGCGTTCGACGCCTGCTGACTCCCGTTATTCGCGTCCCCACTTGCGCTAACATTCGTAGGTGCAAAACGGCGCCAACCAACCACCGCCGGAGATGACCGTCAAGGCGGTCGCTCTCGGAATCTTCCTGTCGTTTGTTTTCGGCTCGGCCAACGCGTATCTCGGGATGAAAGCCGGCCAGACGGTCGCCGCTACCATCCCCGCCGCGGTGATCGCCATGGCGCTGTTTCGCATTCCCGCCTTTCGCGGCGGCATCCTAGAGCAGAACATCACTCGAACCGCGGCGTCGGTGGGCGAAGCGCTGGTGGCCGGCGCGATCTTCACAATCCCGGCCTTCATGATGGTCGACATCGGCGGCCAGCGCCTGTGGAGCGACCTGCGCTCGCACTACTGGGAAGCGACGCTGGTGCTGCTGGTGGGCGGCCTGATCGGCGTCTTCTTCATCATTCTGTTGCGCCGCCCCTTGTGCGTCGACGCGCCGCTGCCTTGGCCCGAAAGCGTGGCCAGCTACGAGATCGTCAAATCCGGCGAGGCTTCGGCCACCAACGCACCGCGCTATATCTTCGGCGCGCTGGGTTTCGGCGCGCTCATCGACTTCCTCACCGACGAAAAAGGCGCGCAGATTTTCCGCGACTACACGGAAGGCTTTCTCCGTTTCCCGCGTTCCGTGATCCAGCATTTCGACATCGAAAAGAAGCCGATCGGCGACGTCACCCACTTCGGCGGCATCCCCTGGTCGACGCCCAGCCTCTCCCCCGCGCTCATCGGCATCGGCTACATCATCGGGCCGGAGCTGTCCTCCATCAACGTCGCCGGCGGCATCATTGCCTGGTGGATTCTCATCCCCCTGCTGCTCTTCTTCGACCCGGACCTGCCGCGCCGCATCGGCACGAACGATCCCGCCGTTGCCGCCAATTCCGTCTGGTTCAACGTCGTACGCCCGATCGCGGTCGGCACCATGCTGGTGGGCGCGGCCAACACCATGTTTTCGATGCGTGAGTCGCTATGGAGCTCGTTGCGCGGGATCTTCAAAGCGTCGGCAGCCGCGGCGCATGAAGGCAGAGCCATCGACCGCACGGAGATCGATATTCCGCCGCGCTGGGTTCTTCTCTCCACGCTCGCTCTGCTCGTCCCCATCACGGCCATCTATTACTACTTCACGCGCGGCATTGGTGCGGCGATCGTCTCGGCCGTCATCATGACCATTACTGGATTCCTCCTCTCGGCCATCGGCGGCTATCTCGTCGGCCTGGTGGGCAGTTCGAATCAGCCGCTGTCGGGCTTGACGCTGGCGGCGCTGATCATCGCAGCGCTCGTCATGTTGACCATCGGCGTAACTGGGCTCTCCGGCGTCGCGGCGGTGCTCGGCGTGGCAGCAGTAGTTTGCGTCGCTTGCTCGGTCTCCGGTTCGCTCATTCAAGACCTGAAGGCCGGACACCTGCTCGGCGGCACGCCCTGGAAGATGGAGGTGGTCGAGATCCTTTCGGTCATTCTCTTGGCGTTCTTCCTGATGGGCCCTATCATCGCGCTGCATCAAGCCAATCTCGACACCGGCGGCATCGGCGGACGTGCTCTCCCCGCGCCACAGGCGGGCTTGATGGCGCAGCTCGCCAAAGGAATCGTCGGCGGTCAGATGGCCTGGGGACTTCTGGGTATCGGCGCAGCCTTCGGCGTGGCCATGCTGCTGTGCGGCGCGCGATCGCCCATGCTGCTGGCCGTCGGCATGTACCTGCCCTTCGACACCACATCGGCCATTTTCATCGGCGGCCTCCTCAAATGGATTCTGAACCGCATCTCGGCCAAACGCACCGCGGAGGAAAAACTGCTGATCGAAGAAAAAGGGACGCTGCTGGCCTCCGGCCTGATCGCGGGCGAAGCCATCATCGGCATTCTGCTCGCGGTCATCTTTCTCACCGGGCTGCCGTCCGTGATCTCGTTCAGCTTTGTCTCCGCCTGGGGCGGATGGCTATCGCTGATCGGCTTTGCCAGCCTGGCCTATGTCCTGATCCGAATCCCAGCGCGTTCCTAGCTCTCTTCGACGAGCACCGCGTACACTTCGCCGGGTCCGTGCACGCCGCGCACCAGTATCTGCTCGATGTCGGCAGTGCGGCTCGGCCCGGTGATCAGCACCATGGAGCTGGTGATGTCGGCCGGCTTGGGCACGATAGACAACAATTCATCCAGATTCGCCACAAGTCGCGAGCAGGGAACCACCGCGACATGAATCGGCGGAAGCAGCGACACCAACCGCGCTTCCTTTGGGCTGGCGATCATAACGAACGACCCCGTTGCCGCGAGCGCGTAATCCACGCTGGTGATTCCGACGTCGGCGCCCGCGCACGCTACGCGCAGTTCATCGCGATCCGTGAAGCCGGTGGTTACTTGAGGCAAGCCGGTGATCCCGCACTCTCGCAAAAACGGCGCATTCGAAGCAACGACGTTCTTATTCGCCAGCAGCTCCGCCAGCGCCGGTACTACGGCCGCATTGTTTCGTACTACGAAAGCTTTTCCCGCCAGCTTTTCCAGACTCTGGACGAAGAGATTTACATAGAGATTGCGGTCCGATCGAGGGATCCGCATTGTGGGGGCCGGAAGAGGGGCCGCTTCCAAAACAGGAGGCTGGCCCGCGGCCCTCTTTAAC
>Ga0335071_10003187_pt1 | contig 17395 bp, 18 predicted proteins | sample Lox_Sample_15_FD_206724 | JGI IMG/M metagenome (GOLD analysis project Ga0335071, IMG submission 206724) | Soil microbial communities from Loxahatchee National Wildlife Refuge, Florida, United States - Lox_Sample_1.5 | ecosystem: Environmental > Terrestrial > Soil > Wetlands | place: USA... | reverse complement strand
CTAAGATGCAGCTGGCGTTGCTGCGGTTGCTCGCCGGCCTCGTCAGGCGGGGAGACGCACAGTTTATCATCGTGACCCATTCTCCGATTATCCTGGCATTCCCACAATCACAGATTTACAGCCTCGATACAGGCCCGGTCCAAAAAATCAGCTATGAGGATACCGACTATTATCGGGTTTACCGGGATTTCCTCAACAACCGTGCAGAGTATCTCGAAAATTTGTGACACACGGCTGAATCATCGGCCCCACACGTAAATCCCGTACTTTCAACCTGGATTGGCCGAGAAGGATGAGGAGGTTATCGCATGATAATTCCTCAGCTATTAAACGTGTCAGAATGGTGAATTCTTCCCAGATCATGCCTGTTATCAATTTATTTTAAGAACTTCTTTTTTAGAAGTGGCTCGATGGAAAAATTATTTAATTAGTTGGATAATAATGGAAGAATCGATCCAGTGTGAGGAACATGAAACCGATAGTACTTATTATTCCGGTATTACTACTGTTGAATGTTGTTGCATCACCGGTTGTGGCGTCTGGGAGTTCTGTAATAATAAAGCCGATTGCCGGTGCAAGCGGGGGATTTCAGGCAGGACCAGGTTCTTTGGATACTGCAAGCCTGATACACAGTGCATATGCCAGCTATCAGGCGGATCCGGAATCGGCAGTCAATATATATCTTATTCCGGCTGCAGGAGATTTCGGAACGGCTGGTGGTATGCCCACCCCGTTCCCCGCCTTCAACGAACAATACCAGGTGCCTGATGTGTTTGCAGAATTCGATCAGCCATTCCCCTCCACGATGATATTCCAGGGATCGTCAAACGATCTGTTTCCTGTTCTTATTCCAGTCCCCTGAAGATCTTTTCTACCCTCCTCCCGATTTTTATTAGTATTTTTATGAATCATATTGTCAGACAGGATCCCCGGGAACGGGATAACCATCTTTTTATAGTAAAAAGTGATATCCTCAAATAAAAAGTGAAACTGATGAGAATTATGGCATTAAAATGTTCCAATGGCTTTGTTTTAGGTATCATCCTTTTAGTCCTGCTGGCAATCGGCGGATTTGGAATCCCTGTATCCGCTACAACACCCGCATTGACGTATTATACGGGCTTTTCAGGGTTTATTGACTATGGTTATTCGACGACCCTGTCAGCAGTTACCATCAGTCCAAGCTTTTCAAATGAAGGGTTCCAGGAATACGACATAAAATACGGGACCAGCCTGCCGGGATATGGGGCCAGCCTGCCGGGGAAAGCGAATAATGTCACGCATACGGTCCCGGGGACTCCTGTAAGCTATGACAATCTGTTCGCAAATGCGATGATTAACTACCATACCAATCCTCCAAAACCGATAGCAGACCCGTCTCCCAACTTCACCTTTCACCAGTTCAATGCGGTTTACATCAGTTTCACGTAGCCATGGGATATTAGCCACCCCAAATGATCCGATTTTTTTTAACCGGCAAAAGCTCCCATATTAGCTATTCTTTCTGTACATTATCTCAGGATCCCGCTTCCATGCTACATTATCGTCCGATAATTCCCAAAGGCCGATTAGAGTCCTGCCACCATCACCAAATGTCCCAATGAACCGGTGTAAGAAACCCCGGGACACTCAGGTTCATTTTCCATATTCCATCCCCGAAACCCAGGTCGATTATCCTCGCCACACCCCGGTCATCGGAATAGAGCATGATATCGGTCTTTAACGAATTATCGTGGCCGAAGATCACGATAGCACTCGGCAAACCGGACTTTGGGATGAGGGGCCTGATAGTTTTTTATCATTGAATGCTTAAGTGGGGATTTGTGTTGAACAATGCCTTATAAAAAAATCGGGGATTTACCCGGAACCGTTCAAAAAAACCTCCCTGTTCATGCACAGGAAATATTTCTGGAGGCGTTTAACAGTGCATGGGACCAGTATGCAGACCCCGACAGACGAAGGGGATCGGAATCCCGCGAAGAAGTGGCATTCCGGGTCGCCTGGGCTGCAGTGGAAAAGGTGTACGCCAAAAATGAGAAAACCGGAATATGGGAGAAACGGAGAAAATAGCCGGTCCGGGAACATTCAATAGAATATATCGGCAAGATCCACCTCATTTTGAAGCCGCACCGGAAATTTCATTTTAATGGTATTTCCGGGAAATTCTCCCGCCTTTTAGTTCCGAGTCTTTACGTCAAATATTAGTTACTAATAGTAAAGTTTATTTTACATAATGTCAAATAAACAATACAATACGGCGGACCAGGTCTGACTGGTACGCCGGAACAGGAACAAAGTGAAATCATGGAACGAAAAATAATGGGACTTATCGGAGTCTCTGTCGCGGTCTGTCTTGCACTCCTTATCGTAGTGCCGGGACTGGCAGCCCAGCCGGTCCAGGGACAGCACCCGGGAAGAGGATTCGGCAATGTCAGCGAGGCAACCATGCTTGCGCATGCGGAAAATCTCACCACGACCCTCAGTGGGAAAGGTGTAGATGTATCCGGACTCAACGCAGCGCTTTCAGATGCACAGAATGCTGTCCAGAGCTCGAATACAACCGCGTTTAAGGATGCGATGAAGTCATTTACGAAGGCACTGCTTGCAGGTCTGAAAAACGGCTCGATTCCGAAGACTGATATCGGACGGGGGGTCCATCCGGGAATTCAGAAGAACGTGGCCTTCACGCTGACTCCGGCGATGGAAACGAAAGAGCTCAGTTTCGCACGGAACCTTACCAACACGCTCGGCACCAAGGGAGTCGATGTGTCGGGTCTCAATGCCGCACTGACAGACGCACAGAACGCCATCCAGAACTCCAACTCGACCGCTTTTAAAGATGCCATGAAAACATTCACCCAGACAATCCGGGCCGATATTAAGAGTGGCACTATACCGCAGTCGGATCTTCCAAAGATCACCCGAGGGTCGGCGAGGGGTAACGGCATGACCGCTGCGATGAAAAACCATGTAAGAGGGGCGAACACCAATCAGTCAGCCTGATCCGGAATATTCCTCAACATTTTTGTAAACATTAGGAACATAAACTCATCGGGGTCGAAACAGAGCGAGTACTATGCGGGATACGACAAAAGCGCTGATAGTTACCGGAGCGTTGCTCCTGGCAATAGTTGTCACCGGTTGCGTCCAGAACACCGAAACCTCAGTCGGTTCCGGCACTGGTCCCGGGGTGATGCCCCCCGTGACCGGGCAGGCAACTCCAGGGCAGCGGGATCCGGGGCATATGCAAAATAATCAGGCAATCCCTGCGGGTCCTGAAAATCAAAGCCCGCGCCAGCACGGATTACCGAACACCACGGTCCTTGCACAGGCAGCAGAAAAGCTTGGCGTCAGCGAGCAGCAGCTTGAAAACGCCCTGGCAGGCCAGGCAGGGACCAGGCAGAATCTGTCTGTCGCGGCTCAGCAGCTGAATGTATCACCTCAGCAGCTGGCCGAAGCACTGGGATTCCCGCCCGGAAACCCTGCACAGCGGTTCGGCCACAATGGTACAGCCCGGCCGGCAGGAACATAAGACAAGCGTTGAACCGCGGGAAAAGACCGGCTCTTTTATTTTCAGGCTTCATTGAAGTCCTGTATCCAACATTTTCCTGCTTCTCGCAAACATTCCTGCTTTGTGAAATTCCCATTCAGGATACAATATGATGTAATCTTTGAGGAAATGACGAACTCCAACCCGCCTGGTCCTCCCATACCAGGGCTGATCTGAACAGGAATTTTGGTAAACCCTGATGACACGGCTTAAACCTGAAAAGGCCCTACCGCCACCGGGGCGCCCTAGCGGGGGGGCGGAGCCGCGCGAGGGTGCGATTATGCAACTTCGTTTGAAATGGCATGATGTGCGCATCAGGCCCAAAGGCTGAAAATTCCTTATTTGAATTTCATTTTCCAACCAGATTAAGATTCATGCATTTTTTATGCCAAATCATAAGAGATGAAGAGATTATCGCCTCTTCAGGTGGAGGGTTCATCCGTTGAACGCATCTGAAAAAAGATGGGAATTTGTTCCCTGAGTTAAGGGTTTATCGATTTGAACGGGACGATCTGGTCGTAGGTCTTGACTTTTCCCACGGTCGGTGCCGTGACCCAGATCTCGACCCGGTTCTTATCGGTGCTGCACGGGAAGGTTACCTGCTGGCCTACGTGGAATGGCGGGAGCATGGAGTCCTGGCTTGAAGTTCCGTCGGGCTTTGTAAAGGTGACATCGACCCGGGAGTCGAAATTCATACCGTTTCCGCCCATGAGCGTAACCGCCATGATGGGGTTTGCAGTATTGCCGTTACCCTGCACCTGGAATTCAAGCATATAATTGGGAGGAAGGACTTCAGTTGGACCAGGAGTCCCGAGCCCGATGGTCACCGGTGTTGCAGGGACTATGGTTGTCTGTGGCTGAACCGTGGTCGAGATGGGGTTAGCAGTCGGGGTCGGGGTCGCGGAAGGCGGTGCCGGATTTTGCGTGCACCCTGCCGTCAGCACGAATGCCACGACAAGGACCAGGCCGACTGTCAGAACTAATTTCTTCATACTGCAATATCGGGGAATTACCTTATAGTCCTATCGTTATCACGGGAGAAATGGCAGTTATCTGTTGGTATTTTTTCAGGAGTCCGGGCGCATCCTCGCGTGCCGGTAACCAGGTTCAAGTTATTGGGTAATGGCGTTCCTTTTGAGGCGATCATGAGAAATCGCTTCACTGCCAGGATTTACCTAACCAAAGTTTCCTTGAATTTCTCATTCATTTTTAAGTTGCACATTGACATGAGGGGTTTCACCCCCTGCCTGACCCCCCATCAGGATAGTCTTTGGACAGGGTTCATCCCGGTCAAGTCCCTATCCCCACCGGGGTCCCCGGCGGCGGGGTGGAGCCCCTGGAGCGTCAGGTTATCCCATTTACATTAAATTATGAGATGACGAATACTGATAAAAAGAAAGGCAATACGGATTTTGGAATCATACAGAGTTGTTTTAAAAAATCCAGACCTCCTGACCTCTGCCCAGTCTTGTGTTGGCAGGAAAATCCGATCAAAAAAATGAAGGGCTCTTCGGTCAGGCCAGTTCGTCCCAGTCCTTACGCCTTCTGATGAGAATTATGCCCACGACAACAAGGACACCGATGACCACGATGATAACGATATAAATCAACACACCGGCAATACCGCTGCCTATCCCGCCGAATATCTTTGTTACGGAATCCATCGGGTTCGAATCCCCGACATCCTTTTTCAACGCAAGCGCATCGTTATACGCTTCCTGTCCTTTATCTGATGCTTGCAGGGCCTTGTCCCTGACATTGGAGAAATCGTCCGTCGTCTGCGCCCTCGACAGCAGGTCGTTCGCTTCAGATATCAGGTCTGCCGCCCGGTCTCTTGCATCAATGATCGGCGTCAGTCTCGGGTCCTTCCCCATGCTCCTGTTGACCTTGAAATAGGTGATAAGGTCGTCGGTCTGATCGATCGGTTTCTGCGCATCGATAATAACTTTCTGCGTCTCCGCCTTGGCAAGGGCGGTCTGACCGTCTTTGATCGCCGTCGTCGCCTGGTTCAGGTAAGACTGCGAAACGGCTGAAGATGTAGCCTTATCGGCATTCTGGATTGCTGTACTGGCTTCCGAATATTTCTGGGCAGCTGCACTCGTATCGATTCCCTCTGCTGACTTCGCATCGATTGCCGAACGGAACTGTGTCAGCTGGGTTTTTTCATCGGTAACCGCCTTGGTCTTGTCGGCTGGATTGATAACATTCCGGGTCGTTATGTCTTCCGATCCCTTGACCGGTGTCCCTTTGGACCCGATATCGGCGACCCTGACTATCGTTATATTGCCCGACGTATTGACTGAAGGTACGTCCCCGTTCAGGGTGACGCTCATGGCCAGGTCGCGCTTCGAAGGATAATTCAGGATCCATCCATTGATATTCACATTCTTTCCGATCTCGCTTATCCCGGGATTAGGGTTCCCGTCCAGGGCAACAGTATAGGTCCATTTTGCGTTATCGAGATCGGTCGCCATCAGCAGGGTATCGCCGGCTGAAAACGTTTCTCCTCCTTCGGGATCGAACTCGATCCGAAACGTTGCAGTGACCGCCGTGGGAGGGGTCTGACCCGAGACAAGGTCTCCGGACGGGCTTACCGCCATGTTTACTACCGAGATACTTGCAGATGCCAGAGGTACTGCTAGACAGAGCAGTATCAGGACGACCAGGCTCGTTTTCATTGCATTCATCGTATACTGGCCCTCACTCGAACAACGGCTCAATTGATTCCTGTTCAAATAAAACAGATTTCTTTTCCTTTTCCGGATTGTAGACATCATCTTTTGTTTCTTTTGCGATCTCGAGGAGCTCATTGATCCTTGGTGCATTGCCTATCGTCGAGAGGACGACAACGACAGCAACGTAGTTACTGTTAACGGGATAGTCGCCACCCCGTACCTCTACACCGGCAATATTCTCCTCGACCCAGCTCTTTGCCTTTTCAATTCCTTTCCGATCGATCTCTTTCGGGGGTCCCGCGACGAGGACAAGAGCACGTTCAGCCGTCGAGAAGTCACAGGGAAGGGTGAGGCGACCGAGCATCGCCCTTCTCACCAGAGAAATGATTTTAGCAGTCCTGTCCTCGCCGAGAAGGCCTTCGTCATCGTTCCCTTTCCTGACAATCGTATCCTTGATCGAGGTAATGACGCCGCCTACTCCGGTTTTCTTCTGCTTCGACGAGACGGCAGTGATTGCATAGCCGACCGTGGTAATCCCTCCGCCGCGGAGCGTATTGATGACCTCGCTCGAATCGACCACCATTTCGCCGACGCCGTACCTGCTCATCTCGCCGGCCCTGAATAGGACACCGAAACGACGTACGATTTCATCGTTGAGGCGCTGGAAAGCGCTTTTCACACTTTCTCCCTCATTTTTCCAGGCAGAATTATCAAAAAGGAACGTGTTATCGGCTTCGTGTACAATCGTTCTCAGGCTTCTCGCTGCATTATACGAATACAACCTTCCTTCCTCGGGTGCCGGGAGGATCCCAAGTACATAGACAGGTTCGTGATAGATCTTCTTGAGTTCACGGGCGAGGACCGGTGTCCCTCCGGAACCCGTACCTCCTCCAAGACCTGCGATAATCATGAATGCGTCGATATCATGGGTGCCGACACGGTCGATGGCGCTCATGATCCCGTCGACCTCGTCCATCGTTATCTTCGCACCTGCTGCATTGTCGGTGCCGACGCCGTGGCCCTTGACAACGGTCTGACCGATGAGGATCCGGTCCTTCATCGGAATGGTCTTCAGCCCCATGAGGTCGGTCCTCGCCGTATTGACAACAATTCCTCGGAAACTTTTCGAACCGAGTTTTTTATCCTGGGCAATGAACATATCAACAATTTTGCCGCCGGCCTGCCCAAACCCGATGAAAAAGATCCTCATCCAGCTACTCCATCTACCGTTTTATTGGGGAATAATATGTGTTTTATCTCCTAAGAACTTATCTTTCGTGAGTTCAAATACTTTCTTATAAAGGAAGTGCTCGGGAAAGCCCCGATTTGGCAGGATGTAAGTCCGGAGCCTTTTTCAACCTCGTTTTGTTAATACTATAGGGAGACTTATCAACAGGAATAATACATCCTGCTTAACCGGACACCATGAAGATTTGCATAATCGGGGCCGGCCTGACAGGCCTGACGGCTGCCCATGCCTTATCGGAACATAATGAGATCGATATCCTCGAAAAGGCCGCAACACCCGGCGGTTGCCTCTCTTCCTACCGGACCGATCGGTACTATATCGAGCAGTATTATCACCATTGCTTCGAAGGGGATACAAGGCTCTTCGCCCTTCTCGACCAGCTGGGACTTAAAAAACGACTCGAATGGCATAACGGAACGACTGGCTATTATTCCCACGATACCATCTACCCCCTGACGACGCCAAAGGAAATTCTCATTTACCCCGAGCTGAACCTCCTTGACAAAGCGAGACTCGCGTGGCTCACCCTTCGTGCGAAAGGCATCGATACCGACACCCTCGACATGATCACGGCCGAGGACTACATCGTCGGACACCTGGGGAGGCGGGTCTATTCCTCGTTCTTCGAACCGCTCCTGCGAAGCAAGTTCGGTGCCCGGAGGTGCGAGGTCTCGGCTGCATGGCTGATCAGCAGGATCAAGATCCGTTCGAACAGGGGGTCATCGGGTGAGAAGCTCGGATACCTGAAAGGAGGGTTCCATCTCCTCATTGAAGGGCTCGAATCATCAATCAACTCCCATGGCGGTCGCCTTCTCTACAATAATCCGGTCGAATCGATCGGGAAAACACCTGGTGGCTGGGTGGTCAACGGGACCCGTTACGATGCGGTATTGTCAACAATCCCTCCCCAGGAACTCGAAAAGGTGGGGGGGCCTGCAACGATACCCGTGCCATACCAGGGTGCGGCGTGCATGACGCTCGCCCTCGATCGGGACTATACAAAGGGGATTTACTGGCTGAATATGAAAGACGAAGCGCCGTACGGGGCGGTCGTTTCCCACACCAATTTTATCCCGAGGGACGAATACGGCGAGAACCTGGTCTACCTTGGTTCTTACTTCACGGGGACGATCAGGTCCGGCCTCGACCGCCTCATGGCCGATGACTTCAAACGAAGATTTTCCGTTCCCGATAACGCCGTACACTGGTCGAGGATCGCAATCGATCCGTTCGCAGGCCCGGTATATACAACAGGGTTCCGTCACCTGATCCGGGGATATGGCGATAAGGGCCTGTTCGAGGCAGGGATGTTCTCAAGGTCCAATTACCCCGAACGCAGTATGGAGGGATCGATCATTGCCGGGTTCGAAGTGGCGAAAACAATAGATCCCGGGAGGGTGCGTTGAGCAACCCGGCCATATCAGCGGTAATCCCGGTCTATAACGACCGGAAGGCACTCGAACGGGCAATACCACGTTCGCTGCAATGCCTTTCGGCAATATCACCCGATTTCGAACTGATTATTGCCGAGGACGGAAGCACGGATGGGAGTGCAGACTTCGTATCGGAATACGCGGCAAAGGACGGGAGGATCAGGCTGCTCCACAGCGACGCCCGGCTTGGCAGGGGAGCGGCTCTGAACCGGGCATTCGCAGACGCAAAGGCCGCGGTCGTCTGTTACTACGATGTGGACCTTGCGACCGATATGAGACACCTGAAGGAACTCGTCGGTGCGATTGAAGACGGATACGATATCTCTACAGGTTCCCGGCTCCTCAGCGGAAGCCGAATAAAGAGGACTGAAGGACGGGAATTAGCGAGCAGGGGATATAACTTCCTTGTCAGGAGTGTGCTTGGAAGCCGCCTCCACGACCACCAGTGCGGGTTCAAGGCATTCCGGCGTGACCGCGTGATCGAGCTGTCGGGCAGTGTCAGGGCTATTCACTGGTTCTGGGATACCGAGATCCTTGTCAGGGCGGAAAGAGCAGGTTATCGTATCAAAGAATTTCCCGTCCACTGGGAGCAGGGTGCGGGAACGACGGTGAGGAAGAGCGATGTGATCGGTATGGGGCTTGCGGTGCTCCGCCTCTGGTGGCAGTTGCATGTGGAAAAAACTTAGCGCGATCATTATCCCGACCATTATCGCCGCAGGGATCATCGCCTACATGCTGCTTTCGGTCTGGGACCAGTTGCTTGTCGCCCTGCAGCATTTCGTTCCCATCTATCTCGTCCCGGCAGTGCTGGTCTGTTTCCTCGCCTGGGTGCTCAGGGGAGTACGGTACAAAGGTATCCTGGAGACGCTCGAAGTGAAGGCGAGCCTCGCCGTTGCGACCGCCTGTATTTTCATCTCCCAGACTGCCAATATCATCGTCCCGGCAAGGCTTGGAGACCTGGTCAGGATATTTATCCTGAATCACGAGTACGACACCCCGATGTCCACGGGTATTTCATCCCTCGTCGTCGAACGCGTCTTCGATATCGTCATGGTTGCTCTGCTTGGGGTGATCACGATCCCATTCGTCGTGAACGTTCCCCAATGGCTTATTCTGCTCGTCGTCGTACCCCTCGGGATTATCGCGGCACTCTTCCTTGTCCTTATCGCGTTCGGAAAAATCAGGACAGAAAACCATTACGTCCTGCTCCTCCTTACCATGCTCGAAGAGATCAGGAAGGCCTCGTTAAATGTCAGGTCTCTCCTCCAGTTCTCATTTGTATCGATGATCATATGGCTTCTCGACATTACCGTCTGTGTTTTTGTCGTGCTCATGTTCGATCAACAGGTCATCCTCCCGGTCGTGATCCTTGCAATTGTCGTCGGAAACCTGGTAAAGGCGGTCCCGGTGACTCCGGGAGGTATCGGGACCTATGAAGCTGCTGTCGGCATTACGTTCCAGCTGTCTGGTATGGAACCGGCGCTTGCATACATCATCGCCGTGACCGATCACCTGATAAAGAACCTGGCGACCGCTGCCGGCGGTGTCATATCGATCTATTACTTCGGCGACTGGGTGATCTCGATTTTGAAATCTGCGTTTAACAAAGAACTGAAGGTATGATCGCACGATGATCGATTCCGGGTTGCAGGTACTGTCGGTCGTATCATGGCTGCTGTTGCTCACGTTTCTTCAGTTGTCGGTATGGCCGTACCTCAAAAAGACCCTGGGTAACCTGGCGTTCCCCGCGGCATTCCCGGCGTCCCTGCTGTTGTTCACCATCATCACGTGGTACCTCGGGGAGCTGAAACTGCCCATCCAGGCGGCGCTGGTTCCCTTCGTGCTGCTGTTCGCCCTCGCCATAGCACGAAAAGAATATTCGAAAGAGAACCTTTCCCGCGAGTGGAAATGGGAACTCCTCTTCCTGGCATGTTTCCTGTTCCTGCTCGACGTGCGATTTGTCAACCCGTCTATTTCTTATGCAGAGAAATTCATGGACCACGGCTTTATCGCCTCGATCATGCGCGACCCCGTAGTCCCCCCCCTCGACCCCTGGTTTGCCGGCGGATACATGAATACCTATTACTACGTGGGATACTGGTTGATCGGGGCCCTTGGGGTGATCAGCGGTGCGCCGTCGAGTGTTGTATTCAACCTCGCCCTTCCCACGGTGTTTGCTGTCTCGGCAGTAGGGATGTATGCACTCGGCCATCTCCTGCTCGAACGTTTCAGGTGGCTCCCCCTGGCGACCTTTCTCATCGTCAACCCCTCGTTCATCTACGAGCTCGTGAAAGGGACGGCTGCAGGGTCGCTCTTATGGAACAGCACCCGGACCATTCCGAACGCAATAAACGAATATCCCCTTTTCTCCCTGCTCTGGGGCGATGTCCATCCCCATCTTATCGGGATGTTCAACCAGGTGTTTCTGATATTCCTGCTTGTTTTCGCTATGAAACGATGGGGGTCGCTCACGGTGAAGGGGCGCTGGTGCCTTGCCGGGCTTTCCGCACTCTCTCTCGGGGCGATGCCGCTCATCAACACCTGGGACGTCCTGATTTATGCGCCCCTCATGGTCTTCATCGGCTTGATCGTGTGGCACCTGGGCCTCGGACGGGCGGCCGATAAGGTCGCTGGCGCCGCAAGGTCGTTATCAGGCTCCCTGCTTGGCGTTATCAGGCGTGGATATAGGGAGATCAGGAATGCGGTGACCGTAACCATATCCAGGCTTTTATCCGCCCCAGCCCTTATCATCGACGCTTCATGGGGATATCTCCTCGTCGTTCCACCGCTCTCCGTGCTCCTCTGGCTCCCGTTTTACTTCCAGATTCAGACCCAGGGGGTCCAGGGGATCGGGATCGTAACGACGCCTACCGGCGTGGTCGATTTTCTCCTTGTGCACGGGTTCTTTATTGCCATTTTTATCGTGTTCCTGTCCCGCGATATTATCAGACGGCCCTACCTGCTGATATTCGCTATCCCGTTTGCGCTGACAGGCCATATCGCTGTTGCAACCGCGATAATTCCCCTTGTATACCTCATCGCAAGGTGGAGACCTGACCCCATCGAGATCCTTGCGGTCGCCGGACTGCTGATCGTCATATTCTGCGAATTTTTTTACTTAAAAGACAGCATGGGAGATGTATATTACCGGATGAACACGGTGTTCAAGTTCTATTTCGCCGCATGGCTGATGATGGGAGCATCGGCATTCTCCATGGCAGGGAAAATGCTCGGTCCCGTCATTCCCAAAGACCTTATCCCGAAAAAGGTCCTCTATGCCGCAGTCGCAATCCTGCTCGTTGTATTCGTCAGTCTCCCGCTCGCGGTGCCACTCGGCCTGACCGAAGGTCCCCATTCCCTCGACGGTCTTGCGTACATCGATGCCACGCACCCCGGCGATGCTAAAGCAATCATATGGCTTCGGTCGCTTCCCGGAAATATCACCATTGTAGAGGCTGAAAACGGGGATTACACGTATTATTCCCGTATCTCTTCATTTACAGGCATCCCGGCCGTGATCGGATGGCCTTTCCACGAATTCATGTGGCGGGGCGATGGGACGGGATGGTTCGCGACCCGCGTTAGCGACGTGCGACAGATCTATGAAGACCCGCAAAAAACTGTTCCCCTGATGGAAAAATATAATGCCAGTCTCCTCTATGTGGGTGATTCGGAACTCGAACGCTACAGGGTAAACCTGACCGGGGCAAAAATCAGGGAAGTCTATAACGAGTCCGGGGTCAGGATATACACACCCGGTCAGTGAAGTCTGAAATGGTCGGTCCCGTGAAAGACGACCGGTTCCACGTTCGCGAAAAGATACGGCACTTTGACCTCTCACCGGTGGGCATCGGTAACATACCTTTATTGCCGCTCCTGTTAAAATAATATGGCTACATCGTCGCTGACTGATGAGTGATGAGGGAGACGCTACTCCTGAATGAGGTGAGTTATGGCAAACACATTGGCAAAGTTCCAGGTACCTGAAGAAATTCAGAATAAAGCACTTGAAGCGCTCGAAATCGCAAGAGACACCGGAAAGATCAAAAAGGGCTCGAACGAGGCTACAAAAGCCATCGAGAGAAGCATTGCATCGCTGGTGCTGATCGGTGCAGACGTCGAACCTCCCGAGATCGTGATGCATCTTGCCCCGCTCTGCGATGAGAAAAAGATACCCTATATTTTTATCAACAAGCAGAATGACCTCGGTTCCGCCAGCGGCCTCGACGTCGGTTCTGCAGCTGCTGCAATTGTGAAACCCGGAAAGGCAAAGGAACTTATTGACGAGATCGTCAAGCAGGTCGCCGACCTGAGAACCTGAGGAAATTATGGCAGATGAAGGAACACCCGCAGAGGTGATCGAGGTGATCGGCTCAACCGGGATGCACGGGGAGGCAATGCAGGTCAAATGCAGGATCCTCGACGGGATTAATAAGGGTCGTATTATCACCCGCAACACGGTCGGCCCGATCCGCGAGGGGGATGTACTGATGCTCCTCGAGACCGAACGTGAAGCCAAGAAGCTTTCGAGGCGGTAATCACCATGGTGGAGATGAGAAACTGCAGTTTCTGCGGCGGTCCGGTAGAACCCGGCACCGGGAAGCTATTTGTCAGGAAAGACGGCAGTCTTTTCTATTTCTGCAGCACGAAGTGCCAGAAAAACTACCGGCTCGGTCGTGTCCCGAGAAAAGTGGCCTGGACAAAGGCCGGCCGCAAGGCGCTCGGCAAGGAGTGAGCTGGATTGGAACGGACCTTCGTGATGGTGAAACCCGACGGAATCCAGAGGGGCCGTGTCGGGGAGATCGTAACACGATTTGAAGCGAAAGGGCTGAAACTGGTCGCTGCCCGGTTCGAAAATCTTCCCGATCCCCGTGTCATCGAGCAGTACCGTGAGCACATACAGAAATCGTTCTTCAATTCGCTTAAAAAGTACATCATGAGCGGCCCCTGTTTCCTGATGGTCTGGGAAGGAAAAAATGCGGTCAGGGTCGCCAGGACTCTGATAGGGTCCACGAATCCTGTCGACGCGGCACCCGGGACGATCCGGGGCGATTTCGGACTCGATCTGGGAAGAAATATCATTCACGGGTCTGATTCTGTGGAAAGCGCAAACCGCGAGATAGCAATCCATTTCAGCCCGGAAGAACTGGTGCATTACCAGAAGATCGACGAACCCGTCCTTTACGAGTAACATACACCTTTTTTTAGTGTGAGGTACCATTCCTGCCTCATAATCTCCAGACCGGATTATTTTCCAGATTCCCGGGGTTTGATAAAACTTCGTTTATGGCTGGGTACAATGAAATTCTTACACAAATTTTTCGAATAAGTCCACGACGAAAATTAAAAAAAATATCATTGCCAGTCCTGGCGAAAAACATGCGTAGTGGGCTGTTTAATCTCCTATTGCGATTTGACGACGACGCCCCCGAATGGTGCCCCGGCGGCGGTTCAGAAATTTTGAAAAGGGGGGGCCGATCAACGGGACTACGTTATCATTCGATATCGTGCCCGATACAGTCCTATCGCAACCGGGGCCGCCTCAGCGGCGGGGCGGAGCCCCGGAGCGTCAGATCCCCCACGATTCACAGAGGGTCATAATTACCCGGCCCCGGTTCCACAGCAGCGTCTGAAATTATTCTGGAAAAACAACACGCGAGGTTGTAAGACAGGAAGTTTATGCCTTCTCATTCTGTCTCCCAAAAAATCTTATGAGATGAGAACAGAGATCGGTCATGGCAGGAGACATCCTTAATTTTGCGCTCCTCGCATTCTCATCGATCATTATCATTGTAAACCCCTTCACCGCCACGCTCACGTTTGTCTCCCTTACCGAGCACTTGGAGATTGGCGATCGTAAAAAAGTTGCACGGGATTCAACCCGCTATTCGGTGATAATCCTCCTCATTTTCGCCCTTCTCGGTGCAATTATCCTCCAGCTGTTCGGGATCAGCCTCGAGGCATTCAGGATTGCCGGGGGGATTCTCCTGTTCGGCATCGGTATGGAGATGATCTATGCCAGGACTTCGAGGACCAAGCTTACGGCAACCGAGAAATACGAAAGTATGGAAGCCGAGGACGTCGCGATCATACCGCTGGCATTCCCGATGATCACCGGACCGGGCGCAATCACTACGACCCTGGTCCTGATGAACGAGACCGGCGGATCGCCGGCCGATATTGCGATCGTCATCCTCGCAATCATTACATCGCTTATTATTACCTACCTGATGATGGTGAATTCAGACAAAATCGTAGCACGGATCGGCCAGAGGGAGTACCGGGCGATCAACCGCCTGATGGGTATGCTCCTGATTGCGATCGCCGTGCAGTTCGTAATTACCGGTGTGAAACTTGCATTCCCGGTCCTTGGCGGGGGATAACATGGGCGATATCTTCCGTTGGTATCGACCCCGGAAAAGGGTCGGCAATCACCAGCCGGGGAAGGAAGAGGTACCGACCAGGACCGGAACATGGTAATTACCGTCGCAATGGCTCAGGTGAAAGCGGTGTGGGAAAATCCGAAAGCTACGCTTGACCTGGTTACCCCGCTGATAGGACAGGCTTCCGCCAACAAGGCCGACCTCATTTGTTTTCCGGAGCAGTTCGCAACCGGGTGGGACCCGCATTCCAGAAGGCATGCAGAAACGGATAGAGGCATGATTGTATCGGCTCTTTCCGAGATGGCAAAAAAATATCGCATAGCAATACTCGGATCATTTCGTCTGGTGGAGGGAGGGTCGTTATTCAACGCCGCGGTAGCGATCGGGTCAGAAGGAGATGTTATCGGGATTTATAAGAAGATGCACCTGTTCTCACCCGATAAGGAGGATTCGGAATATACCCCCGGTGAGGATATTGCGATTTTCTCCATCGGAGACATGGAATTCGGCATGGCAATCTGTTACGACCTGAGGTTCTCTTCGTTGTTCCATATTTACGCCGCGGCCGGGGTCGACGGCGTGATTGTCCCTGCCGCATGGCCGGAGAAAAGGATGGATGCCTGGGAGATATTCATCAGGTCGCATGCACTGGAGGACCAGATGTTTGTAATCGGGGTCAATACGACAGGCATCACGCCAGTCGGGAGCTACCAGGGGGGTTCGTTAGCCGCAAGCCCTCATGGAGAGGTGCTCGCGAGGGCCGGACCTGCAAAAGGGTTGACGTTAGCGACGCTCGATCCGATCCTCGTCGAAGAGGCACGCAGGGCAATCCCTGCAGCCAGAGACAGGAAACCAGGCCTGTACCACGCGATCTACAGGAATCGGACCGGACAGGAGTAACCATGAGTCACAGCAGGGAAAAACTCAGGGTCCTCTTTGTCTGCGAACGTAATGCCGGGCGGTCGCAGATGGCAGAAGGGTTCTGTAACGCACTGTTTCCGGACCGCATCGAAGCGTACAGTGCAGGGATCTCTCCCGCGGCTGTTAATCCCCTGACAGTCCGGGTTATGAAGGAGGCGGGGATCGACATATCGCACCAGGTCTCCAAGTCCCTTGAGACATTCCACCATGCCCGGTTCAACCGGATCGTGCTTATGTGCGACAGGAAATGTGACAGTATCCCGGGTCTTCCGGTTTATGAGATCCCTCCCGTAACCCTGCATGTTACGGACCCGAAATCAGTTCAGGGAGACGAAACGGAGGTGCTCCAGGGGTTTCGGGATGTCAGGGACTCGATCAGGACCTGGGTCCTTGGGTATTTCGGGTCACCAGGAGAGGATGGGCTGGTATGACCACCCCTGGTTTCACGAAGTACCGTTTGTTTTCATCCTCACCTATTGTCCGGGGTATCATGGTGCGCCCTGTTTGCATCCCATTTGTCCATACGAAGCAACGTACTACCGGGAGGGAGTCCCCCCGTCCCTCCCCCCGATCGGGTAGCCACCGTGCGGGGTTATCCCGGTGATGCGAAAATTTATCACATTCGAGTCAAATCACTATCGCAACCGCACGTCACTTGCTCCGGGGTGGAGCCCGGGGAAGTCCGTATTAGCCAAACACATCCAAATATCCGAAAAGACGGAATGGACATTTTGATAAATATAAAGTTGACCTTCAAGGGATTTAAACAAGGCCGAAAAATAGCCATTTCAGGCATGAAGCAGGGAAAAATGGCATATGAAACGTGACTACCTGAAAATGACATTTATCGCCGGCGTGATTATCATCGCTGGTATCCTCTTCTTCGCTCTCCTAGTTTCGGAAACCCCTGGCAAGACCGGGACGGGATATCTCAGGGGTTCCGTCACGATCGGTCCCCTTTGTCCCGTTGAACCGTGCCACATCAGCGAAGAGCAACGTACGGCGGTTTATGCTGCGCGTCACCTTGATGTCTCGGGTCCGGGGTTTTCAGGCCTGGTCCCAAAAACCAGTTTCGCCCCGGAAGATGTTTACCAGATCGCGTTGCCAGCCAGGGGTTATGACGTTTCATTACCCAAAAACGGCATTGACCGCAACCCCGACCTGCCACGCCACATCGTTGTCAT